>Ga0306922_10006326_pt1 | contig 11362 bp, 7 predicted proteins | sample sta12Cox44000082_FD_203758 | JGI IMG/M metagenome (GOLD analysis project Ga0306922, IMG submission 203758) | Lab enrichment of tropical soil microbial communities from Luquillo Experimental Forest, Puerto Rico - statoxic.12C.oxic.44.000.082 (v2)... | ecosystem: Environmental > Terrestrial > Soil... | reverse complement strand
CGCGCATCACGCCAGTATCGGCTGCCCGTTTCGCTGCAGTTTTTGCGGTGTTCACGCACTCTACGGCAACCGTGAACTCGTCGAAAGTGCGCAGCGCACTGAAGCCGTCCTGCGCCACCTGAAAACCGAATATGGCGCCGATTCCGTCCAGTTCTACGACATGAATTTTTTCGTGAAAGAAAGCCACGCCCGCGAACTTGCCGATCGCCTCGCGCCTCTTGGCATGCGCTGGTGGTGCGAAGCGCGCATCGACACCTTCACCCGCTACTCTGACGCCACTCTCGCCGCCATTCAGCGCGCGGGATGCGTCATGATCTTCTTTGGCGCCGAATCCGGCTCGGATTGGGTTTTGAAGGAGATGCAGAAGGACATCACGACCGAGCAGACGCTCACCGTCGCAAGCCGCATAAAGCAATTCGGAATCATCCCCGAATTTTCCTTCGTCATCGGCAATCCTCGCGACCCCGAACGCGATACGCGTGAAACTCTTCGATTCGTTCGCAAACTAAAACGCATTAACAGACAATGCGAAATCATCATTTATCATTACACGCCCGTCCCCCAGCGCACCGCCATGTACGGCAACGTCGACAATCAGATTTCTTTCCCCACTTCTCCTGAAGAATGGGCCACCAAGCGCTGGCTCGATTTCACTCTCCGCACCGACACCCGGACTCCCTGGCTCAAGCGCAAAACCAAGCGTCTCATCGACAATTTCGAGACCGTCGTCAGTTCCCGCTGGCCAACAGTCCAGGACATCCGTGCCCCTCGCTGGAGCCGCGCTCTCCTCAAAACGCTCAGTTCCTGGCGCTATGCCGCACGCATCTACGCCTATCCGCAAGAGCTTCGCTGGGCTCAGCGATTCATCACTCTTCACAAGCCAAAAGAAGAAAGCCTTTAGCCGTAACTCCGTCGCTACATGACATTTGCCTCGCCTCAAATCGCGCTTTCTCCCTCGCAGGCCTATCGCCTTTGGGCTCCGACCTACGATGACGAGCCCAATCCCATGCTTTCTCTCGAGCGTAGAGCCCTCGAGCCGCTCTTGCCTCCGCTCGACGGTCTCGACGTCGTCGATCTCGGTTGTGGCACCGGACGCTGGCTCGCAGCGTTCAAAAATTCCGCAGCACGCTCCCTCACCGGCATCGATTCTTCCCCGGAAATGCTTGGCGTCGCCAAATCCAAGCTATCTGGCACAGCAAATCTTCTTCTCGCCGGTTGCACAGATGCGCAGCTTCCGGGGGCCAGTGCCGACCTTCTCATCTCCAGTTTCGTTCTCAGCTACCTCGAAGATGCCGCTTCATTTTTCGAGGCCGCGCGCAAAATCCTTCGTCCCGGCGGTTCCCTCTTCTTGACGGACATTCATCCCGAAACCGCCGCCACCCTCAACTGGCGTCGAGGCGTGCATTCCGGCAGCGAATTTCGCGAAATTCGCACATTTCCCCGCTCGATCGAAGCTCTCCGTTCTCTCGCCGAAAACGCATCGCTGCACGTGGTCCTCTTCCTCGAGCCGCATTTCGGCGAAGAAGAACGATCCATGTTTGTCACAAACGGGAAGGATTCCTACTTCCGTGAAATTGTGCATCTTCCCGCCATCTACGTTCTTCAGCTCACGGTGCCGAAACAACCGGCGACTTATCCTTGGTCGCCCCGTATCGAAAAACAAAACCATTCCGTCTCCAGAATCATCGGTGCGCAATTTGCCCTAGGCGCGGAAACCGTCTTCCGCGGCGGAATGTGCATCGCCGATTCACGCATCGCATCTCTTCACACCGACACGCACCCGCTCTTCGCCTCCGATTCGGAATCCTCTCTTGATCTCCACGGATTCCTCGTTCTCCCCGGCCTCATCAACGCTCACGACCATCTCGAATTCGCGCTTTTCCCTCGGCTCGGTCGCGGCGGCTATAAGAACTTCCTCGAATGGGCCGAAGACATCCACCAGCCCGGCAGCTCCCCCGTCGCCGAACACCGTCAAGTTCCGCGCGAAACTCGCCTCTGGTGGGGCGGCATCCGCAATCTTCTCTGCGGCGCAACCACGGTCTGTCACCATAATCCCTATGATCCCGCGATCTTCTCCGACGATTTCCCCGTTCGCGTCCTCCAAAACTTTGGCTGGGCCCATTCCGTATCACTCGATTCGGAGTTCTCGCAGAAAAAAAGGCGAACGCCCAAGGGCCACCCCTTCTTCATTCACCTCGCCGAGGGCATCGACCAGCAAAGCGCCGACGAAATCTTCCAGCTGTCTCGCGCCGGCGCCCTCGATCAAGACACCATCATCATCCACGGGCTGGGCCTCGGCCTTCAAGGCGCCGCCCTCCTCCTCGCCTCCGGCGCCGGCATCGTCTGTTGCCCCACGTCAAACGTCTTCTTGTTCGGAAAAACACTCGCTCCCGCCGACATTCGCGCCTTCCCTAAGGTCGCCATCGGCAGCGATTCGCCTCTCACCGCGCTGGGCGACCTTCTCGACGAACTACGTTTCGCTCACGAAGCGCTCCAAGTCGCTTCCACGGACCTGTATCGCTACGTCACCCGCAACGCCGCCAATCTCCTCGCCTTGCGCAACGGCGAAGGGCAGCTTCGAGTCGGCGCCGTCGCCGATCTCATCGCCATTCGGGATCTTGGCGAATCCCCGGCTGAAGCGCTTTCCTCGCTTTCGTACAAGGATATCGAGCTGGTTCTCCTTGCCGGGCGCGTCCATCTCGCCTCCTCCGAAATGATGCGGCGCCTTTCCCCAGCCGCGCGCGACGGCCTACAGTGCCTTTGCATCGAAAACACACCACGATGGCTTCGCGCTCCCATCAATCACCTCTTCTCCGACGCCGCAACTCACCTAGGTTGCGAAATCTTCCTGGGCGGAAAGCGGGTGCGTTATGCATGCGAAAATTGAAAGCACCGACACCGTCGAACCGTGCGAAGCGTCCGCCAAAAATCTGCACGCGCTCCGCTCACTGCCTATCCTTGTGATTTATGCACACAGCTCCTGCAACTGCCGCTGCGTCATGTGCGACATCTGGAAGGTTCGCCACGCAAAAACCTTCACCGCCGTTGACCTTGAGCGTCAGCTTCCTTCCATCCGTCGTCTCGGCGTTCGCTGGGTCGTGTTCTCCGGCGGCGAGCCCCTCATGAACCCTGAGCTTCCTCAACTCTGCGCGCTCCTCCGCTCCGAGGGCATTCGCACCACGCTTCTGACCACGGGGTTACTTCTTCAGAAGCGCGTGCAGGAAGTGGCTACCTCTTTCGACGACATCATCGTTTCTCTCGACGGCCCGCCGGCAATCCACGACGCCATCCGCCGCGTCAAAGGGGCGTTCGACCTTATCGCGACCGGCATCGAAGCAGTCCGCGCTATTCGTCCCGGTCTCCCCATCACCGCACGTTCCACCGTCCAAAAAGCCAATCATGCTCATCTTCGCGAAACCGCGCGCGCCGCATTCCGTTTGCAACTCAACTCCATCTCCTTCCTGTCCGTGGATCTCATTTCTCCCGCGTTCAACCGTTCTCTCGCTTGGCCCGTCAGCCAGCAATCCGAAATCGGCCTGACCCTCACAGAAATATCCACGCTCGAAAACGAGGTCGAATCTCTAATCCGCGAAGGCGCAAGCGAGTTTCCTCCCAGCTTCCTCGCGGACTCTCCGGCCAAACTCCGCCGCATCGTCCGTCATTTCCGCGTGCAATTAGGCTTGGTCCGCGCGGAATCACCCCTCTGCAACGCACCCTGGGTGTCCGCCGTCATCGAAACCGACGGCACCATCCGCCCATGCTTCTTTCACTCCCAAGTGGGTAAGCTCAACGGAAAGACGCTCGAGGAAGTAATCAACGGTGAAACCGCAATCCAATTCCGCGAAAATCTCGATATCCCCAGCAATCCCACCTGCCGCAATTGCGTCTGCTCTCTCAACTACTGCACCTGAGCCGTCGGGGTCGGACACCCCGCCGCAGCGTCACCCGAATACATTTGCGGCTCTCCCAAACTCCCTGCCGCCGGCAAATGACGGATGAAAACCACAATCGACCAGATCTCCCGCTCCGTCAAAATCCCTTTCGATGCCGGCATCCCCGATGGCGAAATTCCATTCTCAATCACCCACTGAATCTGCCCGTCCGTGTACGTTTGCACCTGCGGCGAATTCAGCTCTGGCACCGGCGGCGACATCCGGTCGGCAAACGGCACTCCCGTATTCTGCCCGTCAAGCCCATGGCACGCCGCGCAGTAGTGCGAAAACGCGATCCTTCCGTCCTCCACATTTGCAGGTATATCCGCCAACGGGTTTCTCCCGTGTTTGCCGCCCACCGTCACGGAATGCTTTACCTTCGTCATCAGCGAAGTCTCCCACTTTCCCGGTGGCGTTGCCTTGCACCCCGCGAGCGCCCCGCCGAGGTAGCAAGCAAAAAAAAGGTATGCGCGCTTGTCCATCTGGCCCCCTCATTCCACAACGTGGAGAGTCAACCTCATCGAGCCGTGCCCTTTGCCGCAAAAATGCGCGCATTTGCCTTCAAACGTTCCGGCGGTATCCGGCGTGAACGATAATTCCGACAACCGCCCCTTTTTCACTTCCGTGCGCAGCCCCAAATCCTCAATCTTCAGTCCATGTGTGACATCTTCCGAGTGCAACAGCAGCACCACGGGCTCGCCCTTCTTGATCGTGATTTCGTTCGGCTCAAACGAGAATCGTTTCGCGGTGATGGTAATCGTTTTCGCTGGCGCGCCTTTCTCTCCACTCGCCATAGCAGCGAAAGACACTCCCCAAAGGAACGCCACCCCCCAGCAAATCTTGCACCTCATTGCTTCCTCTCTTTTTGAATTGTGTTTCAGGGCGTGGCTTCTTTCGAAATCAGCCACTGGCCCTCGGCACTCAACGATGCGCGAACCCGCATGTGTCGCAGCACGACCTTAGCCTCGCGCAGCGAAATCGCTTCCGACGCACTGTTTCAACGCCCGCAGTTTTGCTGAAATCGCTGTTCTCCTTCTTTTAGTTTCGCGTTCCGCTTCGCCGATCCACTGGTTCGCCGGCCGCGCCGCCCAGCCTGCAGATTCTGCGGAATCTGTAGAAGGGAGGAAATATGCAGCGTAATTTACAATTCCACCCGTTGCCCGAAACCACTCCGCGTACCATCGTGCCATTGCTCGAGCCCGAGGCCCGTGTCCCGCTCAGATAGACGATCAGCGCATCCTGCACACGCCGAATCCACAGTGTCGTGAACCGCTCGCTATACATATTGAAAGGGGTCAGACGACGTCCGACGGTCAAGGTCAGGTGCGGATCAGTGGTGTAATCCGAAGGCAGGTATTCGAGCGTTGCAGCGAAATGGCCTTGATAAGGCCCCCTTTGTCCCGTTTTCTCGCGCATAAAATCCCAGCACCTCCACCGCTCGTGATTCCACCAAACAGCGATCTCCCGAAGGCACCACCAACAGCGGCGCAATGATCGGGTGAAAGTTGGCCACTCCCGCATGCGTTGTGTTCAGCCATGCCAGCACACCCAAAAACCCAGGCACGCTATCCTGCGCGAAAAGGCACACTGCGCTGAGCGCTGGTCCAAGTGACGTCCCTGCGCCCTTTTTCGTGCTCACAGTCCTTTCCAATCGCGCAGCCGAGCCTGCTAAATCATTCAAACCACTTTTCCGTTCATCTCGAAACAAGCCATTAATCCTGCGAGACATTTTGTAGACTAGCGTTTTGCGGCCGCAGAATTGTCACCAGAAAGTCAAAGGCACGTCATCTTCCTGCTGAATCGTTTCTGCCGCTCTTTCCTCCGGTTCCGTGAAACTTCTGCCTAGTCCGAATTGATACCCGGCCCTTAGTGCCATTTGGCACTGCCCTCTGTCGCAAATTGGACCTGCCCGGGTGGCGCCATCCCGCCAATACTCGCTCCGCAAGGAGATTGATATGGAAAAGCCGACGCGCATTCTCGTCGCAAATTATCCCCGGCTCATGCGGGAAGTGGTCGTCGCTACTCTTGCCAATCAGCCCGGCATCGAAATCGTTGGCGAAGTTACGGACCGCAACGACATTCTTCCGCAGGTCCATGCCACCCTCCCCGATCTTGTCGTGATTGGTCTTGACGAAAACGAAGACCGCCCGCCCATTTGCGATCGGGTGCTCCGCGAGTTCCCCGCCTTACGCATCATTGCCGTTGCCGCGCGCAAGGATCGCACTCTCTGCTTCTGGGCTTCCTTCGATATTCATTGTCAAGACATCGAAGCATCTACCGCCGGCTTGCTCCGCGCTGTTTACAACACCCCTGATTGCGTCGGGCTGCCGTCATGACTTCACTACGCGCGCAAAAGGAGTTCGGCCTAATGGTTTTTCGTTCTTTCGCGTCCTTAATTCTCGCAGGGATCGCCTTGTCGGCGTCCGCCGCAGCACAACAGCGCCACGTTTCGCAATCCGTCTCGGCCCAGCAGCCTCCGCGCCTTTCCGATTTCGGCGCGGAAAATGAAAAGCGCGTCGCCGCTTCTCCCGAGCAAATCCGAGAAGTCCTGGCCAAAAATCCAGGCCTTCTCGTCGAACTCAAGAAGTATGTGGCGCGCGAGGCTACCGCCAACGGCCAGATCATTGACGATTCCGACCTGTCGGAACAATCCATTTTCGAACGCCTCGACGAGGACATCCTCTTCCGCGCCGCTGCCACGCTTCTTCTTCAACACTACGGTTATTTATTGCCGGACGTGAATCCCGACTCCGAACTGGGTAAGCAACAGGAACTTCTTCTCAAGGAACGCGCTCGCCGGCTCGTGCAGATCGAAAGTCAGGAGGATGGCGAATCGCTCAAGCCTCAATCCAGGGAGCAAACCGAACCATTTCTGGCCTCCGACGACGCATCCTGCAATCCCCGCGATAGTGGCACCGATTGCCCCCAGCCCTCGTCCCGCGAGCGTCATCGCCGCGAGCTGTCGAGTCCCCCGGAACCTCTCGAAAATTCACCCGAAACTCCGCGGCTCCCCACCCAACCGCTGCATTCGAATCGTTCGCCGCTCCTGCAAGCCGGCCTCAGCGGCGGCAATTTGTCCCAGGCGTCTCTGGGCGCGGGCGACTCCTCCGATCTCTTGCGCGCGGCCGCCATGAATCTCTCGCGCGAATCGCTCTCATCCCCAGTCTCGCCTTCCGACGCCCAACGCCTCGCTGGGCTGCTGAAAAATGACTCTTCTTCCCCGCCGGTCGGCGAAAGCGATAACCCGGGTTCGCCAATACGTCCTCGAGATCCTTACACAACATATCCGCGCACGAAAAAAAGCAGGAGCTCTGCACCAGCCCGCGATGACGACGTAGCGCCAGGCGATATCGTCCACGCGCGCAATCCTTATTCCGACGTCCCCTCGCTCTATGACCTTTACGTCCAAATCGCACCGCAGGATCGCGAGCCGCACCGCTTCGGAGTCGAAACGCTCAGCACGGGTAGCCGCGAATCGAACGCCCTTCCCATGGACTTGCCGGTCGATCCCGATTACATCGTTGGCCCCGGGGACGGCCTCTCCATCGACCTTTGGGGCGGCATGTCGCAGCGCATCCAGCGCGTCGTCGATCGGGAAGGCCGCATCTCGCTGCCCGAATCCGGCCCCGTTCTCGTCAGCGGTCGCACTCTCGGCGACGTCCAATTCACCGTGCAGCAACTCCTCCGCTCGCAATATCGCGACGTGTCCGCCGATGTCTCTCTTTCCCGTCTCCGCACCGTTCGCATTTACGTTGTCGGGGAAGTTCACGAACCCGGCGCTTACGACATCAGCTCGCTCTCCACTCCGCTGAACGCGCTCATCGCTGCGGGAGGCATTACCGAACGCGGCTCTCTTCGCGCCATCAAGCATTTCCGCGGTAAGCAACTCATCGAAGTCGTCGACGCCTACGATCTCCTGCTCCACGGTGTGAACGCCGATCAAAAGCGCCTTGAAAGCGGCGACTCCCTGCTGGTTCCCCCGGTCGGCGCGCAAATCACCATCGAAGGCATGGTCCGTCGTCCGGCCATCTACGAGCTTCACGGCGAGGATTCCCTCGAATCCGCTCTAGAACTCGCTGGCGGCATTCTTCCCGCCGCAGCGCTCAAACACATCGAAGTCGAACGTCTCGTCGCGCACCGAAATCGCACCATGCTCAGCCTCGATCTCTCCGGCCCTAATGACTCAGGCGACGTGCTTGCCCAACTCGCCAAATTCCAGATTCAAGACGGCGACAAGATCCACATTTACCCCATCGCCCCCTACAACGACCAGGCCATCTATCTCCAGGGCCACGTCCTTCGTCCCGGCCGTTATTCCTACCGCTACGGCATGACCGTCAAAGACCTCATCTCCTCCTACACTGGTCTGCTCCCCGAGCCCGCCGATAGCTACGCGGAAATCATTCGCCTCAATCCGCCAAACTTCCGTCCCACCATCGAAAGCTTCGATCTCGCCGCTGCCCTTGAGAAGCCCGGCGCTGCGCCACAACTCAAGCCTCTCGACACCGTGCGCATCTTCGGCCGCTACGATTTTGAGCCGCCCCCAGAGGTCTGGGTAGGCGGGGAAGTCCATTCTCCCGGTCAGTACACCACTTCCGGTCAAGCGCGTCTCCGCGATGCCGTCTACCTTGCCGGTGGAGTTACCTCCGACGCATCTCTCGACTCGGCACAACTCTTCCGCACCGCCAAAGACGGCACCATGAAAATCATGAGCGTCGATCTTTCCGCCGCTCTCGCCGGCAATCAAGCCGACAATCTCGTTCTTGAGCCGCACGACCGCATCGTCATTCATCGCAACACCGCCAAAGTTGATCCTCCCACGGTCTACGTAAAAGGCGATGTCGCTAAACCGGGCCGCTATCCGCTGACCACCAACATGCACGTCGAAGATCTCGTTCGCGTCGCTGGCGGTCTCAAGCGCAGTGCCGATCAACAGACCGCCCTCCTTGCCCACCGCGATACGACCGACTCCACTAGCGCACCTCCGGAAAGCATCGTCATTAATCTCCGCGCCGCTATGACCGGCGTCGATAACGAAAACAAACTTCTCGGCAACGGCGACGTTCTGACCATTCGTCAAAATCCCAACTGGAACGATCTCGGTGCCAGCGTGACGCTCCGCGGCGAAGTCCAGCATCCCGGCGTCTACGGCATCGGTCCTGGCGAATCGCTCGGCTCCGTCCTCGAGAAAGCCGGCGGCTTCACCGACCAGGCCTATCCCTACGGCATCGTCCTCACGCGCCGCTCCGTCCGCGATCTCGAAATGAAATCGCATCAGGAACTTATCGATCGCATGAAAGCCGAGCAAATCCAGCTCAAGGCCCTGCCGGAAAATGATTCCGACCAGAAAAATCTGAAACTCACCGCGCTCGCGCAAACCGAAACCACTCTCACACAGCTTCAGAGCAATCTTCCCGTCGGCCGTGTCGTGATTCACTCTTCCCCTGATGCCAAGACCTTCGAACACGTCGCCTTTGAAACCCCGCTTCGTGCCGGCGACGTCATCCTCGTTCCCCAGAAACCCAGCTACGTCCTCGTCCAAGGCCAGGTCTTCAACCCCGCGGCCGTAGGCTTCGTTTCCGACCGCAGCGCCAATTGGTACCTCAGCCAGGCCGGCGGCCTCACCGAAGTCGCCGACAAAAAAGCCGTCTTCGTCATTCGCGCCGACGGCTCCGTTCTCGCCGCTAAAAACAACGGCAGCGTGTGGTCCGGCAATCCCCTCGACGCCGTCCTCATGCCGGGCGACATGGTTGTCGTTCCCGAAAAAGCGCCGAAGATCGGCACCCGCAATTGGACTCCCTTGATTCAGTCGGCGCAGGTCGCCAGTTCCATCGCAGTCGCGATTGCCTATTTCAAGCCTTAAGGACTTTCGTTTCGTGAGGAAAGGACCCACATTGGCGCGTTATTCGATGCTCATCACCCTGGCCACGACGACCATTCTCCGCGTGTCGCCGGCACTCGCGCAGGAATCGGCGCCCGCGCCCACTGCGGACTCGCTTAAGACCATCGACGCGCCTGCGCCGACACTCAAGGCCGCCGCAACATTTCACCGACCGGCTCCCAAACAGAATTGGCTTACTACTTCAGTATCCGATCTGACCGGCCTCAGCAGCCGTGTGGTCGATGACCAAAAACAATTCTGGACCAGCCCCCGTCACCTTCGTTACTCCGACGCCGAATGGCTCGTTCCCCTCGCCGCTATCACCGCCGGAATGACTCTCACCGATCCAAGTTTCAGCAAGAGTCTCCCCAATACTCCTGGCACGCTCTCCACCTTTCAGCATGTTCGCACCGGCTCCGTTGTCTCGCTCGGCGCTGCTTCCGGCGGTCTCTACCTCTGGAGCCTGCGCTCACACGATCCGCACCAGCGCGAAACTGGCCTGCTCGCAGGCGAGGCCGTTCTCGACGCCCTGGTCGTTACCGAAGGCCTTAAATTCATCACCGGTCGTGAGCGACCTCTCCAAGCGAACGGTCAGGGCAATTTCTTTCAGGGCGGCTCTTCTTTTCCTTCCACACATTCCGCCGCGGCTTGGGCTGCCGCCGGCGTGCTCGCTCACGAGTATCACGGTCCCATGACCAAGCTTCTCGTCTACGGCCTCGCGACTACCGTCAGTGTCGCGAGCGTCGGGAGCAAACAACATTTTCCTTCCGACGTCCTAATCGGCAGCGCGCTCGGCTGGATGGTTTCCGAATATGTCTATCGCGCTCATCACGACCCTGAGCTCGGCGGCAGTTCCTGGCCTGGACTTAGCTCCATGCTTCACGCAAACGACTCCGGCCCAGCGCAATTTCCCGGCTCCGTCTACGTCCCTGTCGACAGCTGGGTCTACGACGCCTTCGATCGCCTCGCCGCTTTCGGCTTTCTCTCCAGCGCCATTCAAGGCAAACGTCCATGGTCCCGCCAGGAATGCACCCGTCTGCTCGCCGAAGTCGACGAAGCCCTCGCAAGTCGCGCCGCCTTGAATCCACGCATTCGTGCGCAAGCGAACTCTCTCGTCGAATCTCTTCGTCACGAATTCGCCCGCGAGGAAAATGTCTACGTAACCGGAAACACCTCTGCTCAGCTCGACTCCCTCTACGCCCGCACGCTCAGCGCCAGCGGCACCGTTCTCAACGATGGCTACCATTTCGGACAAACCTACGCCTACGATTTCGGCCGTCCCTTTCGTGAAGGCACTAACTTTATTTCTGGCGCTACCGCCAGCGCCACCTACGGCAATCTCTTTTTCTATCTTGGCGGCGAATTCCAGCACTCACCCTCGCAACCCGCACTCTCCACACCCGTCCGCAACTTCATCTCGACAGCCGACAAAACGCAACCGCCTCCGGCGACGCCTTTCGCGCCTATCAACAAATTCCAACTCCTCGACGCCTACGCCGGCATCAATCTTCACGGCTGGCTAATCTCCTTTGGCAATCAATCCCTCTCC
>Ga0306922_10006325_pt1 | contig 11366 bp, 9 predicted proteins | sample sta12Cox44000082_FD_203758 | JGI IMG/M metagenome (GOLD analysis project Ga0306922, IMG submission 203758) | Lab enrichment of tropical soil microbial communities from Luquillo Experimental Forest, Puerto Rico - statoxic.12C.oxic.44.000.082 (v2)... | ecosystem: Environmental > Terrestrial > Soil... | reverse complement strand
GCTGGGAAGACCGCGACTCCCGGTCGGACTTCAACAGCATCGTCTCCAACTCGGATGGCAAATTGATCGAACTCCGCTTTCAGGGAAAAAAGAGCGTTTTCGTACTTCCCCAGTAAGGATTTCCCTGTGACCGGTTTTCTCCACTCTCGAGGGAAGCTGAGCTCGATTCCGGCTTCCCTCCTGCTTTTCTTCTCGGGCGAGCTTCTCAAGTGGCAGTTTCCCGCTGCCGCCGCCGGGGAAAAAGTTGCTCTTCTCGCGAGCTTGCTCCGCGCATGCTTTCCCGAGTCCGTTCTTGAGACTACTCGGCGCTGACCGCCGACTCGCCTGACGACTCCGACCGCTAGCGAATCAGCATGCAATCCCCGTAACTATAGAACCGGTAGCGCTGCTCAATGGCATGCCGGTAGGCGGCGAGGAGGCTCTCGCGACCCGCAAACGCGGCCACCAACGCCAGCAACGTCGATTTCGGCAGGTGGAAGTTTGTAAGCAACACGTCCACCACCCGAAATTTGTAACCGGGAACGATGAACAACCGCGCTTCCGCTCTTCCACTGCGCAGCAACCGACCCGCGCCGCCTTCCCTGGCCTTTGCCGCGGCATCCTCGAGCGTCCGTACCACGGTCGTTCCGATTGCAACGACCGGGCGCCCGGCCTGTTTTGCAGCAATCAACTTCTCGGCGGTTCCCGCCGGGATCTCGTAGGCCTCGGAATGGATCTTATGCTCCTCGAGAACTTCCGTATGAATCGGCTGGAACGTTCCCAAACCGACGTCCAGCGTCACTTCGCATACTTCGCACCCGCGCTTGCGGATCCTTTCGAGAATCTGGGGCGTGAAATGCAGCCCCGCTGTCGGCGCTGCGACGGCCCCTGGCTGACGCGAGAACACGGTTTGATATCGCTCCCTATCCAAGCTTTCATCCGGCCGGTCGATATACGGCGGCAAGGGTACGTGCCCCAATTTTTCGATGTTGGCCGCTATACTCTCGGTGTCGTTCGCTTTCAGACGAATCGTTCGCAGGCCCAGTTCGCCGCGCGCCAGAATCTCCGCTTCGAGTTCCCCCGTTCCAAAGACAATCCGTTCGCCCACCGCCATCTTCCGTCCTGGACGCACCAGCGACTCCCACAAATCCTGCTCGAGCTGCCGCGTCAGAAAAACCTCCACCACTCCCGTCAAATGCTCCCGCGCCGTCTTCCGCGAAGGATGCTGTGAATGCACACCCGCACGTTTTCCCAGCAGCCTCGCCGGCAGCACGCGCGCGTTGTTCACCACCAGCAGTTCATCGCCGCCTAACAGCTCAGGAAACTCCGCAAACTGGCGATCCTCCGAGAGGCCGCTCACGCGATCGAGGAGCAGCAGCCGCGAGGCATCCCGCTTCTCGAGCGGCCTCTGGGCGATTAGCTCGCCGGGCAAGTGGTAATCGAGCTCTTCGACGCGCACGGCCGAACTATAACAAAACCGACCCGCCCCGGTCAGACCGGGCGCTCAGAGAGCACCGAGCGATCGCCTCCAAGTCTTCTCAAAAGCCCCCAAGAAACAGGCTATGGCATTCATTTTAAGTAGGTTAAATAAGGAACCGCAACCCCAAGGATATACTTGACATTAATACGCTCATATTTTATTATTGCGACGATATCACTATGGAGGATATCTCAATGAGAACGACACTTTCCCGTTTCGAACCCTTTCGCGGCGTTTCTTCTCTCCAAGACCAGATCAACCGGCTCTTCAGCGAGGCCTTTGACCGGTCTTCGGGTGAGGCCAATCTAACCACCTGGGCGCCGGCGGTTGACATTTACGAGACCGAGCACGAACTCGTCGTCAAGGCCGACCTCCCCGACGTGAAGCCCGAGGATCTCGACATCCGCGTCGAGAACAACCTCCTCACCATTCGCGGCGAGCGCAAGTTCGAGAAGAAGGTCAACGAAGACAACTATCTGCGTGTGGAGCGCGCCTACGGCAGCTTCAGCCGCAGTTTTTCTCTCGCCAACACCGTGAACAGCGAGGCCATCAAGGCCGACTACCAAGACGGGGTCTTGACTCTCTCCGTTCCGAAGCGCGAGGAAGCCAAACCCAAGCAGATCAAGGTCAACGTTGCGAGCCAGGCCGCGGCCGCAGCCAAGTAATTCGCGAAGGTCGAGACGGTCTTGCCTCGGGCTCGCGGGAGGGATGCTTTTCCGCCCCGAAGCATCGCACCTGAAGAATCAGCTCGGGGAAGATTTGTAGGCTGGCGGTGAGATAGCATAGGGGGCTGGCGTCCGTGCCAGCCCCTTCTCCGCTAAAGTCCGCTACGAGGAATCCCTATGTTGCGCTTTGACAAAATGACCGTGAAGGCCCAGGAGGCTCTTCAGCAAGCTCAGGAAATTGCCGGAAGCCACCAGAACCAGGCCGTCGAACCCATCCATCTTCTCTCGGCGCTTGTCCAGCAAGCCGACGGCGTCGTGCCGCCGCTGCTCGCCCGCCTCGGCATTCGTATTGAAGTGCTGACGCAGGACGTTGAACGCGAAATCGAGCGCCTTCCCAAGGTTCAGGGTTTCGCTCAGCAGAATCTTAGCCGCGCGTTGAACAACGTTCTCGAACGTGCCTTCGACGAAGCCACGAAATTCAAAGATGAATACGTCTCAACCGAGCATCTCTTTCTGGCCATCGCGGGGGAAGACCGCGACCCGGCCGGACGTCTTTTGAAAAAGCACGGCGCTTCGCACGAGGCCATTCTTCAGGCGCTCGCAGGTGTACGCGGCAGCCAGCGCGTCACCTCGCAAAATCCCGAAGCCACTTATGCCGCGCTTGAGAAATACGCTCGCGACCTGACCGATCTCGCCCGCCGCTCCAAACTGGACCCGGTCATTGGCCGCGATGAAGAGATTCGCCGCGTCATGCAAATCCTCGCGCGCCGCACGAAAAACAATCCGGTGCTGATCGGCGAGCCTGGCGTCGGCAAGACCGCCATCGTCGAAGGCCTCGCGCAACGCATCGTCTCCGGCGACGTTCCTGATGTACTAAAGACCAAGCGCCTGGTGGCCTTGGATCTCGCCGCGCTGGTCGCCGGCGCGAAATATCGCGGGGAGTTTGAAGATCGGCTCAAGGCCGTCTTGAAAGAGATCTCTGAAGCCGAGGGGCAGATCATTCTCTTTATCGACGAGTTGCATACCCTCGTCGGCGCCGGCGCCGCTGAAGGCGCGATGGACGCCTCCAACATGCTGAAGCCCGCTCTCGCTCGCGGCGAGTTGCGCGCCATCGGTGCCACGACCCTGAACGAATACAAAAAATACATCGAGAAAGATCCCGCGCTCGAACGCCGCTTCCAGCCCGTGCTCGTCGAAGAACCGACCGTCGAAGACACCATTGCCATTCTCCGCGGGCTCAAGGACCGTTACGAAGTTCATCACGGTGTGCGCATCAAGGACTCTGCGATCATCGCGGCTGCCACTCTTTCGCACCGCTACATTTCCGATCGTTTTCTTCCCGACAAGGCCATCGATCTGGTCGACGAGGCCGCCGCCAGCCTGCGCATGCAGATCGACTCGCTGCCTACGGAGATCGATGAAATCGAGCGGCGGATCCTGCAACTCGAAATCGAGCGCCAGGCGCTCCTCAAGGAAACGGATGCTCATTCGGTCGAGCGCCGCAAACAGATCGAAAAAGAACTCGCCAGACTGCGCGAGGATTCGAGCGGCCGCAAGGCCCGCTGGCAAGCCGAAAAGGAAGCCATCTCGAAAATCCGCAAGCTCAAAGAACAGATCGAGCAAATGAAAGCGGAAGCCGACCGCTACGAGCGCGCCGGGGACCTTGCCAAGGTTGCCGAAATCCGCTATGGCAAAATCACCCAACTCGAACGCGAAGCGCAGCTGGCTCAGGAACGTTTCGCCGCCATGCAGAAAGACGGCCGCATGCTCAAAGAAGAAGTCGACGAAGAAGACATCGCCCGCCTGGTCAGCAAGTGGACCGGCATTCCGGTCGGCCGCCTCCTCGAAGGCGAAGCCCAGAAGCTTGTTCACATGGAAGAACGCCTCCGCGAGCGGGTCGTCGGTCAGGATGAGGCCCTCGCCCGCGTTTCGAACGCCATTCGCCGCAGCCGTGCCGGTCTTTCGGACACCAAGCGGCCCATCGGCTCGTTCATTTTTCTCGGACCCACAGGGGTCGGCAAAACGGAACTCGCCCGTGCCCTCGCCGAGTTTCTCTTCGACGACGAAAAGCTCATGATCCGCATCGACATGTCCGAGTACATGGAGAAGCACAGCGTCTCCCGCCTCATCGGTGCGCCTCCGGGCTATGTCGGCTACGAAGAGGGCGGACAACTCACCGAACAGGTGCGCCGCCATCCCTATTCGGTCGTTCTTTTCGACGAAATCGAAAAAGCCCACCCGGACGTCTTCAACGTCCTGCTGCAAATCCTCGAAGACGGGCGCCTCACTGACGGGAAGGGCCGCACGGTCGATTTCCGCAACACCGTTCTGGTCATGACGAGCAACGTCGGCTCGACCGCCATCTTCGAGCTCGCCGGAAAGGATCCCGAACGTGCTCGCAAGAAGGCCATGGAGGCTCTTCGCCAGTCCTTCAGACCCGAGTTCATCAACCGCATCGACGAGATCGTCATCTTCAACCCGCTCGGCAAGGAGCAACTCGAACGCATCATCCGCCTCCTGCTCAAGGATGTCGAACGCCTGCTCGGCGAGCGCCAGATTACGCTCGAGATTTCTCCCGCAGCCACCGAGCTCATCCTGCGCGAGGGCTACGATCCGGCTTACGGCGCTCGCCCGTTGCGCCGCGCCATCCAGCGTCTGGTCCAGGATCCCCTGGCGATGCAGATTCTCGAAGGCGCTATTTTGCCTGGCGATCACGTGCGCGTGGACCGCGACGGCAGCAAGGACGCCATGCGCTTTGAGCGCGTGCAACCGAAGAAACCGGCGGCCGCGGCCACCAAGTGATTGTGAGCCGCTCGGCGCCGCATTCCGATGTTGGGGCTTCTTCGTCGAGCGTTGAAGCCTAGGCGCCGGCCTTTCGGTCCGCCCCGCCGGACCTCAATTAGCAATTTCTCGGCATCCTGCTAAACTGCTTTTTGCCAGAAAGGTTTACGTCATGAAGATCATTCGTACCGGTGCCATCCTGATCGTGATGAGTGTCCTTCTCGTTGTGGCCGGCGGCGCTCTCGGTGGGCGTGCAGGCATGCAAATCGCCCTGCTGGTCGCCATCGTCATGAACTTCGTCTCCTACTTCTTTTCCGACAAGATCGCGCTGCGCTCGAGCGGCGCGCAGCCCGTAACCCGGGAGCAGCTTCCCCGCCTCTACCAGGTGATGGAACGCCTTGCCGCAAAAGCCAGAATCCCGGTTCCCGCGCTCTATGTCGTTCCGGATATGGCGCCCAACGCTTTCGCCACCGGCCGCAGTCCAAATCACGCTTCCGTCGCGGTTACCGAGGGCCTGCTCCAGATCATGAACGACGATGAACTCGAAGGCGTCATCGCTCACGAACTCTCTCACGTGCGCAACTACGACATTCTCACCAGCTCCATCGCCGCCACCATCGCTGCGGCGGTTACCTTCCTGTCGAGGTTTGGCATGTTCTTTGGAGGTGGTAGCCGCGATGACGACCGCGAAGGTGGCGGGTTTGCGGCGATCCTGATGATCTTTCTGGCGCCCTTCGCGGCGTTTCTTCTGCAACTGTTTCTCTCCCGAACTCGCGAGTATGCCGCCGACGAAACCGGCGTTCGCATGGTCGGCTATCCGAACGGCCTCATCAGTGCCCTCGAAAAGCTGGGCGCCTACAACAAGCGCATTCCGACGACAGCCATCTCCCCGAGCACTTCGGCGCTCTGCATCGTGAAGCCTTTCTTTGGCGCGGGTACCTTGAGCTCTCTTTTTAGCACCCACCCGCCGCTCGAGGAGCGCATTGCGGCGCTGCGGCAGATGACGGTAACATCCCTTCGTTAGGGCGTGGGTCCAGGACCCATGCGTGTAACGCCTGTAAAGGGGAGTGCAACGAACGTTCATCTCGAGGTAAACTTTTCCGATTGTTTGACATCTTCCTCGAAATCCCTACCCGGTCCCGCGATTTTACGCACTTCATTTTTCAACCAGTTAGCTCTCTGCTGCGCGTCAACCCAGTTTGGTGGACGAAGTGCAACACAAACCGGGACGCCTTCCGCAGCCGGCCAGGTGAACTTGGGGGATTCGGTTTATGAGCTGTAGGGATACCATCCATTTGATTTGTATGTATTTAGAGGGAAAACTTTCTCCGTCGGTTCAGATAGAGATTGAGCGCCATCTGAGTTCCTGCGCGGACTGCCGCCTGGTCTTGGACGCTGCCACCACGACGCTTGACCGCTACTTTAGCCCCGCGAAGCCCTCTGCTGATTCTCAAGCGGCCTAACGCTCCGAGCATAAGACCTTTGCTGTCAGCCGGTTGTGTATGCCCTGGCGGTTTCCTCATTTTCCACAGCTCGCTCCCGCACGCGGTTCTGCCCGGTTTGAAAATTCTGCAAAATTTACGCTTCACGCGCCAAGGGCGTAATCTTTACTGGTACTAGTACGTATGAAAACCTGTAGAATCCGCCCCATGGAGAGATTCAAGCTGCTTACTTTCTTACTCTTACATCCTAGTGCTGGCTCCCCGCCACTTTGGCTGTTCAACTGCCGCTGACTCCTGTAAGAGGGCCCATGCGCCCACAAGGAGATCAGAGTCCATGAGTGAGTTTATGGAACCCAATGCCGATAGCGTGGCGGCAACGCCCCGCTGGGTCGGCCTCGCTATTGCCGTACTGGGTGGGATTTCGTTAATCGGAGTTGGTCTTGGCTTCGCCGCTTGGAACACCTCAAAGAGTCTCGAGCAGTCAACCCAGGCGTCCCTGAAGCAGAACGATGCACTTACGCAGCGTCTGGCCAAATCAGAAGAGCAGAATCAACAATTGCAGAGCGACCTCAAAGTTGTGACCGATAAGCTCAACGTCACGCAGGAGGATCTGCAGAAAGCGCGCCAGCAGTCCAAGGCTTCGGTGGCTGCTTACGACAAGAAGTTGAACGGCCTGCAGTCCAACGTCAACACGCAACTCGCCGGAAAGGCCAACACCGAGGATGTCAATAAACTGGGTACCGATGTCAGTGGCGTCAAAAACGACCTTGACGAGACCAAGTCTAAGCTCGAACGCGCGACGGGCGACATGGGTGTCATGAGCGGACTCATCGCGCGAAACCACGACGACCTCGAAGAACTCAAGCGCAAGGGTGACCGCAACTATTTCGAGTTCACCATTCAGAAGTCCAAGGCCGCTCAGCACGTCGGTCCGGTCGCGGTCTCGCTCGGCAAGACCGATCCCAAGCGCTCCAAATACACGATCACCGTGCTTACCGACGACAAGTCCATCGAGAAGAAAGACAAGACGGCTGGCGAACCGGTTCAGTTCTACGTGAAGGGCACCGCTCGCTATTCTCCTTACGAGCTCGTTGTGTTCGACGTGACCAAGAACCAGATTACCGGTTATCTTTCCACGCCGAAGTCTGGCGGTGCGGCGACGTCCGCCAGCAACACGCCCGCTGCCCATTAATTTGTCGGCCAGTCGGATTCCTTGAGAGCCGTCGCGAAAGGGAAGAGAGAATCTTCCCTTTCGCATTTTCTGACCTGTCAACCTTTTTGTCCGGGAAACGGATCGCACTGGACACTTTTTCTGCTCTGTGACAATCTGGACTTCCATCTGACAGGGCAGATGCTTGAGGAACTATTCAAGAGGGGGAACAATCATGAAAGTCAAATTCGCAGCTGGTGTGGCTCTTTCTCTTTGCATAGCGATGTTCACTTTTGCCGCGGATAGCTCGATGACGGGCTATATTTCCGACAGTCACTGTGGCGCGAAGGGGACCGACGAAAAGCACGCCGCTTGTGCCTCCAAGTGCGTCAAGGAAAAGGGCGCGAGCTACGTGTTCGTCAACGACGCCGACCACAAGGTCTACAACATCGACGCTCAGGACAAGGTCGCCGCTCACGCCGGCCATCACGTCACCGTGAAGGGCTCGGTCGACGGCGACAGTCTCAAGCTCGCCAGCATCGAGATGGCCAAGTAACACCCGCTCTAATTCGTTTTCGATTCGGGCAGGACTCCGGTCCTGCCCTTTTTGATGCTTCCTATGTTTTCCGTTACGATGATTCTTCAACCATGGCCACGACACTCCTGCACGTCGCCCGTGCCCTTACCCCCACCAGCGAACTGGCGGACGCGGGTATCCTCATCCGTGATGGCGTGATCGAGGCCGTCGGCCCCCGCAGCGGCTTTGCCGTTCCTCGAGGCGCCCGTGAAGTTTTGGCCGCGGACAAAACTGCCGCGCCCGGCTTCATCGACGTGCACATCCACGGCGCCGGAGGCCATGACGTCATGGAAGGCTCGGAACCCGCTCTGCGCGCCATCGCCGCAAGCGTCGGAGCCCATGGAACCACTTCTTTTCTTGCCACCACCGTCACCGCCGACCCCGAAGCCATCTGCAAGAGCAGCGAAGGCATCGCTCGCTACATCGGACTTCAACATCACGCCACCACACCGGGCGCCGAAATTCTTGGCATTCATTTCGAAGGCCCCTTCATCAGTTCCGCCCGCCGCGGCGTTCATCCCCCCGAATGGATCAAGCTTCCTTCGGCGGAATTGTTCGAAAGATTTGTCTCGGCGGCGGCCGGCAACACCCGCCTTATCACCCTCGCTCCAGAACTCCTCGGCGCCCTACCGTGCATTGACGCCGCGTGCCAAGCCGGCATCGTGGTTGGCATCGGCCATACCGACGCTACTTACGAGCAGGCCCGCGCCGCGGTCGCCCACGGCGCGCATCACGCCATCCACACCTTCAATGCCATGCGCCCCTTTTCCCATCGCGATCCGGGTGTGATTGGCGCGGTTCTGACTTCTCCGGACATGACCGCGGAATTGATCGCCGATGGGGTTCATGTCGACGAGACGGCCATGCGCCTCCTGCTTCAGGCCAAAGGGGCCGCCGGTGTCATCCTCATCAGCGACGGCATCTCGGCCACCGGTATGCCCGATGGAAAGTACCTGCTTGGCGGACTCGAAATCACGGTGAGCGGAGGCGTGTGCCGCAACTCCGAGGGCCGGCTCGCGGGCAGCACGCTCACGCTCGACCGCGCCCTCCGCAACATTGTCGGCCTTGGTGCCACACTCTCGGACGCCCTGCGCATGCTGACACGGAACCCCGCCACACTCCTGGGCATCGAACACAAGAAAGGCTTACTCCACGCCAACGCCGACGCGGACATCGTCCTTCTCGACGAAAGCCTGCACGTCACCGAGGTCTTCGCCCGCGGTCTTCCCGTCTGAAGCGGCTCGGTTCGGCCGGTCGAGCAAAGCGCTACACCCTGGCCATTTCAGACCGCTTTACTTGTTCAGGGGAATCTTCAGCTCATCCGCCAACTGCCGTGCGTTGAACGGACTGCACGCGAAATAGCGGCCGCCGGCATACAATGTGGGAACCTTTCGCTTGCCGTGATTCGCACGAAGCACAATCTGCTCGGCCTCGCGATTCTGTTCGATGTTGACTTCCCGGAATTCCACCCCGCGTTCCTCGAGAAACATCTTCACGCGCCGGCAGTCCGGGCACCACCGGGTACTGTAGATGGTTATCGGCTCGGGTGTTTTTTCTGGCATGATGCGCTGTTCTGAGAGCCTAGGGCGCGCCCACCGGAACACCCCGGTGCTTCTTGGCGATCTGGATCCGAATCAGGGCCCGCTGCAGCGCCACGGTCGCCCGGTCCCAATCGATATTTGTATCGTTCGATGCCAGGCGCTTTTCCGCGCGCGCCAGGGCCGCTTCCGCGCGCGCGAGATCGATTTCCTCCGCCCGCTCCGCGGTTTCTGCTAACAGCGTAACGCGGTCAGGCAGCACCTCCGCGAACCCGCGCACCACGCAAATGGCGATCGGGTGGCTGGTTGTTCCCGTGCGATAGCTGAGCTGGCCGACTCCAAGCTCGGTCATCAGCGGTGCGTGACCGGGCAGGATTCCAAGTTCGCCCTCGAGCCCGGGAATCGTCACTTCCACGACGGTTTCGCGCAGCAACTCCCGCTCCGGCGTGACCACTATCAGTTCGATCGCTTCAGGAAGCATCTTCTTCCTTAACCTTACACGCCAGCTTTCATCTTGTCGGCCTTCTCCATCACTTCCTCGATTGTGCCGACCATGTAGAAGGCCTGCTCCGGGATCTCGTCATATTTCCCTTCGACGATATCCTTGAAGCTGCGCACGGTGTCTTCAATCTTCACGTACTTGCCTTCCAACCCCGTGAATTGCGCTGCCACAAACATCGGTTGCGACAGGAACCGCTCAATGCGTCGTGCGCGCGCCACCGTCCGCTTGTCCTCGTCCGACAATTCTTCGATTCCAAGAATCGCGATAATATCCTGCAAGTCCTTGTAACGCTGCAAAACAGACTTCACCGCGCGCGCCACGCTGTAATGCTCCTGGCCCACGATCCGCGGGTCCAGAATGCGGGAATAACTTGCCAGCGGGTCCACCGCGGGATAAATGCCGCGTTCCACAATCTGCCGGCTCAAGTTTGTCGTGGCATCCAGGTGCGTAAAGGTCGCCGCCGGCGCCGGATCCGTGTAATCGTCCGCGGGCACGTAAATCGCCTGCACCGAAGTGATCGATCCGGTCTTCGTCGAAGTGATGCGTTCCTGCAACTCGCCGATTTCGGTGTTCAAGTTGGGTTGGTAGCCCACCGCTGAGGGCATGCGGCCCAGCAACGCCGAAACTTCCGAGCCCGCCTGCACGAACCGGAAAATGTTGTCGATGAACAGCAGCACATCCAGGTGTTCCTGATCGCGGAAGTATTCCGCCACCGTCAGCCCGGTCAGGCCAACCCGCAGCCGCGACCCCGGTGGCTCCGTCATCTGCCCATAGATCAGCGCGCAGCGCGACTTCTCGCTGTTGCCCGGCACGATGACGCCGCCTTCCGACATTTCCAGCCACAAGTCGTTTCCTTCGCGCGTCCTCTCTCCCACTCCTGAAAACACGGACACGCCGCCGTGCTTCATCGCCACGTTGTGGATCAATTCCATGATCAGCACGGTCTTTCCGACGCCCGCGCCGCCAAACAATCCGATCTTTCCGCCCTTAACATACGGCTCCATCAAGTCCACAACCTTGATTCCGGTCTCAAACATTTCCAGCGTCGTCGATTGATCCTCGAGCGACGGGGCCTTCCGGTGAATCGGAGAAAACTTGTCCGTGTTTATGGGTCCCAGCTGATCCACCGGCTTCCCGAGGACGTTCATCACCCGACCGAGCGTCGGTCGTCCCACGGGCACGGCAATGGGCTGCCCCGTGTCGTAGGCCTTCATCCCGCGTACCATGCCTTCGGTTGGCTCCATGGCCACCA
>Ga0306922_10006324_pt1 | contig 11366 bp, 10 predicted proteins | sample sta12Cox44000082_FD_203758 | JGI IMG/M metagenome (GOLD analysis project Ga0306922, IMG submission 203758) | Lab enrichment of tropical soil microbial communities from Luquillo Experimental Forest, Puerto Rico - statoxic.12C.oxic.44.000.082 (v2)... | ecosystem: Environmental > Terrestrial >... | reverse complement strand
TGCACGGCAAGCGCAAAGCCTGGCTCGCTGGGCTTGGCTAGTTCGAGTCGACGCATCGGTCAGGTTTCACGGGGCCATTCTGCAGAGGTAATGTGCAGCAAGTTAACGAAGTTCGCTCAGCACCGCCGCAAATAACGGCGAGACAAGCGCTACAGATCATGCTTGTCGGTCTGGGCACCTCGGTCGTTCCACTCGACACGGCGGTCAACATCGCCTTTCCCGACATCACAGGGAGTTTCGGGCTGCCGATCGAGGCGATCCAGTGGGTGATCGTCTGTTATGTCCTGACCTATACCAGTTTGATGCTCGCCTTCGGACGGGTTGGCGACATTTTCAGCCACTTTCGCGTTTTTCGCATAGGGCTGTTGTGGAGCGGTGCCGCCTATCTCCTGTGCGCCGCCGCACCGAGCTATAGCTGGCTGCTCTTCTATCGCTTTCTTCAGGGCGTCGGGGCCTCGTTGATCGTCAGTTGTGCGCCGGCACTGGTGACTGGTCTCTTCCCGGAAGACAAACGTAGCCGTGCGGTCGGCGTCTTCACGGTGATGTACGCAATCGGCTCTGCGGTCGGGCCTTTGCTCGGAGGGGTGCTCGTTCAATACTGGGGTTGGCCAGGAGTATTTTGGTTCCGTGCGCCGATCGCCTTCACGGCCCTTCTGTTCCTTCGAGGCCGCCCCGTGGTGCCTCGCCACAATGGTGCGCGAGAGAAGCTCGATATGCTGGGAGCCATTCTGCTGGCTCTCGGCATCAGCACCCTGCTTCTAATGCTCAATCAGTTTCAATACGCTGACCGACACGTATTGCGGGGGGTGGGGTTTCTCGGGCTCGCCGCGGCGAGCCTCTGCGGCTTCATATATCGAGAGCAGCGCATCGCGCACCCCATCGTCAGTCTCGACTTCTTCCGAACAGGCGGCTTCGCAGCGCTCAATCTCGCCAGTGTCCTCGTTTATCTGACCAGCTTTTCCGTCCTCTTGCTGGGTCCGTACTATTTGGTACGCGTGGCCGGCCTATCGGTTTTGGTCGCCGGTGCAGCCCTCGCTGCTTCATTTGCCGGGAGCATCATCGCCTCGCCGCTCGCGGCATCGATCCTTGGGCGAGTATCGGCGGGTCGGATCGCCGTGCTCGGCGCAGTGCTTGGCGGAACTGGCCTGGCGCTCATCGGCAGCTGGGAACCCGGCTCCAGCTGGCCGATGACGGCAATCCTCGGACCCCTGATGCTACAGGGGTTCGGCGTTGGTCTCTTTCAGGTGGCCTATATGGATATCGTCATGCAAACCCTCCCACGCCGGCATCGCGGTGTTGCAGGCAGCATTGCGATGTTGAGCCGGTCGCTCGGCGTTGTCATAGGAGCGACTCTGCTGACGCTCGTCTTTCACGCGGTCGAGGGTGTCTCTTCGGGCGCCCCCTTCTTGGCGGGCTTCAGAGCGACCTTCTGGCTCGCGGGGGTAGTTTCCGGCCTCGCCGGTCTACTCGCTCTCGGAGCCGCACTCGCCCGCCGATAGCGGGTACTGGGAGCTAGGGAGGATCAGGGGTCTTCGAGGGTAAACCCGACTTTGAGAATAACCTGATAATGCGCGACTTTGCCGTCCTCAACATGGCCGCGCGTCTGCACGACCTCGAACCAGCCGACCTGACGAAGCGTCTGTGAGGCGCGGCCGACAGCATTCTGGATCGCATCCTCAATGCTCTTTTCAGAGGAGCCTGCGACTTCAATGATCCGGTAGACATGGTCGGGCATCGGCGTCCTCCGTTGTGAGCCACTCTGGCGGTGGGGGCACAGTTATGTGGCGGGTTATTTCGTGGCGGTTCCGTCGAATTAAAGGCCTGTCACCCGCTCTTTTTGAGGAAAGCGGGGTGGAATTATTTGCTCGCTTAGATCGCCGGGGATGCGGCCGAGACAGGTAATGGCGATAACGCTGGCTGCTCCGATCGCCGGCCATCATTCATTCTTGGAGTTAACTCAGCGACTTCCGGGTTCCCAGGCATCTCGCTGATCAGTGGACGCAAGGTTACAGCCGCGTTGCGGCGCCAAACCGTAATTGCGGCCACGCTGCCAATCGGCATTTCGGCGACGACGAGCGGAAGGTCGCGCATGCGCCGGATCTCCCGCCCGTTAACGGAGAGGATGACATCGCCCCGCTCAAACCCGGCCGCGGCGGCAGGACTACCCGGCCCCACTTTAGCTACAAGCGCGCCTGTGGTGTTCGGCAGCCCCAAACTCTGGACCAGCTCGGGCGTTATCTGTTCGATCTGCACGCCAAGCCAGCCACGTGCGACCTTGCCATGTATCTTCAACTGCTCCACGACCGGTCTGGCCCGGTTCGCCGGTATGGCAAAGCCGATCCCAACGGAGCCGCCATTTGGCGAATATATCGCCGTGTTAATTCCGATCACATTGCCATGGAGGTCAAAGGTCGGGCCGCCCGAATTACCCCGATTGATCGCTGCGTCGATCTGGAGGAAGTCGTCGTAAGGGCCGGCGTGAATATCACGCCCGCGTCCGGAAATAATCCCGCTGCTGACTGTGTTGTCGAGGCCAAACGGGCTGCCGATGGCGAGCACCCAGTCGCCGATCCGCGCCGTATCGCTGTCGCCCCATCGCACATAAGTGAGTGGGTGCCCAACGTCGATTTTCAACAGTGCAAGATCGGTCAGCGGGTCGCGCCCCACTATCCGGGCGGGATATTCGGTCGCGTCCTCTACGATTATCGTTACTTTTTCGGCGTTTTCGACAACATGGTCGTCGGTGACGACATACCCGCTCGGATCGATGACGAAACCCGAGCCCATTGCGACGCTCGCCACCTTCGGACCTGGTGTCGGCTTCCGGCCGCGCGGATCCAGAAAACGATGAAGTAGCTCGTCCAGCACGTCAGGCGGCAACCCGCGCAGCGCGCCCTGGTTCTCCGACGCGCCAGCTTCTCGACCCTCCGGCTCCGCAGCAGCCTTGTTGATCCGCTGGACGGCCGACACGTTGACGACAGCCGGCATCACGTCTCGCACAATGGGCGCGAAACTCGTTACAGGCGCTCCGGTCGCGTCGATTGCTGAACGTCGATCTACTTCAGAACAGCCCGTTGCCATCACAGCGAGCGCGAGCAAGCGGACTACTATCGATGTCATTGCGTGCGATCGTTGAACAGCCGGCTTGAGCATCGCAAAGACCTTTATTGCAGGGCGGCTGGTTATCTGATCCAGGGCCGGTCCGATCCGCGGGTCGTTCATCATGCTCTCCACCGTCTAACGCATGCTTAACGATGGTGCGGACCCCCAGATGCGGCCAGGGCACAACCCGTGCCGCATTCAGCACTCTCTTTATATGGCGCTGGGTAACCGCGTTACGAGACAACTGGGCAAGCGTTCTCGCGATAGCGCGACTCGGAATTGCATGCCTCTCGCTGGCGACTTCCTGTGGGCGACGAGATCGAGCTCCTGCCGGCCAACCGCGCCGATATGCAAACAATAAACAAAAAGAAAGAAACTTCGCAAAACCGATCCATATCTTGAAAAGGTTAGACGAAAACCTACTTTCTTTTAGGCAACTTTCGGTTCGCCGTTGAGATTTCCGGCGGCGTTTCGATGGGGCGTCGGAGGTTTGGCGAGACCTCGGCGGGTAATAGAGCCCCTGGAAAGATGCACATTCCCTCTGGCTGACGGAACCGAACCAGGAGCAAACATGGCCAAAATTCCGCAAGGCGAATGGAGCGCCATTGCGGCACGATATGCGCAAGGCGAGTCGATCAGTAGAATTGCGCAAAGTTACGGCTGCACCCCTCCGGCTATCCATTACATTCTAAAGCGCAATAAAACGCGAACTCTTCAGAAAAGCGAGCGGCCGTTGAGCGGACGCTTGGAACCAATACCAACGTCGACTGGTGACAAACTGCAAACGCCATTCGTATCCGCGACTCCTCGCTCTGCCGAAATGCGTCGCGAAGAGTATGGCGGGTTTCGTCCAGCACCGAGCGAAGTCGGATCACCTCCGGCGCCGACCAATCAGCAGCAGGCGAGCCGTGATCATGGGCTTGCTTTCCCAACGAGGCCAACGCCGACCGAGCAGCGCTCCCGACCCTCACCGCTACCGAGCCATCCCCAAACGCCTCGGCACGCTTCTGCCCTTGCTGCCGGTCTAGATCACGAACTTCACGGCCGCGCGGAAGCCGCTATCGAAGCCTTTCGCTCCAGCTTCGAGGCAGCGCTTACCGAGAGTTCGTCAAGTGCCCGGCTGCGTCTTCGCGAGGCTGCGTCCGATCTGATGCGGGTGGCGGCGCGGACTACGATTGTGCTCGATCGACTGAGCGCAAACGTCGAACGCGCGTCAATGAGGCCGCGTGACCACTTGCGATCGACACAGACGGGCGAATATCCCTGAGGCGCTGTTGTAGTGCTGTCCTTGTCGAAACGGGGTCAGCGGCGCCGGATTTTTGCTTCGCTGACGATGACATCCATCGGGATGTCGAACGGCTGCGGATAGATCGTCTCGATCCGCGACAGCTCGAAGCCGACACCGACAGCCAGCGGCCGCGGCGAGAGGGCAGCTAAAGTGCGGTCGAAATAACCCCCGCCATAACCGAAGCGATAACACTCTCGATCAAAGCCGACAAGCGGCGCCAAGACGGCGTGCGGTATCACAATCTCTCGTTTTTGCGGAACAGGGATGTTCCATACCCCGTCGACAAGCGGTTCCCCCGGCCGCCAAGAGCGGTATTCGAGCGGGCCCCTTTTGTCGACGACGGCGGGCAGCGCGACGACGGAGCCTTTGGCGATCAACCAGTCGATTAACGGGCGCGGATCGAACTCCCCCTGAAACGGCCAATAGACGCCGAGAATGAGCCCCGGCGTTTCGCCCAACAGGGAACGCAGCCGCGCTTCGATGCTTCGTCCCCAGTGCTGGCGTTCAGACGCCGGCGCGCCGGTGCGCAACAACAGCAGCCGTTGGCGTTCCGACCGACGCCAGGCTTTGAGCTCAACTCCCTCCACGCTAAGTCAGTGGCTAGAATAGACCGGTGATGCGTCCGTCCTCAGCCACCTCGATGTTGTTCGCCGCTGGTACCCGCGGGAGACCGGGCATCGTCATGATCTCGCCGCAGATCGGGATGACAAATTCGGCACCGGCCGACAGCCGCACCTCGCGTACCGTCACCAAATGGTCGCTGGGAGCTCCTTTGACATTTGCGTCGGTCGTGAAGCTGTACTGCGTCTTGGCGACGCAGACCGGGAGATTGCCAAAACCCTGGTCTTGCAGCGCCGCGAAACGGTCTCGGACCGACTTATCGGCCTCGATGTCGCGGGCACCGTAGAGGCGCTGCGCGATCGTGCGGACCTTGTCCCAGAGCGGCATCGCGTCGGGATAAAGAAACCGGAACTCCGCCCTTCCGCTTTCGGCGAGAGCGACTACGGCGCGCGCGAGATCGGCTGCTCCCTCCCCGCCGCGCGCCCAATGATCGGCGATGACCGCCTCGACACCCAGCTCGGCGCAGAGCTCCTTTAGGCGCCCGAGTTCTCGATCGGTGTCGTTGCTGAAGCGGTTGACCGACACTACCGCCGGGACCCCGAACTGCTGCAGATTGGTCAGATGGCGGGCTAGATTGGCAAAACCGCTTTCGAGAGCGCCAAGGTTTTCCTCTCTGAGCGAATCCCGTGCTACGCCACCGTGCATCTTGAGCGCACGGACTGTCGCCACCACTACAGCGGCATCGGGCTTGATCCCCGCCTTGCGGCATTTGATATCGAAGAATTTCTCGGCACCGAGGTCCGCTCCAAAGCCGGCCTCGGTGACGACGTAATCGGCCAGCTTCAGCGCTGTCTTTGTTGCGAAAACCGAATTGCAGCCATGCGCGATATTGCCGAACGGCCCGCCATGGATGAAGGCGGGATTGTTTTCGAGCGTCTGCACGAGGTTAGGAGCGATCGCGTCCTTCAGGAGCGCCGTCATCGACCCTGCAGCATTCAAGTCGGCGGCCCGGACTGGTTTACGCTCGCGCGTCTGGCCGACGATTATGTTGCTGAGACGGCGGTGCAGATCCTGTGGATCGCTCGCCAGACAGAAAATCGCCATCACTTCCGAAGCGGGGACGATGTCGAACCCGTCCTCGCGCGGGAAGCCGTTGGCGATCCCGCCGAGTGAGGAGACGACCGAGCGCAAAGCCCGGTCATTCATGTCGATCGCGCGGCGCCAGCTGACCCGGCGCGGATCGATGGCAGGTCCCAGCCCGTAATAGATGTGGTTGTCGACCATCGCGGCGAGCAGATTGTTGGCGGTGCTGATCGCGTGAAAGTCGCCGGTAAAATGAAGGTTGATGTCCTCCATTGGAACGACCTGTGCATAACCGCCGCCCGCCGCCCCTCCCTTGACGCCGAAGCACGGCCCGAGGCTCGGTTCGCGCAAACAAAGGATCGCGTTCTTGCCGATCACGTTCAGCGCATCGCCGAGACCGACCGTGGTCGTCGTCTTACCCTCTCCCGCCGGGGTCGGGGTAATCGCGGTGACGAGTATCAGCTTGGCTGAAGGACGGTCGGGGAGGGTGCGGACGTAATCGAGCGAGATTTTGGCCTTGTATTTGCCGTAAGGCGAGACCGCATCGGGCGGAATGTCGAGCCTTTCCGTGGCGATTTCGGAAATCGGCTGCATCGTCGCCGCTTGCGCGATCTCGATATCGGATTTGGGATTTCTGTGTTGTTGATCTCCGCGCGCCACGCCGTTTCTCCTTGCTCAGTGCTATCGGGTCTTAGCTCTTCGGGGCTGGCCGACGCAACCTTCCTCGACCCATCAGAAATGAAACGCCCATCGACCGCATCGAAGCATGAACTCTCGCGCCATCGAGAGATCGCCGCCGATCTGGTCCGTTTCACTGTTGGCTACTGGCCGGTGTAAAGAGTTCTACCGCTCTGTTGCCTGAACCAGTAAAGAATTGTATGAAAACGGGTTCGTTGGTACGAGCGAACACTTGGGGGTGCCGGATGACCATACTACCGAGAGGGCGCAGGGGGAGTATCGGTGCTGCCGTAGTCGTGATTGCAGCGCTGGGGTTCGGCATTGCGATATCAGGCCCTACCCCCGCGGCGGCCCGTGTTTTCGTCGGTTTCGGCTTCGGTTTTCCTATCGGTTTTCCAGGGTACTACTACCCGCCTTACCCCTATCCTTATTACCCGCCGCCACCACCGCCCTACTATTACCCGCCGCCCCCCGGTTCTCCACCCCCGGCCTCGTATCAACCATCCACCACGTATCCGCCCGGGGCTGGCTATGGGCCTTCGGAATCGTCGGCGGCACCGCCAATCACCTACACGCCGCGGCCGGGATGGACCAACGCACAAGGTCAATTCTGCCGCGAGTACAAATGGACCCAGAGCGCCGGTCGGAACGCCACCGGAAGATACGGGACCGCCTGTCGAGACGCCGACGGCCAGTGGCGCATCGTCAACTGACTCGCCGCACCATGAACACTCCGGAGCGGACGGCGCTGGAGTGAGAGTCCCGCCGCGACTACTTAAAATTAACGCGAATTTCCCTTGGTCCGGCTTAGGATGCGTCGTTAACTGTATCGTGAACGCCAAAGCGGCGATGGCTTGGCAGCCGATAGGGATAGACCGATCCTCGCCCGCAGGCTAGACCCGCCTCGACCGAGCTGCCCCAATCTTAAGCTCGTCGCAGAGTCGGGGCCGTCGGCGTCAGCGGGTTCGACAAGGCCAACGACGTAGCGATCGCTGAGGCAGCCTCAGCTGCGGTGAAGTAGCACCGTCGTAGGTCCTGCGGGCGATCCTATTGACGGGATATCGTATGTTGTGGTATTCGCAATTGCGATTGGAAATAGCCGCCAGTACACCGCGCTGTCACCTGATCTCGACCTGATAAAACAGGTAAACAGGCGCAGAGCCTCGCCCCGATCAACCTCTTGCGGGCGTGCCGGCGCAAAAGGATCGCGTGCATGCGCATCACATCAGGGAGAAGGAACATCGGATCTCGACATCCAAGGTCGCGCGACGGCTCACGCTGATGACAGGCGCGGAGCCATCGGCGGCACAACCCGGCTCGATCGCGCGTTGGGTCGACGACGCATCCGGGGTTCTCCAGGCGGCGGGCCCGCCGCTGCTCTTCGGCTTGCGGCTGTGGGCGTCGGTTTGTCTTGCACTCTATGTGGCGTTCTGGCTCGAACTCAACAACGCGTTTTGGGCCGGCACCACGGCAGCGATCGCGTGTCAACCGCATCTCGGCGCATCGTTGCGCAAGGGTTGGTACCGGTTGATCGGCACCGTAGTAGGTGCCGTAGCAATTGTGGTGTTGACCGCCTGCTTTCCCCAGGACGGCGTCCTGTTTCTGATAAGCCTTGCGCTGTGGGGTGCCGGATGTGCTCTCGTCGCTACGCTGCTGCGCAATTTCGCGGCCTATTCCGCGGCGCTGGCCGGATATACGGCGGTAATTATCGCGAGCGACCAACTGGGCGCCACCGGCGGCCTCAACGGGCAGGCGTTCATGCTTGCTGTCGACCGCGGCAGCGAGATCTGCATCGGCATCGTCTGTGCCGGCGTCGTGCTCGCCGGAACCGATTTGGGCGGAGCGCGCCGCCGGGTGGCGAGCCTGCTCGCCGGTCTCTCGGCTGAGATCGCCTGCCGCTTCGCCAGCACATTGGTTAATGCCGGAGCCGAATTCGAGCAGACCCAGGCGACGCGGCGCGAGCTGGTGCGCCAGCTCATCGCTCTCGACCCGGTTATCGACGAGGCGATCGGCGAGTCGTCAGAACTCCGCTACCACTCTCCGGTCTTGCAGAATGCGTTAGACGGTTTGCTTACGGCTCTCGCCAGCTGGCGCTTGGCGGCGGTTCTGCTAGCGCAATTACCGGAGGAAAGGGCGCGACGAGAGGCGGGAGCGGCGCTGGCAGAGGTCCCGGAGGAATTTCGGACGCGGCCCGCACAGGACGGGGCGAGAGGCTGGCTGGCCGATCCGACGCGCCTGCTCCGGGCGTGTAACGCCGCGGTGCGGAGGCTCGTCGCCCTGCCGGGGCGAACCCCATCGTTGCGGCTTCTTGCTGACCAAACGGCTGAAACGTTGGCCGGCATTTCGCAGGCGCTCAGCGCGCTGGCGCTGCTCGTCGGCGGCCTCGACGGGCCGGTTGCTCGTAGTCGCAGCCGCCGGCTGCGCATCCCCGATTGGCTTCCTCCGGCGGTCAATGCAGGGCGCGCATTCGTCGTGATCGGCGCCGCCGAGCTGTTCTGGATCGTCACCGTGTGGCCCAGCGGCGCCAATGCGATAACCTTCGCCGCTATCGTTGTGATCCTGTTCGCACCGCGCGCGGATCAAGCCTACGCCACCGCAATCGGGTTCATGATCGGCAGCATCTTGACCGTGGCTATCGCCGCAACCCTCAAATTCGCGGTGTTGCCCAATGTAGAGACCTTCGCGGTCTTCGGCTTGATCATTGGTTTAGTACTGGTGCCAGTGGGCACTGTTCTCGCCTTGCAATGGCAGCCGGCTATTTTCACCGGCATCGTGACACCTTTTGTTCCGGTGCTGGCGCCCACCAATCCGATGATATACGACACTGCGCAATTCTATAATTCGGCTTTGGCGATCGTTGCCGGGGTCGGCGCTGGCGCACTCTCGTTTCATTTGCTGCCGCCGCTGTCGCCGGCATTTCGTACGCGCCGGCTGCTGGCGCTAACCTTGCGGGATCTGCGCCGCCTCGCGACGGGCCCGATCCCCAACACGCCAAACGACTGGGAGCAGCGCATGTATGCCCGGTTCGCGCTGCTGCCGGATCAGGCGCAACCGGTGGAGCGCTCGCAACTGACGGCGGCGCTCTCGGCGGGTACGGGGATCATCCAGCTTCGCCGCATCTGCCGCCGGTTCGATTTGAACCCCAGGCTCGACGCGATGCTCGAGGCCGTCGCGCGCGGCAATTGCGCAATGGCAGCCGCGGAGCTTGCCAACCTCGACGCCGCGCTCGCTTCTCGTCCGGGTGCGGCCGCTCTCAGGGCGCGCGGCCTAATTCTTGCTATCTCCGCAGCGCTCACCCAACATGCCTTTTACTTCGAGGCAGGAGCACCCGGGTGAGGTTTACTGAGCTCGACCTATTTGGCGTCTACGTCGCGCCGATCTCGGTGATCATGGTCGCCGCCTGGTTCGTCACAATTTGGTTGCGCTGGGGTGCGGCCCGCTTCGGCCTGTTGCGCTACGTCTGGCACCCTTCGATGTTCGTGTTCGCCGTTTACATAATTGTGCTGTCGTCGATGGTGTTGCTCGTCGCGGCGCGATGAGTTCGCGATGTCGGATATCGACACCAAAGCAAGGCGCGAGGCTGAGGCGGAGAGTCCGGCAGCGGTCCGGTCAGCCGAGCCGGCGCCCGCGATGCGTGTGGCGCGCAGGCGCCGATTTCGTATTTTTCCGCTGCTGATCACTTTGGCGGTGATCGCGGTCGCCGTTGTTCTCGGTCGCGCGATGTGGGACGCCTATATGGGAGCACCCTGGACGCGTGACGGCACAGTACGAGTCTATATCGCGACGATGGCGCCGCAGGTCGCCGGCCAGATCGTGCAATTGCCGGTCGCCGACAACCAATTCGTGCATAAGGGCGACCTGCTTATGGTGATTGACCCGACCAACTACAAGATTGCCGTGAGCCTCGCCGAGGCGGCAGTGCAGCAGGCAGAGGTCACTGCGCAGAACGCCGAGAGGGAGTCAAAGCGCCGGCAGGAGCTGACCACGCTCGCGGTCACGGTCGAAGAGAAACAGACCTTTGCGAGCACCGCGGTGGCTGCCCAAGCCCAGTATCAGCAAGCTGTCGCCAACCTGGATCAGGCCCGGGTTAACCTCGATCGCACCGAGATCCGCTCGCCGGTCAATGGCTGGGTGACTAATCTATTAGCGCAGCTCGGTGACTACGCCACAGTGGGACAGAATAAAATTTCCCTCGTCGACGCGGACTCGTTTTGGGTGGACGGTTACTTCGAGGAAACCAATCTCGGAGCGATCAGGGTGGGCGATCCGGCGAGCATCAAGCTGATGGGTTACAGTCAGATCGTCCGCGGCCACGTCGGCAGTATCGCGCGCGGCATCAATGTCTCCAACGCGCAGCCGAACGGGGAAGGTCTTGCTACGGTCAACCCAATCTTCACCTGGGTACGCCTGGCCCAGCGCATCCCGGTGCGCATTCAAATCGATCAGGTGCCGGAAGGGGTCGTCCTCGCCGCCGGGATGACCGCCACGGTGCAGATCGATCCTCGACCCCGATCGCCGGCAAAGTAATCGGCCCGCGGTCTGCCGTTACCAAATTTATCGGCGCTTTACCCGGGTTTACTTGGGTCCACCCCCGACGCGCTTCCACGTACAGCGGGTGGGTGGTGGAGAGATCTGATGAACAAGGTCAAATTTG
>Ga0306922_10006323_pt1 | contig 11366 bp, 16 predicted proteins | sample sta12Cox44000082_FD_203758 | JGI IMG/M metagenome (GOLD analysis project Ga0306922, IMG submission 203758) | Lab enrichment of tropical soil microbial communities from Luquillo Experimental Forest, Puerto Rico - statoxic.12C.oxic.44.000.082 (v2)... | ecosystem: Environmental > Terrestrial >... | reverse complement strand
GTTGCAAAGGGAACGCGCAAGGAGAGGACAAACGGAACTCTGCGGTGGGCACTACCTATCGATGGAACGCGGCCACGGCACTACCGCATACCGCGCAGCGGTTTAGTCCAAGATCAGTTATTCGGTGTTTCGAGATGCACGCAATCGTGAGAAAGCTCCGAGGGTGCGTGGTAAGCGATAGGAGGATGTCATGAGCGAGTTCGAAGGGAAGCCAAAGCAGCCATTAGCCACGGAAGTAATTGCGAACCAGCCGCGGCGTGACAACAACGGGCCCGACAAAGGCGGCGGCGACCCGCATATGAACTGGAACGACAAGCCTTTAAGCGCGTCGGACACTTGGAAGAGCCATAAGTCGAAGCCGGCAAAGAAGTAAGGGCATGACGCGCTTCGAAAGGCGCGGACAGTGACCTGCCCGGATCGACCGGGCCGCGCCCGTACTCCTAACTCGCCTTTCGCCAGCAAATGTTCCGCAGCAGGCGCATGAACTGGTCGTCCTTCGTCATGCTGTCGCACAGTTCGGTCGAGAGTGCGTAGCCGGTGTCGCAGAGTTTGACGCCTTGAAAGTCGGTCGTATCCCGGACCTTGGCGCAGGTCGGGCAGATCCGGACGTGCTCTCTGAATGCCCGAATGCGTTTGTCGAATTGCTTCATGGACAATCCGTCACGAAAAACACGTCATAAGCGGTATGGTCTACCTGGTCCGGATGGTCGGGATTCATTCGCGTGCGGTACTCGAAGGCGTTCCCGTACTGATCGACGTATGGATCTTTCTTGTAGTGCAGGCTGATGGAATTCACGCCCGCAGAATCGAGCGGCAGGCATTCGCTCAGCTCAAAAATGCCATTGTGATTTTTGTCGGTACAGGCTCGAAGCGAAGACCAGATGCCATCGCGGTTATCAATGATCGCGTCTCCATTGCCGCCGTTCTTTGGATCGTCGTACACGGCGAGTTCCAGGAAGCCGTTTGCGGCATGTTGGTTCCCGAAGAGTTGGTTTCCATTTACTACCCGTCCATCAGCATTGGGCAGGGCGAGAAATGCGGTGTTCGATCCTTTCGCGGTCCAAGCCATCTTGACTGGTTTGCCGTTGCCGGCGATGTCGAACGTCACGCCGTCGCTGACATCGGTTAAGTGGAAGCCGCTGCCGTCGAGATCCATGAGTATTGGCGAGCTTCCGCCCTGGCAGTTTTCGGCCATACAAGACGCACCCAGAGACGGGCCGTTCTCGAATGCACAACCGGCGTTGCCCAAAAAACCGTTCGACGTGTAGAAATATAGATTGTTTCGACCCGGCACGGTCGCTGGGATGATCAGACTAAACTTGCTAAGTTTTGGCGGGCAGTCGGTCGTGCCTTTGGAGATGACGCCGCAATCGCCTTGCGCTGTCAGACTATCCGGGAACGTATAGTAAATGAAGTAGTTGCTGGTCAGATAACAGTTGATCTTCCATTTGAAGGTATATGGATAGTTTTCCGTACTCGGGAAATAGAAAGCGCTGCAGGTTTTTGCGCCCACAGTGGCCCCAACGTTTTCGAAGGTGATGGCGCTGCAGTTCCGTGCTGCGTTTGGTTGTGCGTGGAGCGACGAAACGAAAACGAGAGACAGCGCGAGCAATAGAAGGTGGCGGTTCACCGGACATCTCCCACGAGTTTTAGCTTCGCTTGATCGGCCCAAATAGCACGCTCTCTCTGTTTTACCGAAAGAAAGTTTTTGATCGTTTCGCTTTCGCTCGCATTTGGCGGGCTCCAGAGCGGCAGATTGTGATCCAGGTCGGTTGCGATGCTGTCGAGTTCGCCGGGATGCAAATCGGGTTTGCCCTCGTGGACCGCAGCTTGCCACGCCTTCTGCATTTTTTGGATGTTGGCCGCAGCCTCGCCATGCGTTTGACTCGCATTAATAACTTCGGTGGTTTTGTCAATCGAGGCCACCATGGACTCGCGCATGTCGATCAACGATTCGAGAGCTTCCTTCGATACCGCCTCGGCGTTTTTGTCCGCGTAGGCGACAACGGTAAGCGTAGCGCTGAAGTCTCTTAGGTTTGGCGCCACCGCGATAGTTTCATCGTAGCTTCCGGCGACAGGTATTGACTCCGGCCCAGCTTTGGCGCGAAAGACACTCTCGTTCGCAGTGCCCTTGAATCGTTCGAGAAAGGTCGATGTATTCAGGAAGTCACGGGTCCAACCGATTTGGACTGGAATGCCGTTGTCGTAGGTTACGGTCATCTGGAGCGAAAAAGCCGTGATTGGTTTGTCGCCGATATTCACGATGCGCAAATGGACGGCATCATTCGGGGAATCGTAATACCAGCCCTGGATCGCGGCGCCAGTGATTGGCGCGGATCGTGCCAGGGGAACCGGCATGGGCGCAAAGGCTGAGAGCGAATGCACAAACAGAACCAAAAAAGCCAGCCAGGGAGCCGTTTTCATTTTTCCTCCTAGTACTTGGCCGTGTACGTAGGTGGACGTTACTCTGCGGAGGAGTGCGTGTCAATAGCCAATTGGATAAATTTGGATACAGTTGTATCTATTTGTATTCTTTGAGCAGCAGCGTCACGGCTTTCCGGAGCAGCCAGGCCTTCGACGCGCCATGGCGCCGGGAGACCTCCTCGAGCTTTTCGTCAATATCGGCGTCGAGGTAGAAACCGATCTTCACCTGTTTGGGTTTGCCGGTCTTTATCTCTTTGATTTTGCGAGCCATGCGCAAACTGTAGCATAAATGAGGCGAAAGGTGCCCTTTGTTCCTGTTTTTGATACATTCTTCCCTGTGCCAGCCCCAAATAAGCCAGACGACCGGCAGTTCAAGGTAGGCGACCTCGTCACCGTCAGCTTGTCAGGAGGGCGCATCGTAGACGCGACTGTAACGGCTGTCGTCAAATACACCAAGGCCCCTCGGCTCCAAGTGTCCTACGGGAAAGATGAGACGGCGCTCGTGTATCTATGGCAGGTTTCGGCGCCGAGAGTCTGAGCGCCGATGGAATCAAACTACAAGTGGATGTTGTCGGCCTCGACCTCACGGCATTGATTGATACGTGGCAGATTGCCGAGTGAACTTGTCCTGTTCTGCTCACGAGAACTTAAAATTGAATTGCCCTCAGGGAATAGGCGGGACGGGGACTCTTGGCTGGAGATGCCTCGTCCCGCTCTATTTGTGGCAGGTTCGCCGCGGCTGACTCGTACGCGCTCATCCCAAAGGGTTAACCTCTCCCCGTTTAAGGACGAGACAGCGCTAGTTTATGTGTGGCAGGTGCGCCAGTCTGAGATATGATCCGCGTCACAATTCGTCATAGGTATTCCGCGATTGAGAAATTAATTGCATACTTCTCTAAGAGGAAAGACTTTTTCCCCAAGATAAGGTCTTTGGTTGTAGAGCCAGTAACTTTTCCACAGGCCGTCAAAAACTGGCCAAACAGTTGCGCGAAATTCCATGTCGCTCTGTGTGCCTTCGCTAAGCGGAGGCATGTACGAGTGTTTGAAAGTGCGGGACGGGGAATCTGCTGGGGGAAAAAGGAGATCTCGTCCCGCGCTATCCGTAGCACATCTTCCATCTAACTCTACGAAGATTTCTGCGCGTGTTCGGGATACCAAGCATTGGCCTCGCCGTCAATGATGGCGTTTTCGACGTGCAGCTTGGCGAGCGACCGCTTGAGTGCCTCAAATCCCAGGTTCCGCTGATTGCGCGAGATGATCTTGCATTCCCGAGTTTGCAGGTAGACGACTGCACGGAAGCCGTCGTGTTTCAGTTCGAAAATGTAATCGGGATGGTCGAAGGGCTCCCGCACCAGGCGGAGCCGCATGGGGTGAATGCGAGGGAGCACAAATCCAGTCTATCACTGCGCCTTTGGATGCCTGAAGATCCCTGCCTTCGCCTGCGCTCTACTCTGCGTTTTTGCTGCACCTGAACGGACGAAAGCCCTAGCTTCACTACTGCGACGGTTTGGGAGAGAGCGGCCTCACAAACGTGGTACTCTTCGCCACAATCGATGCCCAGGGGACCAATGTCCCTCGAGCTCCAGAGAAATATCCAAGAAAGGAAAGTGAGATGAGAAGTATGAACCGAGCCCCATGGATCGCCGTGTTGTTGCTATTTTCGTCTGTGGCCGTAGCTCAGACGGAAGTACCAACCTTCAAAACAAGAAATCTCAAATTGGAAGACACGATATTTCAGGTTGGACAATTTACGGAACTTGGCACAGGCTGTAACCCATGCACGGATGCCGGAGCCTTTGCCCCTCTCGTCGCCCCGCTAGAAGTCACTTGTCCCGCCAGCGCGGGGGAAAGTTGCACGTTTGCGGTCCACGTTGACGCTGCGATGCGGGCCGACAGCGGGTCCGAAAGCGCCTTCGAGTATATCGGGGATCCGCAAACGACGGTCATCCAAAACATTCCACAGATTCCACCGAGCACAGGCTTTTACATGTGGACGCTAAACGGAACCAATTCAGAAGTCTTTTCCGCGTCACACACGTTCGTGGCGCTGGTAAAGAACATCAAGGACTTTCAGAAGCATCACGTAGAAATCGATCTTGGCTGCTTTGTCTCTGGAGGACAATCGGGGGGCTCTTGTTTCGTGCAGGCGCTGGGCTTGTTTGAACAATATCCTCATTTCGGGTCGCCAGTGACTGTGACCACACAGGTTTTCCGCGAACGTCAGGAGGATAAGGACGTAGATACTAGCGACGTAACCGGACAAAATGCACTCCCTATCAGGCCAGAATCACGTCGTTGAGAAACCTTCCCTCAGTGGTTGTAGCGCGGGACGGGGCATCCTGGGGGAAAAGACCTGTTCTCGTTCCGCGCCGTTTTGTGTCAGGTCATCTTTGTGTCGGGTCATCAAGGTAAGCCGGGGAAGCCGCCCTCCCCTGGGCTTGCGCCTGGCACAGATTATCACTGCGCTTTCGAGTGCCTGCGCCGCCACTCGGTTTTTGCTTCCTCTAGTTGCCGCTTGAACACCTCGGGACATTTCGGGTCCCGGCACAGACTTCTAGCGGCTTTGCCGAAATTCACTAACTGAGCGTCAGACATTTTGCGCAAGCGGGTGCGTAGTTGTTCAAGTTCGTCGCTGGACTGGATTGCGATTTCCACGCCGGTCTCCCGGCAGAAGTGGGGTCTTAATTGTACCTTACGGCGCGGATTCAGGAAGACAGAAGCGTTGCACAAACCGTTGCACACGGGACCGGCGAAAGGGGGCGAAAGAAGGGGATTAAGAGAGAATGAGGGAGATTGAGAGAGAAGGAGATAGGGTAAAAGCATTCATTTCGTAATCGGCAGGTCGCGGGTTCAAGTCCCGCCCTCGGCTCCACAATCTCCCTGAAAATAAAATAGTTGCGCATCCTAGTTTGGCTTCCTGCCTTCAGGCGGTGCAAGCTCGGTGCAAGTTCCGAGTTTCTCGCCGAGCGCATCCATCGCGCTAACCTGCGACTTCGTCACGCTCTTGATGTAAATGTTCTGCGTGAGGCCGATGTTGCTGTGGCGCAGAATGCCCTGGATTGTCTTATCGTCCACGCCGAGCTCGTGGAGGTTCGTGCCGAGTCCGCGGCGGAAAGCGTGCCAGCCGTGCCATTGGGGCAGGGAATTGTCGCGCTCGAATACGTGGCCTTCGGGTTTGTGTTCTTCCTCGGACTTCCGGCAAACCGTGCAGCGCGAAAGCGCCGGCTTAATCACTCGATTCACGAGATTGTCCACGTTCAACGGCTTCGCCCCAAGATGCGGGTGTTGATTTTGCCGCGACGAATCAGTGAGCGCAGAGTGCAGGAAGCACGTTGCAGTTGGTCACTTGCAGGTTGCTTGTCTGCGGCGGCGTGTATTTGGGCATGAGGCTGTAGAGGGCGAGAGCATTGTTGATACGTTGTTGGCGCGAGGTAGCCGCATTTAGTTGGGCCTGCAAAGTCTGAGCGACAGAGAGAAGGGAGTTGTACTTGTCCGTGAGTCTAGAATTGTCCTCTGCTAGCGTCCTGATGATGCCTACGCCTTCGTTGACGTTTTTTTCGATGTCTGCCGCAATGATCAAGGCTACGCTGTCCGTTGCGCTGGCAGCTAACACTTGCTTGTCCAGGTCGTTCGGCGGAAGTCCGCGAATGTCTTTGTCGAGAATCAAGAGCAAGCCCATCCTGTAAGAGGAACTGATATTGAGGGCGTCGTTGTCCTTCTTGATCTGCTCTACGGCTGCCTGAGAAGATTTAACGCTTTCGTTCAGTGCGTCCAGTTCTGTCTGCAGTCGGTCCCTTTCGACTGTCATTGCCCGCAAATCCGCCTCTGCTTTCAGTAGAGCTTTGCTTTTAGCAGGAACCGCAGATTTCGGAGCGGCCTGAGCAAATCCAAACGGTGCAAAAAACAGGATGCACAATATGGCGAAGCTTCTCACCGCGAGACTGAAGGCTAAGACTTTCATACGGCCCATGTGCGGCCCGCGTCAGACTTCGAGAATTGCTCCGTAGTGAGCGTAAACGTCATAGTCCGTCCCTTCCATGGTTCATCCTCCATTTCACGGTCGGCGTGTGCCGCTGCAGCGCACAGCGCGAGCGCGCCGGCCCCAACCGTCAGGATTGCTCCCGCGGCTAACAGAATTACGGTTGTAATGGCTACCTCCCTGTGGTCCGCACTGAGTTTTCGAGCCACGCCCGAACGGCGGGAATCTTCGCCGAGGTGCGAACAGGGTGTGCGCTCTACCTTCTTGGCGGATGCCCGGTTCGACCTCCCCAGTCTAATTTTCTCAAAGGCAAAGTGTCGCTGCCCCGGAGCAGTTCCGAGGCTGCTCGAGAGCAATCACAGTCGAGACTACCGTCTTCTGGCGGGTGCTTGCTTCGATTAGGAGCCCTTGAAAAATGCGCCTTGTGAAAGGTACATTCCCCACGTGCCAGCCCCAAAGAAGCCAGACTATATACTTTGCATCAGAATACCTGGCATCTTGAGGCCCTGAGGGGTAATCTCATGCGAATCAACGGGACGTTTCTAATTGTATCGGCGCTGGTATTTCTAACTGCATTGCCTTCTGGACTCGCACCGAGGTTCGGTGCGTCGCAGAGCAATAACGCCGAGAATTCCAGCGAATACTTTTACTGTGTTTTGGCTGATGAATCTCAGATGAAGCGAACCTTTTTTACTGGGGTCTTTTCGGGCGAGAAGTCCGAGCAACCCACTTTAGAAGTAAAATTCTCTTCCTATGTCTCCCATATGTACAAGGGCGTACACGGCAGTGCGGTCTGTCACTTCCACAAGTCCCGTAGTGTGATAACGACGAGACGTGAGGACGATAAAATTGATGTGGCCAATCATGAAAACAGGGCTGTGATCGAAACGAATTGGCGCCCGTAGACTCATGACCGTGGCCCTCTTCTGCCCGTGAACAAGTCACTCATCATTCGCATCCCCGTACAATCTTTGCCACCACATGAGCGAGAGGTCCGCGCCGAATTCCAAGCTCAACATATTCGTCTGCAATATCTGGCGTGTGCGGCTTAACTTCGGCCAAAATCCTGTCTCTCAGGCTAGTGCGTTTTCTCTGTTCCTCTGAACTTAGACCACTAGCACCGATACCAAGGGATTCTCTGACCTTCTTAGCCAAACCCGATGCGGCATGTTCTCGATCGTCAACGAGAGGCGCCATGCGTATCAAGAGCTCCTGCTCCATCGCTCCGAACTCCGCATTACACCGTTCGCAGCTTGGTACTGTCCAACGCTGAATATTGGGCGGAGCTGAGTCTGGATACCAAGAACTCGGAAATACGTGGTCTCGAGTTTTTGCAGTTAAGATGGCGCGACAATGAATGCACCTGCCATCGCCTTTGGGTCTCTTCACCATCGCTGCGGTTGAGGATAATGGCGGTGCAAATTGCGGTGCAAGATCTTTGGCGAAAGGGGGCGAAAGAGGGAGACTGGGGGAGAACAAGGAAGACTGAGAGCAAAGGGAATAGAGTCAAAACATCCATTTCGTAATCGGCAGGTCGCGGGTTCAAGTCCCGCCCTCGGCTCCACTCATTCTAACGAGTTATCTCCCTTCCGCGGTTTCTTCCACAAACCCTGTTGATGCAGTTGGCTTTACTGGCTTCCCGCCCCCAAAACAGCCTATAAATCCCTCGATTTTGGACGCAGTTGGACGCGAAATTCCCGCGGAACGCGGATTTTGGACGCGGCGGTGACATCCCGAATTACTGCTAATTGGTTTGTTACCACCTTTTCCACTCCGCCATCCAAATGTTGCCAGTACGCTCACCCATGCTGAACACCAGCCTGTTGCCTCCCACGCTCACCACGCTCTCAATCTGGTTCGATAACAAAAGCCGCGCGCTGTGCGAGTGATAGACGGCAAATGGTTCGTCCATCGCTTCTTTTGTCATCGGGTGCAAATGCCGCGTCCAGATGCAGTCACAGGAAACTTCCTCGCATCCACTTGTTCCAAAATTTCGCATGCCGCCGAGAGTGGCTCCACGAACACGGCTTGGCCAGGTGCTCCGCAAAAGCCCCTTCGTGCGCCACGATTCCTAAAACCGTCCGTCGAGCGCAATGTGTCTTCAGCCCGCGCCGGCATAATTCGCATAGCCGCTGGAATCCGTATGCCGTGCACGTGACGTTGATCTCTCCGCAAACGCGCTGCCCCATCCACTTCTTTCGCTCATTCCCCGTCCCGAACTGCGGCGATTATTCCACAAACTCATGTCCCGGCCCCGAAATTGGTGGTAACCGCGGAGTATCTCCACGTCCGTGTTGCAAATCTGCCAGTCGCACACGCACCAGCGCCCACCCTGGCCGCAGCTTTGGCGCCGGCTTCACCACGAAGCGCAATTTTCCCTTTTCAACTTGAAATGCGAGCAATGGAGACGCGCCCTTCTAGTACGTGCTTGCCGTTCCCTGATTCGCCATGGTAACGCGATTTTCTCATCGCTCGCCTGTTCAGTGCGGCCAAATTGCACCTCCAAGGCCCCACGTTGTGGCATCAGCTGTGCGAGTGGAACTTGCGCGCCGGACGCGTGTTGACCAGCACGCAGCAAGGGTGGCCGAGCATCTAACCTGAGAATCTAGCCGGGCGAGCTAAGGACTGCGAGATAAAACAGCCAAATTACTGGGAAGCGGCCTGCACGATGTCGGGCGGGAACGTAATCCCGAGGCCTTTGGCGATCTCCTGATTGAGCACCAGCTTCTTTACGGCAACTTCCTCGAACGGAATATTGCGCGGCTGCTCGCCGCGAAGGACGCGCGAAAGAACCTTTGACGCGGCTTTGCCGGTTTCATACCAGCCGATGCCGACGGCGACCAGCGCTCCTCGGTGCACGAACTCTGGATCGTTGATGATGAGGGGAAGCTTCGCGTCGTGCGCTGCTTTGGCGATTGCATCGAAGCCCTGGAGCGCCGTATTGTCTCCGGTCACCCACAGCGCCTGCACACCGCGTTGGGTAAGCACGTGGGCAGCCTGAAAGATCTCGCTCGTCCCGGTGATAGCAATCTCCTGCAGCTGGATGTGGCGCTGCTCGAAGATGCCTCGCGCCACGCCCACCACCTTGACGGAGTTGGCTTCGGAGGTGTTGTAGAGCGTTCCGACCGACCTAACGCCCGGCACCAACCGCTGGATCATGTCAACCGTGTCCTGGACTGGCGGGAAGGAATAGACACCGGTGACGTACGGCAGATGATCCGTCGGGCTCTTGCCTGCGCCGGCCGCAATCGGGTCGTAGACGTAGGTGAAAACGACAGGCTTGGACCGGGCGACGGCCGCCGCGGCAGTCAGCACAGGCGTGGTCATGGCGACGATGACGTCGACGTCAGAACTGTCGTAGTTCTGGATCAGCAGAGGGATGTTGGCGATCTCCGCCTGGGCATGCGCCCGGCGAACCTCTAGGTTGACCCCCTCCTTGATACCCTGCTCCTTCAGGCCGTCGAAGAGGCCCTTCATGCACATGTCGGCGCCTTCCTCCGGCGCGAAATACACAAGGCCGATCTTGTGTTCCATCGCGGGACCGCGCGAGGTACATCCACACGCGGCGAGTGAGACGACCATCAGAAAAGCGACTGCAGCAGTCCGTGTCGCATGCATATATAGCCCGGATTCTACTGAAGAAATGCTCCTGCCTCCAAACAACCCCGAGAGCTCCACGCCCCGCCGACAATGAAGTCGAGTGCTCAAGCAGGTGCCACAGCCAGGCGCAATGGTGAGCTTCGAATCACCGATTGCAGCACTCGAGGGGATCTCCCCTGGTGGCCAATGGCTAATGGTCAGACTCCCTGGATCAAAAGGGGCAAGCACAACGGCTTTCCCACTTCAAGGCGGATCTCCGGTTGATATCGTTGCGCCCGCAGCCGGCGCTGACCATGCATTGAAGTGGTCGCCCGACGGACGATGGGTTTTCCCGGCCACGCGAATCTCTTCGATGATTTCTGGGGCAGTCGAGGCATCCGGCTCTACTTATTCACTCGAACGCAAGGCCTCGTTGGATTGCGGACACGAGCTTATCTGCGAGCTGGAGATTCCAGGCGGATGCGATAAGATGCCGCCATGCGATTCCAACCTAGTCGTCGGAGCTTCATCGTGGCCAGCGGGATCACCGCGCTGGCTTCCACGAGAATTCTTGGTGCCAACGACATCGTACGCGTCGGAGTGATTGGCGCGGGAGGCCGAAGCCGCTGGCTGCTCAATTGCGCCGATCAAGCAGGTCCATATCAGATCGCGGCGGTCAGCGATGTGTATGGACCGTACTGCGACCTAGTCAAACAGCGCAGCAATGGTTTGGCGACAACCCATCGCGATTATCGCGATTTGTTGCAGCAACCGCTTGACGCGGTGATTATCGCCTCGCCGGATCACTGGCACGTGCGCATGGCGGTGGACGCGCTCGCAGCGGGCAAGGATGTGTATCTGGAAAAGCCAGTCACGCATACGTTGGAAGAAAGTGCCACGTTGTTGCGGGCCGTGCGCTCCAGCAAGCAGATTCTGCAATGCGGTATGCAACAGCGGAGTTGGAGCCACTTTCGCGACGCGGTGGATTTGATTCAGGGAGGCAGCCTCGGTCGGGTAACCCAGGTCCGGACGTATTGGTGGCAGAACTACAACGTGGTGTTACTCCCGAAGCCGGTTGAAACCCAGGCGCTCGATTGGAAACAGTGGCTTGGTGCTGCACCGGATCAGTCGTTTAGTGAGGAGAAGTTCTACCGCTGGCGGCAGTTCTGGGATTTTGGCGGCGGCACGATGACGGATTTGTTCACGCATTGGATCGACGTGGTGCACTGGGCGATGAAGTGCGACCAGCCGCGGGAGGCGACAATTCTGGCCGACAAATATGTCTTCGAGCATTGGGATTGTCCGGACACGGTGCAAGCTGCTTTCCGCTATCCAGGATTTGACGTGGCGTTTGAGGGCATGATGGCTTCTTCGATCGACGACG
>Ga0306922_10006322_pt1 | contig 11368 bp, 11 predicted proteins | sample sta12Cox44000082_FD_203758 | JGI IMG/M metagenome (GOLD analysis project Ga0306922, IMG submission 203758) | Lab enrichment of tropical soil microbial communities from Luquillo Experimental Forest, Puerto Rico - statoxic.12C.oxic.44.000.082 (v2)... | ecosystem: Environmental > Terrestrial >... | reverse complement strand
CGCCGATTCCCCGCAATGCTCCGCGCGCCCATATACGCGCCTCGGTTGCCGTCGCCACAGTCGACTCCTTCTGTCAGCCAAACGATTTCTTCGATCGGGCGGTTAGGTGAAATCCGAACCACCGTCCACGCTGATGTTGGCTCCGGTCATGTAGGAGTTGCGCCGCGACGCGAGGAAAGCGGCGACCGGAGCAATCTCTTCCGGCAGGCCGGCCCGGGGCATTTGCGCCGGATGACCGAAATGCTTGGCAATGGCGTCCATCAGCGCATAGGGATCGTTGCCGTCGACACCCACCGACTTCGCCCAGCCGACCAGCGACTCGGACGCGATGCTGCCCGGAGAGATCACGTTGACCAAGATCTCGTCCTTGGCCAACAGCAAGGACAGGTTCTTCGTGACGCTCGTCAGCATCGACTTTGCAGCCGTATAGGCGGGCAACATGACGCTCTGGCGCTGAGTCGAGTGCGCCGAGAAGTTGACTATCCGGGCCCATTCCGCCTTGCGCAACAGCGGGAGTGCCGAACGGACGCAACGCACCATCCCCAGCACGCCGTCTTCGACGGACTGGCGCCACTGTTCGTCGGTCAAATCCTCGAAGCTGCCCGCCGCGCCGGGTCCGACCGTGTTGATGAGCACGTTGAGTTCGCCGCCCCACCGCTCACCGAGCTCGGCGAACACCCTGTCGACGGCGGCGACGTCACCAATGTCGGCAACGAGTCCAAGCGCATCCGGGCTACCGCGCCCCGCCAAGTCCGTCACCGCGGAGTCGAGCGCGTCACGGCTGCGGCCCACCACCGCCACCCGGGCACCGTCGTCGGCGAGGCAGCGGGCCGTGGCCAGGCCCATGCCGCGGCTGCCACCGACCACCACCGCTGTGGCATTCGCCAGCCCTAGATCCATGGCACAGCCAATTCAGGCCTGTCCAGCCGTATTACCAAAAAGCCTACGATAGGTATTACAGTAGCAGACGGAGAAAGCGACACGCATGCGTATATGGAGGTGCCCGTGGTGGCAAAGCAGGCAACCGCCGATAAGCGTCAACGACGCGAGCGCGGGTCCATCAATCCCGATGACATCATCAGCGGCGCATTCGAACTCGCAGAACAAGTATCGATAGACAACCTGAGCATGCCGCTGCTCGGCAAACACCTCGGCGTGGGGGTCACCAGCATCTACTGGTACTTCCGCAAGAAGGACGATCTGCTCAACGCGATGACCGACCGCGCCCTGAGTAAGTACGTGTTCGCCACGCCCTACGTCGAAGCCAACGACTGGCGTGAGACATTGCGCAACCACGCGCGCTTGATGCGTAAGACGTTCATGGGCAACCCAATTCTGTGCGATCTGATCTTGATTCGAGCCGCTCTCAGTCCTAAAGCGGCACGGCTGGGCGCTCAGGAGATGGAGCGCGCGATCGCCAATCTGGTGGAGGCCGGCCTTTCACCCGAGGATGCCTTCGACACCTACTCCGCGGTTTCGGTTCATGTCCGTGGATCGGTGGTGCTGCATCGGCTCTACGAAAAGAACCAGTCGGTGGACAGCGGACCACGCGCCATCGAGGACGCCGTGGCCATCGATCCGGCAACCACTCCGCTGATCGCTCAAGTGACCAGCCAGGGACACCGCATCGGGGCCCCGGATGAGACCAATTTCGAATTCGGCCTGGACTGCATCCTCGACCACGCCGGCCGTTTGATCCAGAAGGGTTCTAAGGCCCCGGCGCCGTCGCGGCAACGCAAGGCGGCCAAGTCTGCCGTTCGGGCCAAGGCCGCTGCACCACGGTAACTGCGCTGGCTTCTGGAGAGCTCACACTTTTTGTCCGCCTCACAGCGACAAGTCCCTTAGATGTGACGCGGCACCCGGATTGTCGCTCGGAGGCGGGCAGATTGTCGATCCGTCTCCTGCTGAATCCGGTGTGGCAGAAGTGAACCGACGCGGTGTCAGCCTTCGGGTTCCGGCACGTGGAAATGCTCATCGCGTAGCCGGAAAGCCTCCTTAGCGCCGTGCTGTGCGCGCGTTTTGACGAAGTTGAATTCGTCCGGCCCGAATTGCAGGTTGGTGCCGAAGGCGTGAAACAGGTAGCTGGCGACCTCCTCACCGTGGTACGCCTGAGTCTGCTCGACGAGACGGAACGCTTCCTTGGCGATGACGACGCCGTCGGCGGGCATCTTCGCCGCCTTCTCGGCCCAGTACCGCGCCCGCGCCGTCACCGAGCCGGGATCGCATGTGTCGGTGAAGATTCCGAGATGTTCGATCTCACCCGCTTCGATGATGTCACCGGTCAGCAGCAGGCGCCGGGCCAGCACCGGTCCCAACCGATGGAAGAACATGTGCAGGCTGCCCAGCGCGGGGCCAAGGAAGCGGGTTGCCGGCATGCCGACCTTTGTGTCGCGGGCAATGACGGAGATGTCGGTCATCAGCGCCATCTCGAAGCCGCCGCCGAGTGCGTAGCCTGCGACCTCTCCCACCGTCACCTTAGGGAAGCCCATAAAGTTGTGATAGAAGCCAAAAGACTTGCGGTCCACAGTTAGTCGCCGACGCTGACTCGGGCGGCGTTTGGCCTTGAGATCTTCGGCATCATCGCCGCCGGCCGCCCCGTACCAGCCATACGCGTTGTTCATGTCGGCCCCGGTGGAAAAGACTCCCCCGGCCCCGCGCAACAGCACCACGGTGAGGTCGTCGTCTTCGGCCACGCGATCCAGACAGCGGCCGATGTCCTCGCGCATGGTGGCGTCGTAGGAGTTGCGTTGCTGGGGATTGTTGAGGGTGATCGTCGCGATTCGCCGGTCGCGATCGACCTCGAAGAGCACACGATCGTCCGAAACGCCGGAGGCAGTCATGTATCGGACTCCTTTCGCCGTCTGCCGAACTTGAATCCCGCGAGCTTGTCCGGCGGCGACGCCAACGTGTTGACCTCGCCCGTGCAGAGCACGTCGTCGTCGAGCAGCAGCCGCGCCGTCGACGCGATGCCCCGCTCCACCTGGGACCGACCGATGTCGAAGCGCAGGTCGGTCAGCACCGGCGTGGGCCGGCGGAAAGTGACGACCAGCGATCGCGTCTTGCCGGAAAGGCCGGTGACGCAGTTGTGATGTTGGATGACGCAATCGAAGAAGACCCCGAGAAATCCGCCATGCACCAGTCCCGGCGGTCCTTCGTAGACGAGCGGAAAGTGGACCCGGCCGCCGGCTTTCTCGGCATCGAGGTGATCGAACCGGTACTCGGGAAAGCACGGGTTGTAGGCACCGATGTCGGTGGCGTGGTTGAGATACACCCGGCGTGGGTCGTCGGCGATCTCGCCGATTCGCGGCGCGCTGTCCCTCGGGGCCGCGGCGGCCAGCTCAGTCTCCCACTCGGCGAACTTGGCCAGCATGTCATCCACCGCGGGATGAGCGTGCTCCAGGGATAGCAGCAGCGAGCTGAGGCGACGCATCGCGCCGGCGGCCGCCAGGGTCTGCGCAAGCGGCGCCTCGCCGAATTTGGCGTCGCGGGTGGCCATGCGTTCCTCTTTTCGCCGGGTTCCGCCCGGCTATTTCCGTCGCTAGCGTTTCCTTGCTAACTTATACAGGGTAACAATCGTAGTGCCTACTGTATGGGTAACCGTATCGGCGGAGAAAGGCCGGATGGACGGTGAGTCACGAGGCCGACGCGGCCGACGCCGAGGGCTCGGTGACAGCGTGCCGGGATGCCGCTGTACTGCGCGTCACGCTGGATCGCCGCTCCCGGCGTAACTCGTTGACCCACTTAATGATCGGGGCGTTGGTGGACGCGCTGACCGATGCCGCCGCCGACGACTCGTTGCGCGCGATTCACATTCGCAGCGCCGGAGACGACTTCTGTGCCGGTTCCGATTGGGTGGTGGCGAACGATCGGCAACGCCCCCGCACCGGCGATCTGGTGCGGCGAATCCCGCACGCCGCACACCGCGTGATCGAGCTCGTCGCGAGCGTTCAGCTGCCGGTCGTGTGCAGCGTGCAGGGATGGGCCGTTGGGTTTGGCTGCAACCTTGCGCTGGCCGCCGACTTCACCATTGCCAGCACCGACGCGGTGTTCTGGGAACCCTTCCTGGACCGTGGCTTCAGCCCGGATTCGGGCTCCACCTGGCTGCTGCCTCGACTGGTCGGGCTGGCGCGGGCCAGGCGGATGCTCCTGCTCGGAGAAAAAGTGAGCGCGACGGACGCGGCCGACTGGGGTTTGATCCACCAAGCGGTGAGCCGGCCGGAGCTCGACGACGCCGCCGAGAAGCTGCTGGACAGGCTGGCCAGCGGACCGACGGTAGCGATCGGGCTGGCCAAGCAGGCGCTGGCCTTCGGGCAGCACGCGACGCTGAGCCAATCCATGACGCAAGAGCTGTTTAATCTGGAACTGTCCTGTCGGACAACGGATTTCAAAGAGGGTCTGGAAGCGTTTCAGCAGAAACGCGCGCCAAAGTTCTATGGCCGATGAGGGAGCAGGGATGCCTACTGACTCGTTCGACACCATCAACTACGACGTCGACGGCCATACCGCCACCATCACGCTGAACCGCCCGGAGGCCCTCAACGCGCTGAGCCCGCACATGATCACCGAACTCCGGGCCGCCTACGAGGAAGCCGAGAACGACGACAAGGTTTGGCTGCTCGTCGTCACCGGCACCGGTCGCGCCTTCTGCACCGGCGCGGACGTGAAAGCCATTCCCGGGGACGGCAAGGTGATCTACGAACGGCCGTACCTGTCGACGTACGAACAGTGGGAGGCGCCTCAGGAGGGCACGCCCCCGTTCCGCCGGATGGCGAAGCCGATATTGACCGCCGTCAACGGCTTGTGCTGTGGTGCGGGGCTGGATTGGGTCACCACTTCGGACATCGTCATCGCATCGGACCGTGCGACGTTCTTTGATCCGCACGTCAGCATCGGATTGGTGGCCGGGCGCGAGCTGGTGCGGCTGGCCCGGGTACTCCCCCGATCGGTCGCGCTGCGGATGGCGTTGATGGGCAAGCACGAGCGGATGGGCGCGGAGCGCGCCTTGGGACTCGGGTTGATCAGCGAAATCGTCGAGCACGACCGGCTTCTCGAACGCGCCCAGGAGATCGCGGGAATCATCAACTCCAACGCGCCGCTGGCGGTCCGGGGAACTCGGCTGGCCATTCTCAAGGGCCTCGACCTGCCGTTACACGAGGCCGAGATGCTCGCCGAAACGTTCCGCGAGCGCGTTCTGCGGACCGAGGACGCGCTGGAAGGCCCCAAGGCCTTCGTCGAAAAGCGGCCCCCGGAATGGAAATGCCAGTGAAGACACCGCGTTTCGAGACGATCCTGCTCGAAGTCGATGCCACCGACCACGTCGCCACCATCACGCTGAACCGGCCTGATCAGCTCAACGCGTTCAACCGCGCCATGTGTGAAGAAATGGCCCAGGCCTGGCGCGTGGTCAAACTCGACGAGTCGGTTCATGCGGTGGTGCTGCGGGCGGCCGGTAGGGCGTTCAGCGCCGGTCTGGACATCAAAACGCCGTATGGGCAACCGGAAAACGTCTGGAACCACGAAGATCCCGGCGAATCGCTCAGCCCCAAGTGGCAGAAGTTGTGGAAGCCGGTGGTGTGCGCCGTCCACGGCATGTGCACGGCGGGCGCGTTCTATTTCCTCAACGAATCCGACGTGGTGATCTGCTCGCAGGACGCAACCTTTTTCGACTCGCACGTGTCGGCCGGCCTGGTTTGCGCGTTGGAGCCGATCGGCCTGATGCGGCGCATCGGCCTGGGCGAGACGTTGCGCATGGCGCTGATGGGCAACGACGAGCGGGTCAGCGCCCCAACCGCGCTGCGGATCGGATTGGTGTCCGAGGTGGTCGCCCGGGAGGAGCTGTGGAATCGCGCGCATGAGATCGCGGCGACGATCGCCGCGAAGCCACCGTCGGCGACGCAGGGCACCGTGAAAGCGATCTGGGAGTCGCTGGACAAGCCCTATCGCGCCGCCCTAGAGCAGGGGCTCATCTACACCCGGCTGGGCAACCCGCTTGGCGCGGCCGAACTGGCCGACCAGAAGAGCGAGGGCCCGGCCGGCGAACCGAAGATCCGCTAATGCCTCGTCACCCGCTCAGTCAGCGCATCGCCGATGTCCTGGATCTGCAGCCGGACTCGCACGCGATCGAGTATGACGGCCAATGGACCCCGTGGAGCCGAGTCGGCGAGACGGCGCGGCGCATCGCGTGTCTGGCCGCCGACCACACGGCCGCGATCGGGATAGTGCTGCGCAACCGGCCCGGTCAGGTGGCGGCGTTCCTCGGGGTGCTGCTGGGTGGCGGGACTGTGGTGACCATCAACCCATCTCGCGGCGACGAACGCACCCGGGCCGATATCGCCGCGCTGCGGCTGCCGCTGATCGTCGGCGAGCCCGACGACCTGGCGAAGCTGGTCACCCCGGGGACCCCGACGGCGCCGATCTCGGGTGTTTTGGACGACATTGGCGAGTCAGGCGAGTCACCGAGGCTTACCACGGGCCCCGCTCCCCAGTCCGGCGTCGCGGTGCGGATGTTGACCAGCGGAACGACGGGTCCACCCAAACGAATCGACCTCAGCTACGACATGCTGGCGCGCAGCGTGATGGGTCCCGACCCCGACCGCTCACCGGCCCCTACGGCGCTGCGAAGCGGCGTCGCGATCGTCAGCTCACCGCTGGTGCATATCGGTGGTGTGTTCCGCGTGTTGCAGTGCATCGCCGAGGCGAGATCCTTTGTGCTGCTGGAACTCTTCGAGCTCAACGCATGGGCCGAGGCGGTGCGCAAGCACCGGCCGCGCACCGTGTCGCTGGTGCCGGCCGCGTTGCGGACGGTGCTGCACTCCGACCTCACGCGAGCGGACTTGGCAAGCATTCGCGCCGTCACCTGCGGAACGGCCCCACTGTCCGCCGACGATGCCGACGCCTTCACCGAGAGGTTCGGCGTTCCCGTCCTCACCTCTTATGCCGCAACCGAATTCGGAGGCGGGGTGGCCGGCTGGACCCTTGCCGACTACCAAGAGCACTGGCGCGCCAAACGCGGCAGCGTCGGCCGTGCCAACCCGGGCGCACAGCTACGGGTGGTCGACGTCGAAGGCACGACGCTAGGGCCGGACAAGGTCGGCCTGCTCGAGGTCAAGCCGGGACAGTTGGGGCCGTCGGCGACGTGGATGCGGACCACGGACTTGGCGCGCATCGACGCGGACGGCTTTGTCTGGATCGTCGGGCGGGCCGACCAGGCGATCATCCGCGGCGGGTTCAAGGTGCTGCCCGAGGACATACGCATCGCGCTGGAGGGTCATCCCGCGGTGGCGGGCGCGGCCGTGGTCGCGCGATCGGACGAACGTCTCGGGGAGACGCCGGTCGCCATGGTGGAACTGCGTGAGTCCGCATCCACCGATGCCGGCACGCTGGCGGAGTATCTGCGAACGCGGCTGGCCCGCTACGAGATCCCCACCGAAATCGCGATCGTCGACACGATCCCGCGTACCCCGTCGGGCAAGGCCGACCTCAGCGCGATCCAGCGCTTCTTCAGCCAATCCGCCGCCCATAGCGACCATGCCCGGTGACTCACCCACCGTCGCCGAGATCCTGCGACACCAGGCCCGCTCGCGCGGGGACCACCCCCTCCTGGTCTGCGACGATGACCGCATCAGCTATGCCGAGGCCGACCGCCGCTCGGCAGAGCTTGCCCGCGGCCTGATTGCCTGGGGCGGCGGCAAGGGCACCCATGTGGGGCTGCTCTACCCGAACGGCACCGACTTCGTCGTCGGGATGCTCGCGGCGGCACGGATCGGCGCGGTGGTGATCCCGTTCTCCACTTTCGTTACCGCTCGCGAGATGCGCGAGCAGCTGGTCGACGGCGATGTCGAAATCCTGTTGGCCGCCGCGTCCTTTCGCTCACACGATTACATGCAACGGCTGGCCGACGTGCTATCGCATGCCGAGCTGGATAGTGATGAGCGGCTGTTCGTGAGCGCCACACCGCAATTGCGCCATGTCGCAGTGAATCCCGAACGGGTGCGCCGGGTCGCGCAGGCCGTCGACCCGGCGCTGCTGGCGGCGATGGAAGACGATGTCAACGGCTGCGATCCGCTGGCCATCGTGTACACGTCGGGCTCCACCGACACGCCCAAGGGGGTGGTGCACACGCACGCCGCCCTGCTCGGACATCAGCGCAACCTCAACGAGATCCGAGGTCTAACAGCGGCGGACAAGCTGTTCTGCAATTCGCCGTTCTTCTGGATCGGCGGGTTCGCGTTCGGCCTGCTTGCCACGTTGGTCGCCGGCTCGACGCTGGTGTGCTCCAACGCGACCGATGCCGGTCAGACGCTCGACTTGCTGGAAGCCGAAAAGCCGACCATCACCAATGGTTTTGCCGCCGGGATCGCTCACTTGGCGGATCACCCGAGCTTCGCCGGACGCGACCTGTCGTCGATGCGTCGCGGCAACCTGTACCCGATCATGTCGCCCACCGCGCGACCGGCCGACCCGGAACTGCGGCACAACATGCTGGGGCTGACGGAAGCCGGCAGCGTCGTGCTAATCAGCGATGACGAATCCGACCAACCCGAAAACCGCCGCGGATCATTCGGGAAACCGGCGCCCGGATTCCAGACCATGATCACCGACCCCGATCCCGCGGGAGTCGGCGAACTTTGCATCAGGGGGCCATACCTGATGCAGGGGTACCACAAACGCAGCCGCGAGGAGTGCTTCGACGCCGACGGCTGGTTCCACACAGGCGATTTGGTGCGTGGCGATGCCGAGGGGTTCTTCTATTTCGTCGGCCGGCTCGGCGCGATGATTAAAACGGCGGGCGCCAACGTCTCCGCGGCCGAGGTTGAGAAGGCAATCGTAAAGGTCACCGGCGCGGAGGCTCACGTTGTGGGCATTCCGGACGCCGAACGAGGCGAGCTGGTTGCCGCGGTCGTTGCCCAGCCGGAACTCGACGAAACCGCGCTGCGCGAGCGGCTCAAGGCGGAGTTGTCGGCGTACAAAATCCCCAAGCGGTTCATCGCCCTGCCCCGCGCCGAGATCCCGCTGCTCTCCAGCGGGAAGGTCGACATGCGGCAACTGAGGAAGCTGTTCGATGCGTGACACTATCGACCACTTGGTGAGGTCGCGCGCCGCGCGGCATGGTTCCAAGCCGATGGTGATCGACCCGGCGTCCAGAATCAGCTATCGCGAACTCGACACGACAACAAAAGATTTGGCCGCGGCCTTCATCGAGGCCGGCGTCGGCAAGGGCACCCGCGTCGGGCTGATCATGCCGAACGGCGCCCGCTGGGTGCAGGTGGCCATCGCTCTGACTCGCATTGGGGCGGTACTGGTTCCGCTTAGCACGCTCCTGAAGGCCGGCGAGCTTTTCGCCCAGCTGCGGACCGCCTCGGTGCAATTCCTGGTCAGCGTCGAGGAATTCCGTGGCCACCGGTACCTGGACGACTTGCGGACCGTGCGGCAGACGGAACTTCCAGCCTTACGCCAGGTTTGGACGGTTGACCGGCTGGACAATGCCATTGCGGGTGAGCCGGCCCGCCGCATCGTCGATGCCATGACCGACACGGTCACCGCCGCCGACCCGCTGGTCATCATGTTCACCTCGGGCAGCAGCGGAGCGCCCAAGGGGGTCGTGCACTCGCACGGCAACGCGCTGGGCGCGCTGCGGTCGGGCCTGGCGGCGCGCCGCATCACGTCCGACACCCGGCTGTACCTGCCGATGCCGTTCTTCTGGGTGGGCGGCTTCGGCAGCGGGATACTCTCCACGCTGCTGGCCGGTGCCACCCTGGTGACCGAGGAAATGCCACGGCCCGAAACCACGCTGCGGCTGCTGGAACGCGAGCGGGTCACGCTGTTTCGCGGCTGGCCCGACCAGGCCGAATCGCTGGCGCGGCACGCGGACACGGTCGGTGCCGATCTCTCGGCGTTGCGGCCGGGCAGCCTGGAAGCCCTGCTACCCCCCGAGCAGCGGGCCCAAACCGGGGCGCGGGCCACGCTGTTCGGCATGACCGAGGCCTTCGGACCGTACTGCGGCTATCCTGCCGACACCGACATGCCGCGAGCCGCGTGGGGAAGCTGTGGAAAACCCTTCCCCGGCACGGAGATTCGCATCGTCGACCCCGACACCGGCGAGCCGGTTCCGACGGAAACCGTTGGCGTGATGCAGATTCGGGGGCCGCACACGCTGCGCGGCATCTGCCGCCGCAGCCGCGAAGACCTGTTTACCGCCGACGGCTTCTACCCCACCGGCGACCTCGGCCACCTCAACGAGGACGGGTTCCTGTTCTACCACGGCCGCTCCGATGACATGTTCAAGGTCAGCGGCGCCACCGTCTACCCCAGCGAGGTCGAGCGGGCGCTGCGGGCCATCGACGGCGTCGACAACGCCGTCGTCACCAACGTGCCCGGCGCCGTTGGCGATCGGGTGGGCGCGGCGGTAGTGCGCAACAATCAGGCGCTGGACGCAGAGCAACTGCGCGACCGCGCGCGCACCCTGCTGAGTGCCTTCAAGGTCCCGTCGGTGTGGCTATTACTGGATTCCGACGACGACGTTCCGCATGGGGCCACCGGCAAGGTCGACATCCATCGCCTGCGCGAGATGTTGCTTGACGTGAAGTGTCCCTAAGGGACCCGCGTCCAGGGTTGACAGTTCTGCGACTCGAAGGCCTTAACCGATGAGTTAATGTTCGCGTACATCGGACCGATAGAGGTCTTGGTCTGGAGTACGTGGTCCTTGTTGGCGTCAGGCGTGCTGTACGTGAACCACGAGCACATTGAGCCCTGCGTCGGCACATCGTTTATCCAAACCCCAAAGGCCGACCCCGACCCCCCCGTGTGGTAAAGGCCCGGTGCAATGTCAGGTCCTACCACAAAGAAACCATTGCCCGGGATTGGGTCGAGCGGGTCAGCGATCGCCGACGGTGCTAGGGGTATCGCTGCCATAGCTGCAATGAAGACGGCGGATGCGCGAAGTGTAGGCAGCATTTTTCTCTCCATATTTGTTGCCCACCCCCAAGGGCAGCCTAGACCGAGGCACGCGCGAGCAACAGATACTCGAGCAACACATAGCCAAGGCACAGCTAGTCAAGCCACAGATAGTCAAGCTCAGTGAGACGTCTTGCCGCTCGCGTCGACGACCACGCCACGCGCAACGAGGTGATCGATCAACGGAACCGCACCGGCGGCCAGATGCTCCGACATCGCCACCCGGGCGAGCTTCTCGTCGTGCTTTTTGAGGGCGGACAGGATCCGCCGGTGGTCCTTCATCGACTGGCTGGGCCAGCCCTCGATCGCGGGGAACACCGATTCGGGCGCGTAGCGGGTGATCTGCAGCATCACCTGGGCGAGCTTCGGCGATTCCGCGGCAACGTTGATGGCCCGGTGTAACTCGTGGTTCAGC
>Ga0306922_10006317_pt1 | contig 11374 bp, 11 predicted proteins | sample sta12Cox44000082_FD_203758 | JGI IMG/M metagenome (GOLD analysis project Ga0306922, IMG submission 203758) | Lab enrichment of tropical soil microbial communities from Luquillo Experimental Forest, Puerto Rico - statoxic.12C.oxic.44.000.082 (v2)... | ecosystem: Environmental > Terrestrial >... | reverse complement strand
TGGATCACCTTTCCCCAAAATGAGCGCACATTGGCCAGTTAATTGGTAGTTGCCGGATGTCGCCTCTTTTTGCTTGCTACGAAGAGACCTATTGTCGATTCATCTCTACCATGGGAGTTCCCGGGTTGCCTGCAGCCATGCTCGTGGTAGCCAGGTGTTTTTCCATGTCGGCTACTAATTGGTCGATACCAGCCTGGGTAGCAGTGCTCATGGCAACGACAACCGAGTTCACGTTCCGCGTGTTTATGCTCGAGGTCTGTGTGACCGCGCCTGCCCACACGGAAGCGCCGGTTCGTACATTCACCAGTTGGGCAGATAATTTCACCTCTACTTGTACTCCGCCGTTATAGTCAAGTTCGTCGAGCCGTTCCAGGCGACCGCTTACAACATAGTCATGAGAGTCGTGACCATCGTAGGGCCCCACAAACGCGAACAGATTCGAAGAGCGCAAGGAATCGATTAGTCCGGCGGTCACCACGACTCCCGGATCCGCAGCCCAGCGATGATAATCATAGAAGCCGACTTCCTCGGGAGTTTGCCGATAGACGATCCGCCCCTGGCGCAAGTACGCAGGAGTTTCGAAACGGCGCACCGCCACGGTCCCGGACTGGTGCGCATTCGTTGCCGGCTGCTTGGTCGGCGCCGTCGCCAGTGTGTAATAGTTTGGATAGCGGACTTTGCCAGCGCAGCCGCTTAAGAGCAGCACAGCGGCGATGAAATACCCCGTCATCAGGTGCTTGATTGTCATTGCATACCTCGTCATTGTTGCGGCACTTGCCGGTCGCTTGGTTGTTTGATCCTTATAAGACTCCAGGGCCGCTCGTTTAGCGACTCCGTCAAATCGTTGAGATGGTCGGTTGCATTGCGAACGTTCTCGAGCGTATACGAGACGTTCTGTTCGTTGGCCCGAACCATTACCTGCAGGTTGTCTATCAGGGTGCGTGCGTCGACTAACGTCTTCTGCAGCTCGATGAGGTCGGTCTGTGAGTGGTCGCGCAGCATCGTTATGGTCCCGTTAGCGTTCGAGACCGTGTCATTGACGTTGTCGACAGTCGGACCTAGCTTTGCGGTTAGGGTTTGTACGTTTGCAGTAATTTGGTCGATCCTTGGCGCTGCTTGGGCAATAACGGCGTCGGAGTTGGCGAGAATGCCGGCCACATGCCTGCGGTTCGCCTCGCCTGTGAGGTCATTCACGTTTGCCAGGACCTGCCGAGCGTCACCGGTGATGTTATTGATATCTGTCTGCACCGAGCCGATTAAAGTGTTTGCTGACTGAGCGAGGGTTGCGACCTCCCGCTGCATATCATCCATGCTAATGGTCTCCTGGGAGGGAATGACGGCACCCGCTTGCAGCCGCGGAGCCTCGTGCGTTCCTGTGGTGATAGACACAACCGGAGCACTCATCAGACTGACCGAGCCGAGCTTCGCAATCGACTTCTCGTTCACCGGCGTGCCCTGTTTGACCTCAAGCTCGATCTGAATCCGTGTCGGGTCTGCCGTGTCCGGCCGGACTGCGGTCACCTTGCCTACGGTAATTCCACCGAACAAGACATCTGTACCCGGCGCCAGGCCACCGGCGTACCGCAAGTATGTACGGTATGGTGTTCGGGTGCGGCCGAACTGCGCATTGCCGACGAAGTAAAATGTTATGCACAAAATCACAGCGGATAGCACAACCAGTGCACCGACTTTTGCTTCAGTATTTTTCAACGGACTACTCCTGTCATGCCGGCCAGCTCGCGCAAGCGGTCCTGGACGGCAGTACTTTCGGTGATGTGATCGGGAATCCGATCGAGGAATTGGCGGATACGAGGATGCGGGCTCGCTTTGAACGAGTCCTTGTCGTCAACCGCGATGAGCGAACCCTTGTACAGCATTGCGATGCGATCGGCAATGCGAAATGCGCTCGGTATTTCATGGGTCACAACCACAATCGTCATCTGGAAGGCACGCTTCAAGAACAGAATCAGTTCATCTAGTTCCGCAGATACTATGGGATCCAATCCGGCAGACGGTTCGTCAAACACAAGGATGCTCGGGTCAAGCGCGATCGCTCGCGCCACTGCTGCCCGCTTCTTCATCCCCCCTGACAATTCGTAGGGCAGCAGCTTACCGGCCTCACCTAGGCCTACTGCCGCCAGTTTCATGTAAACCATAATGTCAATCACGGGCTCTGCAAGCGTAGTTAATTCGCGCAGCGGCAGGCCGACGTTCTCTTCGGTTGAGAGCGAATTAAAAAGAGCAGCTTCTTGAAAGGCAACTCCTACGGTGCGCCGAATCTCTTTCAGCGCTTCCGCTGAGCAGCGATTGATGTCCACCCCACGAACCAGAATGGTGCCCGAGGACGGTCGCTCCAAGCCGATGATGTGCCGCAACAGGGTACTCTTCCCTGAACCGCTGCCCCCGAGCAGCACCATCACTTCATTCGGCCGGATATCCAGGTTTACTCGATCGAGAACCTGATGTCCTTCATAACTGACGCTCAAGTCGCGAATGGAGATCATAGGTTCCGCCATGATTACTGCATCCCCACTAGATAGAAGATGGCCGTGAAGAACAGGTCTGCCAGGATCACCAGGAAGGTGGATTTCACAACCGCGGAGGTAGTGGCGCGTCCAACTGCCTCCGGTCCGCCTCGGACTTTAAAACCCTCCATACAACCAACGTGGACAATAATCGTGGCGAAGGCGACACTCTTCACCAGCCCGCCAAGCACATCGCGCAGCAAGATTGAATCGAAGACGTACCGGAGGTAGACCGCCAGTGTCATCTTGGTGCTGAGAAACATGAATCCGCCGCCCGCCATGATGCCAAACACCGTACACATGATCGTCAAGCAGGGAACCATGATCATGGCGGCGAGGTACTTAGGCGCCAGCACGAACTCAATTGGATCGAGGGCCATCGTTCGCAGCGCATCAATTTCATTCGTGACCCGCATGGTTCCAATTTCGGCGGAAAATGCAGATCCCGATCGGCCGCTTACCACAATTGCAGTCAGGAGAGGTCCAAGTTCGCGGGTGAAGCCGACCGCTACCAGGTCAATCACGAAGCGCAATGCGCCAAACCTTCGTAGTTCCGCGGCTCCCTGCAGCGCAAGGATCAATCCGGCGCACATCGCCATGATTCCGATCATGGGCAGTGCTGCGACTCCAATTGCGCTCATCTGCCGGATCGCGCTTTGCCAGCGGCCGCGTTTGCCTACCACCGGAAGAACGCGGGGAAGGGCGCGCAGGCCTGCCCAAAACTGATCGGTCAATCCGCCTACATAGGCAAATTGCTGGATTAGAGCACTGCCGAGATTTTCCAGCGCGTTCACGCGTTCTGCTCCTGCGCCACAATGTCAAAGAACTGATCTAGATGAGTAACTTCGAGGAGATAACGTGTTTGGCCTTGAATGCCGGTCAGGGACAGTCGCGTCCCTTGCTGGCGGGCGATTCGAAATGCTTCGACGAGCGTAGCTAGTCCTGACATTTCAATATAGCTGACTCGCGACATATCTATCGCCATCTCTGCCGGCTTGGCTTTCAAAGCGATTGCAAGCCTGCGGCGCATCTCCGATGAGTTGTCGATCGTGACCCGACCTTCTATGGCTACTACGTCTTGCATTTCTGCTCCGTGGAGTGACGTACCCTGCAAACTCTGCTGACGGATCTGAGCCTGCTGTTCTCGCCAATCACGTAAGCAGGTTGCAACTGTGGGGCCGAAGGCCGCTCGGGCTCGACTGACATTGCCAAGTGCTTGAATGGCCAGCACATGCCTGATGCGAGTAGCGCCAATTCGTTAGCAGTTGTGCTGATTTCCCACCAGGCAATGCCAACGTGTTGGCAGTAAAGTCCGTGAGACAAGGCGCGACCGCCAACGCACCCAGGCCCAAGCAGCGTAAGACACTAAACGGTGAGGGGGACGCGCGTGCGAGCGCGTAGCGTGCAACAGGTATCACCGCAGCAAGACCCTGAACGTCCAACGCCGGTGGAGCACAGATTGATAGTTATTGCTTCAGCAGGTCATCCTCGGCCTCAAGCAGCCGAATCAAGATAGCGAACAGTGCGCTCACGGACATGCCACACATCACCACTCCAACAACACTTTCTATCGGCCCCATAGCGCGCCACGCCGAGGGAAGAACAATGTCCCCATAGCCGACTGTCGAAAAGGCACTGGCCGAGAAGTAGAAACAAGAGTCCCACGAAGGAAGACACCGCCAGCGATAAAATCCTGCCCAAAGCAGGATCTGCAAAAGGAGCAGGACAATCACGAAAACTGTGAACCGAATCATTAGAACCGCGGAACGCCACGGGGTCTGGCCCTTGGCTCCGCGCGCAATCCAGCCTCTTACCCAATGGATGAGGATCGCCATTCCAGCGCACTCGAACCAAAGGGTCAGAGCCACGAGAATTGCGGCAACGAGGGCCTGGCGAATCAAGCCTTGGCGACTCCTTTCGTTTAGTTTTCCAGAGTGGCAGTACGCTAGGTCACCACCAGCAGTTTGACTTGGTTTTTTGCCTCACTACCGCCTGGCAGCCATAACCAGCTTGCTGGTTCGAAACCAGACTCTCCCCGTTCCTCAGCACAGCGGAAGCATCGAATGTGTCCATGCCGATCACGCCCTCGCTGCCCGTGCATATCAGGGGCAGTATCCATGCAAGCGCGCGAACCCGCGATCAGCAGATGAACCCTCATAATCCTGGACGCACAATGCCCAGCTTCTTCATGCGAAACTGCAGGGTCGAGCGGTTCAATCCCAGCTTCATCGCCGCGCCGTTCGGTCCCGCCAGCACCCAGCGAGTCTTCTTCAGCGTCGCCAGAATGTGTGCCCGTTCAGCCTCCTCCAAAGTCTGCGGCTTCCAGGCGTCGATGGCGGGAGCAAGTCTTGACAGCTCCCCTACCGGAACGCGCAACTCCGGACCAGGACTCATGATCACCGCGCGCTCGATCACGTTCTCCAGCTCCCGGATGTTCCCCGGCCAGCTGTAGTTCATCAAGGCGTCCATACCTTGCTTGGGCACGCTCTCGATGTTCCTGTCCATGCGGCGCGAGAAGCGCTCGACGAAATGCTGCACCAGCAGCGGGATGTCCTCCCGCCGTTCCCGCAACGCAGGAACGTGCACGGGAAATACATTCAACCGGTAAAACAGATCGGAACGGAATTTTTGCTCCTGCACTAAGGCGCCCAGGTCGCGGTTGGTGGCCGCAATCAGGCGGGCGTCGGTCGTGAGCGTCTTGGAACTCCCCAAACGTTCGAACTCCCGCTCCTGCAATACGCGCAGCAGCTTGGGCTGCAGCTCAAGGGGAATCTCGCCAATCTCATCCAGGAAAATCGTTCCCCGATTGGCCATCTCAAACCGGCCGATGCGTTGCGCGATGGCACTTGTGAAGGCGCCGCGCTCATGTCCGAAGAGCTCGCTTTCCAGCAAGCCAGTTGGAATGGCCGCGCAGTTCAGTTTCACAAAGGGACCCGAGCTGCGGGCGCTGAGGCTATGCAGAGCGCGCGCAATCAGCTCTTTCCCCGTCCCAGTCTCGCCATAGATCAGGACCGTGGAACCGGTGGGAGCAACGGTTTCGACCTGGCGCAATAGCGAACGTAGAGCAGCACTTCGGCCGACGATTTCCTCAAAGTTCGTCTCGCTCGGGAGCTCCTCGTCAAAATAGATGTTCTCTGGAGTGAGCTTTTCTGAGAGCTGGGCGATATGGCGGTAGGCCAAAGAATTGTCAATCACGATGGCCACCTGCCCAGCTACTTGAGTCAGAAACTCGATCTCATCTTCGCCGAAACCATTCTCGTCAAATCGCCCCACAACCAGGAAACCCAGCACACAAGCACGGCTGATCAATGGGATCGAGCATTGATGCTTGACTTCCCCATCGCTCAATCCCAAGTCACCTGTAACTTCTGTGCCCTCCTCGTACGTGTCCAGGGAGGAATGCCGGCTGTGACATTCGCGCGCCGACTGGTCTGCTCCAACACAAGCTGGACTTGCTTGCGGATTGGTAACGATGTCGAGCAGATCGAAGTCCACCACCGCGCGCAGTTCGGCGGCAATCCTAGTTGCCAGGTCTTCCGAGCGCGTCGAGCTCAGACACCTCGACAGGCGCAGCAACGCTTCGTAGCGTCCCGTAAGCGTGTCCGATCGCTTGCTGTCGGATTCCTCCACAGCCCCGATCCCCGACCAAAAATTTGAAGGTACAGAATGAGGGAACTCTGCCAAGCTTGCCATGTCGATTCCTCCTCACCGCTATTTGTCCAAGTGGTCTTCGTCACTCGGTACTCTGATGCTGCTACTTTGACAAGTCGCGGCGGAAAAAACATCACGAGATGCAGTGTTTTTTTCCTACCCCGGACGGTTTGTGGAGGTGTAACACCTTCGGGTAGGAGGAAAGTTATTCTTCCAATGAGGGATCAGGCCTTCGGGGAATGATGATCTCGCGTCGTCCGTGTCGTCGAGCATCAACCGAAAATGCTCCTGGCCCAAGACACAGAATGGAGAGTGCCATAATGCCCGTGAAAAGCGAGCTCGGTCTGACGGCCTTGGCACCCACGATGGGAAGCCAGGCCAACGCGGCACTCGTGCTGATGAGAGCGGCGAGCACTGACGCGAACCTAGTCAGAAAGCCAAGTACCAGAGACAAGCCGATCGCGACGGCCAGAGTTGCCACGGCCAGGGTTGTTAATCTGTAATCCTTTGAAACCAGGTGGGGGTAGGCGTAGGCAGCCAGTCCGACGCCCACGCTTGCTCGCAGCAAGAGCAGCCCCAGACCGGGCCAACCATCCGGGAACATGGAAAAAGTCCGTTGCAGCCTCGAAAGTCTCCTCACCACCTAAGGTTAAATACGTTCAGCGGCAAGACGAATCCCCAGACCTCGGGATTTTTTTCTACTACTATTGAGGTATGTTGGGTTTTACTACTATGAGGTATGTTGGAAGCGACAAAAGCACAGGTTCAAAGCTGAATTATGCCTCGTCGCACGCCGATGGTGACGGCCTGCGTCCGGTCCGTAGCGCCTAGCTTCTCCATGATGTGCTTGATGTGTACCTTGACTGTCTCTTCTGTAATGAAGAGCTTTTCCGCGATCTCACGATTCCGGTTGCCGCCGGCAATCTGCTGCAAGACTTCGATTTCGCGCTCGGTAAGAGCCTCGTAGCCGTAGTGCTCGGCCAAGTGGGCCGCTATTTCTGGGGGGACGCGCTTCTTGCCGGCGTGGACCTGGCGGATGACTTCTGCGAGATCTCTTGGCGGCATGCTCTTGAGCACATAACCACGTGCTCCGGCTTCCAAGGCCCGTCGCACTTCTACGTCACCGGCAAACGTTGTCAGAATAATGATTCGAGCTTGCGGGAATTCCGATCGTATGACAATCGTGGCGTCGATGCCGCTCATGTCGGGAAGTCGCAAATCCATCAGGGTCACGTCAGGTTGGTGCACCCGAAAAAGCTGAATTGCCTCGTGCCCAGTCGACGCCTCGGCCAAGAGCAGCATGTCCGGCTGGTTGCGGATGATGGTTGCAATCCCCTCGTGTAGCAGCGGATGATCATCAACGCTGAAAATTCGGATCTTGGCCGGTTCAGTCATCTACCACAGCGTCTTCTGCATTCTGATTCTAGCGGACCTGCCATTTGCATTACCCACTGTATAACAGACACTTAGACTCTGTGTCGAGATTTTCACATTTGCAAAGAGATGGACAGGCCCCACGCATTGGTTGAGCCCGGGTTAGGATGTGAAAAAACCTTAAAAAAGAATACAATGCGCGCCATGGCCAGCAGCGCCCATCGTTTGAGCCAACCCCCTGAACATCCGCTCCGCCTCGATTCCACGTTCGGTGTGACTCACGCTCGGCTCGTAGGGAAGCCAGGTTGGGTAGTATTGCGGTGGGTTTGGATAACCGAAGTGTGATAACCGAGACCTTCATGCGAAGGTCGACGCCTGATTCGCTTGGCCGGATCAGATCTCGGCGAGCGAGCTCACATTTGTGCTTTTTTGCCTGAAGAGGCCTATCGGGTGCAGCGCCCCATTCGTCTATCCACGCGTTGGACGGATCATACGCGTTATTGCCGCCACGATTGCTCGGCGCTGCCCGGACTGTCCAGTCGTATCCGCTGAATCGAAGGGTGCGATGCACCTCGCGCGACGGACTCACTCCTGGCACGACAGCGACGGCGACGACATACCCGCCCTCTTTGGGCAACTCCGCGGATGTCAATGACGGCTGGTACCCAAGATCAACGAGGGCAGCGGCGTATTCGGTTCCAAAGTGGGTTTGGGTTGTCCAGGTGGAATCTGGCTGAATCTCGATCAACAGCCGCCCCATCCTCGGCTCGGCCCACCACACCTCGCTGTGGGCGAATACAATAATCTGTTGTCCCGGCTTCGCCCCAGTCACGCGCCCCGCGATGATGTCCATCGCGTCCGGGCCGCCCTTATCAGCTGGTGGGACTCTGGTGAATTCGATCCTGGGGTGTCGAGACGAGCAAGCAGGAAGAAGACCTGCAAGACAAACCAGGAAGCTGCGCCGCGTTAAAACCCCTGGGGTGGATGGCCGGGCTGCCGATAAGCGCGAATTACCGGGTTTTGTCATGCATTCGGAAACCGCGTCAATCGCGACCTCACCTCCGAGCGTTGGCCGTCTCCAAGGACTTCCAAGCAAGCATGAGACCATTTCCCGATCTCGCCGCCGGATCTCCGCCCGAGCGTTTTGGATATTACATCGAAATTCGAACTTTTTATATCCTGGATGAAGCGTTAGCCGGGGCTCTTGATCCTGCCAAAACCTACGCTAGAAGTCGAAGATGGTTGGTCTTCCGACGGGATGACGGCGAGACCCCCAGATCCTGCAAAGTACATTCCCGACGGCCATAACATGGGATCGAAGCGATCGACATGCAGTTCCGTAGAAAACCGGTTTCGAGTGCGTTGGAGGACTAGATCTCGATAATGCCACGTTTTAACGCTATCGTGACGGCGTGGGTGCGATCGCGTGCGTCAAGTTTCGAGAAAATACTCCGCAGGTGAGCTTTAACGGTATCCTCAGAAATGTGAAGATTGTCAGCGACTATTTTGTTGGCATTGCCCGAGGCTACCTGCCGCAAAATCTCGATTTCACGGTCTGTCAAGGCATCGTCGGCATGGTGTTCCGCCATTTCAACCGCGATTTCGGGAGGGATTCTTTTCCGGCCACGATGCACGGTCCGAATCGTCTCAAGCAGTTCCGTCCGAACCATACTCTTGAGAAGATAGCCGGAAGCGCCGGCTTTGAGGGCGCGGAGTGCCTGTGCGTCACCACTATACGTCGTCAATACAATGATGCGGGCCTCGGGGAAATCCTGACGAATGGCCAGAATTGCGTCGGTTCCATTCAGGAGTGGCATTTGCAGGTCCATAAGAGTAACGTCCGGACGATGAACGCGGAACTGCTCGATGGCCTCGCGCCCATTGCTGGCCTCCGCCACAAGTACCATGTCCGCTGCGGCCGACAAAACCGCGGCGATCCCTTCCCGCAATACCGGGTGATCATCTACGGTAAGAATTCGAATGGGGTTTTCGGCAGTCATCGTCATTCTGCATCAAACTCTAAAATCGGACGAAAGTCCGGCACTCCGGGCTTGGCGTCATGGGCCCGGCAGGCAGTCGGCTACCAAGTCGATCTCTTTCTGGCCACGAACCACTCCATGGTTTGAGTTGCCCGTCAACCCTGCGGGCGCACTTGCACTCGGTAGACGCGCACTGGCCGGAGCGGCCGCCCCTTTTCCAAGCTCCGCGCAAATAGGCCTTTCCCTTATCGCGAACCCGCAGGCGGAAGTGCCCGAGGGCTGGCTCGCCACACTCTGTCCTGTTCACCTCTCCACCAATTCGGCCTGGGGTTCGCGAAGGCCACGAATCCCCCAAAAGAGTAATAGAAGTATAGCTCCAAATTGGGTGTGCCTGGTCACGCGAAAGCCCATATGATCATCGCATGCAGCGTTTGTTTTCAATACTTCCTCGCGGGCCCGTGGCTACAATGCGGCTAAGCAATACCAGCGCGACAGGAGTGGTGGCTATGATGTTTGCCTGACCGGGGGTAGTCACCGTCATTAACCATCGTCGTGAGCCTGCCATGGCGCTAGGGAAACCCTTCTTGTCGAGTATTCCCTCCATAGTTCAACGCTACGGTCTTGCTGTGCTGTCGGTTGCCATTGCTCTGGGAATGAGTCTTTTCCTGGCCAGCCACAATATTGAGGGTGTAGAGTTCCCGGTTTTTCTCATTGCGATCGCCCTGACGGTCTGGCTTGCAGGCGTTGTACCAGCCATTCTCGCGCTCGTGTTGGCAGCGCTAGCCTTCAACTATTACTTCACCGAGCCCCGCTACAGTTTCTACATCACCTGGGCTGACGTTCCATATTATGTGGTGTTCGTACTGTTTGCGTTACTGATCATATGGTTCGCCGCCCAACGTCGCCGCACTGAGCGAACTCTCGTGCAATCTCGCGATGAGCTGCAGCGGGAAGTGACCATAAGGGCGCAGCAGGCGAGCCTGCTCGATCTCACCCATGACACCATCTTTGTCCGCGACATGCATGACGTCATTACCTATTGGAATCGGGGTGCGCAGGATTTGTACGGGTGGACGCCAGAGCAGGCAGTCGGGAAGCGCACGCACGACCTCTTGCGGACCGTCTTTCCCAAGCCGTCCGAGGAGATTCAGGAGGAGCTGCTGCGGACCGGGCGTTGGGAGGGCGAACTTAGGCACAGAAAGGCTGATGATACTGAAGTGATCGTGTCGAGCCGCTGGTCGCTGCAGCGGTACGAGCACGGTAGCCCGATTGCAATCCTGGAAACCAACAACGACATCACGGAGCGCAAGAAAGCTGAGCAGAAGTTCCGCGGGCTCCTGGAATCCGCTCCGGATGCCATGATCGTGATGAACCGGCTGGGGCGGATCGTGTTGGTGAATGCCCAGGTGGAGAAGCTGTTTGGGTACCAGCGGGAAGAGCTCCTGGGACAGGATATTGAGATCCTGGTTCCGGAACGGTTTCGTGACCGACACCCTGCACACCGTGCCGGATTCTTCGCCCAGCCTCGGATGCGGCCGATGGGTGCGGGGCTGGAGCTGTACGGACGGCGGAAAGACGGAACGGAGTTTCCGGTGGAGATCAGCCTCAGTCCGCTGGAGACGGAGGAAGGCACCCTGGTCTCCGGCGCCGTCCGCGACATCACGGAGCGCAAGAAAGCCGAGCAGGATGTTCGCGGACTCAACCGGGAGCTGACGAAGCGTTCCGCGGATCTCGAAGCCATCAACAAGGAGCTGGAGGCTTTCGCATATTCCATATCCCATGACTTGCGTGCTCCACTCCGCCACATGGTCGGTTACACGGAGTTGCTGCAAAAAAATACTTCGT
>Ga0306922_10006313_pt1 | contig 11376 bp, 11 predicted proteins | sample sta12Cox44000082_FD_203758 | JGI IMG/M metagenome (GOLD analysis project Ga0306922, IMG submission 203758) | Lab enrichment of tropical soil microbial communities from Luquillo Experimental Forest, Puerto Rico - statoxic.12C.oxic.44.000.082 (v2)... | ecosystem: Environmental > Terrestrial >... | reverse complement strand
CCAACCAGCGACATGTCGCCGCGCATCACGTTGATCAATTGCGGCAACTCATCGATGCTCAGGGCACGCGCGATGCGACCGATACGGGTGACCCGCCAGTCGTCTTGCACAGTACGTTGTGCCCCGGTTTGGTCCGCCCGATCGACATGCATCGTGCGAAATTTGATCACTCTGATCACGTCGTTATTGAAGCCAAAGCGCTCTTGAACGAAAAAAACCGGTCCGCGGCTATCGACTTTGATCAGCAGTGCAGTAATCGCCATCAAAGGAGAAAGAAAAATCACCAGAAGTGTGCCGAACGCTTTGTCTTCGAGCCACTTGGCGACTGCGCGCCAATGCTTAAGCGGACGATCGGCGATCTCGAGCACCGGAACGGTGCCAACGTAGCTCACGCCGCGAACCTGGAACTTTTCGGCGATCGGCTCGATGCTGAGGCGCAAATCCGTCGCGAGTCCCTTGAGCTTCCAGAAAAGCTCCTTGAGCCGTTCCTCCGCGCCAAGCGGTAGTGCGACGATAACCTCGTCTATTGGAAACCTGCGAGCCAGTCGAAGGAGGTCGTCGGTCGTGCCGAGTATATTCTGATCAAGGACCGAGGGAGCGAGGCGCGACTTGCGGTCATCGAAGACCCCGCGAATAGCAATGCTTTTGTCTTGCAGGTCGTGGAGCTTCGCGATCAGCCGCTGGCCCTCGTTGCCGGCCCCGACGACTACGATGTTGCGGGCGAGAAAGCCGCCCTGTACCCAGCGAGTCACCATGAGATGGAGAATGCCGCGCGCGGTCAGAAGCAGAGCCGGGGTCGCGATAAACCACGCCAGTGCCCAACCCCTTGAAAAGCTCTCGGACGTCTTGCCGAGGAACGCGATCAGGAGCAGTAGTGAGACCGTCATGCCCCAGATCGCGAGGGTGCGCGTTAGCTGCCAATCCAGCTTGAGCAGCTGCGTCAATCGATAACCACCAAAGCGCTCAAAGGCACCGACGGACACTGTCGCGGCAAAGAGCGCGGTCCAGATATATCGGACAGGCTCCGCTGCGGAGCGACCCAGGAAATCAAAATACAGGGTGAAAGCGATCGTGGCGGCGATTAGCACCAGGCAAAAGTCGATTGCCGCTACTGTCACGGCCAAAATCTCCGACGACAACCGCGCGCGCCACCCACGTTGCCGGTAATCCTCCTGTCCGGCGAAAAAGTTAGCTTCAAACGCGATCGCAGAACCCGGCGATGCGGACTGGTCGGAGCCGGGCACAGCCGGAAGCCCATCTAGTGTCGCACTCTGCGCTGGCACATGCACAAATGATAGCTCTCTGATTGCAAAACTCACGAATTACTGATTGAGGCAAGTCAATAAAGTTCGGTTTTGCGCTGCGCAACAAATTCAGTTTCAACGGATCCATTTAATAATTTAACTATAATATATTAACGCATAACACGTGGGTTGCGCTCCGGTTAAAAGCCTAATTGGCGAATGGAATCTCCGCGAGCCGGCCACGCCATCCAGTTGTGCCCCTTGGAGTGGTGTAGGAGCTGTGGGTAAGTAGCCCGCCGCAGCGACCGCCACGAGTCTGGCGGCCGTGGGCTACTTACCCACAGCGGTGGTCATCGCGGATCTTTGGTAGAGTTTGGTCGCCCAACCTCTACCAAACCGGAGAAACCGACGATGACCGATGAGATGATGAGCCTTCGCACCCTGCTGAAGAAGAGCGCTGATGCCAATCTGCTGCGGGAGATGGTGGGATTTTGCCGCGCAGCCGCTGATGGAGTTGGAGGTCGAAAGCCTGACTGGCGGAGCGCACGGCGAGCGCAGCCGCGAGCGGATCAACCACCGCAACGGCTACCGCGAGCGCGATTGGGAGACCCGAGCGGGCACCGTCGAGCTGCGCATCCCCAAGCTCAGGAAGGGGAGTTACTTCGGGGCGTTTCTCGAGCCACGCCGGATGGCCGAGAAGGCGCTCGCTGCAGTGATCCAAGAGGCCTATGTCCAGGAGGTTTCGACCCGTTCGGTCGACGAACTGGCCAAGGCCATGGGCATGACCGGGATTTCCAAGAGCCAGGTCAGTCGGCTGTGTAGCGAGATCGACGACAAGATCGGCGCTTTCCTCGACCGGTCGCTCGACTGGCCCTATCTGTGGCTCGATGCGACCAATGTTAAGGTCCGCCAGAACGGCCGCATCGTGTCGGTCGCGGTGATTGTCGCCGTCGCCGTCAACAGCGACGGCCGTGGGCCTTCAGCCCACGGGCGCGTCCCGTGGGGCGAGGTGCTGCGGATGACGGTCGGCGCGTCCGAGGCCGAGACCTTCTGGACCGCGTTCCTGCGCACGCTCACCCGGCGCGGCTTGCGCGGGGTCAAGCTGGTGATCTCGGATGCGCATGAAGGGCTCAAGGCGGCGGTCGCCAAGGTGCTGCACGCCTCCTGGCAACCCTGCCGCGTGCACTTTATGCGCAATGTGCTGGCCCACGCCGGCAAGCAGGGTCGTCGTGTTGTCGCCGCCTTCATCGCCACCGCGTTTGCCCAGGAGGATGCCGAAACCGCTCGTAGCCAGTGGCGCCAGGTCGCCGATCAAATCAGACCCAAAGTCGCCAAGCTGGCCGCCCTGATGGACCAGGCGGAAACCGACGTGCTCGCCTTTATGAGCTTCCCCAAAGACCACCGCCCCAAGATCCACTCGACCAATCCGCTGGAGCGGCTGAACGGTGAGATCAAGCGCCGCACCGAGGTCGTCGGCATCTTCCCCAATGAGGACGCCATTACCCGCTTGGTCGGTGCCATTCTGCTCGAGCAAAACGATGAATGGGCGGTCCAGCCGGCCCGCTACATGACACTGGAAACCATCGCACCGTTGAGCAATGATCCCTTCGTCAAGCTGCCCGTCGCGGCAGCCTGACTAAACCGGCCAAACTCGCCGGAGAGCGCAAGCCACCGTCGCTCTTACACCACCCCTGGGACACGACTCGTCATCCCGATCCCGCAAATCTGTGCATATGGTGGTTGGCAGGGCGCACAGAGAGGCTATCCACCGTGCGAGTGATGCCCTTCGAGCCCGTTGAGGATCAGCTACTTGCCTAAGTCAAAGCCGTTTTCGGGCACAAATTTCGAGCGAGGGGCATCAAGTGACTAGGACATCACGGAGAGCCGCGTGTCGCCGACAGCGCGCCTGATTAGAAGCTACCTCCATTCGGTGGGAAACTGGACCTGGAGCGAGGCATCGGACTGTACAAAGACCGCTGGCCTGCAACCGCGTTTGCTAGCGAGCCGTTTTGGGTCAGGATCATGAGCCGCTCGGGATCGAGGATCGTCAAACAGTGTTTTTCGAGGTTAACGATCTGCTCGTCGCGCAAGGATCGCAGAACGCGGTTGACGTGGGCAACGGTCAGCCCGAGGTAAGCTCCGATCTGAGTCTGCGTCAAAGGGAGGTTGTAGCTCAGCCCCGTGATTAAACTCTGGTGGCTTAGCCGCCTGTAGAAATCGAGCAACATTGTCGCCAGTCGCCCTCGTGCATCGAGGCTCGATATCGCCGCGAGGAGGCGGTCTGAACGTCGCTGTCGTCGGCCGAGCAGCCAGGCAACGTAGAGCGCAGTAGACCGACACGTCATCAGGTCGGTTAGTCCGGCCTCCGCATCGATTACTGTAGTGGCTATCGAAGTGAGCGTCATGACCTTTTCTGGGGGTCGCGCTCGAAAAATCGCGTCAAGCCCAATCACCTCTCCTGGCGTGTAAACATCCACGATCGCCTGATGACCGTCAGAGAAATCGCGAAACTGACATGCCCATCCTTCGACCAAGTGATAGATCTCGTTACTTGAGCAGACGGCCGCCGTTAACAACTCACCTGCGGCGAGCGTGCGCGGCGGCGCACTACGGAATCTGGCGTGTAACGTTCGCCGGCCAAGGACCAACTCGTCGCGGACCGCCACGTGACCAGACGGTGTCACGCGGCTCACCCCACGAAACCGGAAAAACGGCACAGGATAGTCCGCAGCTCCAGATAATCGACGAACCGCGACCGCTTTTTCCCGCGAGGGTGGCCATAGTCGTCAGCAGGGCGAGAACAAGAAAGGGCACGATGAACCCATGGTGCCTCATACGGATCAGTCGTGTTGATTGGAGACGCGCAGCTGTCGCCGTGATAGGGGGCAGGTCTGACAAAATGGGACGCGCTAGCACCCCGCCTGGACGAAGCCAGCGCATGTTGAACGTCAACAAAAAAATCTTCCGGTCTGGGGAGGCAATTCGAAGGGCGGGCCTCGACCAGTCCAACCCACCTCGATCTCCGCCGGCCAGTGACTTGCCGTTTCCACTTCGTCGGTAACCACAAGAGATGCCGCAACGCAAGGCCCCAATACCATGACGTGAAATCGCTACATCTACTAAATGTAGAAGATTTGACGCGATTTTGACACTTCGTACTCCTACTTTGGGGTGAACACAACACTCTAATTGCGACACCGCGACGCTTGGCCACTCTCCTAAATAGAAAGGACCGGCCGGTGGGATGCGCTGTACGATAACTGGGATCCCGCGCGAAGTTTGTCCGCTGTCCCTCCCGGAATCCTGCGCTCGTCGATGTCTTTTGACAGCTTGTAGACTTGGCTCTTCGAGATGCCGGATAAGCGCATCGGCCGCACCAGCTCGTCGACGCAGGTCGCCGACGTCACAACGGCGATCACTGAGGTGTGATGCGAAGAAACCGCGACCACAGACCGTGAAGTCGGTAAATGACGTCAGTTTAGTAGACACCATGCCCCTGAAAAACGTGAAAGACGTGGTCCATCGGCCTGGCAAACCGGCTAGGCAGGGCCAATTCGCGCCGTCGGGGAGATGTTGCCGGCGAGCATGCGACACTCACCCGCCATCGCCGAATGACCGGCGATTGTCCCATGTTATCCTCGGTCACAAGCAACGTGACGACGAGCGAGGATTTCGACGAGGTTATGGTTCAGTTCGCTCAGGTCGTCGGGACGGACAGTTACCTGCCAGCTATCGTAAGTGCGCCAACCATCTGCGTGCGTAATAACCGGGGAGAAATGATGCGCCGCTTTTCTTGGCTTCAATTGAGTTTCGGCCCCAGCCGCGAAGGCCGCGGTTAACAAGCCCCTCGACCGCCGACCTGCGGCGAGAGCTGCGACGGAAGTTGCTGGCTGAACCCTGAAGGAGTATTACTTTGCACTCGGTCCGGCTCATATGAGCGCGATCAATGAGGCACCTGACGCAGCCACCGCTGCGTTGCAGTATATGATGCTTGCAGCCTTGGCCGCAGCTTCGTCAGTCGAGACGGTGGACCTCTTCATTATCGAGGAGGCAATGACGGCGATCCCCAAGGCCGGCCAGGTGCGCAAAGGAGCTACAAGCCGCCAGCCGCCTAGCGTCCTGGGTATGCATCGAGTATCGGAAGATCCGAGCACGTTTAGTCGGTATACATGCGGGAGTGCGTGGCATCGGCACGGATGGCTTCCCCGGCGATTGAATCTGCGCGTGCGAGCCCTCCGGTGCACCTGACGACCAGATGGATGTTTTCGGCGCCTGCTCCCGGGACGGCGGCGTATACCTGCCAAAAATTGGGAGTAATGGTAACGCCGGGCGCCAAAGCTTTGAATTAATCAAGTGCAGGCAGGCGTGGGCAGCGTTTTTTCGGAGATCACTTCTGTGTGGCCTGGACGATCACGTTTCCCTTTGTGCCGCAATGCGCCGGAGCAATTCCAGAGCGCCCGACGACGAGAGCGGTTCCGTTGATCATCAGATCAGAAACGATTGGTGCCGTTCCACTGAGGCTATAGGAGATAGGATTGCCATCACCACCGCTGGTCGACAGAACTGCAATCACGGTTCCCGGCGGCGACAAGCACGCCAGCGTGAACCCTAGAACCAAATGCAATCCGATCACAGTGTATCTCCTAGTTTAACCATTGCGATTTCGCTGGCGCGCTCGGCGGCCCAGCGGGTGTCGTAGACCCCCAGTGAGAGGCGGGCGCGGTACCGCCCGCCTCTGGTTCGCTCCACGGAGCCGCGCGGCCAACGGTTCGTGCGCTTGAACTGATCTATCGCGTTCTGTGCCGCCTCGGGGGTGAGGAAAGACCCTAGCGAGTAGCGCTCATTTGCGTCCGTCACGCGAGCGACGTAGGTCTTCTGCGGCAATTCCCGCTTATACGCCAACCCACTGCGGATCTTCCACACGAGCGTGCGGGAAACACCGAGCTCCTGAGCTAAGGCCGCGTAGCTGCCTCGCTCCCATGGAAGCGCTCGCACTCTCTCGACTTGCTCAGGGGTCAGCCGACGGCGGTGACGCCACGTTCTGACCTGCGTCGTCGCGCGCCTCAAGGTGGACCCTTACTGCTGCGTTGCCGTTACGACGACATTGTTAACCTTACCGCAGTCGGCCAGGGCGATGCCGTTCGGGCCCACGACAATGCTCGAGCGTTCAGCGCAAAATCCGTGGTGTCACCCGAAATCGACCAGGTGACCGTGTTGCCGTCGCCGCCCGTTACGCTCAGCGCAGAGACGACCGTCCCGGCCGCCGCGCCGCAGGCCTCCGTCGCGTTGGGTGGAGTCAACGCAACGGCGAGAGGCGCCTGGACTGTGATGGAAAGCGTAGCGGTCGCGCTGCCCGCAAAGGCGGGGGAGGCTATCGCCCAGAGCATGGCGCAAACGGGAATGATGCTTCCGATTAATTTCATAGCACGAACTCCAGAATTATGTTTTAGCGGGACGATACGCGGCGGGACGGCCCAAGCCCCACCAAAGAGGTTTCGCATTGCCTATTTCATATATTATGTTAGCCATTAAGGCAATTGTTAATTTCGCATATCCCCTCGACGCCTCACCTATGAGTCTGCCGCCTGTGGCCCGCAAACCCCCTGTGACGGCCAGAACCGTCCTGCACGCCAGCAAGCTGCCGCTGACCACTTGGTTCTCGGCCGTCTTTCTGATGGCCACGCTCTAACGGCATCTCAGCACTGCAACTGCAGAACCAGCATGGCCTTGGCTCGTACCGCACACGTGGATGTTGTGTGCCTAGCGGCGTCGGGCCGTGGTCAACCGGCTACGCGAGCCGCTGAGCGGCATCGTCGAGACCGACGAAACGATCATTCCCTTCGCACTAAGGCGGATCCACTTGTTGGGCCAGGGGCCGGTTGAAGGCCTGGACCCGAGCGCATCCCCAGACAATTGGGCTGTCATGCGCTCGATGCGCAGCCAACCAGTTGTTGGTCATCTCCTCTCGCCGGGTGTTTTCGGAAACATCCGCTTTAATGACGCTCCCCTGCTGCTCGCACAGAGCCCACTTGGTCTCTCTCAGAACCTTCTTCGAGGGCGGGCTCCCTCGGTCTCTAACTTGTTAATTTAGCTGGATTTATTGCCGACTAAGCAAGAAATTCGCAGCGAGTATTCGATTTTCCTCGATGCTCTGAAGGAGGAAAGGCGTCGGTATCACTCGAACCGGTTGCCGCTGCCCCAGGCAAGCACGGCATAACCGCCGGGCAGCATCACTCCAACCCGGACAACGGCTTTCGTCGTGACGCGGGCGTTGTCCGACCCGAATGCGGTTGCCATGATTCGCAATGTAAGTACGTCGGGCGGCGGCTGGTTCGGCGAAACCGCACCAGCCTGAGTTATGCTGGCAAGGGCCGTGGCCACGACCGGGTCGGCGCTCGACGGGTTCGGTTGGGGCGGTCCAAACAGCGTAAGATGCGGCCGGATCGCTGCGAGCACAGCCGGGGTCATGCCAAGCACACGGCCGAGCTCATCGAGGGATTCGAGCGGCTCCCCCGGTGGTCCGTAATCCAGCCCCGCCGAAATATAGTCGGCGAGCTGCGAATTCGGCGGCCGGGGGGCAGGTGCGGAACCGACCCATTCTCCAATAGCCGCCGCCAAGCGGCGCGCGCTTTCCGGATCGCTCCCGGTGGTGCGCAGAAATGCTTCGAGGAGGGGAGCTGGAGCAGTACTCGGATTGATCCGCCCGGCCTCGTCCTCGAGCTGCGCGACGACCCGAGTGTTGCCTATCGCGAGCTGGTGTGCCTCGCCATTTAGCGGCCAGCGCTGGTCCGTGTTTGGGTCCATCTGGTTGAAGATGGCAGCTGAGATCGCTCCGTTGGCGGCCGCTTCGGCGACCGCGTTGGCGACGAGATTGCGGGCGATGCGGATTTCGGTTCGTCCGTTTGCCGTCAGATGGGCGACGATGAAGGCGATCAGCACCAATGTCCACAGCACTATGAGCAGCGCAAAGCCGCCGCTGCGGCGCCAAAGCAAGGGTTGCGCACCGACTCGCCGCGGCAAAGCTCACAAGCCGTTCGGGTTGGCCACGCTGCCCAACCTACCCTTGCGCTGGGATGGGCGGTTCTTGGACAGTTGACGACGAGGCCAGAGTCGGCGTGCTAAGTTGAGACGGCGATATCGGACAGATGTTGGACACTTTGTCATGACCAATATCATTAAGCCATTGATATAATTGGTGTCCCCTACCGGATTCGAACCGGTGTTGCCGCCACACGCCGGCCAATGCCGCCGACTCACACGTGCTGCCCGAGCTGTTGCACCCGGGTATGGGGCGATCAGGCCTACCGCGGCCAGCGGGCGGTGATCGGTCAGCACGCCCCCGCGGCCCAGGACTTCACCAATCGCCGCTACCGCCACCGCAGCGTCGTCGACGAGGTCGAGCGAACGAAAAATCGTATCAAGTCCAAAGTGCGCGCTAGGGTCGAACATACGATCGAGGTCATCAAGCGCGTGTTTGGCTTCGCCAAGGTACGCTATCGCGGGCTGAAGAAAAACGCTCATCGCCTGCTTGTGACCTGTGCGCTGGCTAATCTGTTCATCGCACGCCGGTATCTGCTACGCAGCCAGGAAGCGTAGTGTCGGGTCCCGCATCAATCCGGCAAGCCCGCCCAACCCCGCCGGCCCGTCACCAAGACGGTCCGTCACCCCCCTACCATAGCCCGCTAAGAAAATTTCCATGCCCCTCAGACGCGCGCCCACCCCTTGTTCAGACATTCCCTAACTCCTCGTAACTGAGCTGGCGCTGTCGCTTGAGCAGAGCGCAACGCAGCACGCTTTTCCGCCGGCAATCCGCGCCGGCCGGTCTCACGCACTCCCTGTCGCCGCCGGTCACCCGCAACCAGGCTGGTCAGCTGACGCTGGCCGTCCAGCCATTGCGACATCGCCTTTAGTTCACAGCCGCTCTCGTGCTGCGCAAACACTTCGAATATAGTGCCCTGGATGGTGCGTCCCTGACGCATTATCGGCTCGGACGGTGAGGGTCGTTTTCGGGTTGCAGTGGTATGCACCCGCAACTTACCCGAAAGTGAGCGCGGGACCCGATTGATATGCACCACGGTCAGACCCAGGTAATTGCCAATTTGGACCTGGCTCAGGGGAAGGTTGTAGCTCGACCCGAAGGTGAGTTTCCGACGACGCAGTCGCGTGTAGAAGTCTAGCAACTTCATCGCCAACCGACCCCGCCCATCGAGACCTGAGATCGCGGCGAGAATGCGGTCCGCGCGCCGCTGACGCAGGCCGAGCAGAAAGGAAATGTAAAGCGCGATAGACGGATCTGCCATCAGCGCGACGAGCGCATCTTGTGCTGGGATCGTCTCGATGACGGCTGCAGTGAGCGTTAGGACTTCTTCCAGCGGTCGGGCGTGCACACACTCATTGAGGCCGATCACGTCGCCGGGTAAATAAACGTCGAGGATTGTCCGGCGACCATTGGCCAGATCATGAAATTGACACGCCCATCCGGCCTTAAGCCCATGGATCCCGCCGCTCGCGCCAGCAACCCCGAACAACTCGGCGGCGTTCAGCGTGCGCGGCAGCGAACTGTCAAAAATTGCCTTCAGCTTGCGCCGGCCGAGAGCCAACTGATCATGAACCAGAAGCGGATCGGTCAAGTTGTCGGCTCCGCACGAAGGACGTTGAGACGACCCCAATCGGTTGCCGCCGCAGTTCTACGGAAAACAAAGACCTGGGAGGGCTACCGTGCGCCGGAAGCGCTGCTGCGCGCGCAGGCACTCGCTCGGAGGTCCAGGGCACGACAGCCAGGAACTGATCGCTTTTTGCGCGGCGACACGACGCTGCTTCAAACCAGATCTGAAACCAGATTTTGTGGCGATAGACCTCATCACCGCTACCCCCCCGCGTCTGGGTCAACTTTGTGAGGATTCATAAAATTTGACTTGAATACAAGGAAAACCTATAGTTAACAAAAGATTAAGAAAAGATTAAGAAAAGGTTAAGAAAAGATAAGAGTTCACATTAACAAAAGACTAACTGGTTAACGAAGAACCGGTGGCGTGGTGGAGACTTAGGTGGACCCCGATCGTGAGACAGCCGAAGCCGGTTGTTAAGGTGTAACCCTGCCGGTTTCGATGTCGGCTCCGATCGCAGTGGGTGCGACGGCTGGTTCGACCAGTCTACTGTTCAGTTCATCAATTTCAAATCCATCGTTGGTGGCGGTGCCTGTGGGTATGTGGGCGAAGGCGAGCATTTCCGTGCTGTCCGAGCTGGCTCGGGAAGCGGGGGAAGCGCAGCCGGTCGGCAACGCCGATCGTCCACATATCCACAGGCCTTCCTGGTAAATTTGCCGCGGCGTGCGATAACCGAGGCTCTGGTGCTGGCGCTCGTCATTGTAGAAACTGAGCCAGGCGTCGATGCCGGTTCTGGCCTCGGCGACTGTCGCATAGGCGTGAAGGTAGACCTCCTCATATTTGAGGCTGCGCCACAGCCGCTCGACAAAGATGTTGTCCATGCATCGGCCTTTGCCGTCCATGCTGATCATGACGCCATGCCGCTTCAGGGTGCCGGTAAAGTTGTCGCTGGTGAACTGGCTGCCCTGATCGGTATTGAAGATCTCCGGCCGGCCATAGCGCGAGAGCGTGTCCTCGAGGGCGTCGACACAGAAATCGGCGGCGAGCGTGTTGGACAGCCGCCACGCCAGCACCGCGCGGCTGACCCAATCCATGATGACCACCAGATAGAGGAAGCCCTTGGCCATCGGGATGTAGGTAACGTCCGAGCACCAGACCTGATTAACCCGCTCGATGGCAAGCCCGCCGAGCAGATACGGGTAGATCTTGTGCGCTGCCGCCAGCTTGCTCGTGTTGGGGCGCTGGTAGATCGCTGCCAGTCCCAACAGCCGCATCAGGCGCTGCACCCGCTTGCGATTGACGCGATGGCCTTGAGTGGCCAACCATGCCGCCATCCGGCGCGAGCCATAGTAAGGCCGGACCAGATACTGCCGATCGATCAGCGCTATGTTCGCAAGATCCTGCGCGCTGGCCTCGCCCGGCTTGCGGTAGACTGACGAGCGCGGCATCGCCAGCAAACGGCATTGCTGCGAGATTGGCAGCACCAAGTTCACGCGCTCGACCATCGCGCGCCGTTCCGCCCGGCT
>Ga0306922_10006310_pt1 | contig 11377 bp, 8 predicted proteins | sample sta12Cox44000082_FD_203758 | JGI IMG/M metagenome (GOLD analysis project Ga0306922, IMG submission 203758) | Lab enrichment of tropical soil microbial communities from Luquillo Experimental Forest, Puerto Rico - statoxic.12C.oxic.44.000.082 (v2)... | ecosystem: Environmental > Terrestrial > Soil... | reverse complement strand
GCCGAGCGGCAAGACTTCATCGCGGCGGCGCGCCGCGCCACTCAGGCCGCCACGGCGTCAACGAACGAAGACGAGATGCTTTCCAGGTCGTCGCGGCGGCGACGGCGTTTGCGGAGCCGCGCCAACGGCGAAATGCCGGAGAATAATCCGCCGCGCCTGCGCAAATTTTTGGTGGCGGGGGCCATCGCGCTCTTCACTGTCAGCTGCTTGCAGATCGCATTGCATATTTTTCAGGACAGCCGGCCAGCCGGAGACGCCTCGTCGCCTCGCCAATTTCCGGCGCCGATGACCGAGCCCGAGAAAAATTCGCAGCCTGCCGGCAAGACGCAACCGTCCTCGGCCGCCCCGACGCCACCGATGCCGCTGGTCGCACCGGTCCCGCGCGCGGCACCGGATGCGACCCCAGGTGCGGTCCCAGGTGCGGCCCCAGGTTTAGCCCCAGGTGCCAGCACTGGTGGCAACCCATCGCAGAGTTCACTGGCCGAGCCCGCGGCCACGGCGGCGCCCGCGGCACAGCTCATAGCCGCGCCGCCGTCGAGCTCCAGCCCCGCCCCGAGTGCTGCTCTGGGCGCCGCGCCGGCGCCAGCGCCGGCGGCGCCCGTACCGCGGTCGCCATCGCCGAATACTGCCGAGCCCACCGGCTCACTGCCGCCGCGGCCAATGCTCTCAATGTCGCCGCCGCCGGCGCCGTCAAATAGCGCGGCGATGAACGCTCCCGAGCTCTCGATCGATGCGTTACCGCCCACGATTGGCGGACCGACGCTGCGCGCGGCTGCGATCGCCGGCGACATGTCGGCGCAGTACGAAATTGCGGTGCGCTTCGGCGATGGCCGCGGCGTTCCACGCGATGAGCGACAAGCCGCATACTGGCTCGAACTCGCAGCCGAGCAGGGGCTGGCGCCGGCGCAATTCCGGCTCGGCGGCTATTATGAAAAAGGCATCGGCGTAAAGAAGGACCTCGCCGCAGCGCGCGACCTTTATCTTGCGGCGGCCGCGAAGGGTAACGGCAAGGCGATGCACAATCTCGCCGTGCTCTACGCCGACGGCGTCAACGGTCGGGCCGACTACCACACCGCAGCGCTCTGGTTCCGCAAGGCCGCCGACCGCGGCATCACCGACAGCCAGTACAATCTTGCGATTCTCTACGCGCGCGGCAACGGCGAACCGCAGAATTATGCCGAAGCCTATAAGTGGTTTGCACTCGCCGCGAAAGCGGGCGACGTCGAAGCCGCGAACAAGCGCGACGACATTGCGGCGCAACTCGATGAAGAGACCCTGGCTGCGACGAATCTCGTGGTCAAAAATTGGAGGCCGGAGCCGCAGCCGGACGAAGCGATTAAAGTCAAAGCACCGCCGGGCGGGTGGGATGCCTCTGTGCCCTCGCCAAAGACGAAGCCGCGGACCAAGAGCGCAGGACTCGACGGGCCGAATTCAAAGACGAACTAAATTTTCAATCCGCGAGGGTGGGCAAAATTGCCTGCGCAATTAGTTCTGCGTGGGCGTCGCGCATGAGCGATTTTGCCCACGCGTCGCGCGCATTGCCCGCGCGACGCCCACCCGACGATTTTAATCGGACAGACACCGCGCTGCCGGAATGGCGTAAAGCCGTCCGGCGCCAAGCAGATGCGCGGTAAACGACAGCGCACCGAACAAAGCGACAAAAGCGCGGTCGCGAATGTTGAGCCCGCCGGCATAGGCGCCGAATGCCGGCATCACCATCCGCTTGGCGTCGGCGGCGAAGCAGCGCCGCGCTACGCCGCGGCCGCGCTGCGCGACCCGCGCGCTTGGATGCAAATGGCCGGCAATCTCTCCATCGGCGCCGTGCGGCGACGGTTCATGGCGAAAAGTGAGCGGCCCGATTGCAAGTTCCGCGGCGACGCGGCCGCCGACGCCCTGCGGCGGATCGGGATCGTGGTTGCCGGCAAGCCAGAGCCAATCGCGGCCGCGCTGCAAGACAGCGAGCGCCGCCCGTGAAACTTCAGGCATGCGCGCCGGACCGCCGTCGTCGTGAAAGCTGTCGCCCAACGCAACGACCAGAGCCGGGCTGTAATGTTCGATCAGTTTCGCTAATCGCGCCAAAGTCGCAGTGGTGTCGTAGGGCGGCAACAGCACGCCGCGCGCCGCAAAGGCCGAGCCTTTCTCAAGGTGCAAATCGGCAACCGCGAGCAGTCTCTCGTCGGGCCAATAAAGCGCGCCCGCCGGATCGGCGATGAGCGGCGTGCCGGCGACGGCGATCTCATGCGCGGCGCGTCCGCGCGCCGGCTGAAATTTCGCAACCGGATCGGCGCGGGTCGGGTGATGAGCGATTGAACGCGGAGCGTTCATTGCATGGCTTCCTTCACCAGTTCCGCCTCGGTCTCGGCAAGGAGATCGTCGGCGGCCTCGCCATAGACCTGCTCGCGGCCGATCTCCAGCATCACCGGAACAGCGAGCGGGGAGACATGATCGAGCGCTTTATGCACGATTCGGCCCTTGATGCGCGAGAGCATTTCGCCGAGCCGCCGCACGTCAAGAAGCCCGGTCGCAGCATCGGCGCGGGCGGCGCGCAACAGGACATGATCAGGCTGATGGCTGCGCAGCACGTCGTAGACGAGGTCGGTCGAAATCGTCATCTGGCGGCGCGATTTTTCCTGGCCCGGAAAGCGCCGTTCGATCAGGCCGGCAATGATCGCGCAATTGCGGAAGGTGCGTTTCATCAACGCCGATTCGGCAAGCCAGGCTTCGAGATCATCGCCGAGCATATCCTCATCGAACAAAGCGGCGAGCGAAAGCTCGCCCCTCGATATCCGCGCGGCGATTTCGCCGAGCCCCCAGACCGTGAGCGCGTATTCATTGGCGACGAAGCCGAGCGGCCGCAATCGCGCCCGTTCGAGACGGCGCGTGAGCAGCATGCCCAGCGTCTGATGCGCGAGCCGGCCCTCGAACGGATAGCAGATCAGGTAATTCTTGTTGGCGCGCGGAAACGTTTCGACCAAGAGTTCGCGCCGGCCCGGCAGCTGCGATCGCCACTTTTGAATCTCGAGCCATTCACGGACCTGCCCGGGCAGGCCGCGCCAGGCTAGTGGATCGGAAATGATGCCGCGCACGCGGTCGGCGAGATAGGTCGAGAGCGGAAATTTGCCGCCCTCATAGGCGGGCACCTTCGGATCCTCCGCCGTGGTGCGCGAGACATAGACTTCGTCTTCGACCAGCGCTTCGTATTTGAGAATCTCGCCAGCGAATACGAAGGTGTCGCCCGGAATGAGCGTCTCGATGAAATATTCTTCGACCTCGCCGAGGAACCGCCCGCCGCGCGGAATGAGCTTCGAGGCGCGCGAACGCACAAGCCGCACTTTAAGCATGTCGGCTTCGACGATGGTGCCGACATTGAGGCGATAGCGCTGCGCCACGATGGGATGCGCGATGCGCCAGCGGCCGTCCTTGTCTTGCCGGATACGGGCGAAGCGTTCGTAGGCTTTGAGCGCATAGCCGCCGGTGGCGACGAAATCGACCACGGCGTCAAAATCGGCGCGGGTCAATTCCGCATAAGGCGCCGCGGTTGCGACCTCGCGGTAAAGTTCATCGGCCAGGAACGGTGCGGCGCAGGCGCAGCCAAGCACGTGCTGCGCCAGCACGTCGAGCGCGCCGACGCGCGATGCTGGCGTATCTTGCGCATTTTCGGCGACCGCATCGAGCGCGGCGCGGCACTCCAGCACTTCGAAACGGTTCGCGGGGACAAGCACGCCCTTGGACGGTTCGTCCATGCGGTGATTGGCGCGGCCGATCCGTTGCAACAGACGCGAGGCGCCCTTCGGCGCCCCGACATTGATGACGAGGTCGACGTCGCCCCAATCGACGCCGAGATCGAGCGAGGAGGTGCAGACGACCGCGCGCAGGCGGCCCGTGGCCATCGCCGCTTCGACCTTGCGCCGCTGCGCGACGTCGAGTGAGCCGTGATGCAGCGCGATCGCGAGATTGTCGTCGTTGAGATGCCACAGATCCTGGAAAATCCCTTCGGCCTGGCTGCGGGTATTGACGAAAACCAGCGCGGTGCGGTGCATCTTGATGAGCGCATAAAGTTCGGCAAGCGCATAGCGCGCCGAATGGCCGGCCCAGGGCAGGTGCTCGTCGCTGTCGAGCATCATCACTTGTGGCGCCGCGCCGCCTTCCGCCACGATCAGATCGGCGCGCGCGGGCTGCTCGCGCTGCGGCACCATGAAACGGCAAAGATCGTCCGGCTCGGCCACGGTCGCGGAGAGGCCGATGCTGGTCAGTTCCGGGGCGATGCGGAACAAGCGGGCGAGCCCGAGTGAGAGCAAGTCGCCGCGTTTTGACGTGACGAGCGCATGCAGTTCGTCGAGAACGACGCGCCGGAGCGTCCCGAACAAATAAGGCGCATCCGCAGACGCCAAGAGCAGCGCCAGTTGCTCCGGCGTGGTGAGCAGCATGTCCGGCGGATGGCAGCGTTGCCGCTGGCGTTTTGATGCCGGCGTGTCGCCGGTGCGCGTCTCGATGCGGATCGGCAGCGCCATTTCCGCGACCGGAATTTCAAGATTGCGCGCAATATCGACGGCGAGCGCCTTCAACGGAGAAATGTAGAGCGTGTGCAAACTCCGCGCGCGCCACTCCTGCCAATTTGCGCCCGCGCGCGGCGCGGGGCCTGTCAACTCAACCAGACTCGGCAAAAAGCCGGCCAGCGTCTTGCCGCCGCCGGTCGGCGCGATCAGAAGCGCAGAACGGCCCGCATGCGCCTTGGCCAGGAGTTCGAGCTGATGCGGCCGTGGCGTCCAGCCGCGGCTCGCGAACCAGCGCGTGAATAGTTCCGGAAGGAGCGGCGGATTGCGGTCGAGCAGATTCACTGTGTCAGCTTGCTTAATGTGAGACGGAATTCGATTGTACCGCACGGTTTGTCATGACCCGACCTGGTCCGGCGCCACGTCTTGGGGTTGGTGCGCAGACCCGCGATGAGCACCAGTCCGTTTACCGGTACGCCTTTTTCGGTTCGGATCGCCGCCTCTTCCAGCGTAACAAGCTTCAGGCCCGCAGCGGATATGACATCGCGCAAATAAGGCCTGCCATGGGCGAAGCGCAGCGTCGGCAACAGCCTGACGCCGGCGCCGGAATGGGTCTCGACCGTGAAGGCGACCACGCCGCGCGGCGCCAGCACGCGGGCGATATCGGCGGAGCACGGGAGCAAGGTCGTTGACGTAAACAAACACATCGGCGGCGAGGACCAGATCGTATTGTGCGGCTTTGGCGATCTCATCAGACAGAAACGCCGCCAGATTACCGACGACGAGCCGGTCGTAATCGCCTTTCGCTTCGGCGCGCGCAATCAACGCCGCTGAGAGATCGACGCCAACGAGCCGCACGGAAAAGGGGCGAAACACCGCTCCGCCAAGCCCGGTGCCGCAGCCCAGATCGAGCAGCGATTCAAAACGTATCGGCCGCGCCTGCCGCGCCAGCGCGGATGTCACTGCCTCCAAAAGGAGCGCCGGGCCGCGATAATGCAGATGCTCGGTCAACGCGGCGTCGTAACGGCCGGCATATTGGTCGAATAGCCGCCGCACATAGGGCTCGGTCATGGCCGGCGTCCCCGCGCCGGTGCCGAGCCGCGCCAGCTGCAGCCGTGCGCCGTGATAATCCTCCGGGTCGTCGTGGCTCGCCGCCCGAAACGCCGCCATGGCGCCGTCGCGATCGCCGAGCCGGTCGCGGATGGCGCCGAGCGCGAACCAGGCGGTGGAATCGCCGCGCGCGGCGAGCTCGACCGCGGCCTTGTAACGGCGGTCGCTGACGAGGTCGCCGGAGGATACAAACAACGGACCGGTGTCGGTCATGCAAAGCTCTTGGATCGCTCGCGCCGGGATCGATGATGATTATTTATGACTTGTGATCCGACCTGAAGACATTCTTGTCCCCTCCCCCTCCGGGGTTTGCTGCAAACGCGGCGGCTTCCATATCGACCCGACCCGCCCGGTCGAGCGCGCCATCATCACCCATGCCCATTCCGATCACGCCCGCGCCGGCCATGGCGCCGTGCTGGCGACGCCGGAAACCCTCGACCTGATGCGGTTGCGCTATGGCGAGAACTTCGCCGGCGCGGTGCAGGCCTTGGCTTACGGCGAAAGCGTCAGCCTTGCCGGCGCGAAGATTACGCTACATCCCGCCGGGCACATCCTCGGCTCGGCGCAGGTTGCGGTCGAAGTCGATGGGCTGCGCGTGGTCGCCTCCGGCGATTATAAAAACGCCGATCCGACCGCCGATCCGACTTGCGCGCCGTTCGAGCTCGTGCGCTGCGACCTTTTCATCATCGAGGCGACATTCGCACTTCCGGTGTTTCGTCATGGTGAGCCGGTCGCCGAAATCGGCAAGCTGCTGCATTCGCTCGTGCTGTTTCCCGAGCGCGCACACCTGGTCGGCGCGTATTCGATCGGCAAGGCGCAGCGCCTGATCGCGCTGCTGCGAAGCGCGGGCTACGACGCGCCGATTTATCTGCACGGCGCGATGGAGAAAATCACAAGCTACTACGCCGAGCGCGGCGTTGCGCTTGGCGAGCTCGCCCTCGCGCGCGGCGCGACTAAGGCCAATCTCGAAGGCACGATCACGATTTGCCCGCCTTCGGCGTTGAGCGATCTGTGGACGCGGCGCTTTCCCGACCCTGTTGCCGCTTTTGCGTCGGGCTGGATGCGGGTACGCGCCCGCGCGCGCCAGCAAGGCGTCGCGCTGCCGCTGGTAATCTCCGATCACGCCGATTGGGATGGACTGACCTCAACCATCGCGGCAACCGGCGCGGGCGAAATTTGGGTCACCCATGGACAGGAGGATGCGCTGATCCATTGGTGCGCCACGCGCGGTTTGAAGGCGCGGCCGCTCGACATCGTCGGCTATGGCGACGAGGAAGGCGAAGAAGGCAACGAAGACGCGTCATGAACCGCTTCGCCGAGCTGCTCGATCGCCTCGCCTATGAACCGAGCCGCAACAACAAGCTGCGGCTGATGATTGATTATTTTCGTTCGACCGGCGATCCCGAGCGCGGCTGGGCGTTGGCTGCACTCACCGGCGGACTCAGCTTTCCGCACGCCAAGGCCGGGCTGATCCGCAGCCTGATCGCGGAGCGAACCGATCCGGTGCTCTTCGAGCTTTCTTACGATTATGTCGGCGATCTCTCCGAGACCGTCGCACTGATGTGGCCTGCCAAGCAGGCACATATCGCCACAGCCCGCACGCAACAAGACGGTGAGGAAGAAGACAAGCTCACTCTCACCGACGTGGTCGAAACGCTGGCAAGACTCGGCAAGGCGCAATTGCCGCAGCAGCTGGCGCGCTGGCTTGACGCGCTCGAGGAGACCGGCCGCTGGGCGCTGATCAAGCTCGTCACCGGCGGTCTGCGCGTCGGCGTTTCGGCCCAGCTCGCCAAGGCCGCGGTCGCCACGCTCGGCGACAAGGACGTTCACGACGTCGAGGTGATCTGGCCCGCGCTCGCCCCGCCCTACCGCGAATTATTCGCCTGGCTGGAAGGGCGCGCCGATAAACCGGTCAGCGGCGATCCGGCGCCGTTCCGACCGCCGATGCTGGCGCATGCGCTTGATGATGCCGATCTCGCGACGCTCAATCCGGCCGACTTCATGGCCGAGTGGAAATGGGATGGTATCCGCGTTCAGGCGGTTGCCGGCGGAGAAAGCACGCCCGATGGCAGGCTTGTTGCCCGTCTCTATTCGCGCACCGGTGAGGAAATATCGAAAAGCTTTCCCGATCTCCTTGAGGCGCTGCGCCTGCCGGGCGCGATCGACGGCGAACTTTTGATCATGCGCGACCGCCGGGTGCAAACGTTCAATGTGCTGCAACAGCGGCTCAACCGCAAAACCGTCACCGCCAAACTGATGGCGGAGTTTCCCGCCCATCTGCGCGCCTATGATCTGCTCGCCGACGGCGACGAAGATTTGCGCGAGCGGCCCTTTGCCGAGCGGCGGGCCCGGCTCGAACGCTTCGTGGCGCGGCTTGACGATGAACGGATCGACCTGTCGCCGCTCGTTCCGTTTAGCAGCTGGGACGAACTGACCGCGGCGAGAAAAAACCCGGCGGCCGCGGGCGCCGGGTCCGATGCCGCGGCGATCGAAGGCGTCATGCTCAAAGCGCGCGGGGCGCTCTATCTGCCTGGCCGGCCCAAGGGCCTGTGGTGGAAATGGAAGCGCGATCCCTTCATCATCGATGCGGTGCTGATGTATGCGCAGCGCGGGCACGGCAAGCGCTCTTCCTATTACTCGGACTATACGTTCGGGGTCTGGACCAAGGGCGAAGACGGCGACGAGCTGGTGCCGGTTGGCAAGGCCTATTTCGGTTTCACCGACGAGGAGCTGTTGCAAATCGATCGTTTCGTGCGGCGAAACACGATCGAGCGGTTTGGGCCGGTGCGCGAGATCGTGCACGAGGCCGATCGCGGCCTCGTATTGGAAGTGGCGTTCGAGGGCTTGCAGCGATCGTCGCGTCACAAATCGGGGCTGGCGATGCGATTCCCGCGTATCAACCGGCTGCGCTGGGATAAGCCGCCGGGTCAGGCGGATCGCCTCGATCGGCTGGAAACATTGCTCGCGCGCATCGAGCAGGGCCATTTGCAGGGGCAGATCGCGTGACGCGCCGGCTGGCCGGGCGAAGTGCTGGTGATGGCTTGAGTTCAGGACTCGCGGCTAGCCCGACGCCGTATTTCCTTTCGCCACCTGATCGAGCGGCCAGCGGGCGCGCGCGGCGACTTCGAGCGGGTCGGTCAAGCCGAGCGCCAGCCGTTCGGCGCCGGCCCAGGCGATCATCGCGGCATTGTCGGTGCACAGAGCGGGCGGCGGCGCGACCAGTTCGGTGCCGACTTCGAACGCGACGCGATGCAGTACTTTGCGAATCGCCTGATTAGCGGCGACGCCGCCGGCGCAAACCAGCGCATTGGGGTTGCCGACCTGGGCGCGAAACAGCCGCAAGCCGCTGCGCAGGCGGTCCCTGACCACATCGACCACCGCCTCTTGGAACGAGGCGCAGAGATCGGCCACGTCGTTGTCGCTCAGCGGCGCGATTTTTTCTGCTTCGAGCCGCAGCGCCGTCTTCAGCCCCGAGAATGAGAAGTCGGCATCGGCGCGCCCCGTCATCGGCCGCGGCAAGCCAAAGCGTTCGCGGTCGCCGCGAGTGGCTTCCTTCTCGACGAGCGGCCCGCCCGGATAGCCGAGGCCGAGGAGCTTGGCGGTCTTGTCGAAAGCCTCGCCGATGGCGTCATCGACGGTGCCGCCAAGCCGCAGGTAGTCGCCGACGCCGCGCACGCCGAGTATCTGGGTGTGCCCGCCCGAGGCAAGGAACAGACAATATGGAAATGCGATGCCGTCAGTCAGCCGCGCGGTGAGCGCATGCGCTTCGAGGTGATTGACCGCGAGCAAAGGCTTGTCATGCGCAAGCGCAATGGCTTTCGCGGTCGTGAGCCCGACGATGACGCCGCCGATCAGGCCGGGACCTGCCGCGGCGGCGATGCCGTCGATTGCGCCGAATGACATTTGCGCCTCGGCCATCGCCTTGGCGATGATGCGATCGAGCGCCTCGACATGGGCGCGTGCGGCGATCTCCGGCACCACGCCGCCGAATTCGGCATGTTCGCTGATCTGCGACAGCACAATGTTCGACCAGATGCGCCCGCGGCCGTCGTCGCTGCGGCTCACCACCGCGGCGGCCGTCTCATCGCAGGTCGTCTCGATGCCGAGAATGTTCATCCGTGTATTATAGCCGCGTTATGAGCCAATCCTCGACTCCGGCACGCCCCTTGCGCGTCGGCTCGCGCGGTTCGCCGCTGGCGCTTGTTCAAGCACGGCAGGCACAGGCCGCCTTGGCCAAGGCCTGCGGCATCGGGCCGGAACGGATCGAAATCAAAATCATCCGCACCTCGGGCGACAGGATCCAAGACCGTCCATTAGCCGATGCCGGGGGCAAAGGACTATTCACGAAGGAGATCGAAGAGGCGTTACTGTCGGGCGCGATCGATTTCGCCGTGCATTCCTCCAAAGATATTCCAGCCGTCCTGCCTGCGGGACTTACGCTTGCGGCGTTCCTGCCGCGCGAAGACCCGCGCGACGCGCTGGTCAGCCGGGTAGCTAAAAGCCTTGGCGAGCTTCCTCGCAACGCGCTGGTCGGCACGTCATCACCGCGGCGGCAGGCTTTGCTCATGCGCGCGCGGCCCGATCTGCGCATCGCGCCCCTGCGCGGCAATGTCGAAACCCGGCTGCGCAAGATCGAAGCGAGCGAGATGGACGCCGCCATCCTCGCCGTTGCCGGACTAAAACGGCTCGGTCTTTTTTCGGCGCCAGCCACCGCGCTCGAGGTCGAGGAATTCTTGCCGGCGGCGGGACAGGGCGCTATCGCCATCGAAACGCGCGCCAGTGACGAGAGCGCCCGCGCGCATGCCGCCGCCATCGACGATGCCGACACCCACACTGCGCTCGCCGCCGAACGCGCCTTTCTCGGCGCGCTCGGCGGCTCGTGCCGCACACCGATTGCCGGTCATGCGCGCCTTGATGGCGATACGGTGAGATTTCGCGGCCTCATAGCCAAAACCGACGGCAGCGACGCCATTGAAGTGTCCCGGCAGGGCCGCCGCGCCGATGCGGCGGCGCTCGGCGCCGATGCGGGGCATGAAATCAAAACGCGCGCCGGCGCCGGCTTCTTTGTCGAGGATTAAGCAGTGCGCATCCTGGTAACGCGACCCCAACCGCGCGCCGCTGACACCGCACTCGCCTTGCGCGCGCGCGGCCACGAGCCGATCGTCGCGCCTCTCTCCGAAATCGAACTTCTTTCCGATGTCGATCCTAAAACCGGACCTTGGACTGCCATCTTGCTCACCAGTGCCAACGGATTGTGCGGCATCGCCTCGTTTGCCTGGGACAAAAAGTGGCACAACATACCGGTTTTTGCGGTCGGCGACGTCACGGCAAAAGCGGCACGCGATATGGGTTTCGTCGAGGTCGCCTCGGCAGGCGGCAATGTGAACGACCTCGTCGATCTCGTCACCGCGCGGTTAAAGCCGCCGGCGCGGCTTCTTTATCTCGCCGGCGAGGAACGCGCGGGTGATCTTGCCGGAGCGCTGCGGGCTAGAAATTTCGAGGTCGATCTGGTCGTGGTTTATCGCTTCCTGACGGCGCAATTTCTTCCCGAGCCGGCCGCCGCGGCGCTGGCCTTCGAAATCGATGCCGTCTTGCATTTCTCGCGCGCAAGTGCCGAGGATTTTCTCAAGGCGGCGCGCAGTTCGAATCTGCTCGAGGCGGCGCTGACAAAGCCGGTCCATTTTTGCCTGTCGGAGCGAGTCGCCGCACCGCTGCGCGAGGCGGGCGCGGCGCGTATTCAGGTCGCGGCACGGCCGACCCAAGATGCCTTGCTC
>Ga0306922_10006294_pt1 | contig 11387 bp, 11 predicted proteins | sample sta12Cox44000082_FD_203758 | JGI IMG/M metagenome (GOLD analysis project Ga0306922, IMG submission 203758) | Lab enrichment of tropical soil microbial communities from Luquillo Experimental Forest, Puerto Rico - statoxic.12C.oxic.44.000.082 (v2)... | ecosystem: Environmental > Terrestrial >... | reverse complement strand
GATCTCGCCCGACCTGGCACCCGAGACGGTGCCCGAGACCGGGTACGGCCTCGCCTGGTCCGCCGCCACCGACCATGTCTTCTACGTGCGCCTCGACGAGGCCCACCGGCCCTACCAGCTGTGGCGACACCGTCTGGGCTCGGATTCCTCCGAGGACGTCCTCGTCTACGAGGAGTCGGACCGCCGGTTCTCCCTCGGGACCGGCACGACCAGGGACATGGCCTACGTGCTCGTCGGCCTGCACAGCACCAACACCACCGAATGGCTGGCCATCCCCACGGACGATCCGTTGGCGGCGCCGACCGTGTTGATGCCGCGCCGCGAGGGTGTCGAGTACGCCGTCGATCATCTCTCGCCGGCCTCGCCGGCCACGCCGGCCGCCGCCGCCGAAGGCGGCGGATGGTTCGTCGCCCTCACCAACGAGGACGCGCAGGACTTTCGGGTGATGGCCACGCCAGCCGCGGACATCGGTGCCATCTTCTCCGACTGGCGTGAGATCGTCCCCCACCGCCCCGGCGTGCGGGTCGAGGACGCGGATGCCTTCACCACGGCGCTGGTCCTCAGCGAGCGGTCGGAGGCGCAGACCCAGGTGCGCGTGCTGCCCCTCGCCGTCGGCGGCGGCACCGGGTCTGACGACCCCTTCGGCGGCGACCTGTTGGCGTCGGGTTGGATCGTCCCTTCCATCGACAGCCCGTCGTCGACATGGCTCGGTCCGAACCCGGAGCCCGACCAGCGCGCGTTACGCATCGGACGCACGTCGATGGTCACTCCCTCGAGCGTGCTGCAGATCGACCTGACAGACCGCGGCGAGACGTTGCTCAAGCAGGAACCCGTGCTCGGCGACTTCGATCCGGCCCGCTACGTGACGTTTCGCGAATGGGCCGAGGCCAGCGACGGCACGCGCGTGCCGATCTCCGTCGTGCACCGCCGCGACACGACGCTGCCGGCGCCCTGCGTGCTGTACGGGTACGGCGCCTACGAGATCTCCGTCGACCCTGCCTTCTCGCACCACCGGCTCTCCTTGCTCGACCGCGGCGTCGTCTTCGCTGTGGCCCACGTCCGTGGTGGAGGGGAGTTGGGCCGCGCCTGGTACGAGGGCGGACGGATGGAGCACAAGGAGAACACCTTCACCGACTTCATCGCCTGCGCGCGTCACCTCTTGACGCGCGCGATCGCGCAGCCGGCAGGACTGGCCGGCCGCGGAGGCTCGGCGGGTGGACTGCTCATGGGAGCGGTGGCCAACCAGGCCCCCGAGCTCTTCACCGCGCTCGTGGCGGAGGTGCCGTTCGTCGACTGTGTGACGACGATGCTCGATGACACCCTCCCGCTCACCGTCGGCGAGTGGGAGGAGTGGGGCAACCCGATCGCCGACGAAGAGGCGTATCGCAGGATGCTGCGCTACTCGCCGTACGACAACGTGCGCGGTCACGAGGACGACGGCGGTGCGCGCAGCTATCCCGATCTCTTCGTCACCGCCGGCCTCAACGACCCCCGAGTCGCCTACTGGGAGCCGGCGAAGTGGGTGGCCAAGTTTCGAGCCGTCTCCCCCACGACCAAGGTGCTCCTCCGGACGGAACTCGGGGCGGGACACGGCGGTCCGTCGGGCCGCTACGACGCCTGGAAGGAAGAAGCCCTGGTCCAGGCCTTCTTGCTGGAGGCCTTCGGGCTCGCCGAGGGGCCCCCGGCCCTACCCGGCTAACCCGAGCCGGAACCCGAGCCCGCCGTCTGGAAGGTGAGCGTGAAGGGGGTCTGGTAGCTCGACGGGAGCGTCACGGGCGTGCCGTCGACGGTCGCCGAGAACGCGCTCGGCGCGCCCGCCACGACGGTCACCGGCCCGGTCACAGTCAGCGTGTGCGACTGACCCGCGTACAGCGTCGTGCTGAACAGCACCGCGCCCGTCGGCGTGTCGGTCACCTGCACCCAACACGGTCCCGACGTTGCCGAGAGCGCCAGCGTGTAGGTCGCGGAGCCCACCGTGTACGTCGCGCCGTTGGCCGTGGCCGCCGAAGGCGCGGAGACGACCGGCGGGACGGTGGTGCTCGTCGTTGGCGGCTGGTGTGCGCCCACCGTGGTCGACGTGACGGACGGATGTGACGTGGGCGGGGTGTGCGTACGCGAGTGCGAGGACGTCGGTGCGCTGGTGTGCATCCCGGTCACGATCAGGATCACGATGAGGACGGCCACCGCGGCGATCGCGGCCAAGGGGCCGCCGTAGCGACGCGGACGGTGGCTGATGGAGTCCATGGCGCGGTCGTTCCCGCTCATGAAGGTCCCCGGCATCGACCCCGGCGCCTCGTCGTCGATACGCAGGGGCTTGGACAGGCTCGAGATCGGAGGCGGCGGCGCCGGAGGGGGCGGGGCGTGGTCGGCGTCGGTCAGCCGAACGGTGGACGAGCCCGAGCTGCGGAGGGCGCTGGCCGGGTAGGCGACCCCGGCGGACCGCTCGCCGGCCTGCTGCTCCGCGGGTGCCTCGACGACCTCCGGCGTCCCCGAACCGTTCGCGCCGTTCGCGAGTTCGTCACCGGCCGCCGATCCGTTGCCGTTGGCGACGTCGCTCGTCGTGGGGGCCGCAGCCGCGCCGGCAGCGGGCCTCTCGCGCAGCCCCTCTCCCGCGGGATGCGCGCGCATCTCCTCGAGAGTGTGGAGCTTTCGGTGGTAATGCTCGACCGAGTGGACGTCGTCGTGGGATCGCTGACGCATCAGGACGCCAACGACTATCCCTCCGACGACCACGGCAGCGACCAGCCCACCGATCAGCACCACTTCCTATTCAACAGGATCCGGGAGCACTCGCGGACCGCGGGTCGGAGACTCAGGGCGCGGGGACCGCAGGGACCTCGTAGGGTTCGGGGAGCGTGCGCGGGGGCGGCCGCCGCGCCAGTGCCGCTGACACGGCGTCACCCAGCCGCTCCGCCTTGGCGGCCTCGCCGGCGTCGGCCCGCTCGGCGAACTCGGGCATGACCTCACGGGCGAAGAGCTCCATCGACTCGCAGATGTGCTCGTGTCGGTTCCGCCCGGCCTGGCTCACGAAGATGAGCTGGTCGACCCCGACCTCCTCGTAGCGGCGGACGAGCGCCCGGATCTGGTCGGGGGTGCCGACGGCGCCCCGCAGCGACCCGAGACCCTCCTCCGGCAGCTGGGCGCCCAGCTGCTGGCCCCGCCGCGCCGCCAGGTCACGGTCGAACCCGAACGCCGAGCGGTTCCGCTCGAACTCCTCCCACACGTTGGTCGGGTCGCCGCCGCCGAGGTGGTGCACGCCGAACGCGTAGTAGTGCGCCAGCGAGTACCCGAAGAAGTGGCCGCCGTCGAGGCCCCGGGCGATTGCGGTCTCCTCGTCGGGATGGCACATGAAAGGAAGGACGCAGGCGAGGTTGGCGTTCACCGCGAACCCTCCGGGCACGCACGCCTCGGACGCGATCGTCGAGTAGTAGTCGTCGACCCAGTGCCGGGCCTCGTCCGCCTCAATGAAGGAAAACGACAGCGCTCCGATCCCCTTCGTCGCCGCCAGGTGAATCGTCTCGCGACGCGAGCACGCGACCCACAGGGGCGGGTGCGGCTTCTGCAGCGGCTTCGGCACGAGATTGCGCGGCGGCATCGACAGGCCGGGGCCGGAGTGGCCGGCGAAGGGCTCCTCCACCATCAGGCGCGTCACGACGTCGAGCGCCTCGATCCACTCCGCGCGCTTGTTGGCACGTCGCACCCCGAAACCACCCAGCTCCATCTCCGAGCTCGACTCGCCGGTGCCGAAGTCGACTCGGCCGTCGGAGACCAGGTCGAGCGTGGCGATGCGCTCCGCCACCCGCGCCGGATGATTGAAGCCGAAGGGAAGCTGCACGATCCCGTGCCCGATGCGGATGCGTGACGTGCGCTGGCTCGCCGCCGCCAGGAACACCTCGGGCGCAGAAGAGTGCGAGTACTCCTCCAAGAAGTGGTGCTCGACCTCCCAGACGTAGTCGAAACCCAACCGGTCGGCCAGCTCGATCTGCTCCAGCGCGTCCTTCAGCAACCGGTACTCGGAGTCGGGCTCCCACGGCCGGGGCAGCTGGTGCTCGTAGAAGATCCCGAATCGCATCTCAGCCCCTCAGCCCCTCAGCCCCTGCCGCAAGCCCACTCCCTGCCTAGCCCCTCCCCAGTCCTACCCAGCCCCCGGCGGTGCCTACGACCCCAGCCGGGGCCGCCACTCGTCGGGGATGTCGGCCCGGCGGGGATTGGCCTGGTCGCGGCCCGACAGAATCGGGTCGGTCACGCCCCAGCCGGCCCCTACCTCGGGGTCGTCCCAGGCCAGCCCGAGCTCGTCGGCCGGGTCGTAGTAATTGTCGACGAGATACGTCAAGAGGATGTCGGTCAGCGCAGCGAACCCGTGCGCGACACCGGGCGGGATGTAGACGCCCTGATCGATGTCGCCGTCCAGATCGATCACCTCGGTCGCTCCATCGGTGCGCGACCCGAGGCGCAGGTCGTGCAGGACGACCCTCGCCCGACCCCGCAAGAGGTACCAATAGTCGGACTGGTGCAGATGGAAGTGCAGGCCGACCAGCGCGCCCGCCTGCTTCTCCGAGCGGTTGCCCTGCACCATCTCGCGCCCGTCGGGGAACCAGCTGCGCCGGTAGGTCTCGACGAAACGGCCCCGCTGGTCGCCGTGCACGTCGGGGCGCACCACCAGGACGTCGTCGATCACCTTCGAGGGGAGGAGCTCGGGCATCGCGGGGAACGGTAGCGGCTGCCGCGCTCAGGAAGCGAAACGGCCGAAGCCGGAACGGTAGAAGAGCAACGGACTCCCCTCGCCGACGTGCGTCGCCACGACGTGGCCGGTCACCAGCTCGTGGTCGCCCCCGTCGAAGATGTCGCCGAGCCGGCACTCCACCGTGGCCAACGAGCCTTCCAAGACGGGTGACCCCGTGATGCCCGGCGTCCACCCGATTCCCTCGAACTTGTCGCCGCCCGACACCGCGAAGGCGCGGCACAGCACCTCTTGGTGCTCCTCGAGGATGTTGACGCAGAACGCACCCGCCTGGGCGATGCGCGGCCAGCTCGTCGAGCTGCGCGCCGGGGCCAGGAGGACCATGGGCGGGTCGAGCGAGAGCGCGGCGAAGGCCTGGCACGTGAACCCGACAGGCGCGCCGTCCTCCAACGCGGTGACGATGGTGATCCCGGTGGCGAAGTGGCCGAGCACCTCGCGGAACCGGGCCTGGTCGAGGCCCGTCATGTCGGCCGCACGCCCGTCGACGGTGCCCGGGGCCCTACGCCTTGCCGAGGTCGATCGACTGTGCCTCGTGCGCCGAGGACACGTCCTCGATCAGCTTCGCCTCCGGCAGCCGGCGCGCCCCATTCAGAATGCGGTCGAGCTCGCGATCGGTGTGCGACGGGTCGTGGTGTGAGAGCAGCAACCGGCGCACACCGGCCTCGGCCGCCACGTGGACCGCGTAGGCGGCGGTCGAATGGCCCCAGTCCGCCTTCACCGAGAACTCGTCGTCGGTGTACTGGCCGTCGTGGATCAACAGGTCGACGCCCTGGCAGAGCTCGAGCACGTTGTCGGGGATGGTCCGCCGGTCCACCGGCGCCTGGTGGTCCGACATGTACGCCAGCGACCGGCCCTCCGCCTCGATCCGGAAGCCCAACGTCACCCCGGCGTGCGGGATCGGACGCGCCATGACCTTGGCCTGGCCGACGGAGAAGTCCTCGGCGCCCACGTCGACCGTGATGAGCTCGCCGCGGAACTGCTCCATGTGGATGGGGAACACCGGCGGTTGCACCGCCGCGTGCAACGCGTCTTTCAAGGTCCCCTTGGGCTGTCCCGGTCCGTAGACGGTGAGGCGCGCGCCGGGGTCGTGCAACGGACCGAAGAACGGGATGCCCAAGATGTGGTCGAAATGCAGGTGGGTCAGTAGGGCCGTTGCATGCATCGGCGTCCCGAGGGCCCGCACCTCTTTGTTGAGCACGTCGCCGTAGGCACGCAGCCCGGTACCCAGGTCGACGATGAGCGGCTCGTCACCCTCGATGTGGATGACGAGGCACGACGTGTTCCCCCCGTAGCGCCGATAGCGGTCCCCCGAGCACGGGCAGGAGCCCCGTACCCCGTAGAACGTCACATTCATCCATGCGACGATACTCGGCGGCGGGCACCCATCTGCGGCCGCTACGGTCCATCGCCGTGTATCAGGGATCACTGAACGCAAACGGGCTGGAGTTCTCCTATCTGTCGGACGGTCCGTCCGATGGGCCCCTGGCCCTGTGCCTGCACGGGTTCCCCGACACGGCGCACACATGGCGGCACCTGCTCCCCGAGCTCGCCGACGAGGGCTTTCACGCCGTGGCGCCCTTCATGCGCGGTTACGCGCCGACGCAGGTCCCGGCGGACGGCCGCTACCAGATGGGCGCCGTCGTGCAGGACGCCAACGCGCTGCACGAGGCGCTCGGCGGCACCGCGGACGCGGTGCTCATCGGGCACGACTGGGGGGCGCTCGCCACCTACGGCGCCGTGGCCCACGAGCCCGGCCGCTGGCGCCGGGCCGTGGCCGCGGCGGTCCCCCCGCCCAACGCACTCGGCACGAACCTCTTCTCCTACGCGCAGCTGCGCTGCAGCTGGTACATGTTCTTCTTCCTCTCGCCCTTGGCCGAGATGGCGCTCCCCCTCGATGACTACGCCTTCATCGACGGCCTCTGGCGCGACTGGTCCCCCGGCTACGACAGCACCTGGGACGTGGCCCGGGTCAAGGAGTCCATCGGCGACCCCGAGCACATCGTGGCCGCCATCGGCTACTACCGGGCGCTCTACGACCCCTCGCAACAGGTCCCCGAGCTGGCCGACCAGCAGGCGGCGATGACGGCGCCGACCCCCAAGCCCACGCTCTACCTGCACGGGCGCGACGACGGCTGCATGTTGCTCGAGTCCATCGGGCACCCGCTCGACTTCCTGGTCGAGGGCTCCGAGGTGCAGGTCGTCGACGGCGCCGGCCACTTCATGCACCTCGAGCGGCCCGACGTCGTCAACCCTCGCATCGTCGACTTCCTCAAGCTCTGACGCCGTCGCCCGCCAAGGCATTGGTGGCACGCCGCCTCGCCGGCGGGCCGCCTAGGCGAGCCGGAGGGCGGGATCCCTCCCGCCGGACCACCGCGCGAACCCCTCCGCCACCAGGGCGTCGGCGACGCGCCGGGCGCGCTCCTGATCGTCCGGCCACCCGCACGCGCGAGCGACCGCGCGGCGTCGCACCGCACCCTGCCGCAGCGCCTCGACCAAACGTCCACGGCCCTGGCGCTCCGAACCGGCGAAGGGCGACTGGCGCCTCGCCGTCGGGCTGGCCCGCCACGGGTCGGACGACGTCACCGGCCCCCCGTGGCGGCGCCATCGGCACAGGCGGCGCACCGGGCACTCCGCGCAGCGCGGCGAGCGCGCCACGCACACCGTCGCGCCCAGGTCGAAGAGGCTCTGGGTGAACGCCCACGTCTCGCCGGCCGGGACGAGCCCGTCGGCCAGCGTCGTCGCCTGGCGCACCGTCAAGGGTGCGCCGGCGACGCAGCGGGCGAGCACGCGCACGCCGTTGGTGTCGACCGCCGCCACGTCCTCGCCGAAGGCCTGTGCGAGCACGGCGCGCGCGGTGTAGGCGCCGACACCGGGCAGGGCGCGCAGCGCGGCGTCGCCGGTGGGGACCGTGCCCTCGTGCTCGTCGACGATGGCCACCGCTGCCCGCTGCAGGTTGAGGGCGCGCCGGTTGTAGCCGAGACCGGACCACTGCCGGACCACCTCGCCGGGACCGGCCGCCGCGCAGCGGCCAGGCGTGGGAAAGGCGGCCACGAAGCGCTCGTAGTGCGGGACCACGCGCTCGGCCTGCGTCTGTTGGAGCATGACCTCGGACACCAGGACGCGCCACGGGTCCCGCGTGCGGCGCCAGGGCAGGTCCCGCCGCCGCGTCGCGCCCCACTCGAGCAGGCGCTGGCTGAAGCGCCGCGCCCGGTCGGCGCTCAGCGCGACGCCGGCCGGCTCAGTCCCAGACGTCGTCGCCGTAAGGGCGCTGGCGCGCCGGGGCGTGGTCCTTCTTCCACACCATCAGCTTGCGCCGGAAGTAGCAGACCTCCTCGCCCCGCTGGTTGAACGCCTTCGTCTCCACGGTCACGATGCCGCGGTCGTCTTTCGACTTCGACGCCGTGGCGTCGAGGACGCGGGTCTCGGCGTAGATGGTGTCGCCGTGAAAGGTCGGCGAGCGGTGCAAGAGTGACTCCACCTCGAGGTTGGCGATGCACGAGCCGCTGACGTCCGGGACGCTCATGCCGAGTGCCAACGAATAGACGAGGTTGCCGACCACCACGTTCTTCCCTTGCACGGTCTCGTGCTCGGCGAACCACGCGTTGGTGTGCAGCGGGTGGTGGTTCATGGTGATCAAGCAGAAGAGATGGTCGTCGTATTCGGTGACCGTCTTGCCCGGCCTGTGCCGGTACACGTCGCCGGGGACGAAGTCCTCGAGATAGCGACCGAAGGGCCGTTCGTGGACCGTCACTCCTCGTCCGTCGCCGGACGCGGGCGGGTCGTGAAGCCGAGCGATGCGCCGGGCAGCGCCTCGCCGTCGATGGTGAGGCGCCAGGCGAATCGAGTCCCGGGGGCCAACGGGATCGGTCCCAGGTTGACGGCGAGAGCCACGTCGATGGGCGAGCCCTCGGGGATCCCCTGCGGCTGGCTCACCGTGAACTCCCCGCGCACCTCGACCGGCTGGGTGCCGTCGGCCGTCTCCATCATCACTGGTTGCCCGTCCGCATCCTCGAGGAAGAGTTCCCAGTGATGAGGCTTCTCGGCCTCGTGCCAGTCGACGTCGATCTTGAGGGCCACGGCAGAGGGCACCGGGTCGGGACCGGTCATGCTCCACCCTCCCCCGAGGATGTAGAGCTTCCCGTCGGAGACCTGGGCGGCGTCACACAGCAGCATCGTCACCTTCACGGGGAGGGAGGTTATTCGGTACGCCACCCGCCCCGTAGAGTGCGAGGCCATGGCGCAGGTCGGTGCGGGCACTCCGGTGGGCGAGCTCAGGGGCCTGCGCGACGACGTCTATCGGCGCCCACTGGCGACGGCCCTCGAACGACTGGGCCTCGGGCCCGGCTGGCGGTGCGCCGACGTCGGGGCCGGCGGTGGCGACGTCTCGGTCGCCCTGGCCGAGTTGGTCGGACGCGACGGCCGCGTCTACGCCGTCGACAGCGACCCGCGGGCCCGCGACGAGGTCGCCCGCGCCGCGGCAGCGGCGGCACAGGCACAGGTCATCGCCCTGACGCAAGCGGGCGAGGATCTCTCGCTCCCCGAGGAGGTCGACCTCGCCTTCTGCCGCTTCCTGCTGCTCCACGTCATCGACCCTGCGGTCGTCGTTCGCACGATGGCGGGCGCCGTGCGCGCCGGGGGGTGGGTGGTCGCGCAGGAGCCGATCACCTCCGCCGGCCGCATCGACGGTGCGCCGCTCTCCATGCCGGGCGCGCCCCACCCAGACGTGGGCGCGCTCCTGCCTGCGCTCGTTCGCGCCGCCGGGCTCGAGGTGGTCGACGCCTGGGCCGAGGCGCCCGCCGGCGTCGGGCCCGGTCCCGTGGCGCGCTACCTCGAAGAGCTGACCGGCGTCGACCCGGGCGACGAGCCGGTCGTGCTGCCTCCGTTGGTCACGGTCATCGGCCGCCGGGCCTGACCGGCACACGCGCCCCGTCGAGCCGGAGGCGCTTTCCAGTGAGCCGGTAGCGTCGCGGCCCGTGATGTCGCCCTCTACCCACTCTTCGTCCGTTCTTGCCGGAGCGGCCGAAGCCGTCGCCCTGGCGCAGCGCCTGGTCGACGCCGCCTGCGCCGCGGTGCGCGCCAACGGCGGCGTCGACGCGAACCAGGTGGTGGCCTACGACGTCGCACACGCCGCCGCTGCGGTGGCCACGGCCCGGTCCACCCTCCAGTACGGCGAGCGGGGGGACGTCGAGGCGGCCATCGCCAATGCGTTCGTGGCCGACGTGGTGGCCGATCTGACGGGCAAGGTGGCCGGGCGCGAGGCGCTCTGGGGTGTCGAGCCCGGCTGGGCCGCCCCCGCCGAGGACTTCCTGCGGGCGCAGCGCGACCCCGCCGTGCTGGCCGCCCTGGCCACGGCCGAGGGGCCGCGGCACTTGGGCGAGGACTTCGAGCTGGTGCGCGAGACCTTCCACCGTTTCGCCGAGGAGAAGGTGCGGCCGCACGCGGAGCACGTGCACCGGGCCAACGACGACATCCCCGAAGCGGTGATCGAGGGACTGGCCGAGCTCGGTGGGTTCGGCCTGTCGGTGCCCGAGGAGTACGGCGGGTTCGCGTCGGGAGGCGAGAGCGACTACATGGGCATGGTCGTCGCCACCGAGGAGCTCAGCTGGGGCTCGCTCGGCGTGGGCGGCTCGCTCATCACGCGTCCCGAGATCCTCACCCGGGCCCTCGTCTACGGCGGGACCGAGGAGCAGAAGAAGCAGTGGCTGCCGCGGCTGGCCTCGGCCGAGATCCTGGCCGCCGTCGCCGTCACCGAGCCCGACTACGGCTCCGACGTGGCCGGCATCGTGACGTCGGCGTCGCCCGTCGAGGGCGGCTGGGTCGTCAACGGCGTCAAGACCTGGTGCACCTTCGCCGCCCGCGCCGACGTGCTGATGCTGCTGGCGCGCACGGACCCGGACCGCTCGAAGGCGCACCGGGGCATCTCGATGTTCGTGGTGGAGAAGCCCCGCGGCGACGGGCACGGCTTCGTCATCACCCAGGGCGCGGACGACGCCCCGGAGCGCCCGGCCGACCTCGAACTGGGGCGGCTCGAGGGCCGACCCATCGACACCCTCGGCTACCGGGGCATGCACTCCTACGAGCTCGCCTTCGAGAACTGGTTCGTGCCCGAGGCCAACCTGGTCGGCGGCCCCGACGGGCTGGGCAAGGGCTTCTACCTGCAGATGCAGGGCTTCGAGAACGGTCGCCTGCAGACGGCGGCCCGGGCGCTGGGCGTGATGCAGGCGGCCTACGAGGCGGCCGCGGCTTACGCCGCCGAACGGTCGGTGTTCGGCTCGCCCATCGGCGAGTACCAGCTGACGCAGGCAAAGCTCGGGCGGATGGCGGTGATCATCCAGGCGACACGCCAGAGCTCGTACCACGTGGCGCGCCTGATGGCGCAGGGCGAGGGCGCGCTCGAAGCCTCCATGGTCAAGGCCTACGTGTGCCGCGCCGCCGAGTGGGTGACCCGGGAGGCGATGCAGATCCACGGGGGCATGGGCTACGCCGAGGAGTTCCCGGTGAGCCGCTACTTCGTCGACGCCCGCGTGCTCTCCATCTTCGAGGGTGCAGACGAGACGCTGGCGTTGAAGGTGATCGCGCGGCGACTCATCGGCGACTGAGCGCCTCCACCAGCCCGTCGAGGTCTTCGACGGTCACCGTCAACGCG
>Ga0306922_10006293_pt1 | contig 11388 bp, 8 predicted proteins | sample sta12Cox44000082_FD_203758 | JGI IMG/M metagenome (GOLD analysis project Ga0306922, IMG submission 203758) | Lab enrichment of tropical soil microbial communities from Luquillo Experimental Forest, Puerto Rico - statoxic.12C.oxic.44.000.082 (v2)... | ecosystem: Environmental > Terrestrial > Soil... | reverse complement strand
AGCGTGGATCGTGTCTCGCCCCCGCTGGAGCCAACGACCAGGTTCTCGGTTCGAATCAGGCAAGATTTTGATTGATAAGATTCGAACCCGCTTTCCAAAGAACTCGTTCGCCGCAGCCTGAACAACGGCGACGATTTCCGGAGTGATCCCCTCCGCCACTTGCGGTACTGGGGTAACCGATGAAGTCGCTTCTAACCTCTGAGCCCAATTCTCCGGAACGAGCACTGTACGAATCTGTACGACGTCACTCATGGCAAAATCCTGACTTCTACAGCGGAATGAGCCCGTGTTTCTTCGGCGGCCGGAACTCGCGTTTGGTGTGTAAACTCTCCAGTGCCTCGGCAAGGTATCGTCTGGTTTGCGAAGGTTCAATGACATCATCGACCAGACGGGTTCCGGCCGCTACAAAAGGATTGGAAAATGTGTTCCTATACAGATCGATCAATTCCTGCCGGCGTTGTTGACGCTCCTCTGCCGCATCAATCTCTCGCCGAAATACAATCTCCGCTGCTCCTTCCGCCCCCATTACCGCGATTTCGGCCGTCGGCCATGCTATCACCCGGTCTGCTCCCAAATCCTTGCAGCACATTGCGATGTATGCACCTCCGTAAGCCTTGCGCAGCACCACCGTTAACTTTGGTACCGTCGCGGCCGAATAGGCGAAGAGAATCTTGGCACCGTGGCGAATGATTCCGCCGTATTCCTGATCGACGCCCGGCAGGAACCCAGGCACATCCACGAAGGTCAAAAGCGGGATATTGAACGCATTGCAGAACCGCACAAACCATGCGACTTTGTCGGATGCGTCGATATCAAGCGCTCCGGCAAGTACAGAGGGCTGACTGGCGACGACACCCACACTTCGTCCTTGCAGGCGGCCGAAGCCCACAACCACATTGGGGGCGAAACCAGGCTGGAGCTCAAAGAAGTCTTGATAATCAACCACCCGTCGGATCACCTCCCGAACGTCATACCCGATCTTAGACTCTTGCGGGACCAGGCGATTCAGCTCTAGATCGTCCTCGAACGAGCTCTCATACGGCTGCCGTGGAGGATCTTCTAGATTGTTCGAAGGCAGGAAGCTCAGGAGTCGCCGGCAAAGCAGAAGGGCCCCTTCGTCATCCTCGGCGATTAGGTGCACGACACCCGACCGATTCATTTGCGCCGCAGGGCCTCCCAGTTGGTCGGCGGTCACAACTTCACCGGTCACCCGCTTGATTACTTGCGGACCGGTAATGAACATCTGTGCCCGCTTAGTTTGTATGATGAAGTCTGTCAGCGCCGGACTGTAGGCTGCGCCGCCCGCACACGGTCCACAAATCACCGCAATCTGAGGAACGGTTCCAGACAGCATGACATTGTTGTAGAAGACCTTGGCGTATCCGGCGAGGCTGTTGATTCCTTCCTGGACCCTGGCACCTCCTGAGTCATTCATGAAAATGAACGGACTGCCAGTCTTTAGAGACAACTGCATCATGTCAGCGATCTTGGCACAGTGAACCTCTCCCGCCGCTCCACCCAAGACAGTGAAGTCCTGGCTTGCCAGGTGCACGGTACGTCCGTCGATTCTGGCGCACCCCGTGACTACCCCGTCTGCGGGAACGTCTTTGTCGGCCATACCAAAGAGGGTTGCGCGGTGCTTGGCGAAGAGGCCGACTTCCTGAAAACTCGCGCGGTCGACCAGCTTAGCGATGCGTTCGCGAGCGGTCAGCTTGCCCGACGCATGCTGTTTGTCGATTCGCTCTTTGCCGCCACCGAGCTCTATCTTGCCGCGCTTCTGACGTAGGCTGGCATTCTGTTCCTCAAGAATTTCTTGTGGTGGTTTAGTGATTTCTGTTGCCATAACTCTTTCTTTGGGTCGATAGAGTGGTGTCGGTCTCATAACGAGACAGCTATTACCATTGAAAACTCACATGTGATATCCGCCGTTCACATTGAGCTCCTGGCCAGTTATGTAGTCTCCCTCAGCGGCTAGGAACGCAGCTGCATGGGCTATTTCTTCCGGAGTTGCGAAGCGACCCAGCGGAATCTTCGCCTTGATTTGTGCCGCAATTTCTTCCGGAATCGCATCGACCATTTCCGTCGATGTGAAGCCGGGTGCAATTGCATTAGCAGTGACGTTGAACTTCGCCAATTCCAACGCCAGGGTCTTGGTGAATGCAATGATGCCACCTTTACTCGCTGAATAATTGGCTTGGCCAAAGGCGCCCATCTGGCCGACAACCGAGCTTATGTTGATGATTCGCCCGTACCGTTGGTTCATCATCGCCGGTACGGCGGCGCTGGTGCAGTAGAATGTTCCATTCAGATTCACGTTGATGACTGCGGCCCAGTCCTCTTCCGTCATCTTGCGCATACTGCGATCGCGCGTGATTCCCGCATTGTTTACAAGAATGTCGAGACGTTGCCATTTGTCGAGAACTTCTTTGATGATGCGCGAAGCCTCACCCTTTTTGGCAACGTCGCCCTGGATAAGAACGCACTCTCCGCCGAATTGACGGATTTCCTCGGCGCAGGTTTCCGCATGCTTTGTATCCGAGCGGAAGTTCAGAGCAACCTTGGCGCCGCGACGTGCGAGTTCGATTGCGATCGCGCGCCCAATGCCGCGCGATGCTCCTGTGACCAGGGCTACCCTTCCATTCAAGGTTGTGGGTACATAGTGTCCGTTTCCTGCTGCTGTATTTGCCATTTTCATACTCCTGTCGTCTTCGACGAGCACAATTGCGGGATCAATTTTCATCACAACGTAGCCACCGACCGCGCCTGCGCCGAAGCCAGGGGCAAACACACGCATCGGACGGTCGATGCGTCCTTCGCGCACCGCATCGTGAACTGCCATGAGGATGCTTGCGGATGAGGTATTGCCGACGCGTTCGATATTGAAAAAGATACGATCGCCTGAAATACCTGCGGCTTCCGCCAGTGTGAGAACCATGTTCTTGTTGGCCTGATGCGGAACCACCAGATCGACCGCATCAATTAGCGATCCACCATTGCCATCCGGTCCCGGCAACTTCGATAACTCGCCCATCATTTCCTTGAGGTATCGGCTTACCAGTGCCTTCACTTCGGGCCCGTACACGGTGATGTTGTTGTCGAACTCGGGATTGGGCCAGATGATCGAATTCACTTCTGACCACGGCCCGCTGGCGTAGGTTTGAAAAACATCAATGTCGGCTTGCGATCCCTCCGGCGCCGGACCAACGACCAGGGCGGCCGCTCCATCGCCAAAGATCATCCGGGAAGTGCGGACTGTTCCTATCTTATCGGAGAACTTTTCAGCACAAACCACGAGCACCGGACGCTCAATTTCCTGTAAGAGGCGTATTGCCTCGCCAACGCCGTAAGGCATTCCAGCACATGCGGCTACGATATCGCTGGAATTATGCGTCTGCAGCAACCCCAGCTCGCCCGACAGCCATGTAGCCATCGACGGAATAAGCTTGGTGCTGGTGCAGGTGCAAAACAGGACGGCACCGATTTCGGCCGGCTTGCGTCCAGATTTCTGCAGCGCGCGCCGCGCGGCCAGCAGTGCCATCTCGTCCAACGGCAGCTCGGTATAGCGCCTCTCTTCAATTCCCGTCTTCTCGGAAATCTCGGCAGCGCTCATACGCGACCAGCAGTAAGCGTGGTTCCTGATAAGGTCGGCATTCCTGCATATGACTTCGCCCTGATAGATGGCGAGAGCTTCGATTTTCGGCAGGATTTTGAATCGCTTGTTGACCTCGACCGGGGGATAGGGTCGAACCGGCTCGCTGAGCGCAAGCGTTTCGGCACTCGCAGGCCGTCTTGGTACCTGCCTGACTCTCGGTCTCCAACTATCGTCGCCTTTTACTCGCTGAATGAATTGGTACACCTCCGGACTCCGCGGATAGAACGCCACCACGTAGTCATCATCCTTTAGCTGTCCCACTTCGAACTGCGCGCTTGAATTCGGGTCCCACGGATACTGGTTATGCAGGATCATGCATTGCCGCATCAAGGCCTCAAGTTCGGGAACCGGATGGAGGCAATTCAGTACATCGTCGTCGCTGTAACGAAGATAGTCAGGGTCGTAGGTCAACAGGTGGCGCGTCCGGTTTGTCGGATTCGACAGCGCCTCCTCCACCGTCGGCCGTATCGGTCGAAGCTCACCGCCGGCGCTAATTGCATTACGAAATACGTTGAGCAAAATGCCGAAGGCACGGTCTTCCAACTCTTCGTCCCACGACGCGGGAAGTGAGTAATAACCGGCTTCCACAGCGTTGATCACGGCGGAGTGGTCCCTTGATTTGTAGACCGGGAGGAATACGTCGTCCCGGTGCCGCGGAAGATCATGCCACCGGATCGGCCGTTTTTCATACATGGTCAGTGTGTAGCGGTTCACCCAAAAGCAATTGAGCGCCATGTCCCGGCACAGTTCGTAGCGGCTCTGGTATTCGCCCGCGCGCACGCGGTCCGCAATTTCAACGTCGGTCGGAGCCTTCTCCCCAAAGTCTCGTCGGATTACAGCCGCAAACTGCTTCTGGCCTCGGAATACCGAAAAGTCCAGCTCGGGAAAAAAGTTCCCTGGAAAGACGATCTGTCCATGAGAATTGATGATGAACGGTTTCAATAACATCGACTCCCTCGCACTCCTTAGCTATCCGCTCCGGATTTTCTTCCCAAGCCTATGGGGCTCTCTTTCATATGGGCCAGTGTCGTACTGAACTGAAGGAGAAACTTCAGGGCCAGACTTGCTATACAACGAGCCTAATTCCGCAGAGGTTGTGGAACTTGTGACATGAGTGTTTTAGAAGTGTGATCAGCGTCACAGACTATTGTTTGCGATCAAAAGCGTGCAGTTGGCGCCAAATGCCGCGTTTCTTCCCTTGCTCAAATATGCGCAAGCAAGAACGCCACGGCTGAGCCGCGGCGTCGATTGCCCTTCTGTGACGAGTTTTTCAGATCCCTCTAGTCAGCGCCAGTGCCAGCGAATTCGGGGCCAAGTTCTGCTGTTCCAGGCTCGCCCACGATGCGTCCCACCGGGTCCAGGTGCAGGCCCTTGGTTTCGGGCGAATAGAACAGGCTGATGAACGTCATAACCGAACCGATCGTAAGGATGATGTTGAGCACCAGAAGGAACGGAATGACTCCGGTCATGAACTCGATGCGCCAGCCGTAGGCCAACATTGCTCTGCCACGCTGCGCAGCCCTTTGGTGACACAAAAATCTTCATCAGGATCGGCTCCATCACCAGCACCAAGCCCATGTCGTACGCGTCAAGCATGAAGCCCAGGAACTGGGACATCATGGCCATCCTTGTTGGTTTGGATAATTGCTGGGCTTCCATGACAAACTCCTCGAGAGAATTGCGGATGCTATATCCATCAGGTGCAACAAACTGGCAGGATCCTTCTTCCTCGCATCTGTCACAGTCGGACGTTATGCGTATCACGAATGGAGAAGTCTTATCGCTCGATAAGACTTATGTGCCGGTTGCAGGAGCAAGCAGCACACCAAGGCCTCTAAAGATAAGGCACCCATGATCGGATCCTCTGCGCCTTCGATCCCTCAGATGCCAAAATTGACACCGGGTCATTTTGCTTCGGAGCGAGCAGCCAGCCACTGATCGATATGGGGCCACGTATATTTGCTGGCGCCGCTTCCCGCCATGATGCCTATATGGCCCCCGGCAGCTCGGAGCAGCTCTTTGTCTGTGCTGCTCACCTTCGCCATGATTGGCTCCGACTGCCAAGCCGGGGTGATGTGATCGCCTTCTGCGATCACGGCCAACAGGTTGGCGCGAATGTTGCTCACGTCGACTCGCTCGTTTCGTATTACGAGCTCCCCGCGCATGAGCTTGTCATTGCGGTAAAGGTCCACGATCAGTTGGCGAAATGCGCCACCAGCGAGCGGGACATTATCCGTGACCCAGGTGTTCATCGCGTGCCACGCTTCCACCACTCGAGGATCGTCCAGGTTGTCCCAGAGCTTCAGATAATTTCCGACATAGTTTTCGACTGGCTTCAGTGCTTTGGCTCCGTAATCGATCATTTCGCCCGGCATGTTGCCGAATGCGCTTAGCACCTTGTCTACGTCGAAGTAACGCTCGTCAGTCCATCGGGCGAAGGTCAGGCCCTGCTTATTGGAGAAGTCCAAAGGCGCCGTCAGCAGAATTAAGTTGCGTAATCCTTCGTCGCCCCGGAGCGCTGCGTAGATCGTCGTAAGAATCGCCCCGATGCACCACCCGAGGAGACTGAACTCTTGCGACCCGGAGATGGCCTTCAACTTACGAATCGCCCGCGGCATGTAGTCGAGCGTGTAATCGTCGAACTTAAGATTCTTGTCTTCCGGGCCAGGCGCACCCCAGTCGAGCAGGTAAAGGTCATAGCCCTGTTGCACCATAAACTCGGCGAAGCTGTGCCCCGGACGGAGGTCGAGGATGTATGGCCGGTTCATTAGCGCGAAAACCAATAAGAAAGGAATAGGATGGCGCTTTTCCTTCGGCACAACGGGCATATATCGATACAGCTTGGCCTTGTTGAGGGTCCAGACCAATTCCTTCGGTGTCTGGGCAATAGCCGCTCTTGTGGTCATCACCTTGCTGAGGGTCTTTAGGCGATTAGCAGCCTGTACGTACGGGTCGACCACTGCCGAAACGTCGCTCATCCTATTTTCTTCCTCGCTTGGCCTGCTTGGCGCGAACGCCCCGCTTACTTGCCGATACGGCTTCAGCCCTGGCTGTTGGCGAACCAATTTTACCGGCGTTCTTCTGAAATTCATCAAGCTTTGCGTCGAGGTCGTCCAGCCTCAATTCGATGTGCGTCATCCGCTCGGCAAGCGAAGTGATGTCAGCCCGGGATGGCATCGCTAACTGCTCCAGCGTTTTCACCATGGCTTTTTCGACCGCTTCGCGAAACGGAGCCGAAACCGTCAAGTAAGTATCGAGCATCGTGCCCGTCGCCTGGGCGTAGGCTTCGCTGTTCACCATATCGACCATGGTTTTCGCCCATACCTCCATGTAGGCATCACGCATGCCGCGAAAGGGTTCCATGGGATCGAACGGCTTGGCTCCGTTCTTTGCTTCGTCGGCCATCTCTGATTCCTCTCAGCAAGACGATACACCTGAAGTAAAACCCGGCGATAGCCGAAGACCTGTCTCAGGGCGCGGTAGCGCACTGTGTACCGGACAATCGAACGAGATCGCTTAAGCGTTCGCAACCGGAACGAACGGCTTGGAAGCAACATCAATCAGCAACCTCTGCGTCTCGAGGATTGCCTTCGTTCCATGCTCAACTGTGTCAACGACCGCCGCCACAGGCTCGACGCCAAACTGGTTCTTCGCGTTCTTGTAAAACGCGGAGCTCTGCTCGGCCGCAAACGACAACGCCTTCTGCTGGGCTTCCACGGACCGTACCACCGCCGCCTGAACCGCCGCCGCTACTCCTTCGGCTACCTTGTTGTAAGCTTCCGCCCGCTCATCCACGGTCGATGCAACGGCTTCGGACTGCTCGACGAACAAATCAATCACATTCTTCTGCGTGTCGACAACGCCCTCGACTACCTGTTCTGCCAGGTCAAAGAAAAACGTTGGGGCCGCGACCGGAAAATAGCCAAACGCTTTCTTATAAACCGCGATCCAATCGCTCGCCTGCTCAGCGGCCACGTCCAGAGACTTCTTCTGCAGATCGGCCGCGCGTTGAACGCCCTTCAAGTAGATCGGCGTCAGGGTTGCCGCCGCTTCACGAGCGGGATTGAATTCCTTGGCAGATGAGGTCTTCTTGCTTGATTTGGAAGTATTCGGCATAATTTGCTCCATTGAGAACGAATCAGACTTTATGCTGCATATTATGCTGCGGTGCAGCATACCCTAGCGTCGCCTTTTTCGCCGGGCATGTCAAGAACAAAATGAAGAAAAAGACAAATCAACCGCTGATCATCAAGAAATATGAGAACCGCCGCCTTTACAACACCTTGACGGGCGAATACATCAACCAGGACCAGGTTGCGCAATTGGTGCGAGACGGCCGTGACCTGCGGGTTGTCGACGCTTCCACCGGCCACGACATCACCCGGCTCATCCTCGCGCAAATCGTGCTGGACGACGCCAAGACTCCCGAATCGATGTTCCCACTCGATCTGCTGCGGCAAATGATCATCGCTTCCGGTAGAGCTACACAAGAAGGTGCGTTGCGCTACATGAGATCGATGATGGAGATCTACCAGAACGCCTATCGCGCATTCCCTTTGCCCATGAATCCGTTCGAACTGATGCAGCCCGGCTGGGGCAACGGCCAGGTTGCGAACAATACCTCCGGGCTTGCTGACAATTCGGCGCGCGGCGCTCGTGGGACTGTTCCACCAGTAGAAACTCCGGGTACCGATCAAAGCGCTGACAATGAACTTCGTTGGCGGATCGCAGAGTTGGAGAAAGCGCTCGCCGGACTAAAACGCAAAAAGAAATCATCCGGAACTAAGTCTTGCCGCAAATCTGTCGCGCGACTTTGATAATGTCCCCATGCGGCGACATTAGAAATGTCCCCAAGCGACGAGGTTACGACATTAGAAGTGTCCCCTAATCTGGAGGTCTCCACAGGAGGCCAGATTGGGACGGACAGCCATGAGCAGCAAAGAGTTGCGACGAGCCGGGGTATTGGCTCGAGTGGTAAGCGGCGAACTGAAACTGGTAAACGCCGCGGTGATGATGGGACTGAGCTATCGCCAGAGCAAGCGTTTGGGACAGCGCTATCGCGAAGAGGGAGCCGAAGGGCTGAAGCACCGTAGCGCGGGGCGGGAGTCGAACCGCAAGAAGCCGAAGAAATTTCGGGAACGGGTGTTGCGGCTGGTCGCACAGAAGTATTCGGGTGAGGAAGGCGAGCGGTTTGGGCCAACGTTAGCGGCCGAGCATTTGGCGAGTGACGATCAGGTGGAAGTGAAGGTGCAGACCCTGCGGCGCTGGATGTTGTCGGCAGGGCTGTGGAGTCGGGCACGGAAGCGGCGGGCACATCGCAAGTGGCGGGAACGGAAAGAGCATGTGGGTGAGCTGGTGCAGCTGGATGGAAGTTTTCACGACTGGTTGGAGGGACGCGGTCCGGATGGCTGCTTGATGAACATGGTGGACGACGCCAGCGGAGATACGCTGGCGCGCCTGGGAGGTGAGGAGACGATCTGGACGGCGGCGGGAGTGTTGCGTGCCTGGGTGAAGAAATACGGCGTACCGGTGGCACTGTATACGGATTGGAAGAACGTGTATGTACGAGAAGCGAGCCAGAAAGAGCAGATGCAGGGGGTAGTGCCGGTGACGCAATTTGGGCAGATGTGCCAGCGCCTAGGGATCCGCATCATCGCAGCCAATTCACCACAGGCGAAAGGTCGGGTGGAGAGAAACCATGGCACCCACCAAGATCGCCTGGTAAAGAAAATGCGGCTGAAGAAAATCAAGACTCATGCGGAGGCCAACCGGTTTCTGGAGAAGGAATATCTGCCCGAGCACAATCGGCGGTTTAGGCGTAGCCCGGCACAGCCCGAGGACTATCATCGAGCCGCCCCGAAGGCAGCGGAGTTGGAGGAAGTTTTTCATCTGGAAACGGTGCGAGTCATCGGCAACGACTGGGTGGTGCGGCACGACAAGCGCTATTTTCAGGTGAAAGCGCAAGCCCGGCAGTATGCGCCGGCCAAGGGCAAAGTCACGGTGTGGGAATGGGAAGACGGGCGACTACAGATTCGCTATCGCGGTAGGGCGGTGGCGTGGGAGGAGATTACAGGCCCAGTTCCAGTTCAGGCCGTAAGACCCAGGGAGACCACGGCCAAGAAAGCAACGCCGCCCACTCCCCAAGCGGATCACCCCTGGCGGCAGGACTATCGCAAGATGCGCCCTTGGAGCAAACCAGCGATCCCGATGACGCCTACTATCACGATGGCCTCGCCTTCGGCTCCGCCCTATCGAGGTTCCGAAACTTCAATTACCCGATAAGCGAGGCGGGAGCAAATTGGCGGCAGCCGAAGAACAACAACTCGAAGCCCGGCGGCGAAAGGCTGTGGAAAAGCCGCTTCGTGGAAAAGTCCACAAAACGGACTTTCCCACTGCGCTTGGAAATCCGCACACACCGCGGATTCCCACTTTACGCACAGCCTCGACTACTACTGGAAAATTAAAAATGCACGACCACGACAAAAGAGGACATTTCTATTGTCTTAAACAAGGGGACATTTCTATTGTCCGTTGACACTTTGCAAGTTTGTCTTTGACAAGCCATCGAATTTGTGTACAATTGCGCCCGATTAGAGGGTGCGGGGGCGCTTCTCGCCAAGGTCGAATTTCCTTAGAGCGGTACCAAGAAGAAGCTTGTTCGCTTCACGGCTTTGTCACAGTGCCCGCAAAGCCTCCCGGTGGCTTCGGAAAACGCCCGCACCCAGAACCAGGTCCTAAGGGCCCCTCGCATTAATGAATCAGTCGCTCTCCCTGCTGACGGCAGGACAGCTTTGAGTCAGGTGACCCTTCAGGCCACCGTCACCCACACGCCCGGATCGGACGTGAAGAGCGGCTGCAGGCCCTCGGTGACACGGACGGCTTGGTTGCACTCAACCTGAGCGGTGGGCAGCAAGAGGAGATTCGAGCAGAGTGGCGCTTGAGTCGGTACGGACGGCATCCTTAATTATCTTTGCTTCGAGATTAAGTCTGGCGGTACGTCTCATACCAACTGGGCGGAGCCAGAATACAAGTCGAGGGGCCAGGAACATGATATTTAGTCGCAGGCTGAGTCGTATCGGTTTATTGGTGGCTACACTGACAATTATGGGCAGCGCCATCAGCATCGACGCGAGTACGATCAATACCTCCTGGAAGGGCGGCACAGGCAACTGGAGCGTGTCTACGGACTGGACGAACGGCGTGCCGAACAATCGTGGAGGCAATGTTTACAACGCCACCATTGATTCGGGTGGGACGGATTTGGTCAGCTTGGACATCAATGCCACCATCGCTTCCATAGCGCTAGGAGGAACGTCGGGCAGTTCGACACTTCAAAACCTGTCGGGCAAGGCAGAAAGTCTCGAAGTTACCGGGGCAACCACCATCAACAATACAGGAGGGCTCACATTCGGGAACACGAGCACCCTCAAGTTTGACGGGGGGTTGACTGCCGGCGGACAGGTCAACCTCACCGGTGCCACAGCCACCATCACCGGGAGCCTAACATTGAAGTCCGGCAGTGCCGCCACCGTGAGCGGCGGCAGCACGCTGACGGTAAACGGCAATCTGACGAACAGTTCTACCAGCTTTGAGACAGCCAACGGTACCGGGAACAAGGTGACGGTGAGCGGGGGATTCAGCAACAGCGGGTCTCTTTTCCTGTTCGGCACCGCGGATACGCTGACGGTGAGCAAGACGTTGACCAACAATGCGGGGGCGACACTGGCGCTGGAGAC
>Ga0306922_10006290_pt1 | contig 11391 bp, 13 predicted proteins | sample sta12Cox44000082_FD_203758 | JGI IMG/M metagenome (GOLD analysis project Ga0306922, IMG submission 203758) | Lab enrichment of tropical soil microbial communities from Luquillo Experimental Forest, Puerto Rico - statoxic.12C.oxic.44.000.082 (v2)... | ecosystem: Environmental > Terrestrial >... | reverse complement strand
CTGCTCGCGCAGCAGGAACTCGCGCTGGCGGTCGTCGATCTTTCCCTTGGTCTGCTCGCTGATCTGCCGCGACAGCCGCAGCACCTCGATCCGATAGGCGAGCATCGCCGACACCCGGTCGAGCCGCCGCTCGACATCTATCGTCTCCAGGATCTCCTGCTTCTCGGCCGAGGTGATATCCATGAAGCTCGCAATCAGATCAGCGAGTGCCGGCGCGGAAGTGACCGACTGCACCGCATTGACGAGCTCGCCCGGGACCTGCGGCAGCAATTGTAATACTTCGATCGCCTGGTTGCGCAGATTGAGCAGACGCGCCGCGACGTCCTTGCTGGTCGACTCGACCTCGGGCACGCGCTCGACCCGGGCGGCGAGGAACGGATAGCCGTCGACAAAGTCGAGGACGCGAAAGCGCCGCTCCCCCTGGCAGATCGCATGGTGGGTGCCGTCGGGGCTCGTCACATAGCGCAGCAGTGTGGCCTCGGTCCCCATGCGGTGGAGGTCAACGGGAATCGGATCATCGGTGCCGGGGTCGCGCTGCAACACCAGCCCGATCGGCCGGCTGAGCCGGATCGCCGCCTGTGCGGCCGCGATCGTGCGCTGGCGGCCGAGGGTGATCGGCAGGACCGTTCCGGGAAACAGAACCAGGTTGCGGGTCGGGATCAGGATCAGCGTGTCTTCCGGAAGCGCCTGGATACCGGCCAATGCCGACTCGATGGCACCGGGCGGCGGGGCCGCCGCGCTTTCGCTCGAACGCAGCTGATGGTCTTCGAGGGGCATGGCAAAGATCCTCAAACCTTGTGCAGCTGCAGCTTCAGGCAGCCGTTCGCCAGGTGCCGCCCGGAGATCTCCAGCCGCGCGGGCGGCAGCTCGATCCGACGCTGGAAATGCCCGTGCGGGATCTCCAGCCGGTGAATCCTGGCGTCCCTGACCTCGCGCGGCAGCGGAGCCTCACCGCTGACAATCAGCACGCCGGCGCTGAGCGTCACTTTGATCTGGTCGAGGTCCACCCCGGGGAGGGCGATCAGAATGGTCAACGTCTCTTCACTCTCGAAAATGTCACAAGGCGCCTCCCAAGCCGCGGTCCCACGGCTACGGTGGAAAAATTGCCGATAGAGGCGCTCGGCGCGTTCCATCGCGTCGCAGGCCTGTTCCCACATCAACGCTTCGAGCTGTTTCGGCATCCTCCGCCTCCCCGCTCCCGCTGATATAGTAACGCAATCGCCGGCAGGGAAAGTCCCACGTGATGCAAGGCTAGGCGGCCGGGCCGAAACCGGCTATCAGCCTGTGAGCGGTATGAGTGGGGTTGGTGGTGGCTCTGATCAGCGAGAAAACCGTCGCATTCGTCGACGGCGTGGCGGCCGAGGCGCGGCGGATCGAAACGCCCTGCGGCGATGGCGGCATGATATGGCGGGTCTGGGGAAGCGGCCCGCCGCTGGTCCTGCTGCACGGCGGCTACGGCTCGTGGATGCACTGGATCCGCAATGTGCTCGTTCTCGCGCGCCGCTTTACCGTCATCGCCCCGGATCTGCCGGGGCTCGGCGAGTCGGCGACACCCCCCGAACCGCATAGCGCCGAAGAGCTGGCCCGGATCATCATCGACGGGCTGGCGACCATATTGCCGGGCGAAGGGCGCTTTCACCTCGCCGGCTTCTCGTTCGGCGGAGTGCTCGGCGGCCATGTCGCGGCATCGCTGGGCGAGCAGGTGCGCGGCTTCACGATTGTCGGCTCGAACGGGCTCGGCCTGCCGCGCCAGCCGACCGAGCTCGAGCGTCAGAAGCCCGGCGGAACCGTCGAGGAGCTCCTCGCCATCGCCAGGCACAATCTTGGCGTACTGATGATCGCCGACAAGGACAAGATCGACGACCTTGCCGTCTATATCCAATACACGAACGCGCCGCGCGGCCGGGTCCGGAGCCGGCGCTTTTCGCGCGCCGGCACGCTGATCCAGGCGTTACCGCGCGTGACGGCGCAGCTGTCCGGCATCTGGGGCGGACGTGACGCCGGCGCCTATCCCTATCTCGACGAGCGCAAGCGCGCGCTCGGTGAAATCCAGCCCGGCCTGCGCTTCGAGATTATCCCCGGCGCCGGCCACTGGGTCGCCTACGAGGCGGCCGACCGCTTCAACCCGATCCTGGCAGAAATTGCGGGATCTTGATTCGCGAGGTGGTGATGACGACCGAGAACCCGTTTTCGCTCGCCGGCACGGTCGCGGTGGTGACCGGCGGCAGCAGCGGCATCGGCGCCGCGAGCGTGCGGCTGCTCGCCGGCGCGGGCGCGCGCGTCGTCGTCGGCTACAACAAGGGGGCCAACCGCGCCGCGGCGCTGATCGCCGAGCTGCCCGGCGTCGGCCACCAGGCAATGTACCTGCCGTTGGAAGACAGCGCGCAGATCCGCAAGGTCGCTGCCGCGGTCAAGGACGGGTTCGGCCGCGCCGACATCCTGGTCAATTCCGCCGGCTTCACCCGGATGGTAGCGCACAGTGACCTCGAGGCGCTCGACGACGATCTGATCGACGCCGTGCTGACCGCCAATGTGCGGGGGCCCTTTGCGACGATCCGCGCCTTTGTCCCGTTGCTGCGCGCCACCGGCGACGGGGTCATCGTCAACATCTCCTCGGGTGCAGCACAGAGCGGCACCGGCAGCAGCATAATCTACGGCGCCTCCAAGGCTGCGCTCAACACGATGAGCATGGCATTGGCGCGCGTGCTCGGCCCTGAGATCCGCGTCGTCGTCGTCGCTCCCGGCATGGTCCACACCGGCTTTGTCCCCGGCCGCACCGAGGAGATGATGGCGCAGGCGGCGCTCGCGACCCCGCTCAAGCGCGCAATCGAGGCGCATGACGTGGCGCTGGCCGTGATGGCCTCGATCACGCACCTGACCCATACCACCGGATCGATCGTCCCGGTCGACGCCGGCCGGCACCTGTGAGGGGTTAGAATTCCCTACGACCCAAAAATACAGAGTAAAACAAAACCTCGAAACCAATGCGTAAGTCTTGGACCAGGCATCCCAGGAAATCAACATGTTGTCGCGAAATTTCCCTAGATTAGCGAACTGGGAGTTTTGGCCTACCAAACAGGGAAGTCTTTTTACCGATCAGGGAACGATTTCGACCCCTTTTTGGACACATCAGGGAATCACCAGGGAAGCGTCTGCCGAAGCGCGCCCTCGATCAGACCGGGCTCACAAAATAGTAGGCAAGCGCGAACAGGAGATAGACCCCGACCAACAAAAGGCCCTCGAACCAGGTGGTCTCGCCATCCGCGGCGATCGCCCGGACGATGAACGCCGCACCGGCAATCGCGAAGAGATCGAGCGGACTGCTGAAGACCAGATTCATCGGCTGGCCGATGAACCAGGATGCCAGCACCAGCACGGGTGCCATCACGAGAGCGGTCTGGATAGCCGAGCCGATGCATATGGTGAACACGATGTCCATCTTGTCCTGGCGCGCGAACACCACTGCAGCGAACAGATCGGACACCGTGCCCACCAGCGCCAGCACGACGGCGCCTAGGAACAGGGGTGAGAGCCTGAGCTGCGCCGAGGCGTCCTCGAGCGCGGCCGAGACGAGTTCGGCCTGGACCGCGATCACCGCCGTGGCGACCATCATGACAAGCAACGCTCGGGCAACACCCCATTCGGCCTCGCCGCTCGGCGCGTTGCCGGCAAACAAGTCGCGGTGGGTGACCAGGGTGTAGATCAGGTTGGCGGTGTAGAGCAGCAGGAGAACGACCGAGACGCCGAGGCTCAGCTGCTCGTCGACCAGCGAGGTGTTCATCCCGGGTGCCGCGACCCGCTCGGTGAAGTCGAACACCGCGGGAAGCAGGATCGCGACGACCACCAGGAACAGCAATGTCGACAGCAAACCGGCGCTGGCCTGGTTGAAGGTTTGTCGGACGCGCCCGACGCCGCCGACCAAGGCCGAGATGCCGAGAAACAGCAATGTCGTGCCGATGATCGAGCCGGTGATCTGCGCCTGGACGATCCGAACCTGCGCCCGAGAGAGGACGAAGAGGGCCAGTATCAGTTCGGCGGTGTTGCCAAAGCTGATGTTGAGCAGCCCGCCGATCGTGCTGCCGGCGCGCTCCGCGAGCTGCTCGGTGGCGCGGCGAAGCCAATCGGCGAGCACAGCGATGGCAGCGGCGCCGGTGAGGAAAACCCAGCCCGCCGGCGCGTCGACGAGGTAGCGCAGCGCAACGGATAGCGGAACAAACAGCAGCAGGGCGTAGGCCATGACGCTAGCGATACCGCGCCGTCAAAGCCCGAAGCAATCTGCTGGCGAGGCTCGACCCGCCAGTCAGGGAGCCGCTGCCATAGCGGCAACGATCCTCTTGACTTGCCGCCGTCGAGCCCCTTTTTCAAACTTCCGCTTTTGCCATTCCCGACCTTCCTCGCGGGATGGAGAACCGGCCCATTCGGCTGCAAACCGGTCGTTCAGGCGACGCCTAGAGGGCGAGGAACGGCGCCGATCCGAGGGTACCTCACTTTACCGCCCCTCTGGTGGGTCCTATCGGTTCAATCGCCGCAACCTGCCCGACGGTCTGGGTCGCTATCTGATCCGGTGCGCCACCATCACCCACGAACAGCTAACGGTCGGCGGCATGCTGACCGGTGCCGCCCGTGTGCGCCGCGTTCCCGAAACGGTTGGGCAGCCTGCTTAAGCCGCATAGGGAAGTCGTAGAAATCAGTCTACGGTGCAATAGTAGGCGAAGTCTGGGCCTTTTCCCTTCTGGAAACAATTCACTGTCCCTGTGCCCCGATAGGCGTCACGGTGAGGAACAATGCAAATATTTCGATTGACCCTTCTGCTTCAGCGATTGTCTTTCCAGATACAACAAATTGGCAGGCATTTGCCGCTTTCAATATGCAGGTAACGTCATCGCTTCTTTGTAAGGTATCATCGCCCGAGTGCTGTTGAGACTCCCGATCAAGAGAATTGTAGATTTTTTCCAGCTGACGTTGGCTCAACTGAAGTGATTCGGCATAGGCGCAGATCCCCCAACATAGCGCAAGAAAACTTGTTACCAGAGTAGCCATTTTCATAAATATATCCTTTCTTTGCCAAAATTATCTGGAGGTGAGGTTTGTTACGTACCGTCGTGGCAAAGTCCGCTCTAATAAAGTTGTGGATGTTTGCAGAAGAGGACACTCCTGCTTAGTGATCGGCGGCCCGAGTCGGATGGCCGGCACAGCGCCTCATGGATGGGAGATGGGCCGAATGGACGATATCACGTATGTCGACCTGGATGTGCACAAGGCGTCGTTGTGCGTGGCGGTCGCCAAGGGTGCCGTCGCGATTTGTGTTGGAATTTGTTTGGCGTGGTCTCCGGTTGGATGAGGATACGGAGTCAGGCAGCAAGGTCAACCGGCTGATCAACGAGTTTCTGGTTCAGGGTCTGCCACCCATGGACTTTGCGCATAGTGAGCTGACCAGAGGCAAAACAGTGCCCAGAACAACATCGCTGAAGTCTCGGCGGAGGGCAGCACCATCTGGGTCTTGATCCTGCGCCTGAACTCCTCGTGGAATTACTCCGACGCAGTCCAGTGTCTCGGTGCCAGCCGGTGTCGCGGTTCGGTGGCAGCCGGTGCGCTGGCTTTTAAACCGTCCTCGGTATCAACCGAACCCGATGAAGCCGAGATTGATGTCCTTGATTTTCCTGCTGGAGCGTTGGAAAACCCCAATCCCCTCCCTCGATCCGGTAACAGAGGTGGTGTTGCCCTCAATCGTTACCAGTGTGCCACCGATGACGTCGGCGACGAGACCGGCGTGACCGGTAGTCGATCCGGTGTCGATGTAGAAGACCATGCCTGGCGCGACCAGCGAGGGGTCCTCCTTGGCCTTCGCGGCTGGAACGATATTCGCGCTGGGCAGCGACTGGGCCAATTGCCAGGACCGTTGACCCCGGCAGTCCGCGGAGCCGGATTACTGACATGGAGCGCAGTGGCGGCTTGCGCGAAGCAGAAGTAGACAAAGGCCATGCACCAAGGCTCGCAGAGTAGCCCCGATCCGACTGCGTTCAGATATTCGTCAACGCGAGGCCCACGATTGGAGCCCAACGGCACCTCGCGGACTCCTAGCTCCTCGGCAGCGACCTGCAGGACTCGCGCGCGCAAGGAACCGGCTGGCGGCGGCGCAACACCAGCGGGAGGCGACATGAGACCGAACAGCGCGTCCCAGGTCTTGCGTCCGACTATGCCATCGATTTCCAGAGGGTCCCCGCCGTCATCGACAGCACGCGCCTGAAACAACTTGACCCCCGCCTCGGTCGAGTCGCCGAAATCGCCATCGACCGCGCCAGGATTTATGCCGAGTTCGCGCAGGCGCGACTGGATCGCCGTCACGTCGGGACCGTTCGAATCCATTTTCAGGATGTGGCCCGGATAGGGCCGCGCTTCTGCAGCAGGCGGCGGTGCTGCGCCATGCTCAACCGACACGGACGGAGTTATGGCGACGTCACCCGCATCCACCGGGGCGTCTGGCATTGCAATTGGCGCCTTCCCGGTCTCGATCATCCGTTTGAGTGCTGCCATGCCGCCACATTGCTTACTGACGGCACGGTCTGACCATTTTCCATCGCCCACGTATTTGCCTGCCGCGTAGATCGTCGTGAAGCTCCAAAGGTAGGGACTCTTCACGTGAGGGTGATGAAGGCGGTAACCGAAGCCGTTGTAGCGTTCGAGGATATATGCAATGCCCGGCACCGACCAGTTGGTCCAATCGTTGAGATCGTGCATGGTCAGCGCATCGATCGCGCTCTCAACCCATTCGAAGGGCGGATTTCCGGTTCTCGGACGACCTTCGGGAACTTGGACGGTTCTTGCGCTCAGCGGGTCGCCGTTGTGGAGATGCCCTCGAAGCTGAGGCTAGCTTCGAGATTATGAATGATTCCCACCACGAAGGCCGGGACGCGCGTGCTGGTCTCGACCCGTTGGTATTGAGCAATGTTGCGCGGGCCGAAAATCCGGTCGACGATAGCGTCGACCTCGAATCTGTGCTCCGGCCTGATTCGAGCCAACGCAAACAAATGATTATACTCGTCCGAGAGTTGTGGAGACAGCTCAAACGTTGCCATGTTGCCCTCCTGAGGTCGTCGGTCGCGGTCTGGCGAGCTGCTGGCCGCGTTCCAATATTAGCGGTCAGAAACGCCCGTCCCATACGTGGGTCACATGTATGGGACGGGTGCGCTAATGGAGCGAGTTTTTGGGGCGATGTAACCCCATTGCGTGCGCAACAAGCAGATCGGACGTTAGGCCATATTTGAGAAAAACGCTTGAAGCGTCGGCGGCGATGCCATCGACCAATCCAGGGATCTTGGTATCGCCGTGCGGCCACATTTCACGCATGATGTCGCAAGTCAGCATAGCCATTTCTCCTGCGCCTGTTCGCTCATTATCATGATGCGACCTGGTTGGTCTCAGTCTGAACTAGATAACACTTACGAAATAAATTGCACACTCGCCTCAATCTCGACTGACGGCGCCTTCCGGCGACGGTCCCTTCAGCGTCGGATTGCGAAAGAAGGTCCGCTCCCGGCGGCGTGGCAGGACGACGAAGCCCTTCATGTCGTTGCTCCGCTTGATGATCTCCTTGCGTGCAATGGCACCTGTGCCAGCCCTACTTCAACTTGCCCGGCGTTGCAGCCGTCTTCAGCTCAGATCAGTTCGAGCCAAGGAAAGGGCCTGAGGATCTTGTCGAGCAACCGGCCCCGTCACGGTCCTGGATCGCGGCAGAGGGGACCGCGGATCCGCATCGAGGCTTCTTGGATGCCTACCACTTGAGGATATCGCCACGCGCGCGGGCGGCAGGCATTCGAGAAGCCCCGGGGGAGGAAACCGCGGCCCGGAAGGCTCCGCCGGTGCGGCGCGTTTGGATTTGAGTACCGCCGCCGGTGGGTTTGCTGCGAGTGTTGTGATTTCGGCCCGGCGGGCGCGTATTTGTTAACATTTTATTACTAACTGGGCCTCAGCTTGCCGGTTTGAGAAGACCCGTGTTAGCTTTAGTCGACGTTGCGTCAAACCGGCGAGGGAATCTCGGGATGGCAGTGGGCACGGCGACCAAGGCGACGACCACCGACGAGGCTGCGATGCAATCGGTCGCCGCGGCAATGCGGGACGCTGCGACGACGGCCTCTGAGAATAGCGCCGAGAACGAGCCGTCGGCGGGCGGTGCGGGATTCGATGCCATGCAGTGGCTTTCGCGCGTGACTTACACCGGCTCATATGTGCTGTCCTATGGCGTGGTTTACGCCGCGGTGTTCATCGCCCAGTCGCTACCCCAAGAGAACCCGATCATGCAGGGGTTTCGTGACGGCGGGCGAGAAGCCGCAGATCAGCTGGACGACGGCTGAGTAACCGGGCGCCCGAACTCCCGGACTGCGCTGTTCACCAGCAGCGTCGCGGTACCGAGTCCGATTACGGGGACGAGCTCATGGAATACCGGGCTGCCGACGCTGACGCCTGCCTGCCATCGAGCTGCAATTCGACGCGACGCAGCGCGGCATAGGCGCATCGGTGGTGACCAACAACGTCGCGGCACTGGGGGCGCTGGCCAATGGCTTATGGCCAATGCGCAAGGTCGCTCTGCTCGAAGCCGAACGGCGACATCAGCTCGAGATCCAGCTGCGTCAGAGCGGCTTCCTCCTCGTGGACGGTGCGCAGCCCGCGCCTGTGGATCTCTTACGTCACGCCGAACCGGCGCCGGTAGGGGCTATTGCGGCGGTGGATCGCCTCGGTACATTGCATCCCTATCGGGAATTGGCCGCTGCTGCCGACTGAGAGTGCCGGTGGCGCTGCGTTGATTGTGAGGATGGAGGCATAGTCATGGCAAAAGTCACGCCGGGATTGGGACCGCCCCGGCGACCCGGGGCCGGAAGGCGGCGGGCGCAAAAATGCGGCGTCACCTGCGACCTACGCTTTGGCGAGACCTTCCGACAGCCGAGACGAGGTAGTAACTGCCCTGTCAACCGGAGTGCGGGGTTGGCGTGCGGCCGGATCGGTGTCGCAGCCGGCAATAGAAGAAGGTACAGGCATCGAGCTGCCGGTGCGCACCCGCCCTCGCAAGTCTAAGTCGTCCGGGTCGCCGCGCTTTCGCATTTTTATCATCGATTCGGGGTGGAATTCGGTAGCGCGCCGGGTGTTGCGCCACAATTTTTCGCAGCGAACTCCGCCGCGAGGGGATCCTCGGTACGGTCGAAATCCTCCTCCACAAGGTGCCGCGCGTCGTTGGCGGGTAAGGCCGAGGCGGGAGAATCAATATGTTTGACAGAGTAGGCGAGGTCGTTTCGGTGGTATTGGGCGCGCTCGTGCCGGGCTATCTCATTTACGAGATCGACCGGCGCAAGCGCAAGCTGCGTGACCTTTTCTATGTACTATATAGCGAGGATGCGGACATATCGGCCGAGCTGGTGGATAAGGTCGACCGCGGCGAACTCCAGCCTTATTCGAGAGGGGGCCGAGCGCAATGATTTGCGCGGCCCGATTTGCGGTACACTGAGGTTTTGTACGGCACCTGACACACGATGATTTTGCGCCAGACCGTGGCCTGCAGAAGGAAGACCCGATCGACGTCTTGAGCCGGAAAGTCGATCGCGTTCATGCGTGTCATAGATCGCCGATCGGTCGTGATCCGTTCACAGCAGTCTGAGACATGGCGGCATTGCCCCCGCGGGGCCCGAGGGCTTCCACGCTTTTACTTTCCCCCGGCTTGTCGCGCAACCCGATCATGGCTGTTGGGCTTGCAGTCCTCCACTTTTGTGATGCGCTGCACCCGCAGTAAGATCGGCGCCGCGCCGACGGAGGCGGAGAGATGGAGCAGCCGATCTCGCAATCCTCTGGCAGCAATTTGCCGTGGCTCATCAGGCGGGAGGGCAGGATCGTCGCCACGGTCGTCGTCATCGTCGTCGCCTATCTGCTGACCAGGGGCCTGCCCGACGAGCTCAAGCTGCTGATACCATACAATCTTGGCGTAGGCGTTTATTTGGTGCTGACCGGCGCCCTGATGAGGCGGGCCTCACCCGAGGACGCGGCCGAGCTGTCGCGCAAGGGTGAGCCGAACAACATCCTCACACTGATCGTCGTCATTGCGCTGTCGGTAGTCAGTCTCGTCGGGGTGGCCGCGATGCTCAACCATCCGAGTGGCCGGCCGCGCTGGGTCGTCAATCTGCACATGACGACGTCGCTTCTCGCGGTCATCCTCTCCTGGCTTCTTGCTCACATTTATTTCGGTCTTCACTACGCGCGTCTCTACTATGACGACACCGTCGTCGACGGAAAACTAACCTATCATAGGGGGCTCGAGTTTCCCCAACGTGAGACGCTGGACTTCTGGGATTTCATGTATTACTCCTTTACGATTGCCATGTGCTATCAAACATCCGATGTCACCGTCACCTCGGTGAGGATACGCGGTGTCACCCTTGTGCATGCGATCTTTTCGTTTCCCTTCGTCACTGCAATTATTGGTTTCGTGGTTAACGTAATCTCGAATGTTACCTGACCCTCCGTTGTGGATCCTGCGAATGAGGGGAGCTCGCTCGACAGAAGATCAACTGGCTCGCGGTCCTCATTCCTCTGGCGTTTGCCGTCAACTACGTTCCGTCATGGCAGAACGAGCTGCCCCTTTTTTGGTTTTCCGTGGTTGGCTTGATCGTGACCTCGGCGTGGATCGGCACCGTGACCGAGCAGCTGGCCAGCCGGATCGGTGCGACCTGGGGCGGCATGATGAATGCCGGGTTCGGCAACCTTCCCGAACTGATCTTCGGGCTGATCGCTATTCGCAACGGCTTGGCCCGCTGGCCAAGGCAGCTTGGACCGGAGCCATAGTCAGCAACATTCTCGTCGTTAATGGGGCGGCGATGGTGGTCGCCGGACTGCGGTTCGGCCGGATCCGGTTCTCCATGGAGCGCGCACAGGATGTCGGCGCCAGCCTGATGATCGCGTCCGTCGCCGTATTCCTACCGTCGATCTACGCCGAGTCTCGCCGGCATCTGCCGACGCCGCAGATGTCCATCGATTATGTGGGGGAAATCTCCATCGGTCTCTGCGTCCTGCTCCTGATCCTTTACGGTGCCGCAATGGCTCGCATCGCGCAGCGAGCAAGGGCGCGGACCTTGCAGGCCACGGCCGCCGCGCCCAACCCGTCCGAACCGAGCGGCGCTGCGATGAGCACGGGGTTGGCGATCGCGCTGCTTGCCATTTCCAGCCTGCTGGTGGCGCTTCTGTCAGAGTTCGTCGCCGACTCGGTCGACGTCGTCAACAGAGCCTCGGCTGGACCGATCTATCGGACGGCTCCGATCGAAATCGCTGTGGTCATGAACGCGGTGCTTGGGGCCTATACCGTGCAGCAGGCGCTGACATCGCATGGAGAGAAGAGGTTCGGGGTTCTCTATG
>Ga0306922_10006276_pt1 | contig 11399 bp, 8 predicted proteins | sample sta12Cox44000082_FD_203758 | JGI IMG/M metagenome (GOLD analysis project Ga0306922, IMG submission 203758) | Lab enrichment of tropical soil microbial communities from Luquillo Experimental Forest, Puerto Rico - statoxic.12C.oxic.44.000.082 (v2)... | ecosystem: Environmental > Terrestrial > Soil... | reverse complement strand
AGCCGAAGGAGATCGGCTACTTCATCCCGTCGATCACGGAGGCGACCGACAAGCGCTGCATCAAGGTCGATGGAGTGGACCGCTGCAAGACCGCGATCCAGAGCAACAACGTGGAAACCGACGACCGTGGCTACATCTACGTGGTCGATCGCGCCAACACCGGCATGCATATTTTGGAGTTGACCGGCGAGGCGCGCGCGATCGCGGGGCTGCAATAAACTCGCTGTCGTCGCGGGGCAGCACGCGCCCGAAAGCGCGTCACATCTCGCTGTAGAGCCAAGCAACGCCGTCGTAAGCCTGCTCCGGCGTGCGCGGGCCGAGCATTTGATTGCGCAGCTCCGCCGCCGGCCCGCGCGCATGGTAGAAGTCGCCGTAGACGCGCGCCATGATCTGCACCCGCGCGGTGCGCAGGTAACGCTGCTGCACATAGGCCCGGAACGCCGCAGGCAAGTCGTCCGGATTCTCGCCGGCTTTGTCGGCGAGCCAGACCGCGTCCTCTGTGGCCATGCAGGCGCCTTGCGCCAGATATTGCAGCATGGGATGGGCGGCGTCGCCCAGAAGCGTCACCCGCCCTTTGCTCCATTCCTTCACCGGCTCGCGGTCGCACAGCACCCACATGCGCCAAGTCTCGATGCGCTCGAGCATGCGCAGAACTTCGGGACGCTGGCCCTCGAAATGGGCCCACAGTTCGCGGGCGTCGGCCTCCGCATTCCAGCCCTCGACGTAACGCTTGGAGTGGAACACGGCAACGAGGTTGTAGATCTCGCCGCGGCGCAGCGGGTAGTGGACGAGATGGGTGCGCGGACCAGCCCACAAGATCACGTCCGGGGTCCAGAGATCCTTCGGTACCTGCTCGCGCGGGAGCACGGCACGATAGGCGATGTGGCCGGATACCAGCGGCTTGCCGTCGCCGACGACCTTATCGCGTACCTTCGACCACATGCCGTCACAGCCGATGAGCGCGCGGCCTCGAATGCGCTCGCCCGACTGCAAGATCAGGGTGACGCCGGCGTCGTCCTGCTCGAAGTCCTCGACGCTGCGATTGGTCTCCAGCGTGATGCGGTTGTTGCTCTTGCACGCGTTGATGAAGACGGAATGCAGATCGTGGCGGTGGGTGACGGCATAGGGCTGCTTGAACTTCTCCCGGAAGCGCGGATCATCGAGCGGGATGCGGGTGACGCGCTCGCCGGAGAGGGCGCAGCGCATCTCCATGGCTGGCGGCCGGTGCGCATCGGCGAGCACCGCCTCTTTGAGGCCGAGCCTTTCGAGCGCGCGGAAGATGTTGGGGCCAAGCTGGATGCCGGCGCCGATCTCGCGGAACTCGGGCGCCTGCTCCAGCACCCGCACCGCAAAACCCTTGCGCGCGAGCGCATGCGCCGCCGCCAGGCCTCCGATACCGCCGCCTGCAATCAGGATCGGCAGTGCTTGACCGTTCGACATCAGCTCTCCACGAATGTCGCGGTGCCCCCGCGAATATTCTGAGCCGGTTTCGCAACCGCTTCAATTGCGTCCCATACGCGTCGCACCGGGCCTGACCGGGGTCCATTCAAAACGCCATTTTGCAAGAAAGCGCCCCCTCAAGGCATGTTGGGGCTTTAGGTGCACGTCGCGCAGCCACAGGTGGGTGAGCCGGGGCGGTGACGTGCGCCTCACATGCTGCGCCGGTAGCGCCGCGGCGAGCCGGGGGTACCCCAGCTTCCGGCGCCCGTCCCGTAGGCCGTTCCGGGGAATGGATTCGGTCGGCAAAATCCGCCCAGACCGAGAACGGTGGCCCGGCATTGCTCGTACGACGAATAGCTGCAGTTTGAAACGCCCCGCCGGTAGCTCGCGCACCATGCACCGGCATCGGCGTTGGCGCTGGTTAGCGAGATTACGGCCAGCGCGAGTAACACAGGAACGATTGTTCGCATGGTTGCCTCCTCAGCAAGGCAACGCCTGGCGCGCCAATATATTCCAAGCGGAATCGGCTGTCTTAATTCTTTGCCGGGAAGATGAGTGGCGCGCCGTCGCACGATGAGGAGGTCGTGTGGGTACGGCGTTCGCGATAGAGTCGGCAAATCTTCCGGCGATTGCGGCCTGATGGATGGTGAGCCCGGCTGGGATCGAACCAGCGACCTACTGATTAAAAGTCAGTTGCTCTACCACTGAGCTACGGGCCCGGTGCGCGGGTGTGTACGGGTGCCCTCGTGCGCGGTCAATAGCTGGAACATGACCGCAGGTTTGATCTGTCCAAGCGGGCCCGCTCGGCTTATGTTGAAGGTCGGGGGGTCGGCGGGATGCGCCGCGAGGAGTGAGCAGATGCCGATCGTCAACCGCATTGCCGCCATGCATGGCGAGATCACCGCCTGGCGGCGCGATATCCACGCCCATCCCGAACTCCTTTACGACGTGCAGCGCACCGCGGCCACCGTTGCCGACAAGCTCAAGCGCTTCGGCTGCGACGAGGTGGTGACCGGTATCGGGCGCACCGGCGTGGTGGGTGTGATCCGCGGCGGCAAGGGCGGGGAAGGCGGTCGGGTCATCGGACTGCGCGCCGACATGGATGCCCTGCCGATCCAGGAGGCGGGTGACGTCCCGTATAAATCGACGGTGCCGGGCAAGATGCATGCCTGCGGCCACGACGGCCATACCGCCATGCTGCTCGGCGCCGCGCAGTACCTCGCCGAGACGCGCAACTTCGCGGGCACCGCAATCGTGATCTTCCAGCCGGCCGAGGAGGGCGGCGGCGGCGGCAGGGCTATGGTTCAGGACGGCATGATGGACCGCTTCCGCATCGAGGAAGTCTACGGGATGCACAATTATCCCGGTCTTCCAGTGGGCCAATTCGCTCTGCGGCCGGGTCCGCTGATGGCGGCCGCCGACCGCATCACGATCGAGATCGAAGGTCGCGGCGGGCACGCAGCGCGGCCGCACGTCGCCATCGACACGGTGTTGGTGGGCGCGCAAATCATCAATCAGATCCAGTCGATCGTTGCGCGCAACGTCGATCCGCTCAACGCCGCGGTGATCTCGATCTGCGTGTTCCAGGCCGGCTCGACCGACAACGTGATTCCGCAGACGGCGCTGCTGCGCGGTACCGCCCGCAGTCTCACTCCCGAGGTGCGCGATCTGCTGGAACAGCGTCTGCACGAGGTCGTGACCGGAACGGCGCGGCTCTATGGCGCCACCGCGAAGCTCACCTACCGGCGCGACTATCCCATCACCCGAAACCACGAGCAGCAGGCCGCGTTCGCGGCCTCCGTTGCGGCGCAAGTGGTCGGGCGCGAGCGCGTCGACGACGATGTCGCGCCGGTCATGGGCGCGGAGGACTTTTCGTTTATGCTGGAAGCGCGTCCGGGCGCCTTTATCTTCGTCGGCAACGGCGACAGCGCCGGCCTTCACCACCCGGCCTACGACTTCAACGACGAAGCGATCCCGATCGGCGCCTCGTATTGGGTCAAGCTGGTCGAAACGGCGTTGCCGGGGTGATCTTCTTTCGTCCTCGCAGCCGAGCCACCCCAGCGAACGGGAGCCGCACTCGATAACGACCGCCCGTTCGAACGTCGACCCGGTGATCGGCATCTTCAAGAGAAAGCTGCTCGCCGCTATTCGGCGCTCACCGTCAGCGCTCGAAGGGACAGAGGGAGTTTACTGCGCGGTCTCGACGTGCTTGTCGGCCGACAGTTGCACCGGCGTTTGCGCCACGGCCGCGGGTTGCGGCAGCTGGGCGGCGACCGTGGCCTCGACCGTTCGCCAATAGGCGAATTCGTTGAAGCGCGAGCCTTCCAACACGGCGATCGCCACAGCGGCGAGAAACGGCAGGCTCTGCACCACAAGGACCAGCGCGAAAATGTTAAGCTCGCGGATTTGCTTGTAATTGGTGGCCATCACGACCACGGCACTCACCAGCAGCAGGGCCCCCAGCACCGCCTCCCAAAACGCCGGAAAGTCCGATCCCTTGCGGGTCGCGCCGCCCTTGGCGGTGCGCATGAAGGGAAGCGTTTCCTTCCACGCGCCACAGCCGACCGCGCGCGCGACCGTCCATTGCACCGCCATGGCGGCAATCACCGCACCGATCATCTGGCCAAGCGGAACCGCGACCCGCAGACGATAAAGCGCGACGAAATGGGCGAACGTGACGGCGAAGGCCGCGAGGATCGGGATGGTAAGGACCTTGTCGGGGATAGCGATGCCGGCGAAGGCGACAACGGGCACCCAGACGAGATTGAGGATTGCGACCGCAACCCCGATCGATTCCGCGCCCAGCCAGTTGAGCCAACCGACCGCGAATTCGCGTTTCTGCTCGCGCGTGAGGCCGCCGCCGCCGGGCAAGAGATGGCGCCAATGCTTACGCAGAATTTGGAAGCCGCCATAGGCCCAGCGATAGCGTTGCTTCTTATAAGCCTCGAACGTGTCGGGTAAGAGGCCGTGGCCGTAACGTCGGTTGGTATAATGGACCTGCCAGCCGTGCTCGAGCACGAGCAGGCCGAGATCGCAGTCCTCGACTATCGTGTCGCTCGACCAACCGCCGACCGAGATCAGCGCCGCGCGGCGCATCAGGCACATGGTGCCGTGCACGATGATGGCATTCGCCTCGTTGCGCTGAACCATGCCGATGTCGAAGAAGCCCGCATATTCGCCGTTCATCGCGTAATGCATGACGGTGCGCTCGCCGTCGCGATGATCCTGCGGCGCTTGGACCATCCCGACCTTTGGGTCGGCGAAAGCCGGCACCAGGTCTTTGAGCCAGTCGGGCCGCACCACGTAATCGGCGTCGATGACCCCGATGATCTCGGCGTCGGCAGCCGTATGGGCGAGCGCAAGGCGCAACGCCCCGGCCTTGTAGCCGTCGACGTTATCCTGGTTGATGAACTTGAAACGCTCGCCCAGCGCGTGGCAGTGATCCTCGATCGGACGCCAAAACGCCGGATCGGGCGTATTGTTGATGACGACGACGCACTCGAAATTGGGGTAATCGAGCCGCGCGACCGCATCGAGCGTGGCTTTGAGCATCTCCGGCGGCTCGCGATAGGCCGGAACGTGGATCGAAACCTTGGGGCCAAAGCCATCCGCGGCGGGCAAGGCGGCGGCGATCAGTCGCTGCGGGCCGCGCCCGAAGGCGATGACCGCGATCTCTTCGATGCGCGCCAGCGCGATAACCACCAGCGGGGCGAGCAGCACGACTCCGAGACCAAGCGCGACAGCGGCTCCGAGCACAAAATAGTGGGTTTGCCAGAAGGCGAAGACGGTCGCGAACCAGGCGCCGACCGCATTGGCCGCCACCGCAAGCGTGGTGGCCTCGCCGAACGTAGCGGCGCGTCGCGCCAGGATCGGCAACGACAGCAACAGGCCGAGCAGCACCGCAACAGCGCCGACCTTCCAGTGGTCGGGATCGCTCACGACCCCGGTCCAGGCGAACTTGGGGTGGCGTGAGGCATCGAACACGCCCCAATACATGCCCACGCCGCCTTCTTGGGTCTTCCACGGTTGGTCGAAGGCTTCGATGATGTTGTAGTCGATGCCGTAGGCCTCGGCCCGGGAAACGAAGTCGCGCAACACGCTCGCCTGCTCGATGCGTCCGGGATCGGCCTTGAGCATGTTGTAGCCGGCGCTGGGCCAGCCGAACTCGGCGATCACGATGCGCTTGCCCGGATGCGCTTGCCGCAGCTTGGTGTAGAACTCGATGGTTTTGTCGACGGCCTGAGTCGCGGTGAAGCCGTCCCAGTAGGGCAGGATGTGGGCGGCGATGAAGTCGACCGCCGAGGCAAGCTCCGGATGCTCGATCCAGACGGTCCAGATTTCGCCTGTTGTGATCGGCACTGGACTTTGCCGTTTCACCCGCTGGACAAGCCGGATGAGGTCGTCGATCGACTTTTCCGCACGCAACGTGGTTTCGTTGCCGACCACGATCGCGTTGATGTTGCTGTGGCGGCGGGCGAGCGCAATGGCGGCCTGGATTTCCCGCTCGTTGCGGGCCTCGTTCTTGTCGATCCAGATGCCGAGCGTGACCTTGAGCCCGAACTCGGCGGCAATCGCGGGCACCAGCTCGCCGCCGCCGGTCGAGCTGTAGGTGCGGATCGCTTGGGTATAAGGGCTGAGGGTCTTCAGGTCGGCGCGGATTTGGTCGGGCGTCGGGCGGTCGCCGTAGTCCGGATGTTGTGATCGCGCGTAGGGAGAATAAGAAATGCTGGCAAGGGGAGCGTCGATACTGGCGGCTGCCTGTTGCCGTTGGAGGAGCATCCATAAGCCGGCATGCACGCAGACGACGAGCGCCACCACGGCAGCGACGGTGCGCATAGAAAGGCAACCACGCGGGGCAAAAATGCAGAGACCCGAACCTGTCCCCTAGGTCCAACCAAGGTCGTCGTTAACGTACCTTAGCACGAGGCGTTTGTGCAAGTAGCCATCAGTCATGGCCGATGCAAGGCAAACAACGGCGCAACAAAAAAATCGTTCCGCGAAATTCTAAATAGTCATTCTGAACGTTTGTACAGCTTAGCGTCGGCCTAGCTGAACGTTTGTACAGACTAGCGGTTGGTCGTGCCGCTGGGCACGGCCGCCGTGCCCTGCGTCTCGGCACTGGGATTGACCCAGCAGCCGTGTACCCGGCTGTTGAGCGTGTCCGTCGCCTTGGGGTCGATGTTTCCCTGCCTCACCAGGCAACGGAAGGTCGCCTGGATGTGGCCAGCCGGACAGCCGAACCGGTCGTAGAGGTCGAGATGGCGAAACGCGGTATCGAGATCATCGCGCCAAAGCAGGCTCACCACGCGCCGACCCAGCCACAGGCATTCCGGGTTGGCGGCCGGCCCTCCCAGGAGCCTCTCGGCCTCGGCAAACTCGTCGATTTTCTTTTGCGCTTCCTTGGCATCGCCCGCTGGCGGCTTATCTGCAGGCTTTTGGTCCGAATTCTGAGCAAATGTCGGGTTGGCGACAAACAGCATCACCGCGCCCAGGGCGGCGGTGAGGAAACGCATCCTTAAGCGGTGCATGGTTGCCCTGATGTGTTGGACGCTAGCGGCCGGTTGGGTCCCTCCCATGCAAACCCATTCGGTCAGCATTGCGGCGGCGGCCGCAGCTCTTAGTGCAACCCAATTAAAGCAGCCGCATGGCGCGACGCCAAGATGGCAAAGGGCGCACGGAGGCAAAATCGCCGCGCCTTGTCGGTCACCGGTGGCTTGGCACCGCCGTCGGGGCACGATAAGCGAGGCGCCATCGTCCGGAAGGGCGGGGCGGGGCCGACCTCAATGGGTATTGCGACCGCACTTTTCGCGATTGCGGCTGCGGCGATCACGACGGCATGGGCATGGCTGGGGGCGTCGGTCCAAATGCCGCCGTCCCCGCTGGCGCCGGGCGAGAAGCTTTATTGCGTTTCCTACACCCCGTTTCGGGGGACGCAGAGCCCGCTCGGGCCGGATAGTCCCGTCGATCCGCGGCAAATCGACGAGGATCTGGCTCAACTCAAGCAAATCACTGACTGCCTGCGCACCTACTCGGTCGATCACGGCCTCGACCAGATCCCTGAACTCGCCAAGCGGCATGGGATGAAGGTTTTGCAGGGCTTGTGGCTGTCAAACAAGCCGGACCTCAACCGCAAACAGATCGCGACCACGATCGCCCTGGCCAAGCAGTTTCCCGATGTGATCGCGGCGGTCGTCGTCGGCAACGAAGTCTTGCTGCGAGGGGAGATGTCGGCGCCCGATCTCGTTCGGACCATCCGCGAGGTCAAGGCGCAAGTCTCGATGCCGGTCACCTACGCCGATGTGTGGGAGTTCTGGCTGCGCCACCGCGACGTCGCCGCCGCCGTCGATTTCGTCACCGTCCACATCCTCCCGTACTGGGAGGACTTTCCCATTCCGGCACGGGATGCGGCCCAGCACGTCGATGCCATTCGCAAGCAGGTGGCCGCTGCCTTTCCGGACAAAGAGGTCTTCGTGGGCGAATTCGGGTGGCCGAGCGCGGGCCGAATGCGTGAAGGCGCGCTGCCGTCGCCGGTGAACCAGGCGTATGCCATGCACGCGGTGCTCGACCGCGCCAAGCGCGAGAACTACCGCGTCAACCTCATCGAGGCGTATGACCAGCCCTGGAAGCGCTGGCTCGAAGGGACCGTCGGCGGCCATTGGGGGCTGTTCGATGCCTATGAGCGACGGGCGAAGTTCGTCTGGGGCGGCGCCGTCTCCAATCATCCGCAATGGCCCTGGCAGGCTGCGGGCGGAGTGGGGCTCGCGGCCTTAGTTTTCGCAACCGCGCTCGCCGTCCGCGGGCGGATCGCTGCCGCGGCCGGCGTCGGCTGGTGGCTGCGTCTTACGGCGATTGCGATTGTGTCCGGTACCCTGATCGGCTGGACGGTTGCAAGCGTTCCGCTCGAAAGCCTGACGACCGGCGATTGGCTGCGCTCGCTCGCCTGGGCGGCCCTAGCGCCGATGGCGCCGCTGGTCGGCGCTGCCGCGCTGGCATCGGGAGCGAGCGCGCCGAGCTTCGCGCAAATCCTCGGTCGCGCCGCCCAACGCCCGCGCGAGATGGTAGCGCTTTCGCTCGGCATTCTCTTGCTCGCGCTCGCCGTGCTTTCGGTGCAGGCGGCGCTGGGGCTTGTGTTCGACCCGCGCTACCGGGACTTTCCGTTCGCACCGCTCACCGCCGCGACAATTCCGCTTTTGCTCGCGACGAAAGGAAGGCCCGCGAGCAAAGGGGCGCTTCTGGCGAAGTGGAAGCGGCGCTTGCAAGCCCCGGCGGCGGAGACCGCGGTGGCGGCCACGCTGGCAGCGTCGGCGGTCTACATCGTTTGCAACGAAAGCTTCGCCAACTGGCAGGCGGTGTGGTTCTCGGCCGCTCTGCTCGCGTTTGCGTTCACTCTGCTGCAGGCGCAGGACGGGCCAAGCTGAGCATCAGCAGCGCGGCCGCAACGCCGGCGAGATTGGCGTTGTGCAGCACCAGGCCGAACGCGGTCGCCGCAAGCGCCAGCGCGACCAACAGGATCGATGGCCGCAGCAGATTGAGCAATGCCGCGCCGAGGGCGATCCAGCCGAATGCGGAATAGTTGAACAGCACGATCACCAGCCGAAACGTCGCGCATAGCCAGGTATCGAGGCCGGCCTGACAGGCGAGCGATACCTGCGCGTATTCGATCGCGAGATAACGTAGATAAAGCGCCTCGCCGAGCGAGAGCAGGGTGAGGAGCAGAAGCCAATTGGTCTGGCGCGCGGTGGGCAGAAACAGCTGGGATTGCATGGGTCGACGCACTATGCGGCGCGTATGCTTGGCGCACAACCCGCTGCTCACGGGAACGAGCCCGGAACCGCCGTCAGCACCTTGCCCCGGGATGAATCGGCGCAAACGCGACTGCCGATTCCCGCGAATCGCGTCGTTTTGTTGACGGGGGCTCCTGGCGCATTCCACCTTTTCCGGCGCGACGCACTCGGATATGACGGCGCCGGCGGCCGAAGCGTGCCGCGCGGAGGAGGTCCATTGGCGGTCGAGCGTTCCTGTCTTGCCATTGTGCTTGCGGCCGGCGAAGGCACCCGCATGCGTTCGACGCGGCCGAAAGTGCTGCACGCGATCGCCGGCCAGTCGCTCCTTGCCCACGTGCTCGATGCCGTGCGCAAAGCGGGCGGCACGATGACGGCGGTCGTGGTCGGGCTCGGCGCCGATGCGGTGGCGGCTGAGGCCAAACGGGTCCTGCCGGATGCCGAGATTTTCGTGCAAACGGAGCGGCGCGGAACCGCTCATGCGGTGCTGGCCGCGAAAGCCGCGATCGCGCGCGGCCCGGACGACGTGCTCGTGATTTTCGGCGATACGCCGCTCATTCGGCCGCAGACCTTGACTCGAATACGTGAAGCCCTCGCCGAAGGGGCAGCGGTCGTGCTGCTTGGCTTTCGCCCCAAGGATCCCGCGGGTTACGGGCGGCTTGTCCTCAAAGGCGGGGAGCTCGTGGCCATCCGCGAAGAGGTAGATGCGAGCCCGGCCGAGCGCGCGATCGAGCTGTGCAACGGCGGCTTGATGGCGTTTTCCGGTCCGACTGCGCTCGCGATTCTCGAGCGAATCGGCAACGACAATCGTAAAGGGGAATATTATCTCACCGATGCCATCGCCATCGCCCGAGCGATGGGAGGCAAGGCTGTGGCGATCGAGACCGAGGAGGACGATGTGCGCGGCATCAACACCAACGCGCAGCTCGCGGAGACCGCAGCGGTGCTGCAGCAGCGCCTACGCAAGGCGGCAATGGAGGGGGGCGTGACCCTGATCGCGCCCGAGACGGTGTTTCTGTCGTCGGACACCAAGTTCGGTCGCGAGGTTGTGGTGGAGCCGTTCGTGGTGTTCGGACCGGGCGTCACCGTCGAGGACAACGCCGTGATCCGCTCGTTCTCGCATCTCGACCGCGCGCACGTGGGCAAGGGGGCGCTGGTCGGCCCCTATGCGCGGCTGCGCCCTGGCGCGCGCCTGCAGGACGACGTTCACGTCGGTAATTTCGTCGAGGTCAAGGAGGCGGTGATCGAGACCGGTGCCAAGGCCAATCACCTGAGCTATATCGGCGATGCAACCGTCGGCGCCGGCGCCAATGTCGGCGCCGGCACCATCACCTGTAACTACGACGGCGTGGCCAAGCATCGCACCGAGATCGGCAAGAACGCGTTCATCGGTTCGAATTCGGCGCTGGTCGCACCGGTGAAGATCGGGGACGGCGCTTATGTCGGCTCGGGCTCGGTCATCACCCACGACGTGCCCGCCGATGCGCTCGCGCTCGGGCGCGGACGGCAGGCGATCAAGGAGGGCTGGGCGCGGCGCCTGCGCGAACGCGTGTTGCCAAGCAAGAAACGCACGCCCGCAAAGTAATGTGTCGACAAGCGCGTTAGCCTTAATTGTCACAAGTTGAAAGGTATCTTGATTTCCCTTTTGACGTTCGCGGCCAAGACGTACTCGTCGGGGTATAGTGCCGTGTCATCAGCTTAGGAGGCCGCCGCTCGCATGTGCGGAATTGTAGGCATTCTCGGGCGCGAGCCGGTCGCGGGCTTGCTGGTCGATGCGCTCAAGCGGCTCGAATACCGGGGCTACGACTCCGCCGGCGTCGCCACGCTGGAAAGCGGCCAGCTCGTCCGCCGGCGGGCCGAGGGCAAGCTGCGCAATCTTGAGGCCCGGCTCGCGCGTGAGCCGCTCACCGGCACCATCGGTATCGGCCACACCCGCTGGGCGACCCACGGCCGGCCGACCGAGGGCAACGCGCACCCCCACGCCACCGAGCACCTCGCCGTTGTCCACAACGGCATCATCGAGAATTTCCGCGAGCTGCGTGAGGAACTGCAAAAAACGGGCGCGACGTTCGGCTCCGAGACCGACACCGAGGTGGTCGCCCACCTCGTGACGCGGGAGATGAAGAACGGCCGCTCGCCGGCCGCCGCGGTGGCGGCTGCGCTGCCGCGGCTGCGGGG
>Ga0306922_10006266_pt1 | contig 11404 bp, 5 predicted proteins | sample sta12Cox44000082_FD_203758 | JGI IMG/M metagenome (GOLD analysis project Ga0306922, IMG submission 203758) | Lab enrichment of tropical soil microbial communities from Luquillo Experimental Forest, Puerto Rico - statoxic.12C.oxic.44.000.082 (v2)... | ecosystem: Environmental > Terrestrial > Soil... | reverse complement strand
GATGTGACCGGCCACCCAGTCCCTGACCCCGGGCTGATCAAGCGCCTCCGCCAGCAGCCGCTCGGCCAGGAACACCTCCACACCGCGGCCACGCATCACCTCGACGAACATGTCGTGCTCAGCCTTAGCCCTTGCCACCCAGATCACGTCGTCGAACAGCAGCTCCGCCGCATTCGACGGCGTCAGCCGGCTGTGCTCCAGGCCCGGCCGGTGCGTGATGACCTTGCGCAGCCTGCCCACCTCTGAATACACCCCGAACGGCATGTGTGATCACCTCGTTAGCTGGTAGCGGGAGAACCGATGGTCTGGGAAGCCTGGCGCTGGCGCCTGAGCTGGATGGCTTTGTCGACCCCGACGACCGCGGGGGCGATGAGTGAGAGCGCGAGCACGACCACCCATTCCCGCCCGCTGAGGGAGGTGGTGTCGAGCAGGCGCTGGAGCATGCCGAGCTCGACGGCGGCCCAGGTGAGGATCCAGCCGAGGATGATCCAGCCCAGGTAGGGGAACACCGGCGACGCCCACGGCGCCTGGCGCTCGCGGCGCATGATCAGGCCGATGTTGACTGCGCTGAACGAAACGACGGCGAAGGCCATGGTCATGTTGACCGACGCATGGGTGGTGCTCGGTTTGCCGGGCCCCCATTCGAGCACGGCCAGGGCGGTGGCGGCGACCACGAACCCGGTCACGACCCAGCGGATGATCTGCGGCCGGTTGACGATCTTCGTGCCCGGTTTGCGGGGCGGTCGCTGCATGACCCCGGGATCCGGGACGTCCACGATGAACCCGATCACGACGGTGATGACGACGAAGAACTTGCAGAACAGCAGCTGCAGCGGGAACAGGGCGACGCCGCCGTTGATGTTGAGGATGGTGGCGTAGACCATCAGCTGCAGCACCGAGGACAGGATTGTGAGCTGCAGTTTGACGTAGGTGGAGATCCGCCGGTAGATATCGCGGCCCAGATCGACCGCGCGGACCAGGGTGGCGAAGTTGTCGTCGGTCAGCACGATCTTCGCCGCCTGCTTGGAGACTTCTGAGCCACTGCCCATGGCCACGCCGATATCGGCTTGCTTGAGCGCAGCGGCGTCGTTGACGGCGTCGCCGGTCATCGCGACCACGTCGCCCGATTCCTGCATCAGCCGGGCTAGGCGCAGCTTGTCCTCGGGTGCCACCCGCCCGAACACGTGCAGTTCGGGAAGCCGCCCGGTCAGTTCCGGGTCGGTCAGGTGCTGGAGTTCGGTGCCGGTGATCACGCCGGGCCCCAGCCCCAGCTCGTCCGCGATGGCGCGGGCGGTCACGGTGTGGTCGCCGGTGATCATCCGCACGTCGATGCCGGCGCCGAGCGCGGTGTGGACCGCGTCCTTGGCCTCGGTACGGAGCGGGTCCATGATCCCGACCAGGGCAACGAAGATGAGACCGGTGACGGCGGCCATGGGGTCAGCCAGCGCCGCAGACATAGCCGCGTCGTCGAGGTCGAGGGCGGCGAACGCGAGCACCCGGAGCCCGCGCTCGGAGAGCTTGCGGTTGGCGGCCAGGATCTCGTCCCGGACGGTGCCAATCGGCACCTGCTGGCCATGCCAGAGCGCCCGGCCGCAGCGTTCCACGACAACGTCTGGCGCACCCTTCACGGTGACGAAGTGCGGCTGCTGCAAGATGCCGCCGGCCAGCCAGTCAGGGCAGTCGTGGTAGGTGGCCATGAATTTGTACTCAGAATCGAACGGCACCTCGGCCCGGCGCGGCAGGCTCTCCCGGGTCTCGGCGGCGTCCGCCCCCATTTTCGCGGCGAGCACCACGAAGGCGGCTTCGGTGGGGTCGCCGATGACCGACTCGTCGTCACCAACGGTGGCGTCGGTGCAGAGGATCAGGCCCAGGGACAGACGGCGGAAATCCGGCAGCTCGCCTCCGGCCACCCCCAGGATCGCCCCCGACTTCCGGTAGCCGGGACCCTCGATCTTGAACCAGTCACCACCGGCCAGCATCGTGGTCGCCGTCATCGCGTTCATCGTCAGCGTGCCGGTCTTGTCGCTGTTGATGACCGTCGTCCCGCCCAGCGTCTCCACGTCCGATAGCGACTTGACCACCGCCTTGGCCTCCACCAGGCGGCGCGCCCCGGACGACAGCATGGCCTGCACGAACGTCGGCAGGCCGGTCGGGATGGACGCGATTGCGGTCGAGATGCACAGCAGCACCAGGGTGGTGGTGTCCATGCCCCGGGCGATGCCAAAGATGGCGATGACCGCCACAGCCGCAAAGGCAATCGTGCCGAACACCTTGGTCATGCCATCGAGTTCGCGCTGCAGCGGCGAGCGGGTGCGCTTGGTGGCCGTGACCATGCCAGCGATCTTGCCCATCTCGGTCGCCGCGCCAGTGCCGGTCACGACGATCGCTGCCGAGCCCCTGGTGACCTGCGTGTTCTGGAAGACCAGATTCGTGCGGTCGCCGAGCGCGATCTCGCCGTCGGGCAGGGTCACCCGGTCCTTGGCTATCGGGGCGCTCTCACCGGTGAGTGCAGCCTCCTGCACCTCGAGCGTGGCGGAGGAGAGGATCCGCCCGTCGGCCGGGACCACATCCCCCGCCTCGACCAGCACGATGTCACCGGGCACGAGCTTGGGCGATTCGACCTCCTCGACCTGGCCGGATCGGCGCACCCGTGCCCGCGGCACCTGGAGCTGGGCCAGCGCCTCGACGCTGGCCCGGGCCTTCATCTCCTGGGCCGTGCCCATGACGACGTTGAACAGCACCAGCCCCAGCACCACGACGCCGGTCGCCACCTGCGCGATGGCGAAACTGGCCACGCAGACAATGAGCAGCATGATGTTCATCGGGTTGGCCAGCTGGCCCCGTGCCACCACCCACAGGCTCGGCGGCGGCTCGGTCGGCAGCTCGTTCGGCCCATACTCGGCCAGCCGCCGGGCCGCTTCCCCGGCGTCCAGGCCGTGATCCGGGTTCACCCCTACGCGGCCCGCCACATCTTCCGCCGACAGGGCGTACCAGGCAACCTCCTGAGCGGGGTGCTCGACTGTGGTCATCTCAGCTCCTCATGACTCAGTGACCGGCGTGGACATGGTCCGCCCGGCGGTCGCGGACCCGTTTCCACCCCACGTCGAGGGCGACTCCGAGGACCAAGATGGCCAGTATCGTGACAATCGAGGCGGGCTCATGGATCAGGGTGGTGAAGATGAACGTGATCAGGACCACCGCCGCCGCCCCAATCGCGAGCGCGAGGAGCAGCACGTTGGCGCCGGTCTCGGACCGGATCCGGAAGTGTGCCGCGGTGATGAGAGTGAAGATCAGCAGGGCGACGGCGCTGCCGATCGAGGCGATCGCGTCCAGCTTGAACAGCACGGCCAGCACCAGGCACGCGACCGCCTGAAAGAGCAGTCCAGCCGACAGCCGCCCGCCGAACTTCCGCGCCATCAGCGGCGGGAACTGCCCCGTTTCCGCCAGCCGCTCCGACAGCCCCGGCGCCGGGTACAGCCCCGCGTTGGTGGCCCCGGCGGTGGCGAACAGCGCGGTAACGCTCATCAGCCAGTAACCCGCCTTGCCGAGCGCGGGCTCGGCGGCCACGGCCAGCGCGGTCCCGCCGGAAGCGATCACCTTCTCGACAGTGAGTGTGCCGAACACGCCGAGCGCGATAGCGACGTAGATGACGGTGGCGATCGACAGTGCGAGATACATCGCCCGGGGCAGCTGCCGGGCGGGCTTCCGCAAATCCTTGGCCGTGAAGGTGATGATGCCGAAGCCCAGGAACGCGAAGAACGTCAGCGCCACGCTGGAGATGATGTCGCGCAGCGGCGGGTATTTCGACGGCGCCAGCAGCGACGGGGTCATGTTGGCGAGCGTGACCACCGCGAACACGCACAGGATCCCCAGCACGATGTACACGATCACCGTCTGCGCGTTCGCCACCAGCTGCGATCCGACGACGTTCACCGCCGTCATCACGATGATGATGGCCGCGGCGAATACCTTGATCCAGACGGCGCTCTCCTCCCCGGTGAGCATCGAGCTGGCATAGCTGCCGAATGAGACGGCCACCATCGCGGTCACGATCGCGTTCGCCGCGTACGTCAGCCACGCGGTGATGCCGGTGAAATGGCCGTCGCCGAAGCCCTTCGCGACGTATTCCAGCAACCCGCCCGCTGACGGGTAGCGTGCGCCGAGCTTGGCGAACGAATACCCCTGCAGCCCCGCAATGGCCCCGGCGATCAGGAACGAGACCCAGACCGCCGCCCCGGCCACTTCACCGGCCGCGCCCAGCAGCGCGAAGATTCCCGCGCCCACCATCGCCCCGACACCGATGAAGGCGGCCTGGCGCACTGACAGGTACTTCTGCGGCGGTGACGCGCCGCCCGCAGCACCGGCAGCTTCACCGGGGATGTTCACCTGATCCGCCATTGCCTACCCCTAGCTGACCGCCGGGTGACGCGCAAAGCGGCCGGCTACCGTTCCAGACCCGCAGCCCAGATTCTGTGCCAGGCGGGGCGGGGAGTCGTCACCCTTCCGAGGGTGATTATGCCCATTTCAGCTGCTTCGCCCGCGGCTGCTAAGGGGCGATGGGCGTGGTTCTGGCACGCCGTGAACGGCGCTCAGTGCTCAGGCGGCCGCTGCTGGCGCGGGCGCTTCCTGCCCAGCCGGAGCGGCCCCGGCGGCCTTTCGCCGCCGGATCACCTTCCGGATTTCCGAGACGACGATGATCGACAGCGCGACGCCCGTGCAGATGAGCCATTGCTGAACGTCGAGGCTGGTCGTGGCGAGGAATTTCTGGAGCGGCCCGAGCACGGTGGACAGGATGAGTGTCAGCACCGACACCACGGTAGCGATGTTGAAGGTCTTGTCGGCGAAGGTATCGAGGCTGAACACCGTCCGCTGCTCATCCTTGGTGGCGATCGAGAAGAACAGCGCGAACAGGGAGAACGTGACGACCCCCATGGTGTGGGCGACCGCCTCGGTGCGGACTTGCTCGGCCCAGCTGAGGACACCCAGCGTGCCGGCGCCCACGATCAGCCCAACAGTGACGAGCCACATGAAGAGCCTGCGGGGCAGGATGGGCTCGTCGGGCTGACGCGGCTTGCGGTCCATGAGGCCCGCGGCTGGCTTGCCGTAGCCGAGGCCGACGGCCTGGAACAGCAGGGTGGTGAAGTTGATCCACAGCGTCTGCAGCGGCAGGAAGGGCACTCCGCCGGTGATGTTGAAGATGCTGGCGCCGAGGAAGGAGACGATGAAGCCGAACAGGCACCCCATCTGGAACCGGATGTACTTGACCAGGTTGTCGTAGAGCCCGCGGCCGAGTTCCACCGCTTTGACAATCGTGGAGAAGTTGTCGTCGGTGAGGATCATCACCGCGGCTTCCTTGGTCACCTCGGTCCCGGTGATGCCCATCGCGATCCCGATGTCGGCCTTCTTCAGCGCCGGCGCATCGTTCACGCCGTCACCGGTCATGGCCACGATCTGGCCCCGCGTCTTGAGCATGTCCACCAGCCGGACCTTGTGCTCGGGTGTGACCCGGGCGATCACCCCGATCCCGTCGATCGCGGCCAGCGCCTCGGCGTCGCTCATCGCCCCGAACTCGGCCCCGGTGATCACCTTGCCGTCGATGCCCAGCTGGCGGGCGATCGCGGCGGCGGTGACCGCGTGGTCGCCAGTGATCATCCGGATCCTGATGCCGGCGGCCTTGGCGGTCGCTATCGATGCCTTGGCGGTAGGTCGCGGCGGATCCACGATCCCTACCAGGGCCAGCATCTCCAGGCCGGTCACCAGCGGGAGCAGGTCAGCGCCTGGATCGAAGGTGGCCGGGTCGAAGTCCTTGCGGGCGGTGGCCAGCACCCGCAGCCCCTGTTCGCCAAGCCGCTGGTTCTCGGCCAGATAACGCTCGCTGAACTCGCCGTCGGCCGGCACCGGCCCCGCGTCGGCGTCGAAGACCGTCGCGGCGCGCGCGAGCAGCTGGTCGGGCGCGCCCTTGACGAAGCAGCGAACCACCTCCCGGCCTGATTCGCTGGGCATCCTGTGGAACGTGGCCATCAGCTTGTATGCGGCATCGAAGGGGAGTTCGGCGATCCGCGGGTACGCCTGGCGGGTCGAGGCGGCATCCACCCCGCCCTTGGCCGCCAGCGCGACCAGCGCCCCCTCAGTCGGGTCACCGATGAGCTCGCCGTCACTGATCACCGCGTCTGACGCGAGCACCAACGGCATCAGGAACTGATCCAGCGGGATCTCGGCCTCCCCCGCCACCCGGTTGATCCGTCCTTCCGCCGTATAGCCACTGCCTTCGATCGCATACCGGCGGCCGACGACCGCCATCGCGACCGCGGTCATCTGGTTCAGCGTGAGTGTCCCGGTCTTGTCCGAGTTGATCGCCGAGGTCGACCCGAGGGTCTCTGTCGACTGCATCCGCTTCATGATCGCACCGGCCCTGGCCAGCGCCTGTGTCCCGTAGGCAAGGATCGTGGTGACAACCGCGGGCAGGTTCTCCGGCAAGGCGCCAATGGCGAACGCAACCGCGGCGGTGAAGACCGCGGTGAAGGTGTCACCGCGGGCCAGGTTCAGCGCCATCGAGACGACCAGCGCGACGCCGGCGATCCACAGGATCTGGTGGGTGAGCTTGTCGAGCTGGCGGGTAAGCGGCGTCTTGACGGCCTCCTCCGCCTGCAGCATGCCTGAGATATGGCCGACCTCGGTCGCCATCCCGGTCGCGGTGACGACGAACTCGCCCGAGCCGCGGGTGACGTTGGTATTCAGGTAGACCATGTCGGTCCGGTCACCCAGCGGCGTGCTGGCGCCTGCCACCGGGTCGGTGCCCTTGGCGACCGGCAGGCTCTCCCCGGTGAGCGCCGACTCCGCGACCTCCAGTGTCGCTGCTCTCAGCAGCCTGCCGTCGGCCGGGACGATATCGCCCGCCTCGATCGCGACGATATCGCCGGGAACAAGCTGCTCAGCCGGGATCTGCGTCAGCTCGCCACCGCGCGTCACCTTGGCCCTGACAATCATCATCTTCTGCAGAGCGGCCACGGCCGCGGCCGCCTTGCCCTCCTGCTGCAGGCCAAGGACCGCATTGAACAGCGTCAGGAAGACCAGGACCAGGCCGGTCTCCAGTTCCTTGAGCGGGTAGAGGCTCACGATGCCCGCCACCAGCAGCACGATCTGCATGGGGTCGGCATACTGGCGCACGAACGCACGCCACCGGGGCTCGGCCTTGGCTTCGGCGAACTTGTTCGGGCCGAACTGCTCGGCCCGCGTGGTCACTTCGGCCGCGCTGAGGCCGCGCTGGCCGTCTACCCCCTGCGTCAGCAGGACCTGATCAGCACTGAGTGTGTGCCAGCTCGGCCCGCCATCCGCCGGTGTCGGGGCGGGCAGGCGCGCGCCGGCCGGCGCCGTCATCCGGCCCCCGCCCCGGCGATCACGCTCGTGCCTGCCGTGCCGGCCACGATCCCGGCGATGTCAGCCAGTGAGCCGATCGCCGCCCGGCCGCCCGTCTTCGCCGCGAAACGGCCGGCCGCCTCGACTTTGGGGCCCATGGACCCGGCCGCGAACTGATGGCCGGCGAGTTCAGCTGGCGTCACCCGGTCAAGCCGCCGCTGCTGTGGTGTGCCCCAGTCCAGGTAGACGCCGTCGACGTCGGTGGCCATGAGGTACAGGTCCGCGCGCACGTCCTCGGCGAGCAGTTCGCCCGCCAGGTCTTTGTCGATGACCGCCTCGACGCCCACCAGCTCGCCCGGGCCCGAGGCCGGGAGCATGGTGGGGATGCCACCGCCGCCCGCACAGATGACCACCGCTCCCCGTTCGAGCAGCCAGGTGATGGGCTCGATTTCCAGGATGCGCCGGGGTTCGGGGGACGGCACCACCCGCCGCCAGGCCGCACCGTCCGGCCGGAACGCCCAGCCTTTCTCGGCGGCAAGCGCGTCCGCGTCCTCCCTGGCGTAGACGGGCCCGACAAATTTAGTCGGGTTGGCGAAGGCCGGGTCGCCGGGGTCAACCATGATCATGGTGAGCAGGGTCGCCACCTGGCTCTGTGGCGGCAGCAGGCTCCGGAGTTCCTGCTGGATCAGGTAACCGATCATGCCCTGGGTGCCCGCGTCCAGCACATCCAGCGGGTACGGCTCGGCCCCCTGGTAGGACTCCGCCTGCAGGGACAGCAGGCCTACCTGCGGCCCGTTGCCATGCACGACCAGGATGCTGTGCTCCGCGGCCAGCGGCGCGATCGCCTGGGCTGCAATCGCCACGTTGCGCCGCTGGACCTCGGTAGTCATCGGGTCGCTGCGGCGCAGCAGCGCGTTGCCACCCAGTGCGATCACGATCCGCATGTCAGCCTCCAGCGGTCACGCCTTCCCGGGACGCCATTCCGAAGCCTGTCCGGCCCACCGGGGGGTGTCGTCACCCATCCGGGGGTGATTCAGATAAGGCGAAGCTCTACTGCCCGCTCGATGGCCTGCGCACGTGAGGTCACCCCGAGTTTCTGGTACACGGACCGGAGCTGGGTCTTGACGGTGTTGCGCGAGATATAGAGGGTGGCCGCGATCTGCAGGTAGGTGCTGGTCGGCAGGAGCTTGAGGATGCGCAGTTCGGCGGGGGTCAGCTGCTGGGTGACCCCACGGCGGGCCGGGGAGCCATCCGCATGGGTGGCCCGCACCTGCAGAGCCGCCGCGATCAGCTGCCCGGTAAATGGATCCCGCCGCATCTCGGGTGCGTGCTCGACCAGGTAGCTCGTCACCTGCGGTGCGGTCGTGACGACGGTGTTGAGGAAGCCCTCCCCGCGGGCCGCCTGGATGGCGCCGCCGAGGATTCCGGCGGCGGCCGGGTCGCCGCGCTCGATCGCAGCCGCTGCCAGCAGGATCTGGCGCACCAAGGCACGCCGCGGGGTCAGCTCAGCCGGCGGTGGGTCCGGCAGAAGCGCCCGCGCGCTCCGGTGATCGCCGGCGGCGAGCGCGATCCTGGCCCGCAGCAGGCTCCGGCGGCCGGCCGGCAGCCCCCTGGCCAGTTCTGTGGCCGAGGGCAGGTCGCCAAGCGACAGCCGCAGCAGCGCCTCCAGTTCATCTGCGCGTGCCCGCAGCACCGGTGACCCGGCTCCGCCCAGGACGAGCCGCGCCGTCTCGACACTGGCCAGCGCCTCGCGGACCTGCCCATGGGCGGCCCAGATCGCGGCCCGGTCCAGCAGCGCGAGGAACTCAAACAGGGGCCGCCGCCGCTCGGAAATCGAGAGCACCTGCTCGGTGAGCCGCTCCGCAGCGTCGAGGTCCCGCCGCTCCAGTGCCAGGCCCGCCAGCGTGCGCAGGTAATCCACGGCGAAGAAGTGCTGGCCGAATCCCAGTCGCCTGGCCTGCTGCTCCGCGGCTGTGGCGGCGTCGGCGGCGTCGCTGATGCGGCCTGCTTCGAACCATGCCAGCGCCCGTGCGCTCGGCACCAGGATCAGCCTGGCCGGTTCCGGGAGCCCGGGTATCGCAAGCGTAGCCGCCGCCTCACGTTCGACCGCCGGCAGGTCTTCCAGGCACGGATAGACGCGCAGCAGCACCAGCGGAACGACGGCGTCCCACTCATCGCCGAGCGTCGTGTGATCTCCGATGGCTCTGGCGGTGAGCGCGTGGCCCACGGCCTCGTCGAGCTGGCCAGTCAGGGCGCAGCGGAAGCATTGCACCACCGCGGCCCGGCCTGCCAGCCTGGATCCCGGCATGATCTGCGGCCCGGCATGGTCCACCATGTCAAGGAACTCGCCGCCTTGCCCCACATCACCCGACAGCAGCAGGTCGAAGGCCAGGCCCAGCAGCTGGTCAGGAGCATCCGTGAATAGCGCGGCATCGATCAGGGTGAGATCCAGCGGCGCCGGGGTGACCGGGTCGTGCAGGTAGTCGGACACAACCCGGTCCTGCAGCAGCGCCAGCGCCCGGTCGGCATGCTGCGCCGCGAGGAAGTGGCGGGCCGCGCGCCGGGTGTCACCAGCGCCCTCCAGCCATTCGGCCACCAGCAGCTGCAGCTTCTGTTCATGGGCCGGATCCCTGGCCCGCAGCTCGGCGCGCAGCACCTGCCGCACCAGATGGTGGTAGCGGAAGCTGGTGGCCTCATCGTCAAGCGGTACCAGGAACAGGTTGGCCGCGTAGATGCGGTGCAGCAGCGCTGCCGCGTCCTGGTGCCCGGTGACGGCCTCACATGCGTCCACGGTCAGCTCGCCGAGGATTGAGGTTTCGAGCATGAACTGGGCAACCTCGACCGGCTGCTGGGCAAGGACCTCATCGATGAAGTACTCGGCGATGGCCTGGCTGCGCACATCGAGCGCTCGCACCGCCCGCACCGGGTCGGTGGTGGTGCGCAACGACAGTGCCACCATCTGCAGCGCCGCGGCCCATCCCTCGCTTCGCTGGTGGAGCAGCGCCAGGTCATCCACGGCGACTTGCACGCCGAAGTTCGCCAGCAGGTCACCGCATTCGCGCAGCGAGAAATACAGGTCACGGTCGCGCAGTTCGCACAGCTCACCAGCTATCCGGAGCCGGTGCAGCCGGAGCGGGGGGTCGACCCGGCTGGCCAGTACCAGCTGGGCGGTCTCCGCTGGCCAGCACGCGACGAGGTCTGTCATGTCGCCGGATACCGCGGCTGCTGCGGCATGGAAATCGTCAACGATGACCGCCGATCCGGCGGGCAGGCCCGCGGCATCGTTGGCAATGGAGGCGATGGCATCGGCCGACATGGCTTTGTCCATCGCGAGCAGGTCGGCGGCATCAGCGCCAAATCCTGGGGCGAGGATCTGCGCGGCCTGGATGAAGCCGGTCCAGAAGCGGACCGGGTCGGCGTCGGCCCGGTCGCAGGACAGCCAGGACGTGTGGCCAGGTGGCCTGGCCGCGACCCAGCTCGACAGCAGTACGCTCTTGCCAGCGCCGGCCGAGCCGACCACCACGGTCAGGCGCTTGGCGGCGCCCGCAATCAGCCGGTCGTGCAGCCCTGGTCTGGTGACCAGGGTGGTGGGCAGCGCCGTCGGCCGGAACTTGGCCAGCGCAAACAGCGCGCCGGGTGAGGCACCGCGCGCGCCCGCCACTTTCTTCAGCACAGGCACAACTCTCGCCGGCTCTCACCCCATGGGTAGCGCTAAGCCCGCTCTTTACCTTCTAGGTTTGAGTATGGGTCATAAGCCATCCGGCCACCGTCCAATCGCAGGTGAACTCTGGCTGTCCTGCCGGTGTCTCACAGACGTCCATGGTGAGAATGTTGATCTTCAGGAGTGGCCCGTGGGTCCCATGTCACCCTCAGAGGGGTGATGACGCAGGCCCTGTCGCCGAGCATGCTGTCGGCACGGACTGACCAGCAGATGCAAGGCGTGACCCGGTGCGATCACAGACGTATGAGATCACTTTCGCGGGTGAGGCAGGCAGCGCACTGCGCGCGGAGTTCGACGACTGCGAGGTCACTGTGGGCTCCGGCACCA
>Ga0306922_10006264_pt1 | contig 11404 bp, 7 predicted proteins | sample sta12Cox44000082_FD_203758 | JGI IMG/M metagenome (GOLD analysis project Ga0306922, IMG submission 203758) | Lab enrichment of tropical soil microbial communities from Luquillo Experimental Forest, Puerto Rico - statoxic.12C.oxic.44.000.082 (v2)... | ecosystem: Environmental > Terrestrial > Soil... | reverse complement strand
GCCCATCGACATTCGAGATGCCAAAAAGGCGAACCTACCAGCTCTTAAATTTGACTACAATTCCGTTCCGCTAAGCATAATCGATAACGGCCACACCGTTCAGGTCAATTACCCGCCTGGCAGCACTCTGACTGTGGGGGAAAAGAGCTACACGTTGAAGCAATTTCATTTTCATCATCCCAGCGAGGAGCATGTGAATGGACACGGCTATGATATGGTGCTCCACCTCGTGCACTCTGATGCGGATGGCCGTCTCGCCGTGGTCGCAGTTTTCTTGAAGCAGGGCAGTCCTAACGGGTTCATTGACTCGATCTGGAAGGACATTCCGAAAGAAAAACACAAAGCGGTAGATGTTTCGGGAGCAACTGTCAACGCTAAAGACCTGCTTCCAGCTGACCGCGGATACTACATGTTTGCCGGTTCGCTTACCACACCACCTTGTTCAGAGGGAGTGACTTGGTACGTAATGAAAACCCCTGTGTCTCTTTCCGAGGATCAAGTGGCCACGTTCGGCCACTTGTATCCCAAGAATGCTCGGCCCATTCAAGCAACGAATGGCAGGGAAATTTTGGAAACCCAATAAGAGCGCGTCATAAACCAGAGCTGTGGCTGTTTACCAAACAAGTTGGTATGGAACGTGGGTGCTCCAAAAATCGTAGGGAGCTCATCACCTGGACGGTTCAAGGCACCATCGCGGCGGCTGACACTCGTGCGGTACTTTGGGGTCGAAGAGGTTTTTACCTTCATATTCAGGCAAGCGTTTTGTTGGCCGTGGTTTCTTCCCTTTTTGTGAGGTTCGCCCGCCACAGTGGGGTCAGAACGGCATTTATGTGCGGCACTAGAATCTCTCAGGGCACGTCACTTTGCCACTTTGCCGCTTTCTTCTCTATCGAATCGCAAGCCGACCTCACCGATTGCTTGGATCTCTCAACGCTCTTCGTCGCCATCCAGGGTATAGATTCGCAATGGAGTAAGTTGCCCCAAAAAATGCGTGCCGATGTGGGCCCCCAGAGGTCAATCCCGCCTCAAATCCACCATCAATCACAAGCCGGGGGATCACCGTGTAAGTGATCCCCCAGAGTGAAGACGCATACCCGGGAGTTGTGCTGTTGAGTTGGGTCTGACCGTAGAACTCCCCTACGAATTGAAGCCCACCATGGATGGTGTGTGAAAACGCAAGCGCCAATTGCTGGTTGCCATCAAAGCCAGCCGCATTCGGTCTGCCGACGAGGAATTCGGTGAAATTAAAATCCACGTTGAAGCGGGCGATGTTTTCGCTCGCACCGAAAGTAAAGGAGTGATCCACGCGCCCCGTGCCTAACCCATTTTCCGTGCTGGCAGAGGGAATTTTGAAGGCATAACTGACGGCCATCGTCGGCAAGTACGTCGTTTGCCGGTGAAATCTTATTTCCGTACCGAGCCAGTTGTCTCCGAAAGTCCGGTGCGTGCCGCTTTGGTCGGTCTGAGAAAGGAATGAAGTCGTATTCCAGCGCAGCTCAACGTCGCAAAGCAGCCCAAACTTCAACAAGCCGCCCATGGAAGTTTGGTGGACGTTCTCTTCGGGCCATTGCCGATCCCAGCCATATTCCAACTCCAGCACGCCATATTGCGTGACATGGGCTGGATTGCTGACGGTTGGCCGGTTGGGGTTTGCGGCAATCGAATCGGCGTAGCAGCCGGTTTGTTTTCCCAGCCATTGCCCAGCAGCCGTTTTGGCTGACACAAGCAACAGCGCTAAAAGTAGGAACTTCAATCGGGCATGCACATCATAATTCCGTTGTTTAGCACCGTAGCCTATCCTTACATAAATCAAAACAGGGGTCAGGTAATGCAATGGTGCTGCCGCACTTCGGACAATGGATGAAAGGGAATCGCAGGAGAGCTAAACCTGCTTAAGCCAGTGGAGGTCCGTCCACGTGTTTCCATTTGAAATGGAAGTTTACGTCAACGTGGTCGGCAATGCTTATAAAAGGTATCCCTTTGTTCATGCCGTAATCCTTGCGATTGAAAACCATCGCACCATGAATATCGCCCGAACCCGTGCCCTTACCAGAGACAGTCAGGGTCAACTTCTCTGGGTTCGACACTCCTCGAATTGTGAAATCCCCATCTACCTCAAAGGTGTGTGGTCCACTCGGCACAATTTTAGTCGATTTGAAGGTGATATAAGGATTCTGTTCGACAGCGAAGAAGTCTTTGCTCTTCAGCTTGCCATTCTTCATGCCACTTCCGGTATCGACACTGGCGGCGTCGATTCTTATTTCCAACTGTCCCGTTGTTTCATCAGGGGACTTGAACGTTAGGCTCGCATCCCACTTATCGAATTTCCCCGCAATCGTAACGGAAGATTTCACATGGAATTTTATCGAGCTGTGCCCTGGCACAATGTCGAAAACCGGGGCTTGCGCGCGACTAGTTGGCGCAAATACGACAAAAGCTGACAGGCAAAGACCAACAACGGATAGAGTGTATCGCTTGAACGCTGTTCGTTTCATCGGGGTTGGGTTCCTCGTCGGCCTGCTCTGCGCAGTTAACCTTCCTTTGGAATTGCCATCGCAGCTGGTTTTGTCCAGTCGCTCTCTTTGGGTTTCACAGGTACTGGTGTGGCCGTCTCTTCTCCTAAGATACGAATCTGTTCCCCAGCAAATTTGGACGTGGCGGACCGCCAAGCCAACTGTCAAAACTTCCAGTGCTGTTCCTTAGAAGTGTTCGGTGCTCACGCGTACGAGGGAGGGGATGGAAATCTTGTTCGCGTCGATGCGATCACTTTTCTTTTTCGCAGCGGCGATCGCCCGCAGCATCAAGGGATGGGCCACTTTCAGAGCTGCCGCGTGTGGCTTGAGGTGGTCGTAGATCCAGCCGGTGAACGTCGTGGCTTCCAGCGCGGCGCTCCACGGGTGGGCCGGCGTCTTCATCCAGCGATCTAAATCAAAACGTGTGGCGGGAATCCATCCTTCCGCACAGATCCTGCCGCTGCTGTCCTTTACGCAGTAGCTGATCTTTTGCTTGTGAAAATCCAGGCCGATGTAACACATAGGTCCATGAGGAGCCTCCTTGGTGTCTCTGAATCAGCGGGTCGCTGAATTCAGCTTGTGTACACCAAGCGCTCCTCCCTTGACCTATTCATTCAAACCAATCAGGAGTTGAGCAAGAACTACGTGTGCCTGTTCTTCGGATAATCCCTGGATGACTAAGCAGAGCATGTCGGTAGTGTGAGCCACCTGTCCAGTTAGCGTTGCCGGGCACTACTTCCGAGTTGCCCGTGATACGCTGCCAGTCCCCGTTTTGAGTGTAATCGCCTGTTAACAACGGTTACTCCGCGTCACGAGTGACCTTTGTCGGAGTCTTAATTTCGACACTCATGTCAGCTTTGAGGCGCTGCATGGCGCGCTGATCGAGTCGGATCAGACCGCGGCCGGGAGTGTCCAGATCGGCGATCAGGGCGACGACAAGCGCGATCGTGATCGGAACGAGGGTCAACGTCAACCAAAAGCGAGCCGTCAGCGTCGACCCACGGGTGAAGACCGCAATCAAAGAGACAGAAATAATGAGAAGCCACATAGGCGGCGGCACCCGATTCTCGAACGCGGCAAGGCGCTTCTCGTGAAGGTCGATCGTTTCGTTTAGAGAGTTGACGTAGACGGCGGTGACAGCCGTGCGATCATTTTGTGCAACCGTGGCAGCGTCGAGCCAAAGTTCTTCTTGGATGTGTTTGGAACGGTTCACGGCCTGATCGAAGCGAGCAGTATTGGCACCTGCGTTATCAAGTTCGAGACGTGCATCCACGTATTCCCGGAGCAGTTGCTTGGAACGATCTCGATAAGGTTGGGGAAGCGTGTCAGCGCGGAGATAGGTGGTACCGATCGAAATAGCTTCCTCTACCAGCAAGGAGCGGCGCTCCATGAAGCGCGAGCCCGCGAAGGTCAGGGTGAAGCCCAGGAGAAGGCTGACCAGTATGAAAAGCCCATCTCGGATCGTGCCCATCTGCTCTTTGCGTTGCGGGGCTAGCTCAATTTGGTAGCGGACGGCAACGCGCCGTCCAAGATCCAGGGCGACGGCCAGGACGATCGCGAGGAGCAGGCCCAGTTCCCATGGGTGATTGAAGATATATTCCATTTTGGTGCTCGCTTTTCTGGATGGAGAATAAACGGAAATTTGCTCTTAATGGAAGACCTTCGGTTTTGTGATGAGTGTCCGCTTGTCCTGCCTATAGGAAGGCACGTCAGTGGCGGATGCTCGCATCTGTGACCTCCGAAACCTGCTGGATATTGTATGTGGCCTGAAAGAATGAATAGTCTTGCGAGACCCTACCGCATTTCACTTAGTTTGCGCAACAAATAAACCGTCTAGACACAATGGGATTCGATTCGGCAACTCGAAGTCGTGCGGTGACGGGCGGATGGTCGGCCATCCCGAGGTGATCCTGCGTCCCCCGGTCCGCGCAAGATCGTGCCTAGGTGAGCTTCGACAGCCGTTCCCAATACAGAGAGGAACGACTAGTCGCGTAGCGTTTACTTATCGTCTTATTCCGTGGGGTCAACGTCGTGCACGTCGTGAACGTTCCCCGGGAGTGGTGGAATTGAGCCTCGAACGGAACTTTGATCGCACCCTAAGCCAGCTCGAACGTGTTCAGCCTCAACTATTAGGGTCATCGGAAGATACGAACTGGAGCCGAGTCTTTTGGCGGATGAATCCCAGGACAACGCAGTGCTAGTGCTAAAGTACAGCTTTTGATGTCCAATAGCCATGGAACGACAGGAGGAAACAGGTGAACGGAAAAACGAAGCTTGACCACGTGGTGGCGTGCTGCTGCGCGGCAGTCGCTGTCCTTGCGGCGTGTCCGTTGGCGTTCTCGCAAACCGCGCCCGCATCTTCGGCCAAGAATCAGAAGGCCGGTGAACCGATGCCGGCGGCGTGGGAAAAGTTGACGCCCTATCAGAGGTCGCTGCTGGAGAGGATGTACAACGATTGGGCGTACCTAGCGAGATACCGGGACGCCGATGCGGCGTTGCCGCCTGTTGCGCCGGGTGAAACGCGCGTCGTATTCATGGGCGATTCGATCACGGAAGGCTGGGGCATGAAGGCGACGGCGACAACTCCGGATCGCGGCGAATTTTTTCCCGGCAAGCCGTATGTGAACCGCGGCATTTCAGGACAGACCACGCCGCAAATGCTGGTGCGCTTCCGTCAGGACGTCATTGATCTCAAGCCGCGAGTGGTCGTCGTGCTGGCCGGCACGAACGATATCGCCGAGAACACGGGAAAAAACACGTTGAAGGAAATCGGCAACAACATCGCGTCCATGAGCGAACTAGCGCGCGCGAACGGCATTGCGGCGGTTTTGTGTTCGGTTTTGCCGGCGAGCGACTTTCCCTGGCATCCGGGTCTCGAGCCGGCGCCGAAGGTCAAGACACTGAACGCCTGGATCAAGGAATACGCGGCGAAGAGCGGCCTCGTCTACGTGGACTACTACACGCGAATGGTCAACAGCGAGGGCGGTCTGAAGGCGGAGCTGAGCCCGGATGGCGTGCATCCGAACCGCGCCGGATACGAAATCATGGCGCCGCTGGCGGAGGCAGGAATTGCGGAAGCGTTGAAGAAGCCAGCACTCCCCTGACCTCGGTGGCACGCAAAGGAGGAGTGCGACTATTGTCGCCTCAGTTGACCCTTTCGCGTTGTTGTCTGCCGCCACATTCCTACTGTTGCTGGTTCTCTTCTGGCACACAATCAGTCCGCGGATGCCATCGATTCTGAAATCATGGTATTCGCGCTCGTGACTCGGACGCTATCCTAAGGTGCCTTGGTCATCCTCCCACATCGGGTCACCTCGGCCTAGAACCGAATGGACGCGCACTCACCAAAAAGCGGCAAGCGGCCATGCATACTTCGTTCAGGTTGATTCAGTCCGCGGCATGAGAGCGGGTGAAAGCCACGCTAGAGCCAGCAGCAAGACCATCCTGGGTCCAATCATCATGCCCTGCATTAAAGCTGATACGGCGCCGATGACGGTGAAGAATCCGCGCCCGAATTTGTAGAGCCTCTGGAGAAGAGGGAAGAGACATGGATCCTCCCGCAAAATGTAGCACGAAGAAAACGCGTCCCCTTCCATAGCATGTGCCCGGCTAACGCACGGGGCGCACGATGTTTGCAACACCATGTTCACGATTAACTGCCGATGATTGACGGCGGCAGAGAACTAAGGCCTTTGCACACGTCGGTGGCTGGCTTTGCAAGGAGAATGTTCCACCATTGAGGGGACATCAGAGAAATGTTTTCGGCAGTGGGCACACGTCAATACGCAAACCTTGCCGGTCTGAATCCTTTCGCCGCTGGTCCTTCCTCTCATCTCGAATCGGCTCACATACCGATGCGTTTAACCTTCGCCTATCAAGGTATCTCCGACGATCGTTCGGCTCCCTTTGGCGGGCCGCGGGCTCGCGTGAAGGGAATTCGATTCTCGGAGCGAGAGGCACGCGAGCGTAAATGGTAGTTCCAATCTGCGGCTTTGAGTCAATAGAAAGGTACCCGTCAACCATCTTCAGCCGTTCTCTCATGCTGGTGAGACCAAGCCCATGCCCACTGCTGGCCTTCGCTGGTTCAAAACCAATCCCTGAATCGTGGACCGTCAACTCGATCTGATTCAATGTACCTGCGAGGGAAACTTCAAAGCGCCGCGAACCGCTGTACTTCACGGCGTTTTGCAGTGCCTCCTGCAAGACGCGGAAGATACACAGTGAGATTTCCTGCGGAAGTTTCTCCGGAATACCCTGGGAGTGAAAATCAATCTCGACATTCTGCCCGGCCGAAAGCTCTTTGCAGAAACTCTCGGCCGCCGCTCCAAGTCCCAAGTATTCCAGTTTCGAGGAGTGCAAACGGTGGGAGAGGGCCTGAATGTCGCTCGCGAGACCGGAAACGTGTTCTTGGACCTCCTTGACTCGACGGCTCATTTGACCATTTGAAGCGGGAAGTTCTCGTTTTAATCCTTCCAGATTCACACCCAACAGAGCCATTCGCTGATTGATGTCGTCGTGTAACTCTCTGGCGATCCACGCACGTTCCTCCTCGTGGGCTTCGATCAGTTTGCGACTCACGCTGGAAAGCGCTTCTTCGGCCTGCTTGCGCTCGGTAATGTCCCGGGCCATGACGGTGAACAGCCTCTTGCTGCCAACTCTCGTTTGAGAAATTGCAGCCTCGATGGGGAACTCCTGGCCATTTGCACGCAAACCCCACAACGCACCGCTAGCACGTCGGGTCGTGGTGCTTGCCTCACCGAAGTGCCGAACGTGTTCGCGGTGCACTGCACGGAAGCGTTCAGGGATGAAACGATCGATGGGGCTCCCGATCGCATCCCGCGCCGCGCAGCCAAACACTTTCTCCGCGGCATCGTTGAAGACAACAATTCGCTGACCTTCATCGATCGAGATGACCGCATCCATCGCTGACTCAACAATCCCCTCAAATCGCATCTGGCTATCGCGCAGCTCGGCTTCGGTCTTTCTCCTCCTCCCGCGTTGCCACAGGAGCGCAAGAATGATCAATGCCTGCGCCAACAGTAAGGCGATTCCCGCTATGACATATCGCCAGTAGAGTTCCCAAAAGGTTGGCTGACGATTCAGCACAATGCTTCCAAGGGGTAGACTGGTTTGCTGAATCCCCCAGCGTCGCAGGACACGCCAATCGAACATGTATGTCCCGGCCTGTGTTGAAATGTCGATTTCCTGCGGTCTTGTTCCGTGGAGAATCTCTAGGGCGATTGCAGCGATGGACTTTCCCTGATCTAGATAACGAACGATGTACCCTCCTACAGCCCCCTGCCCGACAAGAGTGTCAGCTAGTGTGAAAACAGGAGCGTTGGCCCCCACCGCAAGCCTGCGAACTAATTCAGGGTTCGGGTTGTAGCTTCTCCCCGCGGCATCAGCCGAAACAGACGTGTACAAGATGATGGTGTGTTCAGATAGCTGTTTCACTCGCTCAAAAACTGTCTCCATCGGAAGGTTCGTCAGGTAGGTGAATTGTAGAGCTTCATGCCTGCGCTCTGTCTTTACAACAAGATCCTCTATATGGCGATCGAACTCTGAGGTGCCACCCACAACAACCACGTGCTTCGTTTTAGGAAGCAGGAGAATCGCAGCCTCCAACGTCCTATCCGTATCGAAGTCAAGCCATCTCCCGGTGAAGTGAGCGTCGAGCTTCGGATAGTCCGCCTGTTGTTCGGTAGTGCAACAAAAAACAATCGGAATGCCCGGAAAGAATCTCTCGTGGGCGGCGGCCATGAATTTGGTGGGCGTGGGTCCCACCGCGATGATCACATCTGGGATGCGCAGTTGATATTTCTGAATAAGCCAGGCTCGGATGTCGGCTTGCGATGCTTGATCTGGAAAAAGTGCGGTCTCTAGGTACTCGCTATGGAACTCAATGTGGAAGGTTGCGTCCGCCTGCAACGCAACATCTAGATCCCGAACAACCGCAGCAACCGCGGGTGCGGAGATGCCCAGTTCACTGATCACCAAAACGCGCCGCGTTTCTGCGATCTGCGCGCGTGCAGGTGGGACGAAAAAGCAGACCCCTACTGTCAAACAGAAACGGAGATTGCGAAGTTGTCTCGACACGTGCATCGAACATTGCTGCAAAATCTGCTGCTTCCGACAAGCCTGATCCTCAGTCGAAGACCCCGGCGAAGGCAGGCAGCTTGGGTTTAGTAACTACGGTCGCGACACTGTCAAAACTGACAGGTGCGGAGTCCTCTCGAATGACATAAGGAGGCGCTCCAAAATGAACTACGAGTGGTTCCCTTCGAGATCCGTAGCCCAACTGGAACCCCGACTTCAGTGGAGCTATGCTCTACTAATGCTCGGTCGATTGCAAGGGATGTTTTGCGTCCAACGCTGCTTTTCCGCCTCCCTGGTGATCCTGATCGCAACGATTCTGCTGTCTGGCCCCGCTTGCGGTCAGACGGTTTCGACCGGTGCACTGATTGGCATAACGCTTGACCCTTCCGGTGCGGTTTTGCCAGGGGTGTCTATCCAGCTTAGCAACGCAGAGACGAAAGAGACGGAATTCACCACGTCGGACAAAGAGGGACGCTTCTCGTTCACTTTGTTGTCCCCTGGCACGTATGAGCTACGAGCCAGCAAGACGAACTTCGATGCGCTGCATCTCACGAATATAAATGTATCGATCACAGAAACACTCCGGCTCGAACTTCGTTTGCGACTCGCCGAAGTGGTCGGCAACGTGCAAGTTTCTTATGAGCCGCCTATGGTGCAAAGCGACAACTCAGCGCTTGGCCGGCTGGTTAACGAAGAGGCGGTCGGTCATCTGCCACTCGTCACAAGGAACTTCGCTCAGATAGCTGGTCTGGCGCCCGGGGTCGTTGTCGGCGTCTACAACGCAACGGAGCTGGGCATCGGTGGAACGGCACTTTCCCAAATCAGTAAGTCCAACGATGGACTTTACGTGCACGGATCCAGATCCTACGGCAATAACTGGCAGATTGAGGGAATTAGTGTGACCGACCTGCAGGGCAGCGGTGCATCGAGTGGTGGAATTCCAACTCCCAACCCGGACACGATTCTGGAATTCAAGGTCCAGACTGGGCTCTACGATGCGGCGTATGGCAGATCGGGAGGTGCCAATGTCAGCGTGATCACAAAGATGGGAAGCAATACCTACCACGGAGCGGCCTTCGGGTTCTTTCGTAATGATGTTCTGAACGCGAACGACTTCTTCCTGAATCGAACCGGTCAGCCGCGGCCGGCGCTAAGACAAAGTCAGATGGGGTTCAACGTCGGCGGACCGATCAAGAGGGAGAAGTTCCTGTTCTTCGGTGCCTATCAGAAGACCCACCAATTGAATGGCTTGGCACTAGGTCAGGCTAGGATTGCATGCTCGGCAGCCTTGAGTTCACCGCCAATTGGCAACGACAGGACGCCAGCGGCGCTTGGGCGATTATTCGGTGGCATGACCGGCGCTTTGGGAGGCGCGGCTATCCGGACCGATGGATCTAACATCAACCCTGTTGCACTGGCGCTTCTGAATTTCAAGCTCCCCGATGGAACTTTCTTGATTCCCACCCCACAAACGGTGGATCCGTCGAGAGCGTTTGATAGTCAGGGCTTTTCGAGCTTCACAAAACCTTGTAATTTCGATGAGAACCAGTTCTTAACCAATTTCGACTATCTCCGCTCGTCAAAGACAAAAATTGCGGCCCGTTTTTTCTTTGCTCGTGACAGCGAAGTGGTTACGTTTCCTGGCAATGCCTTTAATTCACTTGCGAATATCCCCGGATCTCCGAGTCCGGCTGATTCCGATTTCAGAGTTCTCTCTCTCACCCACACGCACATACTAGGTAATACATCACTCAACGAAGCGCGGATCGGATACGTGTACAACAAGACCCATACACGGGCCAATCCGCCGCTCAAATGGTCCGATGTCGGCGTCGCCGAAGGTGAAATGAGTGAAGCGAATGAACTGCCGAGCCTGAAAATTCTCGGTTCCGTCAGCTTCAACTCCGCGTTTCCACAAACGTATACGCAGTATAGTTTCGTCGGCGACGATACCCTAAGCTTTGTTTACGGAGCTCATGCCATTCGAACCGGCGGGTCGCTAACCAGATTGCAGGACGATCATGATGTCGAAGGAGTTGGATCATTTGTGGAGTTTTTGAGCTGGCCAGATTTTTTGCTCGGCAACAGCGCGGCAGGTAACGGAAGTGAAGCCTTCAGCAACGTATTTGCCTCGGTAGACCTCTTTGGCTTGTTCAATCGCGAGTACAAGGTGTGGGAGGGCTCTGCCTTTGTTCAGGACGACTACAGGATCAGTAAGTCGCTAACCCTAAATATAGGGTTGCGCTACGAGCGCCTTGGTCAATTTGGCGACAATCTGGGGAGAAACTCCAGTTTTGACATCAATAGGGCAGATCCAAATCCTCCCGCAGGTGGAAGCGTCGCTGGTTATAACGTAGCCTCGAATTTTCCAGGCGTTCCTCCGTCTGGCGTCGAGCGCGTAAGTAATACGTTTGGTACTTATGGTGTTGGTCAGAACGCCATCGCGCCGCGCATCGGTTTTGCCTGGAGTGTCTTTCCCAATACGAATCGCCTCGCCTTCAGGGCAGGATACGGCATTTATTACTCTCGACCAACCGGTCAAACCTTTCTGTCAACCGTGACCGGAGCCCCCTTCACCCTGCTTCGAAGTTCAGTTGGCACATCAAATGCGGATGCGACGTTTCAGGCGCCCTTCGCCAGTCCATTCCCTACGCCGAAATCTTTTCCTGAGTTCACGCCGTACTCATCGAACTCGACGGTATCGATCTTCAGTATCGCGCCGGGCATTCGTCCGGCAATGATTCAGGAGTCCTCCTTGAATCTTCAATGGGAGTTGCACGATGGTTGGTTACTGG
>Ga0306922_10006263_pt1 | contig 11405 bp, 11 predicted proteins | sample sta12Cox44000082_FD_203758 | JGI IMG/M metagenome (GOLD analysis project Ga0306922, IMG submission 203758) | Lab enrichment of tropical soil microbial communities from Luquillo Experimental Forest, Puerto Rico - statoxic.12C.oxic.44.000.082 (v2)... | ecosystem: Environmental > Terrestrial >... | reverse complement strand
CGAACGGCTGCATGGACGATCCTGGCAGCGACGATGTCATTGGCCGCGCCTGCACAGGCCCAGACCTACGATCCCAACTACCCGGTCTGCCTTCAGGTCTACAACAGCGCGGTGGACTACCACTTCGAGTGTTCCTATACATCGATGGCCCAGTGTCAGGCATCCGCATCAGGCCAAGCGGCCCAGTGCATAGTCAATCCATATTACGCCGGGCCGCAGACGAAACCTCGTCCGCACAAGAAGCGGGCGCACGTGCAACAATAACTGGATCGTCGCTTGCACTCAGACATCGTCGTTTGCACTCAGACCGTGGCCTTGCGCCTCACCTTCGCGCGCTCTGCACATCTTTGGCGGTGACGGCGTCCTGGTAGCTGTTGCCGAAATGGGTGCGGAGATAGTTCACGACGGCGGCGATCTGGTCGTCGCTCATCAAGTCGCCAAAAGGCGGCATGGCACGCCGGCCGTTGAGGACGAGATCGATCGCATAGCCGCTCGCTTCGAGATTGCGATTGGCGACCAGTGACGGATAGCCGCCGGCGCCGCTCGCTCCCATTGCATCGATCATATGGCAGCCTCGGCACACATTGACGTAGAGCTCCTCGCCGCTCATCTCGACAAAGCGGTAGCCGGAAGAGAAGGTGGGGCCCTTGAGCGGTGCCGGGTCGTTCTGCCCCAGAGCCGGATACGACAGCAACAGCACCAAGCCGGCCATCACCGCCTGGGTGGCCCAGTCCGCGCCGCTGAGCGCTCCTCGCCTCATGTCTTGATCACCCGCTCATGCAGCCGGGCGATGGCATCGAGCGAGGAGAGGATCGCGCCCTCCTGCCAGGCCGGCAGCGCGGACGCATGCTCTCCCGCGAGCAGGATGCGCCCGTCGATCTCGCACAAATTGCGATAGTGCTGTTTGCGCGCCTCCTCCGACCAGTCGCCGCTGCAGCCGAGCGTGAACGGCACCCGATGCCAGGCGACCGCGATACCGTTCTCGAACTCCGCCTTGTATTGCGGATGGATGGCCGCGCCGAATTCGACCGCGCGTGCCACGCGCTCGTCGGGCGGCATCGCCGTGAACTCGAAGGAATTGGCGCCCTCGAACAGATAGGCCCCGAGCAGGATGCCGCGCCCGCTTTTGTTGTAGCCGGTGCTGGGATAGCCGATCTGGTGGATCGGCAAATCAGTGTAGCTGATGCCGCCATAGATCGCGTCGTCCTCTTCCCAGAAGCGGCGCTTGAACTGTAGTCCGATCTTCACCGATCCCGCATAAGGCACGGCGTCGATCGCCGCCTTCATGCTGGCGCTCACATTGACCGGCAGCTGGCTCAGGATCGACAGGGGAATCGTGCACAGGCACCAGTCGGCCACAGCCTTCTGCGGCTGCCCAGGATTCTTCGCATCCACATAAGTCACGGTGACGCCGCGATCATCCTGCCAGATTTCCGTGACCTTCGCATTGAAGCGGATGAGATCGCCGACTTCCCTGGCGAAGGCCTTACCGATCATGTCCATGCCGCCGACCGGCTGAAACATCGTGGTCTGGAAATTGTAGTTGGCGAAATTCTGCAAATAGCGCCACAGGCGGGACTTGAGGATCTCCGATAGCCCCAGCGGGTCGCTCGGCATGGGCGCGGCCGACAGCCCGCCGCCGGGCGGCTTGGCATAGCCGCGATATTCGGAAGCAATCAGACTCGCATGGTATTTATAGTCATGATCGAGCGCGCCCCAGGATTTGAGCGCGAGCAGCAGGATTTCCTGATCCTCCTTGGAGAGCGCCTCATCCAGCCTGCCCTGGCTCACGGCCTTCGCCAGCAGCTCCGAAATCTGTCCCTGGAAATCGGCCTTCACCGCGCGGATCCGCTGCGGCACACCACCGAAGGCGCGCGATGCGTGCAAGTATGCGCTGTGATTGAGCTGGATGAAGGGTTCGAGCGCAACGCCCAGCCGCTTGCAATAATCGAGCAGCGCGCGGTGATGATAGGGAATCCGCCACGGGCCCGGGTTGATATAGAGGCCGTCCCCAAAGGCGCAGGTCTGCTTGAAGCCGCCGAGTTCGACGAAAGTATCGCCGCCGCGGAGCGTCCAGTTACGTCCGCCGGGCCGGCCGTTGAACTCCAGCAGCTGGACCTTGTAACCGGCCTTGCGCAGCTCCAGTGCGGCAGTCATGCCGGCGAGGCCCGCACCGAGAATGAGCACAGAAGCGCCTTTCGGATCGCCCTCTAGCCGGATCGGCCCCTGATAACGGGATTCCGAGGCGAAGCCGAGCGCCGTCATCGCGTGATACATCGCGGCGCTGCCGGCCACCGCGCCGATCAACGAGAGCAGATCGCGCCGTCGGACCGTGAGAGGTTCGTCCTGCATCTGATCTTCGATCGCCCCAAAGGAAGAGGACGATAAAGGAAACGGCTCACGCCGCGTCTGTCAAGGAAACGCTGTGCTGCGTGCTCCGCACAACACGTGTTGTTGATGGGCGCGTTGGCCGGTCCGCGTCCTCGGTCTCATCTGACCTCGCCCCGCAAGAGCACACACGCCCGATCGCTTGCCAGCAAGCGACCGGTCCCGTCTCTCCTATTTCTGCGCAATCAGCGCATCAAGCGCCTTGTCCGCATCGGCGCAGGCCTGGTCTACGCTCTTCTGATTCAGAATCAGATCCTGCACCGCCTGGCCGACGAACTCGCGCGATTCCGGATTGGCGACGATGGGGTAGCCGACCTCGGAGGAGCCTTTCGCGGCGAGCATATCGAGCGCAGCCTGCCACTCCTTGCGCACGGGCTCTGCGTCGATCCATTTGCGGTAGTCGGGATCGTTCGCCACCGACGAGCGCGGCGGCGCAATGCCCTGCACCGCCATCAGCTTCTGCACGGCGGGGCTCGTCGCCCATTGCACGAAAAACCAGGCCGCATCCGGCTGCTTGCTATAGGCCGACACCGCCATGCCCCAGCCGATCGCGGTCGGCACCTGGCCGGCCTCACCCGCCGGGAACGGGATCAGCGTCGTATCCTTCAGCCGCTCGCCGCCTTCCATCACCGTGCGCAGCTCGTTGGAGGATTCGAAGGCCATCGCGGCGCGGCCTGAGCGGTAGAGCGCGGAGATCTGGTAGAAGCTGTAATTGACGACGCCGGGCGGGCCGTGGTCGCGCAGCAGCCGGCTATAGATGTCGAGCGCCTCCTTGTCCTTCGGCGAGCAGAGCGCGGACTTGCCGTTCACGATGTAGCTGCCGCCGACATTGTGCAGCATGTTGCTGAAGGTGTAGGCGACCGCCGGCTTCAAGCCGCGGGAAACGAAGGGCGTCAGCACATTGTCGCACGCCTTGATCTTCTTTGCGGCCGCTTCGACCTCGGCAATCGTCTTCGGCTGGTCGATGCCGCATTTCTTGAAGACATCAGTGCGGTAATAGAGGACCGGGCCTTCGATGTTCATCGGCAGGCTGGTGAGCTTGCCGCCATAGGTCGCTGCCTTCACGAGCGCCTGGCTCAAGCCGGCGTAGTCATAATCGGGCGCGACTTGGTTCCTGGTCATCGCGCTGAGATCGGCGTACCAGCCGGCGGCGGCGAATTGCTCGCCTTCGCGCGAAGGCAGGCTCATGAATGCGTCGACCTCGTCGCTATGCGCATTCATCACCGTGACCAGGCGCTGGCGCATCTGCTGCTCCTGGTAGCTGTCGACCTTCAGCGTGATGCCCGTCAACTTTTCGAAGTCGGTCTTGTACGCCAGGAGAGCTTGCGACACCGGATTGTTGTTGGCGAGAAAGGTGACGGTCTTGCCCTGGAACTTCTTCCAGTCGAAATCGGCCGCATACGAAGCGGAAACGACCATACCGGCTGCGAGACATGAGAAGGTGAAGCGCGCGAGATCGGGCTTGGCTGTCATTGCAGTCCTCCTTGATCGGAGCGCTTCTGGCCCTCATCTCGCGGGCGAGCGGACCATCATGCACCACGAGGTTGACTATTCCCTGATCGTGCACGAATCCACCGCGCCCCCGGCACGCTCCCCGAAATAACAGCTATCCCTCGCGATCCGGCACCGCGGCTTCGGCGAACGTCGCCATGCCGTTGTGAAGCGCGCAGGCAAGCCGCACCAGCGGCAGCGCGAGAGCTGCGCCCGAGCCTTCGCCAAGCCGCAAATCCAGATCGAGCAGAGGGCGCGCATCAAGCGCGTCCAGCACGATGCGATGCCCCTGCTCGGCCGAGCGATGCGAGAAGATCAGTGAGGGGCGGCAGGACGGATTGAGCCGCGCCGCCGCCAGCGCCGCAACCGAGACGATGAAGCCATCGATGAGGAGCGGAATGCGTTGTTGCGCGGCAGCGATAATGGCGCCGGAGATGGCGGCGATCTCGAGCCCGCCGACGGCGCAGAGAACGCGCTCGGGCGAACGATCGGCCGCAAGCCCATGCCGCGTCAAAGCCGCATCGATCACGCCCGCCTTGTGCGCGCGCCGCGCGGCATCGATCCCGGTGCCGTGACCTGCGATCGCCTCGGCCTTGACCTGCAGCAGCGCGGCGGCAATCGCCGCGGCGCTCGTGGTATTGCCGATGCCCATCTCGCCGAGAATGAGAAGGTCGGGCACGCCCTGCGCTACACGTACGACCGCACGCTTGCCGCAGTCGAAGGCAAAGGCGAGCTCAGCGGGTTGAAGCGCTATCTCCATGCTGAAATCGCGCGTGCCGCGGCGTGGCTTGTCGGTGACGACGCCGCTCATCGACTGCTCCGCCAGCGTGCCCGCATCGACCACTTCGAGACGCGACCCGAGCTCACGCGCCAAGACGGAGATCGCCGCGCCTCCGGCGCAGAAATTCGCCATCATGGCGATGGTCACTTGCTGCGGATAGGCGGAAACACCTTGCGCGACGATGCCGTGGTCGCCGGCAAAGACCGTGATCGGCACACTGGCAGCGCGCGGCCGCTCGGTGTGCTGCAGCCCGGCCAGCTCAATCGCCAAGGTCTCCAGCCGGCCCAATGCACCGGTCGGCTTCGTCAATTGATCCTGCCGCGCACGCGCGGCCTCGCGGTGATGCGCGGAAGCATCGGGACATTCTTGGTAGACCCAGTCGGGTAACGATTTGTCGTGCTGCATGTTTATGCCGATACGCGTTTCAAGATGTAGCAGTCCATGATCCAGCCATGCCGCTCGCGCGCATCGCGTCGAGCGGCGATGATGGCGGCGCCGACATCGGCCAGACTGCCCGAGAAGATGATCTGATGGAGCATGCCGAGATAGGCGCCCCACCAGATGTGAATGCCGTTCGGGTCCAGCACCTCGAACGCTGTACCGCCGTCGAGCATGACGACCACGGTGTCGACACCAGTCGGCCAGCCACCTTCGCGCAGGCGCCGCCCGGTTGTGACGAGAAACGCTTCGCCGATCTCGTTGAGCGGCAGCGCATGCGCGGCGCACAGCGCCTGGATTGCCGTGATGCCCGGCACCACCTCGATCTGCGGTAGGGAATCAAGCCGTCGTGCAATCCGCAGGCTCGAATCGTAAAGCGAGGGATCACCCCAGATCAGCAGTGCAACGCGTCCGTGTTCGCCGAGATTTTGCGCGATCTCGTTCGACCAGCTTGCGGCCACCGCATCGTGCCAGTCGTCAACGCCTGCCCGATAATTCTCGCGCGCGCTGTCGCGCCGCGGCAGATCGAACTCGACCACGCGTGTCGCGGCATTGGTCAGCACGTCGGCGCAGATCTGTCGCCTGAGATCGGCCAGATCTGATTTATCCTCGCCCTTGCGCGGGATGAGGATGAGGTCGGCGGCATTGATCGCATCGACCGCCTTGCGCGTCAAATGCGCAGGATCGCCACAACCTATGCCGATCAAAGAGAGCGTCAGCATCATGTCTCTTCGGCTGCCAACGAGCCGAACAGGATGATCGCGGTCGCGGTGACGCTTTCGCCTCCGAGCTGCTCGGCAAGCTCGGCAATTGTGGAGCGCACGAGGCGCTGGTCGGTGTGGCCGATGGATTCGGCAAGCAGCGCCGGGGTGTCCGGCGACAGCCCCTGTGCGATCAGCTTTGCGGCGAGCGCAGGAAACGTCCGCTTCCCCATATAGACCGCCGTGGTCGAAAGCGGATCGGTCAGCGCCGCCAAGTTGAGATCGTCGGGCAATTCGCCGCGCACGTCGGCGCCGGTGATGAACTGCACCCGGCGCGCGGTGTGCCTGCGGGTGAGCGGAATGCCGGCGACCGCCGCTGCCGCTGAGGCTGCGGTGACGCCGGGAATAATCTCGTAAGAAATGCCTGCCGCTCGCAGCGCCTCGATCTCCTCCTCCAGCCGGCCGAAAATGCCGCAATCGCCTGACTTCAGCCGTACCACGGCCGCGCCCGTTGCCGCGTAGTCGACCAGCAAACGGCTGACGTGCTCCTGCCTGGCCGACGGCCGGCCGGCCCGCTTGCCGACGGAGACCAGTCGCGCACCCTCACGCGCATGGTGCAAAATATCGCCGGAGGCGAGATCGTCGTAGAGCACAACGTCGGCCGCCTTCAGCCGCGCGGCGGCTTTCAGCGTCAGAAGCTCGGGATCGCCGGGACCTGCCGAGACAAAGGAAACAAAGCCGCTCACCTGTCCTCCGCGATGAGATGAAAGAATGTGCCGGTGACATTGCCCCGCCGCGAGCCGGACTCCGCAACGTCAGCGTTGTTGGCATCGCGCACGCTTGCAAGCGGCGCGTCGGGCTGGGCGAGAATGGTCGCATAGTGAAATTCGTGGCCGCGCAATTGCGCGCCGGCAGCGTGGCCGGGCATCGGTGATTGCAGCTCCGCCTTGCGATAGCCGAGATGCATCTTGCGCCTGGCAAAACTGGTTTCGAGACCGAGCAACCCCGTCATCGCGTGCCGCGTCCCCTCCTTGTCGACAAGTCCCGCGCCCAGCACCATATAGCCCCCGCATTCGCCATGCACGGGGCGCGTTTCGGCGAAGGCACGCAGCCGCTTACAGAAGTTGTCGTTCGCCGCAAGCCGGCCCGCATGCAATTCCGGATAGCCGCCGGGCAGCCAGACGACATCAGCGCTGACGCTGGGACCTTCGTCCGCCAACGGCGAGAACCGCATGATCTCGGCGCCGGCCGCGCGCCAGCCCTCAAGGACATGCGGATAAATGAAGGAGAACGCCGCATCGCGCGCCAGCGCAATACGCTGCCCGGGCGGGGTGAAACACGTCGCGCAGGATGGTTTGAAGTTTGCGAGATCCATCGCCCCCTCGGCGACCTTGAGCAACTCATCGAGATCGACCCGTTCGGCAACCAGCCGCGCCGCCTCGCCGATCAACTCGTTGAGGCGATGCAGCTCCTCCGCCTGAACGAGCCCCAGATGGCGCTCCGGCAGCGCGATCGGCGCATGCCGCGGCAAGGCGCCGAGCACGGGAATGTTCGCTCCCGCCATCGCGCGCCGTATCAAATCCTCGTGGCGCGGGCTCGCGACACGGTTGAGCACGACGCCGGCGATGCGCACCCCTGGCCGAAAGTCGCGCAAGCCCGCGGCGACCGCCGCCGCCGTCTGCGCTTGGCCCGCGGGGTCGAGCACCAGCAGCACCGGCCAGCGCATCATCTCGGCAATGTCAGCACTGGCGCCGGTGCCGCAGCGGCCCGGCATCGCGACGCCGTCGAACAAGCCCATCGAGCCCTCGGCGAGCACGAGATCCGCATCTCGCCCGCGAGAGACCAGCGCGTCGATGGTCTCTCGCGGCATCGCCCAGCTATCGATATTGACCGACGTGCGGCCGGTCGCGGCGGCATGAAAGGCGGGATCGATATAATCGGGTCCGCTCTTGAAGCATTGCACGGCAAGCCCGCGGTCGCGAAACGCGCGCGCCAGCGCCAGCGTCAGCGTGGTCTTGCCGGTGCCAGAGGCAGGCGCCGAGATGACGATTGCACGCGGCATCATCTCACCTCCGGAAAGCGCGGCGCGGTGCCGACAGGACGGTAGCGGCGGTCGTAATCGGCGGCATAGAGCCGGCTTTCGGCAAAATCATCAGCGCCGATGGTGCGGCCGACCAGGATGATGGCGGCGCGCTCGAGTTTTTCGCCAAGCGCGGCATCGAGCGTGCCGAGCGTGGCGCGCACGATCTTCTGGTCCGGCCAGCTCGCGCGCCAGACCACCGCGACCGGACAGTCGGAACCATAATGCGGCACGAGTTCGGCGATCACCTTGTCCAGCACATGCACGGACAGATGTATCGCCAGCACCGCGCCGGTCGCGGCGAACGCCGCCAGCTTCTCGCCTTGCGGCATCGCGCTCGCTCGCCCAGAGGTGCGCGTCAGCACCACCGATTGTGCGAGGCCCGGCAGCGTCAGTTCGGCTTCGAGCGCCGCTGCGGCGGCAGCGAAGGAGGGCACGCCGGGGGTGATGGTGAAGGGAATGCCGAGCTCACGCAGGCGGCGCAGCTGCTCCCCCATAGCCGACCAGACGGAGAGATCACCGGAATGCAGCCGCGCGACATCTTGCCCTTTCGCATGTGCTGCTTTGATCTCGTCCATGATCGCATCCAGCGACAGCGGTGCGGTGTTGACGATGCGCGCTCCTTCCGGGCAATGCGCCAGGATTTCCGCCGGCACCAGCGAGCCGGCGTAGAGGCAGACCGGAGAGGCTGCGATGAGATCGCGCCCGCGCAGGGTGATGAGGTCAGGCGCGCCGGGTCCGGCGCCGATGAAATGCACGGTCATGCGCCCAATCCCTTCACTGCGCTCCATTGCACGACCGGCCGGGATGCCTCCCAGGACCGAAAGCCGCCGAGCGGCGCCGCACGCGCGACCTCGATCCGCATGAGTGCACCACCATGACGGCTGTGCAGCTCCGTCAGCAGGGCCTCAGTCTCCAGCGTCACGGAATGCGCAACCGCGCGCGTACCGTCCGGCAGCAGCGCCCAGACGCGAGCGAACATTGCAGCGTCGAGCCCGCCGCCAAAGAACACGGCATCCGGCTTGTCGAGATCGACCAGAACAGCAGGCGCGCGGCCGGTAATCACCTTGATCCGATGCGCAAGCCCAAACCCCGCAGCATTAGCGCGGATATTGCCGGCGCGATCCTCGCGCGCCTCGATTGCGGCAGATCTGCCGCCCGCCAGCGCCCATTCGACGGAGATCGAGCCCGAGCCCGCGCCGATATCCCACAGCATCTCGTCAGGCCGCGGCGCCAGCGCGGAGAGCGCGAGCGCGCGCATCGCGCGCTTGGTGATCTGGCCATCATGGATAAAGAGATCGTCTGATAGTCCCGAGCAGCGCGGCAAGCCGGCCGCGCCTTCGGCCTGAAGCGCGATGGCGAGCGGACTTGGCGCGGAGGGGTCGGCGTGGTCGCACGCCCGGCTTTCGACGATGCTCTCGCGCGGCCCGCCAAGAGCCGACAACGCCCACAGGCGCGATGCGCCCCAGCCTCGCGCGGTAAGCCAGTTCGCGAGATCGGCCGCCGCCTTGCCGTCGCGAACCAGGCAAATGATCCGCGCGCCGCGCGCGAGCAGCGGCACCAGCCGCTCGAACGGCGCAGCATGCAAGGCGATGCAGATCGTCTCTTCGAGCGCCCAGCCGAGACGCGCAGCGGCCAGCGAGAATGTGGACGGCGCAGGATGCGCGATCCATTCGTCGCGCGACAGCTGCGTGGCGAGCGAAGAGCCCGCGCCATGCCAGAACGGATCGCCGGAGGCGAGCACCGCCGTCGCCCGCGCGCGACAGGCGAGCACAGGCGTGATGTCGAACGGCACCGGCCAGGGCCTTCCGCGTCCGCCGATATCGGCGAGCTTCAAGTGCCGCTCACCGCCGAACACGATCTCGGCTTTCGCAAGCGCCTTTCGGCTTGCGTCCGAGAGCCCGGAAAGGCCATCTTCGCCGATGCCTATGACGGTCAACCAGGGTTCACTCATGACGCGCGCGCTCATTCTGGGCGGAACAGGCGACGCCAACCGCCTCGCTGACGCTCTCGTGCGCGCGCAGATCGACGCGATCTATTCCTATGCGGGCCGCACCAGGATTCCGCTGCCCCATGCGCTGCCGACCCGAATCGGCGGCTTTGGCGGCGCTCAGGGGCTGGCGGACTTCGTCCGCAGCGAACAGATCACGCATGTGATCGACGCGACCCATCCCTTCGCCGCCGAGATGAGCCGCCATGCGGTCGAAGCCTGCACTGCTGCGGCCACGCCGTTGCTCGCGCTCGAACGTGCGCCGTGGACGCGCACGGCCGATGATCGCTGGATCGAGGTTGCCGACATCGCCGCCGCCGTCGCTGCCCTGCCCGACGCGCCCACGCGTGTGTTTCTCGCGATCGGGCGGCAGCACCTCGCGCCCTTCGTCGCCAAGCCGCAGCACGCCTATACGCTGCGTCTCGTCGATGCGCCCGACGGCGCGCTGCCATTGCCCGATGCCGAGGTCGTCGTCTCCCGCGGTCCCTTCACGCGCGAGGACGACCGCGAACTGATGCAGACGCGCGGCATCGCATGGCTGGTCGCCCGCAATGCCGGTGGCGACGGCGCTCGCGCCAAGATCGACGCCGCGCGCGAGCTCAAACTGCCCGTCATCATGATCGCACGGCCCGAACTTCCCGAGCGGCCGCGGGTCGAGCGCGTCGAAGATGTGCTCGCGTGGCTCTCTCATGATGCACGCCTCGGGGCATAGATCCAGCGGCCGACGCGGCGCGTCGACGAATTGCCGATGATGACGAGCGTCGCCATGTCGGCCATTTCGGGCCGGGCATCCTTGAGCCGCACGGTTTCGATGCGCTCCTTCGGCGTCGTCACGGCGTGGGCAAAAATGGTGAGCCGCTCGCCGCAGCCGGCCGTGCGAAGCACGTCGAGCGCGCGTACAAAACCTTCGGGCCGGCTCGGCGAGCGCGGATTATAGAGTGCGATGGAAAAATCCGCCTCGGCCGCGAGCCGCAGGCGCTTTTCGATCAGCTCCCACGGCTTGAGGTTATCGGAGAGATTGATGGCGCAGAAATCGTGTCCAAGCGGCGCGCCGGCGCGTGCGGCCGCCGCCAGCATTGCGGTGACGCCGGGCAGCACGCGGATCGCAATGTCGCGGCACTCAGGCGAGGCTTCAAGTGCCTCGAACACCGCGGAGGCCATGGCGAACACGCCGGGATCGCCGGAAGAAACGAGCACCACATTGCGTCCTTGCGCAGCGAGCTTCAGCGCTTCGCTGGCGCGGTTGAGCTCCATGCGATTGTCGGACGGATGCAGCCGGAGGCCTTCGCGCGCCGGCACGCGGGCGACATAGGGCGCATAGCCCAGCACGTCGGTCGCCTCAGAAAGCGCAGCCGAGACTTCCGGCGTGATCAGCGCCGCGTCGCCCGGCCCGAGACCGGCGATGGCCAGCCGGCCTGTCATTCGCAAAACTCCCGTCGCCGGCCGCGCCCATGCACCAGCACGATCGCGAAATAAGGACAATCGGTCGCCTCGGTGTCCTTCAGCCGCGCCACGCGCTCGCCCGGCATGGTGCCG
>Ga0306922_10006262_pt1 | contig 11405 bp, 9 predicted proteins | sample sta12Cox44000082_FD_203758 | JGI IMG/M metagenome (GOLD analysis project Ga0306922, IMG submission 203758) | Lab enrichment of tropical soil microbial communities from Luquillo Experimental Forest, Puerto Rico - statoxic.12C.oxic.44.000.082 (v2)... | ecosystem: Environmental > Terrestrial > Soil... | reverse complement strand
GAAGGCGCGTCATGTCACCGCCCTGGCGGTTGCGGCGACGGCGGGGCTGTGGATCGCATCCGGGCATTTTCCTGCGCAGCAAACCGCCCACGACAAAGCCGCTGCACGTCATGGCAAGGGCGACGCGATAAAGCCGTTTCGGGTCGCAGTGATGACCGCCAATCCCCTGCCCCATAATCGTACCCTCGTCATTTCCGGTCGCACCGAGGCCGACCGGCATGTCGCCATCACGGCGCGCGGCTCCGGTGTGCTCACCGATCTGCGGGTCAAGCGCGGCACCTTCGTGCACAAGGATGATATTGTCGCGATCCTTTCCGATGAAGCGCGGGAGGCGCAGGTCAGGCAGGCGCAAGCCGTCGTCACCCAAAAGCGCACCGAGCTTGAGGCCAAGCGGGCGCTGATCATGTCGGGAACCTTGCCGCGTCTGCAGCTCGTCGACCTCGAGGCGCAACTCAAGGCCGCAGAGGCGGCGCTCGCCGCTGCCGAGGCCGAGCGCGACCGGGGCATCGTGCGTGCGCCGTGGTCCGGCGTCATTCAGGATCTGGCGGTGGAGGTCGGCCAGGCTGCGTTCTCGTTTGCCGGCCGGGAGCTCGCGATACTGGTCGGGCTTGACCCGATGCTCGCGGTTGCCGAAGTCGCAGAGCGCAAGCTTGCGGGCATCAGGCTGGGCGGGAGAGCCGAGGTGCGCCTCGTGACCGGCGAACGCGCCACGGGCACGATTCGCTTCGTTGCCAAGAGCGCTACCCAGACGACGCGGACCTATCGGGTCGAGGTCGAATTGCCGAATCCCGATGGCGCGATCCCCGACGGCATCACCGCTGAGGTGCTGATTCCGCAGGCGCCGATCGCGGCGGCGCGGCTGCCGCGTTCGGCCCTGACGTTCTCTTCAAATGGCGAGCTTGGCGTGCGCCTGGTGGGCGCGGACGACATAGTTGAGTTCGCACCGATCACTGTCATCGAGGACAAGCAGGCGGCAATGTGGGTGACGGGTCTTGCCGGTGGCACGAGGGTGATCGTGCAGGGCCAGGATTTCGTGCGCGAAGGCCAGAAGGTCGAGCCGGTCGGGGCGCACGAGCTGACCGCGGTAGCGCAATAGGCTGGCGGCCGCCTTTATCCCGGCATCAGGGCGAGCAGAAACATGTCCGGCCTTATTGATTATGCGATCGATCATGCCCGGCTCACCATTGCTACGCTCATTTTTCTCCTGTGCGCCGGTCTCGTAGCCTATCTCACCATTGCCAAGGAGGCAGAGCCGGACATCAAGATTCCGGTCGTTCATGTGCATCTCTCGCAGCGCGGCATCAGCCCCGAGGATGCCGAGCGGCTCCTGCTCCGGCCGGTCGAGACGCAGCTGAAATCGGTCGAGAACGTCAAAGAGATGCGCTCCACCGCCTTCGAAGGCGGCGGATTCGTGCAGCTCGAGTTCGAAGCCGGATTTGATTCCAAGGCTGCGCTTGCCGATGTCCGTGCCAAGGTCGATCAGGCCAAGCACGACCTGCCGCGTGAAGCCGATGAGCCGCGGGTGTCCGAGGTGAACCTCTCGCTCTATCCGGTGTTGGTGGTGGGCCTCTCGGGCGAGGTGCCGGAGCGGACGCTGCTGCGCATGGCGCGCGCGGCCAAGAATGCAATCGAGCAGGCGCCCGGTGTGCTCGCCGCCGAGCTGCGCGGGGCGCGCGACGAGGCCGTCGAGATCATCCTCGATCCCACGCTGATCAACAGCTACGGCCTTTCCGTCGAGCAGCTTGGCACGATGACGCAATCATTGAACACGCTCATCGCTGCTGGTGCGATCGAAGGCGAGACCGGCCGCTTTGCCGTGAAGGTGCCCTCGCTGTTCGAAAGGCCGCAGGACCTCCTAAAAATGCCGATTGCGTCTACCGCGAAGGCATCGGTGACGCTCGGCGATATCGCCGAAGTCAAACCCACCTTCAAGGATGCGACCTCGGTCACGCGCGTGAATGGGCGTCCGGCCATGACCATCGAGGTGTCGAAACGCACCGGCGCCAATCTCATTGAAACCGTCGATGCTGTAAAAGAAATCGTCGGACAGCTGCAGAAAACCTGGCCGGCCTCCGTTCAGGTGACCTTCACCCAGGACAAGTCCAAGCTCATCCGGCAGATGCTTGGCGACCTGCAGAACTCGGTTGCCACTGGCGTGCTGCTGGTGGCCATTGTCATGTTGTTCGCGTTGGGCTTCCGGGCCTCGCTGTTCATCGGCATTGCGATACCGGCCTCCTTTCTTGCCGGGGTGCTCGGGCTGCAGCTCGCCGGGCTGACTATCAACATCGTGGTGCTGTTCTCGCTCATTCTCGCCGTCGGCATGCTGGTGGATGATGCCATCATCGTCTCGGAGTTTGCCGAGCGGCGGATGGCAGAAGGCATGGCGCCGAAAGCGGCCTATGCGCTCGCAGCCAAGCGCATGGCAGGCCCGGTGATCGCGGCGACCGCAACGCGGATTGCTGCCTTTTCTCCGCTCCTGTTCTGGCCCGGCGTGGTCGGCCAGTTCATGAAATATCTGCCGATCACCCTGATCGCCACGCTCGCGGCCTCGCTCGCTGTTGCACTGTTCTTCACTCCGACGCTGGGAGCGCTCTTCGGCAAGCGCGGCATGCAGCCCTCCGGCGCAGGCGATCACGCCCGTACGGATGAGCAGAAGCGGGGGGCCTATATTCGCATGGTCCACCTCGCCTTGCGCAATCCCGGTGCGACGCTCACATGCGCTGCCTGCCTGCTCGTTGTCGTGCAGCTCGCATATGCGCGCTATGGGCGTGGTGTCGAGTTCTTCCCGAGCGTGGAGCCTGACTATGGCCAGGCCATTGTGCACGCCCGCGGCAATCTCTCGCTCGCGGAAAAGGATCGGCTGGTCGGCGAAGTTGAGCGCCGGGTGCTTCGGTTTGCGGGACTTAAAACCGTGTACGCCCGCGTGGGCGAGCAGCCGCCCGGCTTGGCCGAGCTCACGGAGGACACGATCGGGGTGATCCAGTTCGAGTTTGCGGATTGGCGCAAGCGCCCGCCCGCACACGAGATCATGGATGCCATGCGTGCCAAGGTAGCCGACATTCCGGGCATCCTCACCGAGGTGACGGCGCCGCGCGCAGGGCCGGCAACCGGCAAGCCCGTCCAGGTTCAGATCAGCGCGTCCGATCCGGCTTTGCTGCCGGCCGCCGCCGACAGGGTCTCCGCCATCGTGCGGGCACGCAGCGATATCCGCGATTTGGAGGACGGACGTCCCCTGCCGGGGGTCGATTGGAAGATCGAGGTCGATACGGCGGAGGCCGCCAAATACGCCGCCGGTGTTCCCGTCGTCGGCAGCGCCATCCAGCTCGTCACCAATGGACTCAAGGCAACCGAATATCGTCCCGTCGATACTGACAAGTCAGTCGATATCCTGGTGCGGTTCCCGCCTGATCGCCGCAGTCTCGATGCCATTGACGACCTTCGCATCCAGACCGCGGCAGGGCAGGTGCCGATCGGCAACTTCGTGCACCGCCTGGCTGCACCGCGGGTGGGCTATATCAACCGTGTCAATGGCAATCGCGTGATGACGGTCAGCGCCAATGTGGCGGAAGGGGTGCAGTCCGCGAAGGTGCAGCAGGAGCTGACGCGCGAGCTCGCCAGGTCGGATCTCGGCCCCGGCGTGAGCTTCAAGCTCAAAGGCGAGGACGAGGAGCGCGCCAAGGCATCGGCATTCCTGCTGAAGGCATTCGGCACTGCGATCTTCCTGATCTTTGCCATCCTGCTGGCGCAGTTCAACAGGCTCGTATCCGTCGGGCTTGTGCTTACCGCCGTGGTGCTCTCGACCTTCGGCGTGTTGCTTGGCCTCATGCTCATGGGGCAGGCATTCGGAGTGGTGATGACCGGCATCGGGGTCATCGCCAACGCGGGCGTTATCGTCAACAACAACATCGTGCTGATCGATACCTATGATCGGTTGCGACGCGAGGGCATGGCGGCGCGCGATGCGATCCTCGAGACCTGCCGTGAGCGCGCCCGTCCGGTCGTGCTGACAGCCGCGACCGCGATTCTCGGCGTTCTGCCGATTGCGTTCGGCGTGAATATCGAGCTCCTCTCGCGCGAGATCATGGTCGGCGCGCCAGCGACGCAATGGTGGATAAATTTGTCGACCGCCATCGTGTTCGGTCTCGGCTTTGCAACCGTGCTCACCTTGATTGTCACTCCGGCCGCCCTCATGGCCATCGAAAACATGCGCGCAAGCCGCCTGCGATGGTCGGCGACGTTGCGACGCAGACTCGCGCAGCCCGCCCGCGCCTGACCGCGGCAAAGCGACCCACCAAATGCCGGCCGGGATAAGATAGAACGGCAGTGGGTGTCGCGCCGGAGCCGCGCGGCCGAACGCACTTCCTTGTGGGGTTGCTTGCAATGCGCAGGCATTTCGCGCTTTTCGCTGCTGCGATGCCGCTTCTTGCGATGCGGCTCGTGTTTGCGCAACCGGATGCGGCGGCCGATTACCCGCAGCGCCCGGTAAAGCTGATCGTGAGCACATCGGCCGGGGGCGGCGTCGACGCGGTAACGAGAATAGTGGCGGCAGCGCTACAGGGCAGACTTGGACAGCCGTTCGTCATTGAGAATCGCGGCGGTGGCGGCGGCAATCTCGGTGCCGAGGCGGTCTATTCCGCGCCGCCCGATGGCTACACGCTGCTCGCCTCACAGCCATCGCCGATCACCAGCAATGTTGCGCTTTTCAAGCGGCTCAATTTCGACCCTGCCGCGCTCGAACCCGTCGCAGTCATGTCGAAAATTCCCAACGTGCTGCTGGTGCGCCAGGCGTTTCCAGCAAAGACCGCGCAGGAATTCATCACTTATACGAAGACGCACCCGGGCCAGACAACCTACGCATCACAGGGCCCCGGCACCAGCTCTCATCTCACGGCCGAGCTGTTCTTGCAGCTGACGGGAACAAAGTCGCTGCATGTTCCCTATCGCGGGACAGGTCCGGCGCTCAATGATCTGGTCGCAGGCAACGTCGACTTCTTTTTCACCGAGCTCGCCACCGCCTACAAGCTGCATGAGGGCGGCAAGTGTCGAATCCTCGCAGTCACCGCCAAGCACCGGCTCGAACCGCTGCCTGACATTCCCACAATGATCGAGGCCGGGGTGCCGGGCCTCGTATCGGACACCTGGAACGCGATCAGCGCACCGCCCAAAACGCCCGCCGCAATCGTCGAGAAGCTCAATCGCGCTGTCAACGACGTCCTCAACGAGGCGGAGGTGAGGGCGCGCTTCAAGCTGCTCCATCTCGTCTCCGGGGGCGGCAGTCCACAGGACATGGCGCTGCTCAAGCGACAGGAAACCGAGCGCTGGAGCGCCGTCATTCGCGCGGCAGGGATCGAGCCGGAATAGGGGTGAACCGGTGTGCGGCCGCCCTGCCAAGAGCGCCGGGCCCTCGCTCAGGCAATGATATCGGGGGTGAGCTGGTCCTCGATGTAGGAGATGCGGTCCCGCAACTGCAGTTTGCGCTTCTTCAGGCGCTGCACCTGCAGCTGGTCGGAGCCCGGGGTATGCTGCAGCGCGGAAATAGCCGCATCAAGGTCGCGATGCTCCTGCTGCAGTCGCGCCAGCTGCTCATGCAACTCATGCTCTTCTTCTTTAGTCATTACAACCGCTGGTCTGCATACGGTTGCGGCCCGATACCATTATAGCAGATTTTTTGCGGTTTTGCCGCTGGTCTTGAAGCTGCGCAAAGCGGGGATTGCTGCTCTGCACCATCGAATCGGGCTTCGAAATTTCCGAGTTCCGGTGTAGTATGGGCCCGTCAGGCACTGAGCTGACAGAGGAGAACTTTAGAACATGTCCATAGAAGCCCATCTTGCCGAATTGGAAAGACGTCACCGGGCTCTCGAAGCGGAAATCGTTGAAGCACGAGCCCACCCATCGGTCGATGATCTTCAGATCGTGGCTTTGAAACGTCGCAAGTTGCTGGTGAAGGACGAGATCGCACGTTTACAGCAGGAGACATCAGTCCACTGAGTTTATTGAACGCTTGAGACGGAGCCGCCGCTCCGCAATCAGCGGAGCGGGCGGCTTGATTTGTGCCGGGTTCCGCCTCGCATCAATCATCTGACATGAGGATCGCGGCGCTCGTCGCGACGGGGGTTTGGTCTGGAGGCGGCGCGGTTGCGCCGCTTTGTATTTGCGGGCAGGCGCGCGCAGAGAATTATCCCAGCCGCACCATTTATCCATCCGGCGGCGCTGTCGACGTGATGGCGCGCGGGAATGCCGAGAAGCTCTCCAGCACGCTTGGCCAGGAGGTCGTGGTCGACAATCTCTATGCGGAACGCTTGTGCGCCGCTCAAGCTGAAAGTCGAGTTCGATAACGAACGCCATTCGACCTGAAATTTACGCGGAAGTTTCGTCACATCGCGCTGCAAATGGCACGCCTTCCCACGCCACAGCCGCAGCGATATATCTCTTCCATCTGCTAAACAAGCAAGCCGCGTCAGCCGCGCGAGGACATTGAGGGAGAGCCCGATGGCACAAGAGAACGGCACACGAAAGCATCCGCGCGGCGCGCTCAGCCGACGCAGATTTCTGGCCAGCGCCGCGATGACCGGCGCGGCGACGACCGTTGTCTCGCCGGCGAGCGCGGTCACGCCGCCATCGTCCTCCTCCGACGTTGCGGTGCCGCGTGCGCCGTCGGCGCTTCCGCCCAGCATGCGGGTCGCGGCTGCCGAGACCGACACCCCGAAGGAGCTGCCGCGCATCGGGGGGGTGCCGGGTTCCGACTTCATGGTCGATGTCATCAAGGGCCTCGACATCAAGTATCTGCCCTCCAATCCCGCTTCGAGCTTCCGCGGCATTCACGAGTCCCTCATCAACTATGGCGGCAACAAGAACCCGGAATTCCTAACCTGCACGCACGAGGAATCTGCAGCCGCCATGGCGCACGGCTATTTCAAGGCGGCGGGCAAGCCGCTGATGACGCTGTGCCACGGCACGGTCGGCCTCCAACACGCCACCATGGCGATCTACAACGCCTGGTGCGACCGCGTGCCCATGATCGTGGTCGGCGGCAACGACCTCGACGCCGCGCACCGGCCACCAGGCGTGCCGACCTTCCACTCCGCCCAGGACATCAACGCCATTGTGCGCGATTATACCAAGTGGGACGACACCCCTGTCTCGCTGCAGCATTTCGCGCAATCGTTCGTGCGCGCGTACAAGATTGCGATGACGCCGCCCTACGGGCCGGTCGCGATCTCGCTCGATGCCGGCTTGCAGCAGGAGCCGATCAGAGAGAACGGCGAGAAGCTCTATATTCCCCGCTACGTGCCGACCGCCCCGCCGCAAGGGGACAGCGGCGCGGTGAAGGAGGCTGCGCGGCTCCTTGCTCAGGCGCAGAACCCGGTGATCGTCGTCGATCGCGCCGCACGCACCGAGAACGGCATGCGGCTGCTGGTGCAACTTGCGGAAACCCTGCAGGCCGTGGTCATCGACCAGGGCGGCCGCATGAATTTCCCCAGCACGCACTATCTACGGCGGCCGCCGACCGCGGTGAACAACGCCGACGTCGTTATCGGCATGGAGCTTTCGGATTATTGGGGCACCGTGAACGCCTATATCGATAACGGCGAGCATGGCATCGGCGTCAACACTTCGAAGATAAAACCCAGCACCAAGCTGATCAGCATCAGCTCGGTCGATCTCAACACCAAGTCGAATTATCAGGACATTCAGCGCTTCCAGGTAGTCGATGTACCCATGGCTGCGGACGCGGAAGCCACCTTGCCGGCGCTGATCGAAGCGGTGAGGGCTGCGCTACCGAACGATCGCAAGGCCGCGATTGAGAAGCGCGGCGAGGCGGCCAAAAAGGCGTTTGCCGAAGGCAAGGAGCGCACCCGGCAGGCAGCGGCGTTGGCGTGGGAGGCCAGCCCGATCAGCACTGCGCGCCTTGCGATGGAGACGTTTGCCCAGATCAAGGAGCTCGACTGGTCGCTGGTGTCGTCTTCCGGCAACGTGAGCGGCTGGCCGAGCCGGCTGTGGCCGATGGAGAAGCATTACCACTGGCTCGGCGCGTCGGGCGGCTATGGCGTCGGTTACGGCGCTCCGGCCTCGGTTGGCGCTGCCCTCGCCAATCGCGACCTCGGCCGCTTCTCTGTGAGCATCCAGTCGGACGGCGACCTCATGTATGCGCCGGGCGTGCTGTGGACGGCCGCGCGGCACGGCATCCCGCTGCTCGCGGTCATGCACAACAACCGCGGCTACCATCAGGAGGTGATGCACGTGCAGCGGCTGTCGAATTTCCGCAACCGCGTGGCGAGCCTCGGTAAGGACATGGGGCCGATCGGCACCAGCATCGAGAATCCCGACATCGAGTATCACAAGCTCGCGGAATCCATGGGCTGGTGGGCGAAAGGCCCGATCAAGGATCCGGCCGAACTCGGCGCCGCGATCAAGCAGGCGGTGGCGGTCGTGAAGTCCGGCCAGCCGGCCTTGGTCAATGTCTGGACGCAGCCGCGCTAGGGCCAGGGCGATGAGGATGTGCTCTGAACATTTTGCACTGGCGGTACTCGCCGCCAGTCTCGTTCTCGGTTCTGTTCCGGCGTTCGCTGCCTCGGCGGAGAAAGGCAAAGCGGCATTTGTGCAGCATGGCTGCTGGCAATGTCACGGTTTCCAGGGCCAGGGTGGGGTCACCGGTCCCAAACTTGCACCCGATCCGCTTCCGATCGAGGCGTTCACGGCCTTCGTGCGCACTACCGACCGCGCCATGCCGCCGTACAAGGAGAGCGTTCTCTCGAACGAGGAGCTCGCCGACATCCATGCCTGGCTGCAATCGATTCCGAAGCCCGCGGACTACAAGAGCATTCCGCTCTTGAACCAGTAGACGGACCGCCGGCACTCGATAACGGACGTATGGGCGAGGCATGCCTCGCCCATACATGCGCGCCAGTTCTCTGCGGTCTGGCCGTTCGTGCGCCTGTCCTTACAAATCCAGCACCAGCCGCTCGCTCTTGCAGCCGGCGCAGCAGATCATGACCTTGGTGTTCGAGGCCTGCTCCTCCTCGGTCAGGATCGCGTCGCGGTGCTCGGGCTCCCCCGCAATCACCCGCTGCTCGCAGGCGCCGCAGATGCCAAGCTCGCAGGAATAGTCGACGTCGACCCCCGCATCGAGGAGGACCTGCAGGATGGTCTTGCCCTCGGGAATGAGGAATTCCTTGCCCGAGCGCGCGAGCTCGACCACGAAGCCGCCGGTTTTGGCCGCCTCCTGCTTGGGCGTGAAATATTCGACATGGACGTGATCGCGCGGCCAGCCCTCGGTTGCCGCCTCGAAAGCCTTGAGCATAGGCGTCGGCCCGCAGCAATAGAGATGGGCATTGCGTGGCGTTGCCGCGACCAGCGCGGCGACATCGAGGAACTTGCCCGCGCACTCGTCATCGAAGTGGAATTGCGGCGAGCTCATGCGTTCGAGCGCGGCCAGAAATGCCATGTCGGCGCGCGAGCGGCAGGCGTAATAGAGCTTCCACGGGCGGCCGAGCTTTTCCAGGCGCTGCACCATGCACCAGATCGGCGTAATACCGATGCCGCCGGCGAACAGCACCACCTGCTCGGCGTCCTCGATCAGGGGAAAATTGTTGCGTGGCGCGCTGATGCGCAGAGCCTTGCCGACGCGCAGCTCGTCATGCACATAACGCGAGCCGCCGCGGCTTGCTGGGTCGCGCTTGACCGCGATCATGTAGCGGGCGGGATCAGAATCGGGTTCGAGCAGCGAGTATTGCCGCACGATTCCGTTCGGCAGGTGCACGTCGATATGGGCGCCCGGCTGGTAGGCAGGCAACGGCTTGCCGTCGAGCGGCGTGAGCTCATAGAGGTTGGTATCGCGCGCCGCATAGCGGATCGCGGCCAGGCGCACCTCGATGAGGCCGTCCGCTGCTTGCGCGGCCGGCGGCGGGCCGGGCGTGCTGGTGGCCGCAACCGTATTCACAAGTGTCTCCTTGGGCAGAAACGTGATTGGCGAGCAGCGCCGGTTTGTCAAATGCTGCGCCTCAGATAGGCTCACTCGATGCACAATCCAACCGGATGCAAGTCTGCGGGCAGGGGCTGTCGCATCGCCGCCTTGGCTCTGCTTTCGCTGCTTGCGGGCAGCACTGCTGCCGGGGCGCAGGATGCGGTCTCCGCCGCCCCTGCGTGGCTCGATCGCTCCCTGCTCGCGGCCGCGAAATCGGAGGGGTCGCTCATTGTCTATTCCTCCACCAACGAGCAGGAAGGCCTTCCGCTGTTCCAGCTGTTTACTGCGGCCACCGGCATCAGTGTCGATTACGTGCGCGCCTCGGATGCAGTGCTGATGTCGCGCATGGCGATCGAGTTTCGCGCTGACCAGAAATCGTGGGACATCGTGCAGACCGCCACCATCAACAAGATGCCGGCGCAAATGCTCGCTGCCTACGAGCCGCCGGAGGCAAGGCACATCTCGCCCGAGGCACGCGACCCAAACGGACGCTGGTGGGGTATCTACGCCAACTATAACACGCCGGCCTACAATACCGGGAAGGTGAACGCATCTGAGCTGCCGAGGAGCTACGCCGGATTCGCCGAGCGCCCGCAATGGGCGGGGAAAGTTGCCATCGACGGTACCGATAACGAATGGCTCAAGGCGATGCTGGACTTTTACGGTGAGCAGGAAGGGACGCGGCTCGTGCGCAGCATCGTGGCTGCTCTTTCTCCGGTTGTCACCGACGGCCACCTCGCCATGGCGCGCGCAACGGGCGCCGGCGAATACTGGATATCGCTGAACAACTACGTGAACCTCTCCATGAACGTGAAGCTGGCCGGGGCGCCGATCGATATCTGGCCGCTCGATCCCGTCACCCTTTTCTTCGGCCAAGTGGGGGTGAATGCCAGGGCGCCGCACCCCAATGCCGCGCGGCTTGCGGCCAGCTTCATGTTGAGCCAGCAGTCCCAGAAGTTCCTCGCGGGCTTCGGGCGTCTGCCCACCCGCGCCGACGTGCCCTTCAATCCGCCCGGCATCATCGAGATGCTCAGGCGCAAGCAGGTGATCACCGTTCTGCTGACGCCCGATGAGGAGCGCAAGTGGCAACGTCGGTTCGATCAGCTGTTCCGCGGCCGCTGAGCGCCGAAACACAAGCGAGAGGTGGACAGCGGCTGCGGCCGCTCGTTGCAACATGCTTCAGCGGCTGCGCTCGACCGTCACCCCGTCACGCCTGATGCTCGGCGCATGCCTCGGTATTGCCGCATGGCTGGTCTTCGTGCCTTTGGCCGCGCTCTTCTATAATGCCTTCACCGAGGACACCGGCTTCGGTCCCGGCGAGCTCTCGCTTGCCAATTTCGTCGAGGCGTATTCCGGCTGGCACATCCTGCGCCTGCTGCGTAATTCGCTGCTGTTTGCAGCGGCGAGCGCAGCGATCACCTTTGTCATGGGCGGCGCCGTG
>Ga0306922_10006260_pt1 | contig 11406 bp, 10 predicted proteins | sample sta12Cox44000082_FD_203758 | JGI IMG/M metagenome (GOLD analysis project Ga0306922, IMG submission 203758) | Lab enrichment of tropical soil microbial communities from Luquillo Experimental Forest, Puerto Rico - statoxic.12C.oxic.44.000.082 (v2)... | ecosystem: Environmental > Terrestrial >... | reverse complement strand
CGGCGAAGAACGCTAACCCCTCACAGCCTTGAAGTCGATCCATTCTTCGGGGTGCCATGAACACTCCAATTCGCGCGTTCGTCTTTGACGCCTATGGCACGCTCTTCGATCCTTACTCCGTTCGAATGCTCGCCGAAACGCTCTTCCCAAGCCACGGCGCCGCGCTTAGCCAACTCTGGCGCGCCAAGCAACTCGAATACTCCTGGCTGCGTGCGCTGATGCACCGCTACGAAGATTTCTGGTCTATAACGCGGAACGCGCTGACCTTTTCCTGCCGTTCTCTCGAACTTCCGTGCACGGAAAAACAGCTCCATTCTCTCCTCGATGCCTACCTTCGGCTGGACACCTTTCCCGAGGTCAAGGCTGCTCTCCAGCGCCTCGCAGATCGCCGCCTCGCTATTCTATCGAACGGCTCTCCCAACATGCTTCACTCCGTCGTTGATTCCAACAATCTCAGGGATATTTTCGAACATGTTCTCAGTGTCGACGTGCTGAAACTCTATAAGCCCCATCCCGCTGTTTATCAGCACGCTGCGGATCAGCTGAAGGTTCCAAAGGAATCGGTTGGCTTTGTCTCTGCGAATTTCTGGGATATTGCAGGAGCCGCTTCTTTCGGCTTTCAGACCTTCTGGCTGAACCGCGCTCAAGTCCCACCCGACGAATTGGGTGTCAGGCCAACGATCACGCTTCAGAGCCTCGCCGATTTGATCCCGTAGAGCATGCGTCTCTTTCTGGGCTTTTGCTCGTGGCTTCACTCTTCCAGTGTCGAAATGTCCCCCACGTCCCGGCCAAGCTCCTGGGCCTTTAGCAGGCGCCGCATGATTTTTCCGCTGCGCGTCTTAGGGAGCTTTTCCGGGAAGGCAATTTCCGCCGGCACCGCGATTCCGCCCAGCACGTGCCGCACATGGTCTTTCAACTTGGTCTCCAACTCGGCGGAAGGTGTGTGCCCCACGCGCAATAGCACGAAGCCCTTGATGTTTTCACCCTTGATTTCGTCGGGCCGGCCGATGACCGCGGCTTCCGCAACTGCCGGGTGGCTGACCAGTGCACCTTCCACATCGGCCGTACCGATCCGGTGGCCCGCAACGTTTAGGACGTCGTCTGCGCGGCCCACCACCGTGAAGTATCCATCTTCATCGCACAGTGCCACGTCACCCGTCGTGTACGCGTCCGGCACTTTCGCCCAGTCATGCGCATACCGGTCCGCGTCGCCAAAGCACGTCCGGTACATGTGCGGAAAAGGCTTCCTTAGCACCAGCAGCCCGCCTTTGTTCGGTGGCATCTTGTTGCCGTGCGAATCTACTACTTCCGCCACAACTCCCGGCAGCGGTTTGCCCGCCTTCGCTGGCCGCGCAGGAAAGTGAGGCATGGTCCCGAGGCACGGCCCGCCGGTCTCCGTCTGCCACCAGTTGTCCATCACGAATCCCCACTCGCCGTTTCCGCAGATCACCCGGTACGCCCATTCGAGCGCTTCTGGATTCAGCGGTTCGCCAGCGACGGTGAATAGCCTCAAGCTCTTCAGGTCGAAGCCTTGTGGTAATGCGTCTCCATGTCTCATGAACATGCGCACCGCGGTCGGCGCTGTGAACATCACCGATGCCCGGTACTTTTCGACTAGCTCCCATACAATCGCCGGGTGCGGATGATCGATTGCTCCCTCGCGGAACAGCGTCGTCGCTCCCGCCGCTAGCGGCGCATACACGATGTACGAGTGCCCGACGATCCACCCGATGTCCGACGTGCAGAAAAACACGTCATCGGGACGGATGTCCCAAAACCTCGTCATGTGATAGTACGTCCCCACCATGTACCCGCCGTGGACGTGCACAACGCCCTTGGGCTTCCCTGTCGTTCCGCTCGTGTACAGCACGAACAACGGATCTTCCGACTCCATCACCTCGACGGGACAATTTGGCGATTGCTTCGCGATCAACTCGTAGAAATCCACCGCATGCGCGGCACCTAGTTCAATCACCGGTTGGATACGGCGGTACACCACCACCTTCTGCACAATTTCCAGCCCCGAAATCGCCTCTTCCACAATCGACCGCAAGCTCACACGCTTCCCCCGCCGGAAGCCTATGTCCGCCGTCAGCACCACCTTCGCCTGCGCGTCCTCGATTCGGCCCCGCAGCGCCTGCACGCTGAACCCCGCGTACACCACCGAATGCACCGCGCCGATCCGCGCACACGCCAGCATCGACGCCACACCCTCCACGCACAGGGGCATGTAAATGATTACCCGATCGCCCTTCTTCACTCCTAGCGACTTCAACCCGTTCCCGATTTTCCCAACCAGGTCCAGCAACTGCCCGTACGTAATCTACTGTTCCGTCCCATCCTCGTTCGTGAAGATATACGCCACCTGGTTGCGCTTTCCAGCCTTCACATGCCGGTCCAGACAGTTGTAGGTAATGTTGCAGCGCCCGCCCAGAAACCAGCCAAACTTCGGGTAGTTCCACTCAAATGTCTTCGTCCACAGCTCGTGCCAGTCGAGTTCCCTCGCAATTTCCGCCCAGAATTTCTCCGGGTCCTCCACCGAGCGCTTGTATTCACTTTCATAGTCCTTCAGCCGTGCTTCGCGCTTCAGCGTTTCCGGGGCGTGCAGCTCGCGCTGGCTCTGCAGTAACTGCCTGATGTGTTCTTCGGTAAGTTTTGTGTGGGTCGACATGCCTCCCCCTTTTTAAGCGGGAATTCGCAAGAGAAGAGGCCCGAAAGGAATGGGCTATATTCTCTCCGCGCATTGTTCTTTGTCAATTCCCAACGTCACAGTCGCACCCGACTGAGATTTGACCGATTCCCGGAGACCAACGCTTCTTGCCTTCGCCCCCATCATTCGCTTTACTTCCTCATCCGGACTCGCATCGGTCGCGGCTCTGAACATACCGCCTTCCGCTGAAGTGGACCAGCGCGGGCTATCGCCGGATCATTTCGATTCTCAACGGGGAGGGTGCCATGAAATTTGATTTTGCCGTGAAACTCCTTCTGTTCATGATCGCTGCGTCTTTGAGCGCGATCGCTGCCCATCTTTATAATGCACCGCCTGCTGTCCAGGCGCAGTCCGGAGCGTCCGGCCCGGTTTACATCGAGCCGGGTACATTTATGTTGCGCTCACCCGACGCCACGCGCTCGGTTTTGGGCAAGGTCGTGGTTAATCCACGCACCGGCAATGTCTGGGGCTTCCCAACGTTGCAGCAAGATCCGTACCCGGCCCCGGCCATCGATTCCAACACCCCAGTCTCGCACCCCTTCCTGATCGGGAAGCTCGCCTTAGGTGACATGAACAAGCAATAGGTCTAGTGCCACAGTGTGGGCAGGTCCGGCCTGTACATTTCAGGTGGGGGTCTTGGTCGAGCCCAATGGCCCAGCGGGCCCTCGCGCTCCCTTCCAACCCTTGTCACAATTCCGCAATCTCAACCGTATAACCATTGAAACCAGGATGGAGGCTCACCGTGCTCGAGGGCCTGATCGAACCGCTCCCACAAACCGCTCCGACCATTCCGCAGCCGGCTACCAACTTCGACAAAGATTCGCCCCATTCTTTCGAAGAACTCTTTCTCGCCACCTATCCGAGGCTGGTCTCGATTCTCCGCCGCATGCTCGGCGATTGCGGCCGCGCCGAAGAACTGGCGAACGAAGCGTTTCTCAAGCTCCACACTGCCGTCTTGCCCCCTGCCGCGAAGAAGAACCTCTCTGGCTGGCTCTATCGCACGGCTATGAATCTCGGCATCGATGATTTGCGCGCCCGCTCGCGGCATCTCCGTCTCGCACAGCAGGTCTCGCGCACTCCATCAACATCTTCTTTTTCCGATGACGCCCTTCAGCACCTCCTGCGAGCCGAACGCCAAAAACGCGTCCGCGCGGTTCTGGCCAGACTCAAACCCGAGTCCGCACAGCTTCTTCTTCTCCGCGCCACTGGCCACTCGTATCGCGAAATTGCTGCTCATATGGAAATTCCGGCCGCCTCGGTCGGCACCATGCTGATCCGTGCGGAGGCTGCCTTCGAAAAGAGCTATCTGGAACTCTTCGGTGAAACGGATTAGGAGGTCCCATGAACTGCCCTGCGGACAACACCCTGCGCGCTTATCTTGACCACGAGTGCGAACCTTTAGACCCCGCCGAACTACAGACCCATCTGGCCTCCTGCCCTGCCTGCCGCGAACGCGTCGGCGCCCTTTCTTCCACCGCCCTTCGCGTCGGAGCGCATCTCGCTTCACTCGATGTGCCGCCCTCACTCTCGGAGTCGAATCCCCAAATCGCTCTGGCGCGGTTTAAAGCGAATCTCGCCGCGCTCGAATCGCATCCTTCCTTCTTCGCTCGCATTTTCTCCCCGCGCTGGCGTTTCGTATGGACCGCTTCCCTCGCCGCTTTTTTGATTGGGCTTTCGCTCCTGTTTCCCGCAGCCCGCAGCTTTGCCCAAAGGCTCCTGGCAACCCTCCGCGTCGAAAAAGTTCAAACCGTCAACCTCGATTTCAGCTCTCTCGACACTCCCAACACACGCCGCCTTCATGACGCCCTGCAGCAGATACTCTCCGAAAAGGCTGTGGTGGCCGTAAACGAGCCGGGAACCGATCAGCCTTCTCAGGCGGCGGCCAGCCAGTTCGCCGGTTTCCCCGTTCGAATCCTCTCTGCTCGCACCGATAGCCCCAACTTCCACGTTTCCGGCGCCCACGCCTTTAACCTGACTCTCGACCGTGCCCGTTTGCAGGATCTCGTCGATCAAGCTGGCCGCACCGACCTGATCCTTCCTCCCTCTCTCGATGGCGCCACAGTTTCGGTGCACATCCCCCGCGCCGTGGAAATCGGCTATGGCGGTTGCGCTCCCGAACACCGCTCCGAGACTCCAGCGCCTTCGCCCTCATCTCCGTCTCCGGCGGATTCCTGTGTCTCCGTCATCGAAGTGCCAAGCCCCACCGTCAACGTCCCCTCCGACTTGGATCTTCAGCAAATCGCCGAGATTGGCCTGCAGTTGGCCGGCATGGATGCGGTCCAGGCCCGCCAGTTCTGCCAGTCTGTTGATTGGAAGTCCACGCTTGTCCTCCCCATCCCGCCCTCGGTCCAGTCCTACGAGACCGTTTACGTCAAGGGGGTGCGCGGCACGCTCTTGCGACTCTCGCGTCGTGAGCGCGCCAACTATATTCTGATCTGGGTGGACGGCGGCATCATCTACGGCCTCGCCGGCCATGGCGATCCCAACTCCGCGGTAGAATTAGCCAGTTCTCTCGAGTAAGTCCGGAGGAACCCCTGGCGCCGAACGATCACCCGGCCATCGAAACACATGGCCTTCGCAAGGTCTTCGGCTCAAAGGTCGCCGTCCGCGGCCTCTCTCTCCAGGTCCGTCGCGGCGAAATCTTCGGCTTCCTCGGCCCAAACGGTGCCGGCAAAAGCACCTCCATCAAGATGCTGCTCGGCCTCGTTAAACCCAGTAGCGGCCACGCTCGGATCCTCGATCAACCCTTTTCGAGCGTCGAGGTCCGTCGCAAGATCGGCTTCCTCCCCGAAGACTTCCGCTTCTACGACTGGCTGACTGCCTACGAACTCCTCGCGCTTCACGGTCGGCTCTGCGGACTCACTCCGGCCCAACTCCGCGACCGCGTTCCCGCGTTCCTCGACCTCGTCGGACTTACTGCTCATCGCGACCGGCGGCTCCGCGGCTTTTCGAAAGGCATGCTGCAGCGCGTCGGTCTCGCCCAGGCTCTCATCCACGAGCCCGACCTCATCTTCCTCGACGAGCCCACGTCCGGCCTCGACCCCATGGGCCGTCGCCTTGTCCGCGACATCATTCGTGACCAGCGAAAACGCGGGGCCACCGTTTTCCTTAATTCGCATCTCCTCAGCGAAGTCGAAATTACCTGCGACACCGTCGTCTTCATCAAGCAGGGCGAAGTCATCGGCTCGCGGGACTTACGCAGCTCGCCTGACGGGGAGATTCACGTTCACATCCGTGCCAACAATCTTCGCCAGGAAATTCTTTCCGCTCTCGCTCAATGGACCACCTCGGCGCACCTTGCGGGTGAAAGCCTCACCGTCTCCACTCGTTCCATGGACACGCTTCCCGAAATTCTCCGCTTCCTCGTCTCTTCCGGCATCGATGTTTTCGAATTCACTCCTCAGCGGCTCTCTCTCGAGGAGTCCTTCCTCAAGATCATGGGCAGCGAGGACCAGGGGCTCTGACCATGACTCTCTGGATCATTGCCCGCGTAACGTTCCGTGAAGCCGCCCGCAGAAAAATCCTGTGGACCGCGCTCCTCGCCGCAGCTGCTTTCCTCTTCCTCTTTGCCACCGGCATGCACTACCAGGTGAGAGATGCGCACTTCACCCGCGTGCCCCCGGTCCTGCGCTACCAGATTCTCAGTTCCATCCTGCAGATCGGTTTCTACGCCGTCGATCTTCTTGCCGTCCTCATGGCGGTTCTTACGAGCGTGGACACCATTTCCGGCGAAATCGCCTCCTGCACGATCCACGCCATTGCCACCAAGCCCGTCCATCGCTCGCAACTGCTCCTCGGCAAATGGCTCGGCTTCGCGGCCATGATCGCGGTCTATGTCGCCCTCGTTTTTGGTGGAGTTCTGGCGGTCGGCTATTTCATTGGCGGCGTTCGGGTGCACGGTGCGCTCCAAGGCGCGTCACTCGTTTACCTGGAATGCCTGGTGGTCCTGACCGCGACGTTTCTCTTTGGCACCTGGTTTTCTACGCTCACCAACGGAGTTGTTGTCCTCGGCATGCACGGCCTGGCCTTCATCGGCGGCTGGCTTGAGCAGATCGGCACCGTCACACAATCAGACCGCCTTGTCACTCTCGGCATTCTCTCCAGCATCGTCATGCCCAGCGAGTCGGTCTGGCGCCGCGCTTCCTACGTCATGCAGTCTTCCACCGCCCGCGCGCTTGATTTCTCCCCGTTTGCCACCCGCTCTGCTCCGAGCGGCGTCATGATGGTCTACGCGGTACTCTATCTGCTCGTCGCCCTCTTCGCGGCCCTGTACCACTTCCGCAACCGCGACCTCTAGCGGCCTGCACTAGTTAATCGCACCCTCGTTCCCCGACTGCGCTCCACCGCAACTCTGCTCCACTGCCGCCTTCACATCGGGATCCAACTGCGCCCCGCGCCAACCCTGAGCCGAACAAACCTGCCACGGCTCCAGCCCCAGTGCCCCGCGCAAATCTGCCCCGAGCAAATTCGCGCCAGCGAGTTTCGCTTCGCGCAGCACCGCTCCCGGGAATGCCGCCCCCCGCATATCCGTCTGAGACAGGTCCGCCTCCAGCAGAATCGTCCCCTTGAACTGTGCACCCGTCAGGTCGGCCTTCTTCAATTTTGCCGCCGACAGATCCGTCTGCTCGAGCGTCGCCAGCGACAGCACAGCTTCTTCCAGTTTCGTATCCCGCAGATCAGCGTGAGAAAGCTCCGCCCTCAAAAGGTTCGCGTGCCGCAGATTCACCGCATACATGGTAGCCCGGCTCACATTCGCCGTTGAGAGCGTCGCCCCTTCCAGATTCGCATAGGACATGTCCGTGTTTCGAAAATCGCCGCCGGCCAGAACCGCGTTCTGCGCGTCCGCCGAAACCAGGTTCGCCTTCTCCGCCCGCACACGGTCCAGATGCGCTGACCGCAAATTGCTCTCCCGCAAATTTGCTCCCCGGAAATCAGCTTCCGCCAAATTCGTTCCCTCGAGATTCGCCCGCCACATCCGCGCGTTCGCAAAGGCGGCATGGTACCCGCGCGCGTAACGCAAATTCATCTCATTAAGCCGTGGACCATTCGCCTCGCTCGTCGTCGCTTCGTTCGTCTCCACCTTCGTCGCTGGCGCCGAAATGCTCTCCTCGGTAACGTCCGCATACGGCCGGAATCCCACGGATTGGAACGCTGTCGCCGCCCACCGCCGCGGGTCGCCGAGCCCGACCTCGGGCCGGATTGTCGGGTCGCCAGGCAAACCCCGGATTACCCCCAGTGAAAGCAGGAACAGCACAAACCCCGCTACCGCGGGCCCGCGCACGCTCAAGACAACGTCGCGCACAAAGTGCGGCGTGCTCTCATCGCTCCAATCACCAGGCCTCAGCACTCGCGCCACGATCCTCGGCATCGCGCACGCCGCAGCACATGCCACCCCGAACAAGAACACATGCAGCAGCGTCCCACGGTAATCCTGCAGCACCAAATACCTCAACCAGAAGAAAAACAGCACCGCAGGCACCGCCCAATACGCCAGCGCCATCCCCACGTAGCTCTCCACCATTCCCAACGGCGATCGTGGATCGCGCGACCAGACCAGGTATGGCCGAATTGGCCCCATCAGGTACCATCGGCCATCCCTTTCCGGTGTCTGCCCGTCGGGGAACACCGCCGGAAGCGCGCCAACGCTCCCCCACAACCGCAACAGCAAAAACTGTAGCCGCAAGTAAAACACCGTCAGTAGCAGCGGCGCCCCCAGATAGAATCCCTGCAGCGGCAACATGTTCGGAATCCGCGACGTGCGCAGCGCCGACCCGTCCAGCAGCAACCGCACATCGGTCGTCAACGCGATCAGCCCAATCGCTCCGGCACACAAGCCCATCAGGAAAGCATAAAACCGCCGTGCCGACTGCGTGAATTGTGCGATGGTCTTCCCCGCATTCAAGGTCCCCAGAGCTTCCGGCAGCGTCGCGTCGAACAAATTCGTCCCGCCCAGGCGTCCGGCCCACAGCCCCTGTGCTCCGTACAGGTTCGCTCCCATCATGTTCGCGGCCGAGAACTCGGTCCCCAGTAGGTTTGTATCGCGCAGGTCCGCTTCCACCAGATTGGCGCTTCGCAGGTTCGCCATGGAAAGGTCCGCGCCGCGCAATCTCACTTTCTGCATCTGCGCGCCCTGCAGCACCGCTCCCGTCAAATCCGCTTCGTTCAGGTTGGCGCCCGACAGGTCTCCTTGGATACCCTCTTTGCCGCCAGACTCCACCCAAAGGCGGTGCTGATCGAGCAGTTCCGCAAATTCCAGCAAGTGGCTATGTGTATTGTACGATTGAGGCACAACCTCGGTCGGGGGCAGCACCGGTTGAGCCGCAGCTCGTTCCTCGGCGTTCGCAGGCGCTTCGACGCGGGCTTCCGCTGCCCGCTTCTCTTCTGTGACCTTTGTCGCGCCCGACTCAGCGGGACTTTCGATACTGTCCGCTTGCGTCAGGGAAATTTCGAGCGGTACCTGTATCTTGGTCGGTGGCGCCTGGTCGGGCGCCGCTCCTTTCGGCGGGACCGTATCCGCTTCCGCCTGCACCAACTGCTGCTCAAACAGCGCCAGGATTCTTGCTTCTGTCTCCGGGTCCGGACCCGTGCGCCCAAACTCCGCCATTTCCGCCGGTGTGGCGAGTCGTTCCGTTTGAATTTTCTCTTCTGCGCCTTCTGGTTCGAGATCTTTCCTGGCCGGTTGCTCCGGCATAATGGTCTTTCCTGTCCCTTCCCCTCGGAGAAGCCTGATAGATTTGCCCGTAGGCTTGCGACACCTGCATCATCGCCCACCTGTCCTGTGGAAATCGCCTGCCCCAAAGGACAGGCGGCGCGTAGCGGACAACCACGCCCGAGCCACATCGCCGTCAGGCCACGCCCACTCAGACCCTATTCCGTCTTGTTGTTCAATGGATGCTTTAACTTCAAGATGGCTAGTTCGGGCGCGCCTTCAATTTCCGCCCCGAAACTTATAACTTATGCAAGGTTATAGTGCCGGGGTGCTCCGCTGAGGGGCCGATGCACCCCGGCTATTCCTGCCCGCCTCCGCAGTGAGCGAGCAAGGAACTCGTACTGCGAAATCCAATGAGCGTTGTTCCGCTCGGTCTATGCCTCTTCGCTTCCGCGCAGGAACTCGTACCGCTCGATCGCTGCCACCACGCCTACCGTTCCCTCTTCTCGCGGCTCGGTACGTTGCACGCGGCCTAGGCAACGAACCCGCACCGGACCCGCCAATGTGATTTCATTGGGCAAGGTCAGCAATATCTCGACCGGCGATCCCTCTTTTACGTCCTTGGAAAGGAAGAAGTAGACTCCGCGCGAGCTAACATCGCGGGATTCTGTACTCGTTTCCCCTACTGCCGCGCCTGTCGTCCACCGTACGGTTAGCGGCAGCCGCATGGAAAACCTTTGGGTTGTACGGCGCTCCGAGGCTGTCAAGGCAAACCTCCCTCATTGAAGGACCGAGTGTATCCGGCCCGATACCGCATCACAATAGAACTCAGGATTCAAATTTGCATGCCGTGGAAAAAGTACGAATGTACTAGGACCCACCCACGTGTTTTACATACTCCTCACGATTTAATGGCGCTCCGCCGCTCCGGTGCCGCGACAAGACGAACCGAAGTCTGCTAAGAGCGCCCACATCGGCGGGACGTGTCATACCCAGTTCAGTGCCGCAGGCACTGCTCCTCGGGCGCTCACCGGCGACCCGCGTTAACCGCCAGGAGCAGGGCTATCATCCCGAAATGTCGATGGCATTCCCCTAAGCATTCGGGGGTCCGGTGATCGGGTCCCCGATCGAGGCGTACGGTTACAGCACTACCCTCGGTGTCAGATCCGCGACCTGAGACACACAGCACGCGGATGACTCCCCCGAAAACGTACGTGAGAATACGAACCTGCTTCCTGCGAGGCAATACCGGAAAAGAATTAGGCAGACTCTTGATTTGAACTTGCGGATTCTTGATCAGGTTTGGTCGATTAGCCGGTGATGGATGGCGTACAGCGCCAGCTCCAGACGATCCGACACGCCGAGCTTATCGAAAATGTTGTGCAGGTGATTCTTGACTGTCTGCTCGGAAATGAACAGCTTTTCGCCGATTTCCTTATTCCGGAACCCCTGCGCCACCAGTTGCACAATCTCTTTTTCGCGGTCCGACAGCAGCGGCTTCTCGCGCCGCGGCCCCGAGTCCGACGACTTCGCGAAGGCTTTCATCACCTCCGCCGTCATGCGGTTGTCCAACCAGATTTCCCCGGCGTGTACGCGGTGAATGCTCTTCACTAGCAGATCCGTTGCCGACTGCTTCAGCACCACGCCTCGGGCTCCCAGCCGCATCGCGCGCACAACGTCGCGGTCGTCTTCGGCCGCCGTCAGCACGATCACCCGCGTGGGTATCTGGTCGAAGTTCACCTCTTCCAGCACCGCCAGTCCGTCCTTGTCAGGCATGCGCAGGTCCAGCAGCAGGATGTCCGGCTTCAGCTTCGCCAGCAACTTGATGCATTCAGCGCCATTCTGCGCTTCGCCAACGATCGTGATTTCGTCGTCGCCGTCGAGCAGCTTACGCAGGCCGTCGCGGAATATCGCGTGGTCATCGGCCATCAATACGCGGATTTGCTGTTTCGTCTTCGCCATAGTTAGCCGAGCGGAACCTCAATCGTCAGACGCGCACCATGCCCTGGGTTTGATTCGACGGTCAAAACTCCGCCGACCGTGCGCG
>Ga0306922_10006259_pt1 | contig 11408 bp, 11 predicted proteins | sample sta12Cox44000082_FD_203758 | JGI IMG/M metagenome (GOLD analysis project Ga0306922, IMG submission 203758) | Lab enrichment of tropical soil microbial communities from Luquillo Experimental Forest, Puerto Rico - statoxic.12C.oxic.44.000.082 (v2)... | ecosystem: Environmental > Terrestrial >... | reverse complement strand
GGTGACCGCGAAGCCGACAATGTGCATACACTCCAGCGCCGGAAAAATCAGAGGCGATGCATTCAGCGGATTGGCTTCTGCGACGAACATCCTGATACCTTTATCAAAATGTAAACTTCAGCGCCACCTCGTACGGGCCGCGGCGGCGCGGCTTCGACCAACTGGCCGAAGGTTCAGCCATGCGGGCGCGTAACCAGGCAAGTCCAAATGGTTGTTGACGCCGTTGGGTACGCTCCCCATCAGGGAATCGTCGCCATCCGACGAAATTGTGACCGTGAAACCGGTGCTGGCCCGGGTGATGCCCGAAATCGACCAGTCTTGAGCATCCTCCCGCCGGCCGCTGATCGATTGGTTGCGCGGGTCGAGAATCCCGGAGGGCGCAAGCGCCACTGAAGCTCGCGCCACCGCCGTTGATTCGGGCTGCTCGATCGTCATCGGCACGATGCCGGCTCGAGCGCCAATAGACCGGTGAAACTGCGCCCATGGAGGGCCGTGATTGCCGTGCTGGTCACTACTTCACTCGCTTGGGTGCTGCTGGTCTCCACGTGGAAATCGTTGGCCAGCACCGTGACTTGTTCGATCTTCTCGATCATCGTCAGGGTCGTGTCGGCTTGAAACCCGCCATGGGCGTCAACCACCAGGCTTGTGAGCCTTGGCGGGCTGAACCCTTCCCTGTCGACCTTGAATTCGTACCGGCCCGCCGGCAGGCTCGGAAAGGCGAAGAATCCTTTGCCGTTGGTCGTGGTCGCCCGCTTGACACCGGTGGCGGTGTGAGTTGCGGTCAGCGTGCGCCCCGGTGTGGTAGCGCCGCTCGGATCGAGCACTGTCCCGGAAATGCTCTCTGTCGTCGCGGCCCGGAGTCTTGGAAGCGTGAGGAGAATCCAATTGAAGGGAAGGACTCTTGTGCAGAGGGGCATCCCGGTACGACAAAGTTTAACAGAGGACCCACCTCCGCCCGCGGGCGGCACGGTCTTTTGCCGGTCAGTGACCGATATGTGACCCTATGTTTTCACCGGTATTGGGTTCCGAGCGGAGGGAACCTAAGTCGCCTTCAGCGGGCTCGCAAGGCCCGGGCTCAATAGCAGGTTCGGGCTGGCGAGTTCCTGTTCCCAGTTTGTTACCCTCCCATCAAGTTCCTTCCCATCGATATCGAAGTGGACGTGAGGCCTCTTCCGACTGTCATCGGGGAGTTTCATCTGGTTGGTCCCGAGTCATATTCGGTTTCGAAACGAATGGCGGGCGACAACCGGCATCGCCGCCAACAGCAACCGGGCAACCGCCATTCGAAGGCCGTGCGCGGTTCTCATTGGGTAACCTCGCCGGCACCCTCGGAGACGCTATCAACGCGGGCGGGCGAAAGTTCTCCGCAGGAGTTGGCATGCCAGGATCACCGATGTTACCGAGAGCGCTGTGCCGCCGCCCAGGAGCGCTAGCACCACGACGTCCCAGACCGGACGGTGTGTGTAGAGCCACGGCAGATTGATCGAGTGCAGACCGTGGTACAGCCAGCGAGAGATCCAGGAGCGGGACGAATAGCTCCCGACCACCTGGGCGTTGCGCGGATCGATATAAACGCGCGACTCTTCCGCGTCGCTCAGCCGCACTCGCAGAACGGGCAACGGACGCTCGTGGCGCCGGTCGAGGTAGTACGCGTCGTACTCGGTGAGCGAAGTCGTCTCCGTGAGGATGGCCGGCTGGACGGCTCGCTTTACCGCTTCGAGGATGCGGTTGCGGTCGAATTCCACTGCTGGACCACGCCGCATGGGGATGATTCTGGAACGGCCGGGAGCCTCGGTTGCCAGGTAGACCGCTTCGCCGTCAAACGATGTGAGTTCGAGCTTCTTCACCCTGAGATTGCCGGCCTCCTCCAACGCAGCCGCCGGCAGTTTCACCGCGAAAACGTCCATCCGCACAAGCGCGCCGCGCAGCGCTCGGTTGATCGTCCCCTCGATCCCGGCGTCATCGGAAAGGGGAAACGGATCCATGGAAAGCATTCCGCTGAAGGCCCACGTGCAAGCCAGGATTCCGAAAAAAAGCCCAAGAATCATGTGCAGTCGCTTCGGCCCGGCATAAGGAACCCGCCGGGAAGGCGCGTACACCCAGACTCCCACGACTATCCCGACGAAGGCGACTGCGGTCGCGATCCCGGAAAGCCAGATCACGATCCGGCTCCACAGCGCCCCGTTCTTGCGCAGTGGGGTGAAATAGAGCCAGTGCGGAATCGCTCCGAGGTAGGCGCCGAGGCGCGATCGACGCGTGGTGTATTGCGCGACTTCACCTGTGACTTCAGAAACGTACACCTCGTCGCCATTCGGCCACGAGTACTTCCGCAAGGGCCGAAGCGGGCTAAACGATCCGGACACCGTCCACTGGTCCGGCTCGGTCAGCGTTCCTTCAAATCGCGCCCCTCGGGCGGGCCGCCCCTCCCACGCTGAGGCGATCTCGAGCAGCCGGTCCGGCGGGAACTCCCTCAGTCGGGTTCCGTCATCGGCATAGACAATCCGCTGGTCGCCAAACCCAAAGCGGAAACGGTAGACCGGCCGCCCATTGATCATTGCCAGATCGCCCCCCTCCGGAGGCTGCCCGATATCGAGTCGTAGGTAGGCGGCCTGTGGCGAGAGGTGCAGCTGGGAACCGTCGAGCGGCGCGGCCCTCTCCAACCGGTCCGCCTCACGGATCTCCGGGTAGTCCCAATACATCATGAAGACTCCGGAGGCGAACCACCAGGTGAACAAAAGACAAAACAAAACGCCCATCCAGCGATGAGTGAAGATGGCAGCTCGTTTCAACCGGACCGCGTTACGAGACACGATCCATGGTGGCACAACGCGAGCAAAGCAGCGGGCGATCAGAGGCCAAACAGCATTTCGGCATTCTCTTGATACAGCTTGTGCTTGTCGCTGTCGCTGATCGGTAGATTGTCGGTTACCTTGACTTCTTCGGGCACGTATTGATACGGATAGTCCTGCGCGTAAAGCACATGGTCGGCCCCCAACACTGATTGCGCAAACAGGATTACGGGCTGCCATGCCATGCCGCTCGTGGTGACGTAAAAGTTCTCTCGCAAATAGTCGCTCGGCTTCCTCTCCAACCGTCCGACGCGCGGGTGCCTCCCGCTGGCCACCATCGCGTGGTGCATAAAATCAACGCGAAACATCCAATAGGGGAGGGCCTCGCCCAAGTGACCGGCGACCATGCGGAGTCTCGGGAAACGGTCGAAGACGCCGCTGGTGATGAGGCGCAGCATGTGCAGACCGGTCTCCACGGCGAAACCATAAATTGCCCCGGCGAGGCCGCTTTCGGCGAACGGAGCAATCATCGCAGGCGGCGGCGTAGTGGGGTGAAGGTAAATCGGCACGCCCAATGCATTGGCTGCTTCGAAGATGTCCCAGAACTTCCGATCGTCGAGGTATTCGCCGGAGGTGTGCGAGTTGATAATCGCGCCTTTTAGGCCAAGTCGACCGACGCCCCTCTCCAGTTCCTTGGCGGCGGATGTCGGGTCTTGCGGCGCGATGGCGGCCAGACCGGCGAACCGGCCCGGGTGCCTTCGAATCGCCTCAGCCAGTTGATCATTACAGGACGCCGCGATGCCGGTCGCGGTCGCAGCATCGAAGATCTGCACCCCCGGAGCCGACAAGGACAGAATCTGCATGGCAATCCCGCTATCATCCATGTCGCGGAGGCGGCCTTCGCCCAAGTCCTGAATGCGGGCGACCAGTTGTGTCGCCTGAGAACTTTTGCCCGCGTAATGACCCCACAGACTCACGAACCCGGGATCGAGTCCCGTCGCTGCCTCCAGCAGTTGGCGGTAGCGGTCCAGCAGTTCCGGCGGGGCGAAAGCCTCCTCGGCGGCAATCCGTATGCGGCTCATGGGCTAGGCGAAAAGCCGAGTATCGCACGAGCCCGACGCCCTCGGGCCGCGCCGTCGAAGCCGCCCTCCAGGCAGATTCACAGTCTGGATGGATAACTGAATAGGGAGGCCTTTTAATGAGTGGAACACCGCAGAAACAATCTGCGAAAAGCGGCTGGAAACGCCTCAGCTAGCAAGCGATGGCTCCCTTTGAGGTCTGAGCCACGACTGAGCGGATCCGGTCACTCGCCAGGCGGCTCTGAGGCCGCGACTCCGATTCGGCGAGCTTTTGTGCCGCGGCCCGCTTTTCCATTTCGGGAAACCGTTGAATAGGGGCGGTATGGTAATGCGTTCTGGCGGCCGTAGCCGTCGACGCCGACCTGGTTCTGAACCGGCCGCTGCCGGCGGGCCGCGCGCTAGACTCGAATCGGCAAATTCCTCGACTTCTGGGCGCGTCCGGGTGCGATTCGATCCCTAACCGGTGCCGCCAACCCTGTTCGTACGCCTACCGCATTGGCATGACAAACACAAATCGCTCGCCATCGGCACTGACGTTCTTCCACTGCGGAGGATTCCCCACCAGCGGTCCGGGCAGCTTGAACAAAACTTTAGGAGTCCCGGCACTCAAGGTTGGAGTCGCCGAGATATCCACCGCCATCACCTCCCAGTCGCGGGTCAGATAGTACAATTCTTTGCCGTCCTGGCGCCAGTTGAGCATCCCTGCCGAGCCATTGTTCGAAATCCGCACAATTTTTCCCTCCGGCGGCGCTTGCGGTTTGTTCCGATCAAACGGCCGCACGTAGACCTCGTTGGAATTGACGTTCGTCTCGTTGGACAAGTAGGCCACCAGCCGCTCGTCTGGTGAAAAACGGCCGCCGGCTACATCATAGTCTTCGCGCAACCAGTCGATGGCTTTACGGTCGAGAGGCTTCTCGCGAGCGCCGAGCGGCACCAACACCATCACGCCGGTGTAGAATGTCACGAAGTTCCCGTCCGCTGAGGCGTCCGTCAAGATCATAGACGCGCCCGGTGTGTAGCGGAACAACAGTTCCTCTTCACCGGTTCCGTCCCAGGCCTTCCGGTAGATGCCGGCATAATTGTCGCGGGTGGACACGTAGAGAACGCTTTTGCCATCAGGCGACCAGAGCGGCGCGTTATGCGGCCAGTGGTCATGAGTCACCGCGTGACCCGAGCCGGTAGCGACATCGTATGTCCAGATATCCTGGTTCGATGTTTCCGGGTCGATCCGCATCACAGCCACCTTGCTGCCGTCGGGGGAAAGATGCGGCTGGAGAAAAAGGCCCGGCTCTGCGATAGTCTTTACCAGCTGCCCTTGCCGATCGAATATGGTGAGCTGCCGCAGTTGCTGCGGCGGCACCGCCATCACCATCAACTTTCCGTCTCGGCTGATATCGCCGGCGGCGGCTCCTATCGAATCCGGAATGCGGAAGAGAACCTCGGGTTTACCGAATACCAGAGATGGCGAAGTGTTTACGGCAACGGTCACAATACTGCGGTCCGCCGCTAGATAATAAAGTTCCTTCCCGTCCCCGCTCCAGAAGCCTCCGCCGAGTGCGCCCTTGTCAGAGATCCGCCACGGGCCAACCGGGTAGTTTGGAGCGGCGATCGGATCGAACCGCCGGACATACATCTCATTGCGGCCGGTTTCATTGGAAAAGTAGGCGAGCAGCCGGCCATCCGGAGAAAGGCGCCCGCCTTGCAGCTGCTTAGGGCTGCGAAAGACTTCAATGAGCTTCCGTTCTCCCGATCCCGTCACCGGCAGCGCAGATAAAACGCTGCCGCCAAGATCGCTCGACGAAATACTCAGGAAGCGTCCATCCGAGGACCAATCGGTAGGCGTGGCGATGCCCGGAAGCTTGTAGAGAAGCTCCTCGCCGCCCTGACCATTCGCAGCCTTCCGGCAAATCTCGAAACTGCCGCCACGCAGCGCCACATAAGCGATCTGGCTGCCGTCGGGCGACCAGACGGGCCCAGCGGTGAACTCGCGCGATTGCCCTTCGGTGATCCGCGTGCTGGCGCCGGTCGCGAGGTCGAGAACAAACACATCCTGATTCTCTTTTTCTAAGTCGGCCTTAAGCACCGCGACCCGTCGGGCGTCGGGGGAGAGTACCGTGGCGCCATACATCCCGCGGGATCCGACTTTGTTTAGCTGCTTGCCTTGGCGGTCGAACAGAGTGATCGTGCGCGCGTTGAGTTCAAAAGCCCGCGCGATGTTCTGGGCCCTGGCCTGCTTCGATTTCTCGTCTTGCGGAGCCTGGCCCTGGGCCAACAGTAAGGCGGCGCAGCATACCGCTGTCGTGGTAATGGTGGCAATCTGATCGAGACTCTTCACCGGGGTCCTCCCCAACCGACGCGGACTCCAGACAGCCTGGGCCCGCAAAATTTCAGCAGCTTGATGAAGCGGCCTTCAGGCCGCCGATCAAGGTCAACAGTTTTGGGGACAGGCCGATATGACTTTGCCGTCCGCCAAGGTTAGGACTCGCAGGAGTCCCGTGGTGGAGTGGTCCCGAGCGCGACTCGCTTCGACGGTCACCGTCTTGCCTAGCGCGCCTTCAAAGTCCGCCCTGCCGATGTCCCTGGTACGGAAGAAGCTGGGGGGCGGGCCCTCAACGGACCAGGTTTCCACTTGGCCTTTGTCGTTCTTCGACTCCACGAAAAACTGGATGTGAGGGTTCCTCCAGTCCACCTTCGTGAAGGTGCCTTTGAAGGTAACACGGTCGTTCAGGTCGAACAGGGCGGTCATGTTGTGATGGGGCCAAGCCTGGCTCGCCACCAGCAGAATGCCGAGGGCGGCGGAAGCACGGATCCAGGTCCGGTAGCTCACGGAAACGCTCCTTTCATTTACTCTCGCGCACTGGCACGCTGCTCGGGTTAGACGGCGCCGGGCACAAAATGTTCCCTTAATTTATAAGAACGATCCGCGGAGATTCGCTTCCCCCCTATGCCGATCGAAGGGCGAGGGCGAACAGGATTCAGGAGCCGCGGCCAGCTAGAGCTCGGAGTAGAATCGCGAACACCCCCCGAGTTGTGCCGTCATGCCCGAGAAAGGGCATCCTGCGAGGTGTTCTGGCGAGGGCGTGATGTCCACTGACGAGTTCCATCCGATGCCGATATCCGGCCCTGAAGGAATCGGTTTCGCGTACCACCGGGGGCCGAATGGGCGGCACCCGACGGGGTCCAACCGGCGCCGACGCGTATGTCTTCCCCGAGGTCGTCACCCTCCAAGCGCCTCGGCCACGGGCATGGACCGGCGCGTGGACGAGAAGCCGGCGAGCGGTCGCCTTGTGGGGCGATTGGGCGTACAATTGGCTCGGGGAGGTTTTTATGCCTCTTTCAGAGCAACTCCAGAAATTCTTTGATTCCCACAAAGCCAAATATGCGGTCAGCAGTCATCACACGGCTTACACTGCGCGCGAGGTCGCCTCGGTTGAGCACCTGCCAGCGCGTGAGGTTGCCAAGGTGGTAGTGATTTTTGGAGATGGCCAATATCACATGCTCGTCCTTCCGGCCAACCGGCTGGTGGATTTCCAGGAGGTGCGCCATGCGCTCGGTCTTTCGCAGGCCCGGCTGGCGACCGAAGAAGAGCTCGGCCGGCTGTTTCCCGATTGCGAGCTGGGCGCTATGCCGCCCATCGGCTCGCTCTACGGATTGCGCGTGTACCTCGACAGCAGCCTCCTTGACGAGGAGACGATTGCTTTCAATGCGGGAACACACAAAGAGGTCATCCACATGCGCACAGAGGCGTATCGCGAGGTGGCTCAGCCGGTGGTAGTTTCTCTGGCGCGGGAGGCGGTCGCCCGGCACGATTGGTGAGACCGGGTATCAGAGTTCGCTTCCGGGTGACGGGGACGGTGAGTGTCGGCCGTCGGCGAGTTGATGGCGGCTACGCCTGGCGCTCGACCGCCTGTCGCAAGGCCGTTTCGAGCGAACGTACTGTCTGAGCGTCGAGCTTTTTCCCCGCCGCGGTAACGTAAAAGACGTCGATCGCCTTGTGAGCCTGGGTATCGATGAGAACCACTTCAATGTTGCATCCGTTCGCCGCAATCGCCGAAGCCAGGTCGTAAAGCAGGCCCGGCCGGTCCTCTGCGACGATCTCGACCAGCGTGGCAGTCCCGCTGGCCTCGCCGTCGAAGGCGACCGTGGCGGGAATGTGTGCGTGCCGGCTCGGCAGCGTGGGCTTGGGTCGGTGTCGCAGCAGCTCGCGCACATCCGCCTTACCCGAGATCACCCGCTCAACGGTGATGCGCAAGCGGTCCGATTCGGTCGGATTCAGCTCGAGCGTCCGCAACGGGTCGGCGAACGTGAACGTATCCAGAATAAGGCCGCGCCGGTTGGAGAAGGCCTCCGCCTTCAAAATGTCCATTCCGAAGCTGGACAATGTGCCTGCGACCGCGGCGAATAAGCCAGGCCGGTCGGCCGAAGTCACCATCGTCAATTGATACCCTGTCTCGTTGCGGGCGATCTCGACGGCCACCCCGCGCTTCCGGCTTTGTTGTTCGAGCGCCAGGTGGTGGTCGATCTCGGCTTCGCTGTGGGTGCGAATATAGCGCTTGGGGAACCCTTGGAGGAATTCCTGCCGCTCCGGTGAAATAAAGGGCTCGCTTTCAATGCGCTCCGTCTCCAGTTCGCGCGTCAATTCGCTGTATACCGACCGGTAGAGTTGCCAGAGCCGCTGCGCCCGCCAAGGCGTCATCACCGTGGGATTCACGGCGCTGATATCGGCATAAGTGAGGAGTGTGAGCGCCTTGAGCCGCTCCACGGTCTCCACCTGATGAGCGACGTCGCGCACGGCCTGCGGGTCGAAGACGTCGCGCGACTGCATCGCGGCGGAAAGGGTCAGGTGCTTATCGATCAGGAACAGAACGGTATCGCGCTCCGGCTTGGGCATCTCGATCCGGGCCGTGGCGGTCTCGGCCAGGCGCCGTGAAGCCTCTACGTGCCCTTCTCCGCGACCTTTTCCGGAGTCATGAAACAGGATGGCGAACGCCAGGACGGCTGACGGCTGCAATTCGGCCCACAGTTCACCGAACGGTTTGAGGAAGGCAACGCTTCCCTGATCGAGACCCCACAGGTTCTCGAGGGCTACCAGGGTGTGCTCGTCCACCGTGTACCGATGATAGAAATCGCGGACCACCAGGCACTCGATCCCGTCGAGCTCCGGAAACAGAGCCGTGAGCACGCCGGTCTCGTGCATGGAACTAAGCGCCATGGGGGCATGGGGGAGGGACAAAATCGACGCCAGCGACGGCCAGCTCGAGCGCGTTTCTGAGAAGTGGTCACGCATCGCTTTGCGCCGCGACTCGATCTTTTGCACAGCCTCAAACGAGGGGCGGATGCCGTGCCGGGCCACAAACTCGAACAGACGCAACGCCAGTTCCGGCTCGACATCGAGGTGTTGCGGTGCACGAAAATGCGCGCGCTCCCGGTGAACACTGAAATCAGTGTTGGACAGCCGCGAGCGCCAGTCCCGGAATTGCGCGAACAAGGAGCTCGACTGGGCCTCATTGTCCTCCAGATGGTGGATGGCGGCGCGGTAAATGGCGCGCGCATGCGAGTAATATTCACGCATCCACTGCGCAGGATCGCCGGACCGCCACTGATCCGCCATCGCATCCTGCATTTCAAACGACAGCACGTTATTGTCCCGGCCCGACCGGCAGTGCAGGTAGCAGCGCATCCTCGCCAGAAAACGAAAGGCCTGTGTGAGCTCCGGGCCGGGTTCGGCCACGCCCAACCGCGTGGGTTCGGTATCGCGCATCTGCTCGAGCCACGACAGAAGCTGGTAGTCGCGCAGGCTGCCCGGCGTTTCCTTGACGTTCGGTTCCAGGTGGTAAAACGTGTTGGCGTATTTGTCGTGGCGTTCTCGTGTGAGCTGCGACAGGTTGCGAATCAGCGAATCCCGGTTGCCGGTGACGAACCGCGGCAGCTTCTCGGCGAGCTTGGCATACAACGCCCGGTCGCCCGCCAGATAGCGCTGGTCGAGCAAACTGACGTTGAGCTCGATGTTGTCGTTGTGGACTTCGGTGCACTCGCCCGGCGTCCGCACCGAATGACTGACTCTCATGCGGGCGTCCCACAGGGTCTGGAGAAATGTCTGGATAGCCTCCCGGCTCGCCAGCACCAGCCGCTCGGATTCGAATAGCAGCAGCAGGTCTACGTCCGAATAAGGGAACAGCTGGCGGCGCCCGTAGCCGCCGACGGCGAGCACGACGAGGCCGCTAGGCGCGGCCGGAAACAGTAGGCGGCCCGCCGATTCGGTAACCATGAAATCGAGTTGCGCGGTCCGTTCGGCCAGGGCCGTGAGCGAATCGCCGGTTGCCAGAAAGGCCTGTTGAATGGATGCCGGGTCGGGGCTAAAGTGCGCTTTCTCCACGATCGTCGTTCCGGATACGGACCGCCTCGGCCACGTCGTAGACGAAGATCTTCCCATCGCCGATTTTGCCGGTGCGGGCCGCACCGGCCAGCGTCTTGATGACTTCGTCCGCGCGCGTGGAGGCGACTACCATTTCCAGTTTTACCTTCGGTAGCAGGTCTACGTTATACTCCTGTCCGCGGTACACCTCTTTGTGACCCTTCTGGCGTCCATGGCCGCGGACCTCGGTGATCGTCATGCCGTCGACACCGATGCCCTTCAGGGCCTCCTTGACATCATCCAGCTTAAAAGGCTGAATGATCGCCTCAATCTTTTTCATTCCCTCATCCTACCCTCAAGCCAACTCGCCCTGATGCCGACGACTCGAAATGTACCCCTCTTCCCCGTCGAGGGCGTATGCCGCTGAATTTTCATCCGCTCCCCGAACACCCCTGGTATCAACGCTGACGTAATGATGGCGAACATCGGATGGTAGACAATCACGGGCTGCTGCGGGATGGTCGGGGCGTAGTCGGCCCTCGGCGCACCGCCGGCGTTGGTCGAGCCGCGCGAGACGCAGATCACCGACAAGATCCCATTGCCGCCGCCACCCCAGGCCATATCCCGCGGCCGCCCACGCCACCGTCACGACCTCCCTCAGGATGGAGCTCTGCATCACTCGTCGAAACGACATTCTCGTTCGAACCAGGCCCCCATCAAACAGCGCCAAGCCGGGATCCGTCATCATTGCGACCAGCGCTGGAGAGCTCGCCGGCACCCGAACATTGTCGCCCCGGCTTTCGGCGGACCGTGAGGCCGCTTCTACAGCCGGCAATCTGGTTTGAGATCCGTTGCTCGGGCGCGCCCACAGGGCGGTGGGCGTGGCTACGACGCCGAGCAGAAACAAATTTAGGCCAGTGTTTCATCGTGGAAACCGTTCGCCAACGGGGCGGTATCGAACAAAACTATTTTCTGCTACGCCTCCTTCCGCCACAAACACAAGGTTTCTATCTGTAAGATCGGTTTTTTTTATGGGCCGAGCGGTTAGAGAGTGTCAGCCAGAAGTCGATCCGGGTACAATGACGAGAGCGCTCAGCCCGATGGCCGGTTCTCTCGTCGCTGCTCCGGTGATTGACTCTCGGTACACGCCCTTCCGTCTTTCGATCGGGCCATCCAGAATCCATC
>Ga0306922_10006256_pt1 | contig 11412 bp, 8 predicted proteins | sample sta12Cox44000082_FD_203758 | JGI IMG/M metagenome (GOLD analysis project Ga0306922, IMG submission 203758) | Lab enrichment of tropical soil microbial communities from Luquillo Experimental Forest, Puerto Rico - statoxic.12C.oxic.44.000.082 (v2)... | ecosystem: Environmental > Terrestrial > Soil... | reverse complement strand
GCGCTCACCTTCCTCGATGCCTGCTCGCCGGCGGCATGCGTCGGCTATGCGATTGGCCGTATCGGTTGTTTCCTGAGCGGCGACGGCGACTACGGCATTCCCACCAGCCTGCCTTGGGGTATGAGCTTCCCGCATGGGGTGGTCCCGACGACCGAGCGCGTTCATCCGACGCCGCTCTACGAGTTCTTGGCGTGGATGCTGATTGCCTACCTATTGTGGCGGCTCGGAGCGCGCTTCTTGCTTGAAAATCGGCCCGCGGGCAGAGTCTTTTGCGCGTACCTCATTGTCACCGGCGTCGCACGGTTCTTGGTGGAAATCATTCGACTGAACCCACGGTCATTTTTTGGGATGTCCAACGCGCAAACCGCCAGCGTAATTTCCATTTTCCTCGGTCTGGTTTTGCTCCTTTTCTTTTTGCCGAAGCAAGCTACCGCCGCGAGCCAGGCAGCTGTGAAGAAGCGCGCGGTTTGAGCCGCGCTTCCCCTGCTCATTGTTTGTAAACTACCCCTTCTTTCATCACGAAAGTCACGTGCTCGAGCTGGCGAATGTCCGCGATGGGATCTCCATCGACCGCAATCAAGTCCGCGAATTTTCCCGGTCGGATGGAGCCAAACTGTTCCGCTTTGCCGATCAAATCGGCCGCATGGATGGTGGCGGAGTGAATGGCCTCCATCGGCGTCATGCCGTACTTGACCATAAATGCAAACTGGCGCGCCGCCGCATCATAGGGGCACACGCCGGCGTCCGTCCCAAATGCCATCTTCACCCCTGCCCGCAGCGCTTTGGTAAAATTCCGCCTCTGCATCTCCGCCAATCCGACATCGTGCTCCAGAAAGTCCTGAGGCCGGGTTCCGTCTTGAATGCACTCCTCGTCGTAGATGTCCATGACCAGATAAGTCCCGCGCTCTTTTGCGAGCGCGATGCCCGCGTCGTCAATGAGCTCAGCGTGCTCAACCGACGCGGCCCCGGCGCGGATAGCGTTCTTGATTCCCTCCGTTGCGTGAGCATGCACCATTACCCGCAGCCCGAAATTCTTCGCTTCGTCTACGCCAGCCTGCAACTCTTCCGGTGTGAACTCCAGCGCGCCGGGGTTGCTGCCGTGCGTCAGCACCGCGCCCGTCGAGAGCATTTTGATGTGATCTGCCCCGTCATGCGCCAGCAGGCGGACTTTTTGCCGCACCTCCCAGGGGCTGTTGGCTTCGCCGTAGTGCAGGTCCCACGGGAGCTTGATGTCCGGCGCATAACCGGTCATGGCCCCCGCGCCGCCGGTAATGGTGATGTATGCTCCGGCAACAAACATGCGCGGCCCGACAATATAGCCGCGACTGATGGCGTCTCGCAGAGCCACGTCGTTCAGCGCACGATAAACCCCTGCATCGCGCACCGTGGTGAAGCCGGATTCCAGGGTCACGCGGGCATTCGGTACGGACTCCAGCACCACCTCGGATGCGGTGCGCGTCAGCTGCCAAGTCGGATCGGCATTTTCTTTCTGCAGTCCATCGGCCAGGTGCGTGTGACAATCGATCAGGCCGGGCAGCACGGTCTTGCCCGAAAGATCGATAATCCGTGTTCCGGCCGGGATCTTGACGTCGCTGCCGAGCGCTTCGATTTTCTTCCGGCGCAGCAGGATGATCTGTCTGTCCAGCACGCGGCCGTTTTCGACGTCCACGACATGCCCCGCTTTAATTGCGGTGATGGTGTCTGGTGTCGACTGCTGCGCGGGGGCCGACGCCGGGAGGACACCTAGAAAGAACCCAACAAGAACTGATCTCCACACCACGCGAACCTCCATCGCCCGCCAGGGCATTCGAAAGAAAAAGGGCCGCTCATCATAAACAGCTCGGCCGCACTCTTCAACGGCACGAACAGAAACAGCTCCGCCTCGCGGAGCGATTTTTCTTGGCCTCGATCGCTTTCTTAGATCATCTGCCGCAGCACGTAGGTCAGAATCCCGCCGTGCTGGTAATAGGAGACCTCTTCGGGCGTGTCCACACGAGCTATGGCCGAGAACCTCTTTTGGCTGCCGTCGGCAGAGGTTGCGGTAACGTGAACCGTAGTGCGCGGCGAAAGGGAAGTGATGCCGGTAATTTCAAAAGTTTCGTGCCCGCTCAAACCAAGCGTCTCACGATTCTCGCCCGGCTTGAATTCCAGGGGCAGAATCCCCATGCCCACCAGGTTGCTGCGATGGATGCGCTCGTAGCTTTCCGCGACGACCGCGCGCACGCCGAGCAGCTTCGGTCCCTTCGCCGCCCAGTCGCGCGAAGAGCCTGAGCCGTACTCTTTCCCCGCAATGATGATCAGGGGCACGCCGGCCTCACGGTATTTCACCGAAGCGTCATAGATGCTCATCTGCTCGCCGCCCGGTTGATACGTCGTCCAGCCGCCCTCAGTCCCCGGCGCCAGCTGGTTCTTCAAGCGAATGTTGGCGAATGTTCCGCGCGCCATCACTTCATGGTTGCCGCGCCGCGCCCCGTAAGAGTTGAACTCGTGCGGCTTCACTCCGTTGGCGATCAGATATTTTCCCGCAGGCGAATCCACACCGATCGAACCCGCCGGCGAAATGTGATCGGTGGTGATGCTGTCGCCCAGAACCGCCAGCACTCGCGCTTCATGAATGTCCGCCAGCTTTGGTGCGGACTTGGCCATATTTTCAAAATAGGGCGGCAGCTTGATGTAGGTGGACTTGGCGTCCCATTGGTACAGATCGCCTTCTGGCACGGCCATGCTCTTCCAGAGTTCATCGCCGTCGTACACCGCGGCGTACTGCTTTTGGTACTGCTCCTGCGAAACCGCCTGCCGGACCGTCGCTTCCACTTCCTGCGGCGTAGGCCAGATCTCTCGCAGGTACACCGGTTTTCCCCGCGCATCGTTTCCAAGCGGTTCGCTCGTCAGGTCCAGATCCATGCGTCCCGCGAGCGCATAAGCCACCACCAGCGGAGGCGACGCCAGATAGTTCGCTCGCACCAGCGGATGTATGCGTCCTTCGAAGTTTCGATTGCCGCTCAGTACCGCGACCGCGACCAGGTTGTTTTCCTTGATGGCTGCGCCAATGGCGTCCGGCAGCGGGCCGCTGTTGCCGATGCAGGTCGTGCAGCCATACCCGACCAGATTAAACTTGAGTTTGTCGAGATAGGGTGTCAGTCCAGAGGCTGCGAGGTAATCCGTAACCACTTTCGATCCGGGCGCCAAGCTCGTTTTCACCCACGGCTTCACCTCTAAGCCGCGCTCAACCGCTTTTTTCGCCAACAGACCGGCACCGAGCATCAACGACGGATTCGACGTGTTGGTGCAGCTGGTGATGGCCGCAATCACCACCGCGCCGCTCGACAGTTCAAACGAGTCGCCGTTATTTTGCACATGTGCGTGTTTGACGGGCGCGCCTTCCACGGTTTTTGTGAAGGAAGCCTTGGCCTCGCGCAGCGGGACGCGATCTTGCGGCCGCTTCGGTCCCGCGATCGTCGGCTCGACGGTCGCGAGATCTAGTTGCAGGGCATCGCTAAAGGACGGATCGGGCGTGGCGTCGGTTCGAAACAGCCCTTGCTCCTTCGAATACGCTTCCACCAGCGCGATCTGCTCGTGCGGCCGCGCGGTGAACTGCAGATACGCCAGCGTTTCCGCGTCCACCGGGAAAAAGCCCATGGTCGCGCCATACTCCGGCGCCATGTTGGCGATCGTAGCGCGGTCCGGAACACTCAAGCTGGAAAGCCCGCTGCCATAGAACTCAACAAACTTTCCGACCACACCTTTCTTGCGCAGCATCTCCGTGACCGTGAGCACCAGGTCGGTCGCCGTCGCGCCTTCGGGCAATTTTCCGTGCAGCTTGAAGCCCACCACCGCCGGAATCAGCATCGAACTCGGCTGGCCCAGCATCGCCGCTTCGGCTTCGATTCCGCCTACGCCCCAGCCAAACACGCCGAGCGCATTTACCATCGTCGTGTGCGAATCCGTGCCGACCAGCGAATCCGGATAAGCCTCGAAACCATTCCCCGACGGAACGGCACATACTACGCGGGCCAGATATTCCAGGTTGACCTGGTGGCAGATGCCGGTTTCCGGCGGCACTACTTTGAAGTTTTGAAACGCGGTCTGTCCCCAGCGCAAAAACGCATAGCGCTCCACATTTCGCTGAAATTCCAGCTGCGCATTCATTCCAAAGGCATTCACGTTTCCGAAGCTGTCCACCTGCACCGAATGGTCGATTACCAGTTCGGCGGGAAACAACGGATTGATTCGCTTGGGGTTGCCGCCCATTTTCTTGACCGCCTCGCGCATCGCCGCGAGGTCGACGACGGCCGGCACTCCGGTGAAGTCCTGCAGCAGCACTCGCGCCGGCATATAGGCAATCTCCTTTGCCGCCGCAGCAGGCGTCCATCCGGCGAGCGCCTGAATGTCCTCGCGGTGCACGAAACGCCCGTCTTCGTTGCGCAACAGGTTTTCCAGCAGAATGCGCAGGGAGAACGGCAGCCGCGCCATGCTGCCCGGACTCTGCCGCTCCAGATGTTCCAGCCGGTAAATATCGAACGACTGGGCGCCGACATTCAACTTGTCGCGGGTCCCAAACGAATTTGTTGCGGCGATGGCCATCTCGCGTCCTTTCCCGTGCTCCGAACCCTCTATGATAACCGAACTCAAAGTGCGCTGCGTCGCTGGCGCTCCGGATTCTCGCGTTATACTGAATGAGTTGTGAGTATTCTCCTGCTCGGAACATACGAACTTGGCCGCCAGCCGTTTGGGCTCGCCTCTCCCGCCGCTTGGCTGCGCGATCGCGGACACCGGGTACGCTGTTTGGACCTCTCCCGCCAGTCGATGGAGGAAGATGCGTTGCGCGAAGCGCAGCTCATCGTGTTCTATCTCCCGATGCACACCGCCACGCGGCTTGCGCTCGAATGGGCTAAAGCCATTCGCGTGCAAAATCCCGTGGCGCATCTCTGTGCCTCGGGCCTCTATGCACCGCTCAACGAAGCGCTGCTCCGCCGTGCCGGATTCGCTTTTGTGCTCGGCGCCGAATTCGAAGGCCAGCTTTGTGAATTGGCCGAAGCGCTGTTTTCAGGCCGGGAGTTCCGAGCCGCAACAAACGGAAAGGACCCCATCCCGCGGCTGCGCTTTTCGACTCCCGATCGAACTGATCTGCCCGCTTTGCGCCACTACGCGCACGTGGTTCTGCCCGATGGCTCCCATCGCACTGCCGGTTACACCGAGGCGTCCCGCGGCTGCAAACATACTTGCCGGCACTGCCCGGTCGTCCCGGTCTACTCCGGGCAGTTTCGCGTAGTCCCTCGAGAAGTGGTACTCGCCGATATCCGTCAACAGGTAGCCGCGGGCGCCGAGCACATCACCTTTGGCGACCCCGACTTTTTCAATGGCGTTACCCACGCTGTGCGCATCGTCGAAGCGCTGCATGCGGAATTCCCGCGCATCACTTACGACGCCACCATTAAGATCGAACACCTATTGCGCCACTCTGCCCACCTGGTAACGCTGGCGCGTACAGGATGCCTCCTCGTCACCACCGCCGTGGAGTCGCTCGACGACGAAGTCCTGCGCAAACTTGCGAAAGGCCACACCCGCGCCGATTTCTTCCGCGCCCTTGATCTCTCTGAACGCGCTGGACTTGCCATGCAGCCGACGTTCATTCCCTTTACTCCGTGGACCACACGGGAAAGTTATTCCGATCTGCTCAGAGTCATCGCGGACCGCGACCTGATTGGATCGGTGCCCTCGGTGCAACTCACCATCCGCCTGCTGATCCCCTCCGGATCCCGCTTGTTGGAACTTCCGGACATCGCAGAAATCGTTTCCGATTTTGACGCCGAGGGTTTAGTCTATCGATGGCAACACGCGGAACCGGAGCTGGATCTTCTCGCCGCGCGCGCTTCGGAAACTGTGGTGGAAGGGGACAAGAACCAACTGTCCCGCTCTGAGATTTTCCAAAAAATCTGGCGCGTTGCCTCTGAACTGCAGCCGCGGGTTTACGTTTCGACCGCGGTAACTGTTTCGAAGCGTGGCGTCCCTTTTCTTTCCGAGCCCTGGTACTGTTGAGCCGAGCCCACAGGGGACCAGTTGGTCTCCGTCAAGAAATACGGACCAGACATCCCCGCACGGGAAGGATTCGTCTAAGCTAGGGCATCTCGGCATGACGACCAGCGATTCCAAGTCCGTCCTCCTTTTCGCATCAAAACTCGGTTACCAGACTCGCAGCTTCGACGCCGCCGCGCGGAAGCTCGGCATCCGCCTCTTCTATGTGACCGATCGCTGCCATGAACTCACCAATCCCTGGGGAGACGACGCGCTGGCCGTGCGCTTCGATGCCCCAGAACACGCCGCTGGGCGCGCTTTGCAGGAGTTCAGAAAGCACGACTTTCAGGCCATCCTGGGACTGGGGGACCGGCCCGCCATCGCTGCTTCCTACACTGCGCGTGGTCTTGGAGTCTTAGCCAATCATCCGATCGCCGTCGAAACTTGTCACAACAAGCTGCGCATGCGCGAAGTCTTCCGCGCCGCCGGTTTGCCGACTCCGTGGTTCCGGGCCGTGCCGCTTGCGCCTCTCCCGGAGCCGGAGCTGCTTGGCATCACCTATCCCTGCGTGATTAAGCCTCTTTCGCTCTCCGCCAGCCAGGGGGTGATGCGTGTCGACTGTCGTGAAGAGTTTCTCGCCGGCATGGGACGCCTGAAGCATCTGTTCGAACATCCTGACCTCCGTTCGCAGCGCGAATCGGATTTCACTCAGGCTCTGGTCGAGGAATACCTTCCCGGAGCCGAGGTGGCCGTCGAGGGAATCGTCCTGGAGGGTGAACTCAAGCTGCTGGCCCTTTTCGATAAACCGGACCGGCTCGAGGGCCCATTCTTTGAGGAGACAATTTATGTCGTTCCGTCACGGTTTCCGGTCGAGCTGCAGGCTGCGATTCGCCGCACGGCGGAACGCGCCATTCGCGCCATAGGACTCACACACGGTCCTGTTCACGCCGAGTTTCGCATCAACGAGCGGGGAATCTGGCCGGTGGAAATCGCGCCGCGCCCCATCGGGGGCCTCTGCGCCCGCTCTCTGGAGTTTCATTCGCCTAAGCACGGCAATTTGATTGGTTTGGAGGAGCTGATCCTTCGCCACGCCACGGGGGAAGACGTCACCCTCTGGGAGCGGGAGGAGCTCGCTTCCGGGGTTATGATGATCCCGGTTCCCGCAAGCGGCATCCTGGAAAGAATCTACGGTGTCGAGGACGCTCAGCGCGTCCGGTGCGTTACCGATATAGAGATCACCGCGCGGCTGCACGACAAAATCCATGCTTGGCCCGAGGGCTCCTCGTATCTCGGGTTTATTTTTGCCAAAGCGGAAAGCGCGAACGACGTGGAGGACGCCCTGCGATCGGCGCACTCCCGGCTGCAGTTCAGGATCAGGGAGACGCTTCCCGTCGAACACCCGGTCACCGGGAGAATACTCAATTCCAGTTCCTAGCTCCTGGATTTGTCGCTAAGCGGCGCCGCGGCAGCCGCACTGCCGACTCGAGTCGCAGCTAAAGGCGGGTCGCTTCGAATCCGAGGGCGTGTCGGGCGTAACCTAGGCCTGCTCTAACCCTTGGCTTTCGGCGCAACGTAGCCTTCCGGCAGCCTCGCTCCTTCACCGAAGAAAAACTGTTCCAGCTGCTCTTCCATGATTTTCTGCGAACTCGGATCGAGCGGATTTAACCGGTATTCGTTCATGATCATCTTGGAATGCTCGATCCACAACTTCCAGGCCTCTTTCGAAACATTCTCATATACCCGCTTACCGAGTTCGCCCCTCCACGGTACTCGGTCCAGCCCCGGCAAGTCCTTTCCGAACTTAACGCAGTGCACCGTTCTCGTGCCCGGCGCCACGGGTCCGCTGGAGGGCGTTTGGGGTCCGCAAGAATCGTTGGCCACTTCTTCCTCCTCGCAAAACTACCAGAAAGTTCACCTTACCGCAGTTTCGCCGAATCTCCTAACCCCTCGACGGCGCCGCAATCGCGCTCGCAAAATATGCGCGAGGGACCTGTCGTGTCGCTGCCTAGGGGCTCCGTCGTCCCGCGGCCGATTGCTGTAGAATCCTTGCGATTCTAGCGGCATCTAATGTCCGGAGGTGGGAGCCCATGGCGCGCATCACCACGCTTTTTTGGGACATCGGCGGCGTCGTTCTCACCAACGGCTGGGACCGCAGCTCCCGCAAAGCGGCCAGCGAAGCATTCCAGTTCGACTATGAAGAATTTCAGGACCGCCACGAGCTCTCTTTCCCGGCCTTCGATGCCGGCCAGCTCTCGCTCAACGAATATTTGGACCGCACGCTCTTCTATCGTCCGCGAAAGTTCAGCCGGGAAGAGTTCACCGCCTTCATGTTCGCCCAATCCCAGGAATACCCCGCCACCCGCGCCATTCTCGATGCCTCGGTCGCCGCCGGCCGCTATTTCGTGGGCGCCATCAATAACGAACCGCTCGAGCTCAATCAGTACCGCATCGAGGCGTTCCATCTTCGCCGCAGCTTCCAGGTCTTCTTCAGCTCCTGCTATGTTCACTCCCGCAAGCCCGAAGAGGGCATTTTCCGCGTGGCCCTCGCCGTTACGCAGCGGCCAGCCGAAGAATGCGTCTTCATCGACGACCGTCCGCTAAACCTCGAAGCTCCCCGTCGCCTGGGGTTTTCCGTGATTCACCACCAGTCGCCGGAGCAGCTCCGCGCCGAACTGCGAAATCTCCAGGTTGAGGTATAGTTCTTTGAGCATTTGCGGTATGTAACCGCGTTGTGTGAAGTCGTTTCTTAGTTCGAGGAGCTCGCATGGCTGCCGATCCCGTTGCTTCCACCGTGTCCTTCCGCGCCGCAACCGCCCCCTGCGCCGTAGTCCTTTTCGGCGCTTCGGGCGATCTCGCAAAGCGCAAAGTCATCCCGGCGCTGTTCGATCTGGCGGCGCACAATTCCCTCGGCTCGCGCTACGCGATCGTCGGCTTCGCTCGCACTGCGATGACCGATGAAGCCTTCCGCGCCAGTGCCGGCGAAGCTGCCAAAACCATGTCGGAGGGCGGCCCTATCGATTCCGCGAAATGGGACGAGTTCGCCGGCAATCTTTTCTACAGCCCCGGCGACTACGGTGACCAGCAGGCTTACGCCGAGCTCGCCCGCCGTCTGGGGGAACTCGACGCGAAAAACAATCTCGGTGGCAATCGTATCTTCTACCTTTCCACCCCGCCCGAAGTTTACGCCCACATCATCGAGCAGCTCGGCCGCGCCGGTCTGTCCCGTCCGAGCAATGCGAAAGCGTGGGTGCGCATCATCATCGAAAAGCCCTTCGGCCGCGATCTGGCTTCCGCGAAGGAGCTCAACGAGATCGTCCACAACGTCTTCGAAGAAAATCAGGTCTATCGCATAGATCACTACCTCGGCAAAGACACCGTGCAGAACCTGCTGGTCTTCCGCTTCGGCAATGGCATTTTCGAACCCCTGTGGAACCGCAACTACGTGGACAACGTCCAGATCACCGCCGCCGAAACTCTCGGCGTCGAACGGCGCGGCGGCTTCTATGAGACTGCCGGTGCGCTTCGCGACATGATTCAGAGCCACGTCCTGCAGCTCACTTCGCTCGTCGCCGTTGAACCTCCCGCGGCTTTCGATGCCACTGCCGTGCGCAACGAAAAACTCAAGGTCCTGCAGTCCATCCGTCCCTTCGATCTCGAGGCTGTCGCGCAATCCGTGGTTCGCGGCCAGTATTCCTACGGAAACGCCAACGGCAAGTCCGTCCCCGGGTATCGCGAAGAGCAGGGCGTCAGCCCGCAGTCGCGCACCGAGACTTTTGTGGCCGCGAAGCTGCTCATCGACAACTGGCGCTGGGCCAACGTTCCTTTCTATCTGCGCACCGGCAAGCGTCTCGCCAAGCGCACCACGGAAATCGTCATTCAGTTCAAACGCGCCCCGCACGTCGTTTTCCGCGGCCGCGAAGCCGAGGCCAACCGCCTGATCCTCAATATTCAGCCGGACGAAGGCATCTCTATCTCCTTCGGCGCCAAGCGCCCCGGAACGGAAATGAGCATCGGCTACGTAAACATGGATTTCAGCTACAAGGAAGGCTTCGGCGAATCGACGCGCAGCGCATACGCCACTCTGGTCAACGATTGCGTGCGCGGCGACGCCACGCTGTTTGACCGCAGCGACAATGTGGAGGCCGCCTGGGAGCTGGTCGACCCCATCCTCGACGTCTGGAGCGCCGCCAAGACCGCCACCGTCCCGTTTTACACTGCCGGCAGCTGGGGCCCGCGCGAATCCGACACGTTACTCGAACGGGATGGCCGCAAGTGGTACACTCCCTAGTCCGCGATTCCCGAATCTCTGAATCGATTTAATTCTCGCGAGGGGGAGCTCGTGATCCTGGCCGGTGACGTCGGCGGCACCAAATGCAACCTTGCGATTTTTTCCGAAAAAGACAGCCGCCTCACGGCCGTCTTCCGGCAGCGTTTCCGCAGCAAGGACTTCGCGAAGTTCGACCTCATTGCCAAGGAGTTCGCCCGCCTCGCCGACACCCATCTCGGTGACGAGAAGATCCGCGCCGCCGGCTTCGGCATTGCGGGACCCGTCATCAACAACCGCGTGCGCGCCACCAATCTTCCTTGGACGGTCGACGCCGCCGTTCTCTCGGCAGAGCTCGGAATCCCGCACATCGCCCTGCTCAACGATCTCGGCGCCTGGGGACACAGCATCGAATACCTCGATCCCGCCGATTTCGTCGTGCTCAATCCCGGCACGCCCGAGCGCGGCGGCACGCGCGCGCTCATCGCCGCCGGCACCGGCCTCGGAGAGGCCATCCTCGCCTGGGACGGCGAGCGTTACCGCGTCGTGCCTTCCGAAGGCGGCCATTCCGATTTCGCTCCGCATTCCGAGCAGCAGATCGAACTGCTGCGCTTCATGCGCCGCCGCAATCAGCAAGTCAGTTGGGAACTGATCCTTTCCGGCCGCGGCTTCCTCACCATTCACGAGTTTCTGGACTCGTCCGTCAAGCATCCTTCCTTCGCCGATCCCGACGCCGACCCGGCGCCCGAAATCACCCAGAACGCGCTCAAAAACAGCTGTCCGGTGTGCGTAGAAACCCTCGACCTGTGGACCGATCTCTACGGCGCCGAAGCCGGCAACCTGGCGCTCAAAGTCCTTTCCCTCGGCGGCATGTACGTCGCCGGCGGCATTGCCGTCAAAATCCTCGAAAAGATGAAGGACGGCACCTTTGTCAACTCCTTCAGAGACAAATGGCATTTCGAAAATCTTCTGCAGAACATTCCCGTATGCGTCATTCTCAATGAAAACGCTCCGCAACTCGGCGCCGCCTACGAAGCCCTCCGCCTGGTGCAAAAATAGTCCAACCCACCGGCGACGGCGAATGCCGACGCTCCCTCCGCGACCTTCCCCTCGAACCTGATGTTGGCGCCGCA
>Ga0306922_10006253_pt1 | contig 11415 bp, 10 predicted proteins | sample sta12Cox44000082_FD_203758 | JGI IMG/M metagenome (GOLD analysis project Ga0306922, IMG submission 203758) | Lab enrichment of tropical soil microbial communities from Luquillo Experimental Forest, Puerto Rico - statoxic.12C.oxic.44.000.082 (v2)... | ecosystem: Environmental > Terrestrial >... | reverse complement strand
CGGCGCTATGTCGAATGGGACTCGCCCTGGATGGCCGAGAAGTCGCAGGCGGGCGGCGGCGCGCTGCTAAACCTCGGCGGACACGGCTTCGACATCGCACGGTTCGTGGCCGGCGAGGAGCCCGAAGTCGTTTCCGCCATTGTCAGCCGCCAGGTGCACGGCACCGAAATCGAGGATTATGCGCTCGCGACGATGCGCACGCCGAGCGGCATCGTCATACACAACGAGGTTGGCTACACGATGCCGACCTGGCCCGCGAACCAGACCGACGGCGAACAGAAGGTCGCCGGGGAGCGGCTGTTGCTGCGTCAGGTATCCGGCGGCTTGCAGGTCCTTGCCCCAGGTCGCGACGAAACAATCCCGCAGCCGCCCGACTGGCAGGCCGGCTACCCGCGCGCGGTCAGGGAAGCACTCGAGGCCTACGGCCGCGGCGATCCGCCGCCGATCCCGGCGAGCGAGTGCGCCCGCGCGGTTCGCCTGATCTTCGACAGCTACCGCGCCGCCGGCGTGCGGTAGCGCGCGCTACGGCGCCCCCCTACGGCAATGTCGCCGAGTGGGTGTAGCGGCGCCAGGCGCTCATCTGAATCGCCGAGGTCAGGCAATGCACGACCACGGGTTTGGTCTTGACGGCAAAGGCGCGGCCTATGCCGTCGGCGATTTCGGCCTCGCTCTTGATCGTGATGCCCTCGGCGCCGAACGAGCGGCCCCATTCTGCGAAATCCGGGTTGGTCAGCCGCGTGCCGGCCATCAACGGGCGCTCGGGGTAGCGCACATAGGAGTGCATGCCGATCGTGCCGTACATGCCGTTGTCGGAGATGATCATGATCGGGTTGACGCCGTATTGGCGCGCGGTGGCGATCTCGTTGCCGGTCATCAAGGCGCCGCCGTCGCCGACAAAGGCGACGACCTGCGTGCCCGGCCGGCGCAACGCCGCGGCGACCGCCATCGGCATGCCCGAGCCCATAGCACCGACCACCGAGGCGAGCATGATCTGCCCCTGCCGGAAACCGATATAGCGGTGGACGAAGCTGGCGAAATTGCCGGCATCGGTCGTCACCGTGGCGTCGGGTGCCAAGTGCTTGTCGACCTCGCAGACGACTGCCGCGAAATTGACGCCGTCGCTTGTCTGCTCCCATTCCTTGGCCAGGAGCTTTTTGTGGATCGCGTTGAGCCCGTCGACCCAGCCGCGCCGCTTCTCGGCGTCCCCTGGCGCGACGCGCCGCAATAGCGCCTTGACGACCTCGTAGGGATTGCAGGGCATCCCGAGATCCGGCCGCCAGACGCGGCCGACCTCGTTCGGGTCGGGCCAGATATGGACGAAGGGCAGTTGCGGCTGCGGTGCGGTCGGGAAGCTGTAGGACTGACTTACCGAGTCGGTCATCCGCTCGCCCAACGCGACCATCAGATCGGCGCGCCTCATCTCGCCGAGCAATGCCGGCGGCACCCGGATCCCCATATAGCCGCCGAAATTCGGATGCGTCGCATCGAAGAGCTGCGGCCGGCGATGCGTCGGGCTGATCGGTAATACCCACTCTTCGGAGAGCCGGTTGAGGTCGGCGAAAACCGTGTGGTCGTGGACCGCGTCGGCCAATAGCGCGCCGCCGACCAGCACCATCGGGCGCTCGGCCTCGGCCAGCATTCGGGCGAGTCGGTCGAGATCCTCGGCGCGCGGTCCCGCGATCACACGCGGCCGCGCCGGGTCGACCGCGGCGTCGGTCTCCGCATCGAAGAGGTCCTCGGGCACGACCACCGCGACCGGGCCCGGGGTGCCGCTCTCCGCGACATGGAAGGCGCGAGCGATCGCCTCCGACGCCTGCTCGGGCTCGTTGACCTCGATCACCAACTTGGTCACGTCCGACAACAACCGCGAATAATTCTGCTCCTGCAATGCCAACCGGCCAAAATCAGCGCGCTCAACCTGGCCGATCAGCATCACGACAGGTGTCGCGTCGTGATAGGCCGAGTGCAACGAAACCATCGCGTTGGACAGCCCCGGCCCGCGGGACACCAGGGCGACCCCGGCGCGGTCGCGCAGCCTGCCGTCGGCCACCGCCATAAAGCCGGCGCCGCCCTCGTGGCGGCAGACGATGACGCGGATCGAATTTCTTTCGATCAGCGCGCTGGTCAGCCCGACATAGCTCTCCCCCGGCACGCAATAGACCTGGTCGACACTATGGGCTTCGAGGCTTTCGGCGAGCAGGCGAGCAACGGTCTGGGTCATGTCCGGGTATCTCCTTGGTGCCCATCGGATCAGTGGCCGAGGAATACATGAAGCTCCGAGACCCCATAAGGGGCATCATCGGCACCGCACGAGGTGCGGCCACGAGCAGGCGTGATGCCGGCCCGCCGGACTGACCTTCGCTTATTCGGCCGCGCTCACCGCCTCCGAGGTTCGTGCGGAGACGGTGGGGTCCGGAATGTGCAGGAAGAACGCCGAGACGAAGGCGGCGATCAGACCGAACAGCGCCAGCCCGTAGAGCCCGCCGGCATAGCTGCCTGTGAGGTCCTTCATCCACCCGACATATCCGGAGCCAAAGAAACCGCCGAGATTGCCGATGGAGTTGATCCACGCGATGGCCCCGGCTGCCGCCATGCCGGTCAGGAACATCGGCGGCATCGCCCAGAAGGGTCCTTTCGATCGTAAAAGCCGATCGCGGCGATCGACATGCCGACGAGCGCCCACCAGGTTCCCATGGTCATGCCGGCGATGACGAGCCCGGCCGTCGAGACCACGCACGCCCCGAACAAGTTCCATCGCTGTTCGTTCATGCGGTCGGAGATACGGCCCCAAGCCACCATGCTAATCCCGCCGCAAATATAGGGGATCATGGTCATCCAGCCGACCTCCATATTACTGAAATTGCCGAGCGATTTGATGATCTGCGGGATGAAGAAAAGCATTCCCAAGCTCGCGGTGACGATGCCGAGGTAGCTCAACGACAGCAGCAAGACCTTGGGATTGTAGAATGTCTCCCATAAGCTGAAGTTCGCACGGCGTCCTTGGCCCGCCGCTCGGCATGGAGCTTTGCGGTGAGCCAGTCCTTTTCCTCGGATGACAGGAATGTTGCCTGCTCCGGCTTGTCGGTCAGCAGGAACAAGGTGACAATGCCGATCAGCACGGTCGGAATCGCCTCGGCGATGTACATGATCTGCCAGCCCCGCAGGCCGAACAAGCCGTCGAGGCCGAGAAGAGCGGTGGATACCGGCGCCCCGAGCGCCACCGCGACCGGCAGGCCGGTCAAAAAGCCCGAAACGATGCGGGCATGGTGGTAGCTCGGGAACCAGTAGGTGAAATAGAGCAGGATGCCCGGGAAAAATCCGGCCTCGGCGACGCCGAGCAGGAAGCGCACAATGGCGAAGCTCGTCGGCCCGGTGACCGTGGCGGTGATGCCCGCCAGGATCCCCCAGGTGATCATGATGCGGGCGATCCACAACCGCGCGCCGACCTTCTCCATGATCAGATTGCTCGGCACCTCGAAGATGAAGTAGCCCCAGTAGAAGGTGCCGAGCGCAAAGCCGAAGGCGCCGGCCGACATGTTCAGATCGTCGCGCATCGTCAGCCCGGCGAAGCTGACATTGATTCGGTCGATATAGGCGAGCAAATAGCTCAGCACCGCGAACGGCAGCAGACGCAGATAGATCTTGCGCATAGCGGATTGTTCGATCGCGTCGGCCATCCGTCTCCGCCCCTGTTCCGGCACTGCCATTCCAGCAATGCTAACGCCCGCGCACGCAATTTCGCCATGCCCTTTCAGCAGGCGACCCGTGATGCTCCCGGCAGCTCATGCAATCCTCGCCGCCTTGATCGCAAATCGCCGGAATGAGGCAGCGCGATCCCACGGCTGCTCTGGTGTCCATAGCGGCGAGGCTGCTGTTCGGTGTGACGCGCATGGCCAGTTTTCGTGCCGCCGAATTTGTTGTTTTTTCGATTGCCGAATTCGTTGTTACGGCGGGTCGAATTCGTTGATCCCAGGTGGAATCCGACTGCTTTCTCGGGTCGCGAATTTCACCTTAATAGATTGAAAAACAATATCTTTCGGCGCTACTATGGATCTCGTTCGGGCGTGAGGGAGCGATATTCATTGTTTTTGGGAGTGAGAAGCGCCTCGCGATGCGCCCCCGGCGGTCAGGCGCCGGAGCGATCCGGCCGCGGCACCAGCGCGTCGAGGAGCGCCTGGATATAGCCGTAGCAATAGGCGAAGGCGACGCCCGAGGGATCGCGGCCGTCGATTTGCGGCACGTGGTCGGGCATCAGCATGTAGGGGTAGCCGACATCGCGATAGGCGATCAGCGAGCGGGCCATGTCCATGTCGCCCTCGTCGGGGAAGGCCTCTACGAAGTCGAGCTTCCTACCTTTGATGTTGCGGAAATGCACGTTGAAGATCTTGCCGCGCTCGCCGAACCAGCGGATCACCTCGAAGATCTCGCGCGCCGGGTCGTCGAGCATCTCGGCGACTGTTCCCTGGCAGAAATTGAGGCCGTGATAGGGGCTCTCGTGCATCGTCACAAACCGTTTCAACCCCTCGACCGTGCCGAGCACGCGGGTGATCCCTCGGTAGCCGGGCGGCGTATAGGGGTCGTGCGGATGGCAGGCGAGGCGCACCTTGGCGGCGCTCGCTATCGGGACGACTGCTCCCAGGAAATGGTCGATCCGCTCCCAGTTCTCGTCCTCGGAAACGAGCCCGGCCTTGCCGGGCGGGGCGCTCTGGTCGGCGCGGCTCCAGCGGAAGGCGGCGTTGCGCGAGCCGCCGCGGCCCTCCTCCCGCTCGGTGCGCGGGATACCGATGATAGAGAGATTGTACTTGGCGGCCGGGATGCCGGCCGTGGCGAGCCGCTCGATCAGGCCGAGAACGCTGTCGATCTCGCGCTGCCGTTCGGGCTCCTTGCCGAGCAGGATGTGCGGGCTCTCCGCCTCCTCGATCGGCCGCGACGACAATGGCAACTGCACCATGTCGAGCGAGAGGCCGAACGACTCGACGTGATCTTTGTGGCGCCGCAGGTCGTCGAGGCTCCAGTGATGCGGGTCGCCGGCTGGGTCGACGCAGACATGCCTGACCCCGAGTTGGGCCCAGACCCGATAATCGCTATCGTCGCGCGGCCGGATCTGGGTGCCGACATACATGACAGTTCCTCCATCTGGCGGGAGAGCGCATGTTACACTCTCCGCCCTCTTGGGGCGACCAGACCGGCGCTTATTTGTGCTTCTGGTGCGTTTTTATCAATTACAGAGATGGTCGGGCCATGTGGGTAAAGCAAGTTTCAGGCGCTCCACCAAATTCGGCTGCCAATCCGCTGCCGACGCCAGTCTTGGGCATCAAATTTCCGCTGCCGGCCGAGTTGCTCAATTGGTACTCAAGACATTGAATCGCCACGTGCTTTCGATCTGAGAGGAGGCTTTTCGGGGTCGCCGAAAATGAATTTTCCCCTGCCGACAGGGGAAATGCGGTGCCTCGACGATCACGACGAGGTGCGAGATGCGCGTTTTTACGATGATGCCGATGCGGCATTGGCGCGATGCGGGGCCGTTTGCCGCCGCCGCGGAGGCCGCCGGCTTCGATGCGGTGATGACCGCCGAACTCGCTCACGACGTCTTCGCGCCGCTCGCCTTTGCCGCACTCGCGACCGAGCGGATCGAGCTGACGCCGTCGATCGCCGTCGCCTTCCCGCGCAGCCCGACGGTCATGGCGAGCCAGGCCTGGGATCTGCAGGCGAACTCGAACGGGCGGTTCGTGCTCGGGCTCGGCAGCCAGGTCAGAGGCCACAACGAGCGCCGGTTCGGCATTCCTTGGAGCCCGCCGGCACCGCGGCTCCGCGACTACGTCCGGGCTTTGCGCGCGATTTGGCGTTGCTGGGAGACCGGCGAAAAGCTCGATTATCGCGGGGAGCACTACAAGCTGACCCTGATGACCCCCGACTTCTCGCCGGGGCCGACCGGACTGCCGATGGTGCCGGTCACGATCGCCGCCGTCGGCGAGGCTATGCTCCGGGTCGCCGGAGAGGTCTGCGACGGGGTGCGCCTGCATCCGCTCTGCTCGCGCCGTTATCTCGAAGAGGTCGGCCTGCCGCGCCTAGCCGAGGGGATGCGCCGCAGCGGGCGCCGCCGGGCGAATTTCGACATATTCGGCGGCGGCTTCGTCGTCACCGGACCCGATGAAGAGACGGTCGCCGCGGGGATCGAACAGGTGCGCGAGCGCGTCGCCTTTTACGGTTCGACGCGCAGCTATCTGCCGATCCTGTCCTTGCACGGGCTCGACGAGCTCGGGCAGAAACTGCGCGCGCTGTCGCTCGAGGGCCGTTGGAACGAGATGGCGGCCGAGGTCCCGGACGAAGTCGTGCGCATCTTCGCGGCATGCGGCGCTTTTGACGAGATCACCAGGGCGATCGATGAGCGGTTCGGCGGTCTTGCCGACTCGATCGAAATAAATTTTCCCGCCGGTACACCGGCCGGTCTACAGGGCGAGCTGCTGGCCGACATCCGCCGCATTCCGCGGGCGTTCGAGGGCTTCGATACGCGCTGGTGAGGGCCCCGGCGCGACGGCTCTTCGGGGGTTCGGTAACCGTTTTGTAGGCGGGTGCCGGCTAGCCTTCTCGGCATGATGACCGAGATCGACATCTGGCGCGCCGCCTACCTGATGCTCTGGTGGTACGGAGAGACGGCGCAAGCGGAGAGCGCCAGACGGGCCGATGAATTTGCGGCGGACCGCGATCCCGCCGGCGAAGCGTGCTGGCGCCGGATCATCGATGTGATCGGGCAACTCGCGAATACGACACCTGCCGGGCTGTTACATTGAAAATCTGCCCGAAACCGGGCAAAATACTTGCCTCTAGCTTCATACCTTTAGACGTTGCCGCCATGTCGGAGCCGACCGAGTTTGAGGACCTCGTCATCTATCTGGTGCGCACAACGCGGCTAAGCCGCGCCGAGGCGACCCGGCTCGTCGACGAGGTGCTGTCGTTTCTCGACGAGCGGCCGGAGGAGTTCGTGTCTCGGCGTCATCGCGCGTTGCAGGGTGAGGGCCTGTCGAACAGCGAGATCTTCGCGCGGCTCGCGGCCGAGCTCGAGCGCTGGCGGTTTCGTGCGCCTGCCTACAGCGAGCGGCAGATCCGACGCATGATCTACGGCTGAGGAGACCAGAGCATGTGCGGCATCGTCGGCTATATCGGCAAACGCGACGCGGCGCCGATCCTGATGGAGGGGCTGCACCGGCTCGAATATCGCGGCTACGATTCTGCAGGGATCGCGGTCGTCCAGGCAGGCGAGCTGCGGCTGGCCAAATGCAAGGGGCGGGTTCGCGAGCTCGAAAGGCTGCTGCCAACTCGCTTCAAAGGCTCGCCCGGCGTCGCCCATACGCGCTGGGCGACGCATGGCGAGCCGAGCGACAAGAACGCCCATCCGCATTGTGACGCGGCGAACCGCATCGCGGTCATCCATAACGGCATCATCGAGAATGCTGCGACATTGCGGGCGCGGCTCGAAACCGCCGGTGTCGTCTTCCGCTCGGAGACCGATAGCGAGGTGCTGGCGCATTTGATCGCGGCGATGCCGGAGCGTTCGCTCGACGAGGCGGTGCGCGCGGCATTGCGGCTGGTCACCGGCACCTACGGGCTCGCCGTGCTCGACGCGGCGCGGCCCGACGCGATCGTCGCCGCGCGCAACGGCAGCCCGGTCGTGCTGGGGATCGGCGAGCGCGAGATGTTCGTCGCCTCGGACGCAGCGGCCCTGGTGCGGCATACCCGCAGTGTCGTCTATCTTGACGACGGCGAAGTCGCCTTGGTGCGCGCCGACGGGTTTGAGACCGCGACCCTCGACGGCGGGCCGACCGCCAAGATCCCGTCGACAGTCACCTGGACAAACGAGGTCTTCGACAAGGGCGAATTCGAGCATTTCATGAGAAAGGAGATCGCCGAGCAGCCCGAGGCGGTTGGGCGCACTTTGAGCGGCCGGCTCGAGCCGCGCTTTCAGACGACGCATCTGGGCGGCATCGAGCTTGCTGCGCACGAGCTTCTCGACATTCGCCGCGTCAAGATCCTCGGCTGCGGCTCGGCCTACATCGCCGGCTCCATCGGCGCCCATCTGATCGAGCAGCTGGCGCGGCTGCCGGCGCATGCCGAGCCGGCTTCCGAATTCCGCTACCGCAACCCGGTCATCGAACGCGACACGCTCTATATCGCCGTCAGCCAGTCGGGCGAGACCTTCGACACGTTGGCGGCGGTGCAGGAAGTGAAACGCAAGGGCGGGCGCGTGCTCGGCATCGTCAACGTCGTCGGCAGCACGATCGCGCGCGAATGCGGCCGCGGCATTTACCTGCACGCCGGTCCCGAAATCGCCGTCGTGTCGACCAAGACCTTCACTTGCACGGCTGTCGCGTTGGCCCTTCTTGCGATCCATCTCGGCCGCATCCGCGATCTCTCGACCGCCGATGGCGGCCGCCTCCTCGCGGCACTGGCGGCATTGCCCGAGCAGATCGCCAGCATCATCGCGCGCGAGGCCGAGATTGTCCGGTTGGCCGAGCAGCTCGTCGCGTGCGAGCACGCCTATTTTGTCGGCCGCTCGGCCGGCCACGCGGTGGCGATGGAGGGTGCGCTAAAACTCAAGGAGGTCAGCTACCTGCACGCCGAGGCCTATTCGGCCGCCGAACTCAAGCACGGGCCGCTGGCGCTGATCTCGCCCGCGACCCCGACCGTGATGGTGATCCCGCGTGACGACCTCTACCGCAAGAACGTCTCGACGATCGAGGAAATCCGGGCGCGGCGGGGGCCGGTCTTTGCCGTCACCCATGCCGGCGAGATGCCGGTCGCGGTCGACGCCGCCTTCGACGTACCGGCCGCCGAGCCGGAGCTCGACCCGATCCTGCTAAATATCCCGCTGCAGCTGCTCGCCTATCACGTCGCCCTGAAGAAGGGCTGTGACATCGACCGGCCGCGCAATCTCGCAAAATCGGTGACGGTCGAGTAGCTCAACGCCAGCTCGGAAAGCAGTGGCCCCAGTGCCATGCGCCCGACGGGTCCTGCCAATGGCCGCGGTGCCAGCCGAGGCTGCAGCCCTGAGCCATCAATTCGACGACCGGGGCCAAGCCGAGCGAGGCCGGCATCGCGTTTTTCGGGACCGGCGCCGTCTGCAACGCCAGGGCCGCCAGAGACAAGAACGCTGCAGCGACGAGCCGCATTTCAGCCTCGGTAGGGAACGCGCCGAGACTGTGCAGGACAGCGGTTAACCGAGGCTTAATTCGCCGCTTACTGCGGCAGGGAGGGGTGCACCGGGTTTGGGCTCAGCGCCGACCGAACAGCCGCTCGATGTCGGCGAGATCGAGCGCCACATAAGTCGGGCGCCCGTGATTGCATTGGCCGCTGTTCGGTGTGGCTTCCATCTGGCGCAGCAATGCATCCATCTCGACCGGAGATAGGCGCCGTCCAGCACGCACGCTCGTGTGGCAGGCGAGCGTGCCGCATACCGTCTCGATGCGCTCCTTTAAAGCCAAGGCATTGCCCCATTCGGCGAGCTCGTCGGCGAGGTCGCGCACCAGTGCGGCGACATCGACCCCCGGCAACAATGCCGGGACCTCGCGCACGACGACGGCTCCCGGCCCGAAGGGTTCGAGAACTAGGCCGAACTCGGCGAGCTCCTCAGCGCGGGCGGCGAGCCGTGCGACGGCAGCCTCGTCGAGTTCGACGACCTCGGGCAACAGCAGCGCCTGCCGCGCGACCCCGCGCGCGGCAAGCGCCTCCTTCATCCGCTCGTAGACGAGCCGCTCGTGTGCGGCATGCTGGTCGACCAGCACGATCCCGCTTGCGGTCTCGGCGAGAATATAGGTACCGTGGAGCTGCGCCCGGGCTGCGCCAAGCGGCGCCTCCTCCGACGGCGTGGAAACGGCGGCGGGCTCCGTCTCCACGATCGGCCTCAGAAAGTTGTTGCCGGTTTCGGCTAACGCGAGGGACGGCAGTGGTGGCGGAAACGCGAACTGCCGCGGGCTCGCGGCGGTGCCGCCGCTGTGCGGGCGCAACTCGCCCGGGCGAAACGCCGCGACTGCGGCGGCGGCGACCGTCGACGAGGCACGATAGCCGGCTGCGGCGAGCGCGTTGCGCAAGGCGCCGACGATCAGCCCGCGGACCAGGGCCGATTCACGAAACCGCACCTCGGCCTTGGCCGGATGAACATTGACGTCGATCTCGGCGGACGGCCCGTCGAGAAACAATGCCACGATCGGGTGGCGGTCCCGCGCCAGCACGTCCTGATAAGCGCCGCGCACTGCGCCGACGAGCAATTTGTCGCGCACCGGCCGGCCGTTGACGACGAGGTACTGGTCGCGCGGCAGAGCACGGTTCAGGGTCGGCAAGCCGGCGAGCCCGCTCAACCGAAACCCGCCGCGCTCGGCGTCGATCTCCGCCGAGTTCTCGGCGAAATCGCGCCCGAGCAGTGCTGCGAGACGCGCCCGCCGGACGATCGTCGTCCCCACCTCCGCGGCCGCGGCGAGCCGCAGCAGAACGCGTTCTTCGTCGCCCGTCACGTTAAAAGCGATGCCAGGATAGGCCATTGCGAGCCGGCGTACTGCGTCGAGCGCGAGATCGCGCTCGGTGCGGGGCGTCTTCAGGAATTTGAGCCGCGCCGGGGTCGCGAAGAACAGGTCGCGCACCTCGACCCGTGTCCCCCGCGGATAGGCCGCAGGCACCGGGGCATGCTTTTCGCCGCCCTCGACCGCGATCTCCCAAGCGTTCGCCGCATCGGGCGGCCGCGAGACGATCAGCATCCGGCTGACGGCACCGATCGACGGCAAGGCCTCGCCGCGGAAGCCGAGTGCCGCAATCCGCGAGAGATCGTCGTCCGGCAACTTCGAGGTGCAATGGCGCTCGACCGCCAGACCCAGCTCCTCCCGCGTCATGCCGGCGCCGTTATCGGCGACCGAAATCAGCGTCTGGCCGCCTTCCTTGAGCACGATGTCGATGCGCGAGGCGCCGGCGTCGATGGCGTTCTCGACCAACTCCTTGACCGCCGCCGCTGGGCGCTCGATGACCTCGCCCGCGGCGATGCGGTTGACGAGGACCGGGGGGAGCAGGCGGATCGCCATGGCGAAACTCTACGCCATCGCGGGTGCTGAGACGAGGGCGCAAAGCGCCGCCCGCGGCGAACCCGGCGCGACGCCGGCTTGACGGAGAGCGCGCTTGTCTGTGCAGTTCGAATCGGAAGCGACGAGGGGAGCGGACAATGCCGGCGAGTACCGCCGATCACTTTGTGATCTCCTCGCCCCGCTTGCGGGGCGAGGGAGGATCCTCGCGATTTGATCGAGTCGATGTGCGATTTCTTCACACGCTCTTTTTCGGCGAGGCTGATGAGAAAGCCCAATCACATACCCCGATTTCGGAGGGCGACGCCCTGGGTCGTTAGCGGTGCAAATCTAGCGGTCGGCCCGTCCCCGCTCC
>Ga0306922_10006252_pt1 | contig 11417 bp, 8 predicted proteins | sample sta12Cox44000082_FD_203758 | JGI IMG/M metagenome (GOLD analysis project Ga0306922, IMG submission 203758) | Lab enrichment of tropical soil microbial communities from Luquillo Experimental Forest, Puerto Rico - statoxic.12C.oxic.44.000.082 (v2)... | ecosystem: Environmental > Terrestrial > Soil... | reverse complement strand
GGCCGCGATGTAGTAGCGCAGCCACTCGGGGTTCATGCCGATCGAGAGGTACTTGAGCGGGTCGATGCCGGTGCCGCGGCTCTTGCTCATCTTCTCGCCCGACACCGTGATGAAGCCGTGCACGTTGACCTGGCTCGGCGTCTTGCGGCCGCTGAACTGCAGCATCGCGGGCCAGAACAGGGTGTGGAAGTACACGATGTCCTTGCCGATGAAGTGCACCTGCTCCACCGCGGGATCGGCCAGGAACTCGTCGAAGCCCTGCGAGGTGCGCGAGGGCTCGTGCCAGTGGCTGGCGGCCTGGCCCTTGTCGAAGTGGTTCTTGAGGCTCGCGAGGTAGCCGACCGGCGCATCGAGCCACACGTAGAAGTATTTCCCCGGCACATCCGGAATCGCGATGCCGAAATACGGCGGGTCGCGCGAGATGTCCCAGTCGGCGAGCTTGTTCGCACCTTCTTCGCCCAGCCACTCGCGAATCTTGTTGAGCACTTCGGGCTGCAGCGTTTGCCCCGGCGACGGGTGCACGGTCCATTCCCTCAAATACTGCACGACCTCGGGCGCCGAGAGCTGGAAAAAAAGATGGTCGGACTTCTTGAGTTCCGGCCGCACGCCCGAGAGCGTCGAATACGGATCGATCAGGTCGGTGGGCGCGTATGTCGAACTGCAGTTCTCGCACGCATCGCCGTACTGATCCTTGGTACCGCAGACCGGGCACGTGCCACGGATGTAGCGGTCGGGAAGGAACATCGCCTTCACCGGATCGTAGAACTGCTCGATCTCCTTGGAATAGACGAGCCCGCGCGCCTTCAATCGCCGGTAGATGTCCTGCGAGAGCTCGACGTTCTCGGCTGAATCGGTCGAGTGCCAGTGATCGAAGCTCAGGTGGAAGCCGGCAAGATGCTTTGGCCGGGTCGCGGCGATGCGCGCAATCAGCGTCTGCGGTGTCACGCCCTCGCTCTCGGCCTTGAGCATGATCGCCGCGCCGTGCGCATCGTCGGCGCACACGAAATGCATCTCGTGTCCTTGCATCCGCTGGAAGCGCACCCAGATATCGGCCTGGATGTACTCCATGATGTGGCCGATGTGAAACGGACCGTTCGCGTACGGCAGCGCCGTGGTCACGAACAGCTTGCGCCGGTGAGCCATTTGCAAGAAACCTTGCCAGAAGCAGGGGAACGACGAATTCTAGCAAACGACGCACGCGCACCTGAGGGCTGCATCCCACCGATCGGCTAGAATTCACGTTTGCTCGCGGTTTTTGGAACGCGCCCTTTCGGGCGCCCAGCGCAAGCGACTTCGACGCCATGCCCCTTTCCGAATCCGATGTGCTCGGCGCGCTCAAGCGCATCGTCGATCCCAACACGCAGAAGGACTTCGTGACGGAGAAGGCCGTGAAGCGTGTTCACGTCGACGCCACCGGCGTGACGATCGACCTTCAGATCGGCTACCCCGCGAAGAGCCAGCATCCGGTATTGAAGAAGCTGATCCAGGACGCGATCGCCGCGCTGCCGGGCGCGGGGCGCGTCAACGTCAACCTCGCGCAGAAGATCACCACGCACTCGGTGCAGCGCGGCGTGAAGCTCGTCCCGGGTGTCAAGAACATCATCGCGGTCGCGAGCGGCAAAGGCGGCGTCGGGAAATCGACGACCGCGGTGAATCTCGCGCTGGCGCTCGCCGCGGAGGGCGCGAGCGTGGGGGTTCTCGATGCCGACATCTACGGTCCGTCGCAGCCGATGATGCTGGGGCTCGCCGGCCGGCCCGAATCGAAGGACGGCAAAACGCTGGAGCCGCTCGAAGCATACGGCGTGCAGGCGATGTCGATCGGTTTCCTGATCGACGTCGACACGCCGATGGTCTGGCGCGGCCCGATGGTGACGCAGGCGCTCGAGCAGCTCCTGAAGGACACGAACTGGCGCGAGATCGATTACCTGATCGTCGACATGCCGCCCGGCACCGGTGACATCCAGCTGACCCTCGCGCAGAAGGTGCCGGTCACGGGCGCGGTCATCGTCACTACGCCGCAGGACATCGCGCTGATCGACGCGCGCAAGGGGCTCAAGATGTTCGAAAAGGTCGGCGTGCCGATCGTCGGCGTCGTCGAGAACATGTCGATTCACATGTGCAGCAACTGCGGGCACGCCGAGCACATCTTCGGCGAAGGCGGGGCCGAGCGGATGTGCAAGGACTACGACGTGCCGTTCCTGGGTGCGCTGCCGCTCGATATCCGCATTCGCGAGCAGGCGGATTCGGGGCGACCGAGTGTCATCGCGGACCCGGACGGACCGGTGGCGCAGGCGTACAAGGCGATTGCCAGGTTGGTGGCGATCTTCGTTGCGAAGAGGGCTGAGGACTTTTCCTCGAAGTTCCCGAATATCGTGGTTCAAAATACGTAGTTGCTGTGGATCGGCAGTCGGTGGTTCGCGCTGGGTCGGTGGTCCGATGTGCAGGCAGGTTGGACCGCTCGTCCAATGGGATAACCGGGCCTCGACGTGGTAGCGGCGCGTCGACGGTCAACCTGCCTGCACGTCGTTTCAATCGCCTGAGTTTGGCTTTCAGCTACACCTCGAGTGCCGGCCTGATCGCTGCCTGCGCAGAACAAAATCCAGGGGAGTAGTCCTTGATCAAATCCGACAAATGGATCCGCCGCATGGCGCTCGAGCACCGGATGATCGAGCCGTTCGAACCGGGGCAGATCCGCGCCGTCAACGGTCACAAGATCGTATCGTACGGAACGTCGAGCTACGGCTACGACATCCGCTGCTCCGACGACTTCAAGATCTTCACCAACATCAATTCGACGATCGTCGATCCGAAGGCGTTCGACGAGAAATCGTTCGTCGACTTCAAGGGGGACATCTGCATCATTCCCCCCAATTCCTTCGCACTCGCGCGGACCGTAGAGTACTTCCGTATCCCGCGGAATGTGCTCACGATCTGCCTCGGCAAGTCGACGTATGCGCGCTGCGGCATCATCGTCAACGTGACGCCGTTCGAGCCCGAATGGGAGGGTTACGTCACGCTCGAGTTCTCGAACACGACGCCGCTGCCCGCGAAGATCTACGCGAACGAAGGCGTCGCGCAGGTGATCTTCTTCGAGTCGGACGAGGTGTGCGAGACGTCGTACAAGGATCGCGGCGGCAAGTACCAGGGACAGAAGGGCGTGACGCTGCCCAAGATCTAGCGCAGCGGGCGCGCCCTCCGCGCCTCCGACATCGGCCTCGGGCGCGTGTCCTTCTCCTCGCGACTTTAGTCGATCCAGTCGACCGACTCGACGGGATGACCCTTGAGAAAAGCTCTCACCGCCTCGCCTAGCGTCGGGTAGAACGCGTCCGCCCCGAAGCGGGCGAACAGTCCGAAGCGTTTCAGCTTGTCCTTGACCGGATCCTTCATTTCCGCGAACGCGAGCTCGATGCCCGGGGCCTGAAGGGCGTCGTCGAGCTCGGCGAGGACATCGGCCGCCGTGACGTCGACGCTCGTCACGGGCTCGGCCGCGACCACGACCCACTTGACCGGCGTCGGCGAACTCGCCACCGCGGCCAGCACGCGGTCGCGGAAGAACTCGGCATTCGCAAGAACAGCGGTGCGTCCCAGCGGAACAGCACGAGACCGTCGATGCGCTTCGCGTTCGGGTAGCGCGTGATGTCGTGGTAGCCCTTGATGTGGTCGACGCGACCCAGCACGGCCGAGTGCGGCCGCCAGCCGTCCCAGAGAAACTCGATCACCGCAATCACGACGGCGATCCCGATCCCCGGAACTGCGCCGAAAACAGCCACGCCGGCGAAGCAGACCATCGACAACCAGAATTCCCAACGCTGGATCCGATAGATGCGACGAAGATCGGCGAGTTCGATCAGGCCGATGGCCGCGGCGATGACCACAGCGGCGAGCGCGCTGTTCGGCAGGTCGTGCAACAGGTTCGGCGCCACGACGAGCAGGACCACGATCGCGAGCGCGCCGACCACGCCCGTAAGCTGCGTGCGCGCGCCGGCGGCTTCGGCGACCGGCGTGCGCGAGGCGCTGCTGCTGATCGGGATCCCCTGGAACAGACCCGACGCAACGTTCGCAATGCCCAGGCCGACCATCTCCTGGTTCGGGTCGACCGGCGTATGCAAGCGCGCCGCGTATGCCCGTGACAGCACGCTCGTATCCGCAAACGACACCATCGCCACGGCGAGCCCGCCGATCAGCACCGAGGGCACGTCCGCCACGCCAATGACGGGTAGTGCGAAGGATGGCAAGCCTTGCGGAAGCGCGCCCAGCACCGACACGCCGGCGCGCGTCGCAAGATCGAATCCGTCCACAGCGAGGATCGCGGCCACGACCGCGATCAGGATCGCCGGGACGCGCGGAACGCGCTGCAGAAGCAAGATCGCCAGCAATACGCCCGCACCGACCGCGAGTGCCGCGAGATTCGTCTTCCCGGAGACCACGGCGTCCGCGAAGCCGTAGATCTGCCGCAGCGGGCCCTCCGCCTTGACCGAGAAGCCGAAGAGCTTGGGCAGCTGGCTCAACAGCACGGTAAGGGCGATACCGTTCATATAGCCGTAGCGGATCGGCTTCGAGAGAAGCTCGGTCACGAAGCCGAGCTTCGACAGGCCTGCGGCGACGCAGACGACACCCGAGACCAGCGCCATCGCGCTCGCGAGCACGATCGCCCGCTCCGGCGAGCCGGCGGAGAGCGGCAAAACCACCGCAAGGATCACTGCGGCAAGTGCGGAATCCGGTCCGAGCACCAGGATTCGACTCGGCCCGAACACCGCGTATGCCAGCAGGGGCACGATCGTCGCGTAAAGACCGTAGATCCCGGGCACGCCCGACGCTGCGGCGTAGGCGACACCGACCGGCACGAGCATCGTAGTGAGCACGAGGCCCGCGACAATGTCGTGGCGCAACCAGCCGCGCTCGTAGGAGCGCAGGATGCGCAAGCCCGGAAGCCAGCGCAGCCAGCCGTTCCCGGAGATTCCGTCGTCAGTGCTCATGAAGGACCCGCGGACCCGATCATCGCATTTCCGAAACCCGACACGGCCGTCGACTGCGGCAGGCCGGCCTCTGCCCATGGCTGCCCGCTTACGTCATGATTCGCCGTCCGCACTTCCCGTCGGCGCCCGAATGGCCTTCGCCAACTCCAAAGCCACCTCGATCACCATCATCGCGCTGTGCCAGGTTGCCGCGATGGCGCTCTGGTTCTCGGCGTCGGCGATCCTGCCCGCGTTGATCGCCGAATTCCATCTGTCGAATTTCGCACAGGCGGCGCTGACGAGCGGTGTCCAGGCGGGATTTGTCGTCGGCTGCGTCGTGAGCGCAGTGCTCGGTCTCCCCGACCGGCTCGATCCGCGCCGATTGTTTGCGATCTCCGCTGTGGTCGGCGCCGCTGCGAATGCGTTGTTGCTGTGGGTCGGCCCGGCGTCGGTCGCAGCGCCCGTGCTTCGCTTCGTCACCGGCGCCGCAATGGCGGGCGTCTACCCCGTGGGCATGAAGCTCGCGTCGACGTGGGCGAAAGGCGACATGGGCTTGATGGTCGGGATCCTCGTCGGCGCGCTCACGCTGGGCTCCGCGTCGCCGCACCTGTTCAACGCGCTCGGGGGCGTCCAGTGGCGGATCCCGCTCATCGCATCGACCGTCAGCGCTGCGGTGGCGGCGGTCCTGATCGGCTTTGCCGGCATCGGACCGAACCGCGCCACGACGCCGCGCTTCGATTCGCATTATCTGCTCGCCGCGTGGCGCGATGTGCCCCTGCGCCTCGCGAACCTGGGCTACCTCGGCCACATGTGGGAGCTCTACGCGATGTGGGCGTGGATCGGCGTGTTCCTCAACGCGAGCTTCGCCGTCACGCTGCCGGCCGGGACCGCGGCGACCGCCGCCAAGTTCGCGGCTTTCGCGACGGTTGGCGCCGGCGCGGTCGGGTGCGTCGCCGCCGGCTATCTCGCGGATCGTCTGGGCCGCACGACGCTCACGATCATCGCGATGGCGATCAGCGGAAGCTGCGCCGCTGCGATCGGCGTGCTGTTCGGCGGGCCGATCGTCCCGCTGCTGGCCGTGTGCATCATATGGGGCATCTCGATCGTTGCCGACTCGGCGCAATTCTCCGCGTCGATCGCGGAATTGAGCGACAAGGCCTACGTCGGCACGATGCTCACGCTGCAGACGGCGATGGGCTTCACGCTCACGCTGGTCACGATCCACCTGATGCCGCACTGGGTGGAGACGCTCGGCTGGCGTTACGCCTTTGTCCCCCTGGCGGTCGGCCCGGCGGTCGGCGTGTGGGCGATGGCGCGGCTCCGTGCGGACCCGCGGTCGGTGAGGCTCGCCGGCGGCCGGCGCTAGACGCGGAAACGGCGGAATATTCCCGTGGAATCCGTCTGGCCACGTTGCCGCCTCGCGCGTAGGATGTTCCACCGCCGCCGATCCGCGATCGGAAGGGCGGCTCGTTCCGCTTGACCTCTTTGGGAGGAGACCCATGGCTTACAACCTCACCGGACGTCTGCTCGAAGTCTGCAACTGTCGTGTCCTCTGTCCGTGCTGGATTGGCGAAGACCCCGACTTCGGGACCTGCGACACGATCGTCGCATGGCATTTCGACAAGGGCACGGTCAACGGCGTCGACGTCTCGGGCCATACCATCGCCCTCGTCGCGCACGTGCCCGGCAACATCCTGCAGGGCAACTGGCGCGCTGCGGTCTATCTCGACGACAAGGTGTCGCCACAGCAGGAGCAGGCGCTGCTGAACGTCTACACGGGCAAGGAGGGCGGGCCGGTCGCCGAGCTCGTCAAGCTCGTCGGCGAAGTCGTGTCGGTCGAGAAGGTGCCGATCCAGTTCGACGTGCAGGGCGGCAAGGGCACGCTCAAGATCGGCAACGTCGGTTACGCCGAGCTCGAGCCGTACAAGAACGCGACCGGCGCCACGACGACGCTCGCTGACACGGTATTCTCGACCGTGCCTGGCGCGCCGGTCTTCGTCGGCAAGAGTCCGCGCTACAAATCGAAGAACGACAAGCTCGGCATCAATCTCGACATCCAGGGGCACAACGCGCTGCAGAGCACGTTCTCGTTCCAGGCCTGAAAAGGCGAACTCGATCGATGCGCCCGCCGGCGTGACGTCGCCGGCGGCGATCGTGTGACGCAATGGCGACGATTGACGTTGCCCGCAGCGCAGCGTCGGTGAGCACGCGGCGCACCTGGACGCTCGCCCTGGTCGGCATGCTCGCCCTTGCGGCGTGGGCAGTGCTCGCCGCATGGAGCGCGAGTCCGTACGCCCGATTCCTCGCTCATGACGGCTGGAGCGATCTCGGACCCCTTGCCGAGCTCTGCCGAACGATTCCCGAAGCAAGCGTCGTCGTGCCGGCGCTCCTGCAAGCGATCGTGTGGCTGTTGATGATCACGGCCATGATGCTGCCGACGACCCTGCCGCTGTTGGGTACGTTCTCGCGGATTACCGCAAGCCGGCCCGACGCGGGCGCGCTGCACGCGCGCGCGATTGCGGGCTACGTGCTCGCGTGGATGGGCTTCGGCCTCGTCGCGTACGCGCTCGATCTCGGCGTGCACGCCGCGTTTCGCTCCTCCGGCTGGCTCGTTGCCCACGGCTGGGTCGTGGGCGCGGCTGTTCTCGCCGGCGCCGGCGCGTTCCAGTTCAGCGCGCTCAAGTATCGGTGCCTCGAACGCTGCAGCACGCCGTTCGGATTCGTGAACGCGCGCTGGCGAGGGCTCCACCCGGCGCGCGAGGCGTTTCGCCTCGGCTTCGATCACGGCGCATTCTGCGTGGGCTGCTGCTGGGCGCTGATGCTGGTGACGTTCGTGGTCGGCATGGGGAATTTCGGCGCCATGCTCGCGCTGGCCGCGCTGATGGCGGCCGAGAAGAACCTGCCATGGGGACGTCGGCTGGCGGCACCGATCGGCATCGGCTTCCTCGCGTGGGCAGCGGTGGTGGTGTCGATGCACGTTTGAGCATCGTCCGCAGCGCCTCGCGCCAGCGTACGTGGCGGCCGCTACATCTGCCGGAAGCGGTGGCGGTACGTTTCGCTTACCGGCAGCATCGAGCCCGTCTGCCTGATGCGCACCTCCATGCGCCCGTCGTCGTCGCCGCGCACGACCGTGTCGATCGCATCGATGTTGACGATCGTGCCGCGGTGGATCTGCCAGAAGCGCTGGGGGTCGAGCTCGGAGGCAAGCTCGCGTATCGGCTTGCGGATCGTCGCCTCGCCCTTGACGGTGACCACGCGGACGTACTTCGAGTCGGCCTCGAAATACAGCACCTCGTCCACGGTGATGAAGCGCAGCTTGTTGCCGACGGACGCCTGGATCCAGCGCAGGGTTCCCGCGGCCTCGCGCGCATTGAGCTTTTGCAGGAGCTCGCGCAGATCGGCCGGCGGAGCGGCGAGCCGTTCGCGCAGACGGCGCACCGTCTCGATCAGGCGCGGAGCCTCGAGCGGCTTCAGCAAGTAGTCGACTGCGCCGCGCTCGAACGCCTCGATCGCGTACTCGTCGTAGGCGGTGATGAACACGACATGCGCCTGCCCGGCCGCGGCGCGCGCGACGTCGATCCCCGAAAGGCCGGGCATGCGGATGTCGAGGAACAGCACGTCCGGCGCATGCTGGTTCATGGCGGCGAGCGCCTGCGGCCCGTCCTCGCACTCGGCGACGATGCTGAGATCGGGCCAGAGCTGGCCCAGCAGTTCGATCAACCGCGCGCGGAGCCGCGGCTCGTCCTCAGCGACCAGCGCGGTCGGCATCGGCCATCTCCAGCGGAATCGTGACGGTGGCGACGACGCCGGAAGGCTCGTTCGGGGAGAGTTCCAGGCTGGCCGCGTCGCCATAGAGTGCCGCGAGACGCGCCCGGGTGTTCGCGAGACCGACACCGTGACCGCTTTCGGCAACAGGCGAAAAGCCGACGCCGTCGTCGCGCACTTCGACCACGAGCCGATCTCTTTCGCGCCGGGCCTCGATGTCGATGTGACCGCCCCCGCGCTTCGGCTCGAGCCCATGCCGAATTGCGTTCTCGATCAGCGTCGCCATAACGAGGGGCGGAAACGGGACGGCAAGCACGTCTTCGCCCGCGCGGATCGAGTATCGCAGGCGCTCGCTCATGCGAATGCGCATGATGTCGAGGTATGCACGCGCGAATTCCAGCTGGTGGCCGAGCGTCGTGCGCTCGCCGCGATGGTGCGGGATCGACTGGCGCAGGTAGCGCGCGAGCGCCGCGGTCATCTGCTGCGCGGCGGCCGGATCCTCGGCGATCAGGAGCTGGAGATTGGACAGCGCGTTGAACAGGAAGTGGGGCTCGATCTGGGCCTGCAGAACATGGAGCCGCGCCTCGACGAGCGCACGCGCATTCGCCTCCTGTTCCGCACGCTCGGCCGCCAGGCGCTCGCGAGCCTCGGCGAGCTGCTGGAGCTTGATCGCATGCTCGCGTGCCAGGAAGAAGACCACCATCGTCATCGCGACCGTGCCGACGCCGAAGGCACTCCAGAGTTTCGCGCTGGGTTGCCCGACCGTGAGGTCCCACACGACGTAAGCGGCAAGCAGAGCCAGCGCGGAGAGCGCCGCTGCGGCGATGCCGGCGCGCGCCACCTCCCTCGATGAGCGCTCGGGCCGGCCCCTGCCCCACGCTGCGAGGGTGTACATCCAGATCATGAGCACCGCGCAGGTCCCGAACACGACCTCGTTGCCCTTCGATCCCAGCAGGACCGTTTGGAGCACGCACAGGGCGACAAGCAGCAATGCGTTGGCCGTCGCGGTTTTCCACGTGAAGGTCTCGAAGACAGAGAGCCCCCAGTCCTTGCGCCGGTCCCAGCCGACGATCCAGCCGTTCTCCTGCAGCCAGCAGCAGGCGCGCGCCAGTGGATTGCGCGACTCGAGCGTCGGGGCCACAGAGGGTCGGTCGGAGGACATGCGCTCTAAGTATCGGCGGCCCGCCCGCGTGAGAACAGCCCCGCGCGGCAAAACCCTGCCCGGCGCCGCCGGAACCCCGCAAAATCGCGGCGGCCCGAGGCTTCCCGCTGTTGCGTGGATGCCATACCGTCCGCACTTTGCGGGCATCCGCCGGTCCAATTCCCTCGCGCCCTGCCCGGGACTTAGCGCACAATGCGGTCCCAATAAAGGGGCGCGACGGGGAAGGCCGGGCGCCCCGTTTTCCTTTTGGCCAGGGTGCGGCCTCTTGAGCCGCAGGAGTGCTGAATGAAATTCCGCTTTCCCATCGTCATCATCGACGAGGATTTCCGGAGCGAGAACGCCTCCGGGCTCGGTATACGTGCGCTCGCCAAGGCGATCGAGGACGAGGGCATGGAGGTTCTGGGCGTCACGAGCTACGGCGACCTTTCCCAGTTCGCGCAGCAGCAGTCGCGCGCCTCGGCCTTCATCCTGTCGATCGACGACGAGGAGTTCACGCCGGGTCCCGAACTCGATCCGGCGGTGCTCAACCTCCGCAAGTTCATCACCGAGATCCGCTTCAAGAACGCCGAGATACCGATCTACCTCTACGGCGAGACGCGCACCTCCTCGCATATCCCGAACGACATCCTGCGCGAGCTGCATGGCTTCATCCACATGTTCGAGGACACGCCGGAGTTCGTCGCGCGGCACATCATCCGCGAGGCGAAGAGCTACCTCGACAGCCTGGCGCCGCCGTTCTTCCGCGCGCTCGTCCATTACGCGAGCGATGGCTCCTATTCCTGGCACTGCCCGGGGCACTCGGGCGGCGTCGCGTTCCTCAAGAGCCCGGTCGGCCAGATGTTCCACCAGTTCTTCGGCGAGAACCTGCTCCGTGCCGACGTTTGCAACTCCGTCGACGAGCTGGGCCAGCTGCTCGACCACTCGGGCCCGGTCGCGGCGTCCGAGCGCAACGCGGCGCGCATCTTCAATGCCGACGATCTTTTCTTCGTCACCAACGGCACGTCGACGTCGAACAAGATGGTCTGGCACGCGACGGTCGCTCCCGGCGACGTGGTGGTGGTCGATCGCAACTGCCACGTCTCGATCCTGCACGCGATCACGATGACCGGCGCGATTCCCGTGTTCCTGACGCCCACGCGCAATCACATGGGCATCATCGGGCCGATCCCGATGGAGGAATTCCGCTGGGAGAACATCGAGAAAAAGATCCGCGCGCATCCGTTCGCGCGCAACGTGAAGACCAAGCCGCGGATCCTGACGTTGACGCAAAGCACGTACGACGGCGTCGTGTACAACGTCGACACGATCAAGGAGCTGCTCGGCACGCGCATCGATACGCTGCATTTCGACGAGGCGTGGCTGCCGCACGCCGCGTTCCATGACTTCTACCGCGGGATGCACGCGATCGGACGCGACCGGCCGCGCTCGAAGGACGCGCTCGTCTTCGCGACCCAGTCCACGCACAAGCTGCTTGCCGGCCTTTCGCAGGCGTCGCAGATCCTGGTGCAGGACTCGGAGACGCGCCAGCTTGACCG
>Ga0306922_10006249_pt1 | contig 11419 bp, 10 predicted proteins | sample sta12Cox44000082_FD_203758 | JGI IMG/M metagenome (GOLD analysis project Ga0306922, IMG submission 203758) | Lab enrichment of tropical soil microbial communities from Luquillo Experimental Forest, Puerto Rico - statoxic.12C.oxic.44.000.082 (v2)... | ecosystem: Environmental > Terrestrial >... | reverse complement strand
CGAAGCTCGCGATCGCATCGCGGCGTTCGGCTTGCGCGAGCGTGCCGGCATGGCCCTCCGCGCCCTCGACCACGACCTGGAACGTCTTCTTGCCCTGGATGCCGGTGACAACGCCGATGACTTTGTTTTCGACCTCTAACAGTGGTCCCTGCTCGATATGCAGTTCGAGATAGGCTGACGCGGGAAAACCGAGCGGCTTTCGCGGCAACTCCGGGAATGCAGCATGCAGCCGGTCCAGCGCGTCGCCGACGCTAACGCCGTCGGCATCGCGCGCGTCGCGGATTGCGTCGATGCTGCGCACGCTGGCGAAGGCTTCCGAGCCCATCATGCCCGGGGCAAACCGGCTGCCCTCCTCATTCATCCAGGCTACGACCACGACGTCGCGCGCCGGCGCCTCGCCGCGCGCCGCAAGCGAGATCGCGGCTTCCAGCGCGGCCATCACGCCCACCGCGCCGTCGAACTTTCCGCCGGTCGGCTGGCTGTCGAGATGACTGCCGGTCAGAAGCGGCGCTGCGCTGCGATCGCGCCCGGCCAAGGTGAGGAACAGATTGCCCGCAGCGTCGGTCGCGGGCGCGAGACCCGCCTCCTCGGCCCAGCCGATCACGCGCCGCCACGCCAAAATCTCGCCCTCGCTCAGCGCCTGACGGTTGACGCCGCCGGCCGGTGCGGCGCCGATCTCGGCCAGCGCCATCAGCCGCGTCCATAAGCGATCACCGTCGATCAGGGACATCGGCTGGCGACCTATTTCGTGCGCATGATCTGGCCCGGCAGCGCGCGCGGATCGCGCGGCAGCCAGCTTCCCGCCTCGACTTGGGCGATGAACTCGGAAAGCAGCGCGTTGAACGCGGCGGGCTCCTCGAGATTGAGGGTGTGGCCGGTCTTTGGAAACACAGACAGCCCGCACGCCGGAATCGTCTTCTTCAGGAAGATGCCCGGCTGCAGGCAGTGATCGTCCTCGTCGCCGATGATGACGAGCGTCGGCACCATCATGCGCTTCAGCCCGTCCTCCAGATCGTAGAAGGAGGGCCGGCGCGCCTGCACGCCGCGCATGGTGTTGGCCGCGCCGCGATCGGAATGGGTGGCGAGGCGCTCGGCGAACTCCTGCCAGCCGCGCGGATCCTTGTTCTGGAACTGCACGCGGCTCGCGCCGAGCGCATAGATCTTGGAAAACTCCTTCGCACCTTGTTTTTCGAAGTTATCCGCAACCTCAAGTGAGACGCCGCGGAAATAGTCCTCGAACTCCTTCTCGCAGCCATAGCCGGCACCGGCGACCGTCAGCGACAGCGCGCGCCCCGGTGTGCGCAGGCCGAAATGCACCGCGCAGAAACCGCCCATCGAGAGCCCGACGATATGCGCCTTGTCGATTTTCAGCGCGTCGAGCACCGCGAGCGCATCGTCGGCGGCGATCGCCTGCGAATAGGCCTCGATGCTTTCAGGCACATCGGATGGTGGATAGCCGCGCGCGGCATAGGTGGTGCAGCGATGGCGGCGGCTGAAGAAGCGCAGTTGCGGCTCCCAGCTCGCATGATTGCCGCCGAATTCGTGAATGAACAGGATCGGAGTGCCCTCGCCGACCTCTTCCACATGAAGCCTGACGCCATCCTTCGCTGATATCATCGGCATCCGCGGGCCCTTCAGAATTGCGGCGGCAGGTCGTTGAGCGTGCGCGCCTGCGCCACCATCTGCGGCAGCAAGGTGCAGAACTTTTCAACCCACGGCGACGGCACTGATGTAGAGACCTTCACAAATCGGTCCCCGAAACGCTGGGTGTGATAGGTGCCTTGGCGGATCATGATGCCCTGCCGGCGATAGCATTCGACCAGGGCCTCGGGGCGGATGCCCGCGTCCACCGTCTCCAGCACCAGGAAATTGCCGTGCGAGGGATAGATCGGAAGCTTGAAACCGTCGACGTCGGCAACCGCTTTGCGGATCATCGCCTTGTTGGCACGATCGATGCCGCGCACGGTCTTCATCCATTCGGTCTTGACGGTGAGACCCGCTTGCGCGGCGCGCTGGGCGATGACGCTCGCGCCGAGCACGCTGGTGGACGTCTGCGCGAACTCGTCGAACAGCTTTGGTGAAGCGACCAGCGCGCCGATGCGCAAACCCGCGAGCCCAAGCCACTTTGAAAAGCTCATCGAGACCACCGAGCTCTCGGGGTCGATATGCAGGGCGGGCGTGTGCCCATCGGCAAAATCGCGATAGGTGCAGTCGTGTACGAGCAGCGCGCCGCAGTCGCGGGCGATTGCCGCAAACGCCTCGATCTCCCCGCGCGAGTAGCGGATGCCGAGCGGATTGTTGGGATCGACGAGATAGATGATCGCGGTGCGCTCGTCGACATTGGCCTTCAGCGCCTCGGCCGTCAGGCGATAATTGCAGGCCGGATCGTAGATCGGGATCTCGATCACCTCCGCGCCTGCCTGGCGTGCGAACAGGCACGGCCATTTCCAGGTCGGATCCGTCGTGACCAGCGTGGTGCCCGGTTTGCAGCGCGCGCGGCAAACCATGGCGAGCGCATTGACGCCGCCTTCGGTCACCAGCGCCTCACAGCCTGCCGCGCCGAGATCAGCGACAATGGCGCTCCGCAGCGCCTCGAAGCCGAGCGGTGGCGCATAGGCGTTGAACTCGCCGCCTTCGATGGCGCGGATCATCGCCTCGCGCACCGCCGGATGGCTCTCGATATGATTGGTGTTCTGGCCGAGCCAATAGAGGCCCGGTGTTGCCGACAGCTCATCGAAATAGCGGTTGCGGATCAGCGCGGCGGATTGCGACATCGATCAAACGTCCTCAGATCACGGAGCCGCGGGCGGCGATGCCGCCGTCGATCGTCACCACCGTACCGGTGATGTAGCCGGCCTTCGGCGAGGCCAGGAAGGCACAGAGATCGGCAACCTCCTCCGACGTCGCCGGACGCTTGCCCGGATATTTGTCGAACAGCTCCTCCCAGCGGCTTTCGTCGCCGAGCATGTCGATCGATTTGCGCTTCATGATCTTGAGCATGCGGTCGGTTGCGACCGGCCCGGGATTGACGGCGACGACGCGCACCCCTTGGTCGAGGCTTCGTCCGCCGAGCGCCTTGGTGAAGGACATCAGCGCCGCATTGCCGGTCGAGCCCGCGATGTAGCTCGCATCCCAGTTCTCGCCGGAATTGCCGATGATGTTGAGGATGACGCCGCCCTTGCCCTTCATGCGCGGATAATACAGGCGCGACAGCGTGATGTAGCCGAACACCTTGAGATCGAAGCCGCGCCGCCAGGCGGCATCGTCCAGGATTTCGAGCGAGCCGGCAGGGATGTCGCCGGCATTGTTGATGAGGATGTCGATATCACCGGCTTCGCGGGCGAGCTGCTCCATCGCGGCCGTGCTCGACAGGTCGAGCGCATGGACCGCAACCTTGACGCCGTGGCGCGCCTCGAGCGTCTGCTTGGCCTCACGCATCGCCTCGCCATTGCGCGCCGCCAGATGCAGGTGACAGCCCTCCGCGGCGAACACCTCGGCGACCGCAAGCCCGATCCCCTTGGAGGCGCCGGTGATCAGGACGGTCTTGTTTTTCAGCTTCAATTCCACGCAAAATCTCCAACTCCTTATTTGATATACAAAATCTAGCAATTTGCATACCAAACGGCCGGAGCATCACTCAAAAGCAGCCAGAAAGTCCAGCAGGTTGTCGCCGAGCAGGTTGACGTGGTCGCGCATGGTCGCGTGCGCCCGCTCCGGATCGTGGGCGAGGATGGCTTCCATAATCGCCTCGTGCTCCCTGATCGTGTCGGATATCCGGTTCGGCATTCGCGTCACCCGGCGGCGGTAGGCGGCCACCTGGTTGCGCAGCTTGCGGGTCTGATCGGCCAGAAAGGCGTTGCGCGCAGCTTCATAGATCGCTTCGTGAAATTCAGTGTTGACGTCGTAGAAGATATCGATGTCGCCGGTTTCACCTGCGGCCACAAGTCTCTGATGAATCTCTGAAATCTCTTTTCCCCACGGCTGGGAGACGCGTCGTGCGGCAAGCCGCGCGCAGAGCCCCTCGAGCTCGGCCATGACCTGGAACATCTCGACCAACGACTGCGCCTTGATCGCACGCACGGTCGCCCCCTGGCGCCCGCGCAGCTCGACCAGATTGTTGGCGGCCATCAGGCGGAAAGCCTCCCGCACCGGGGTCCGCGAAACGCCAAAGCGCTGTGCGATCTCCTGCTCGTCAAGCCGGCTGCCGGGCTCCAGATGGCCGGCCGCGATCGCCCCTTCAAGTCGTTGGCGAAGGCTCTCGGCCAGCGTCAGCCCCGGCGCTGTGGCAAGCGAAACGAACCCATTTTGGGCAGCGTTGCCTCCATTATGTGCACCAGAACGTCCCATATGTTTCTCCTTGACCTCAGAAAGTATACAAGAAAGGCTGGCCTTGCCGAGCGAAATCCAGCGGGATGGACGCACTTTGTCCGGATAGCTGATTGGAGACCGGCAAATTTCGTGCCCAATTTGCTGGAAACGCTTCTGGCACACGAGTTGCTACGAACGACAGCAGGATTTCGAACCGGGCTCGTCAGCGTATGCGCGAGCGAGACGGGATTATACAAGGGAGCCTCCGTGCAGGCCGCTGTCCAGACCAATGTGATTCCCCTCGCTGGATCTGCGGATGCCGCGGCAAAAGCTTCGCCGCTGCTCGAACTGCACGCGGTGAGCAAGACGTTCGGCCGAGTCACTGCGTTATCAGGCTTTGAAGCGAGCGTGGCAAAAGGCGAGTTTGTCACCGTTGTCGGCCCAAGCGGCTGCGGCAAGAGTACGCTTTTCAATATCGTTGCAGGCCTCGACGAGCCTGATGCCGGCGGCGCGCTGCGCTTCGAGGGCAACAGCTGTCATGCGTCCGATCTGCTCGGCCGCGTCTCCTTCATGCCCCAGCGCGATCTGCTGCTGCCCTGGCGCAATGTCGTCGACAACGCCATCCTCGCGCTCGACGTCGAGGGCGTGCCGCGCGCGCAGGCCCGCGCCAAGGCGCTGGAGATGCTGCCAGAGTTCGGCCTTGCCGGCTTCGAGAACCAATATCCCAACCAGCTCTCCGGCGGCATGCGCCAGCGCGTGGCCTTGATGCGCACCTTCCTGTTCGAGCGCGATCTGATGCTGCTCGACGAGCCGTTCGGCGCGCTCGATGCGCTGACCCGCGCCATCATGCAGCGCTGGCTGCTCGACGTCTGGCAGAAACACCGACGCACCATCCTCTTCATCACCCACGACGTCGACGAGGCGATCTTCCTCGGCGATCGCGTGCTGGTCATGACCGCCCGCCCCGGCTCGGTGAAGCTCGAGCAGGTCGTCGACTTGCCGCGCCCGCGCCGGCCCGAGATCGTCACCGCGCCCGAATTCGTCCGCCTCAAGCGCACACTGCTCGACGCGATCGAGGAAGAGAGCATCAAGTCCTTTCAGTCCGCCGTCGCAGAGGAGAAAACCTCGTGACCACAAGTGTCAGTCAAAAGCCCGTTGCCGCCGCATTGCGCCGGATCGATCCCGACGAGTGGGACGCCCGCGTCAAGCTCGCCGCCTGCTACCGCATGGTGGCGAAGCTCGCCATGGACGATCTGATCTACAACCACATCTCGCTACGCGTGCCTGGTCATGAGGACCAGTTCCTCATCAATCCCTTTGGCCTGTTGTTTGACGAGATCACGGCCTCGAGCCTGGTGAAGATCAACACGAAAGGCGAGAAGCTCGATGATGCGCCGCACAGCGTCAATGTCGCGGCCTTTGTCATCCATGCCGCGATCCACACCTCGAACCATGACGCCGCCTGCGTGCTGCACACCCATTCCGACGCCAGCGTTGCTGTCTCCGGTCAGGAGAAAGGGCTCCTGCCGCTCAGCCAATTCGCGATGCGATTCTACAACCGCCAAGCCTTCCACGACTACGAAGGCGTCGCCATCGATCTGGACGAGCAGAGCCGGCTGGTGCGTGACCTCGGGCCGCACAAGGTGATGCTGATGCGCAACCATGGCATCCTCACCATCGGTCGCACGCCCGGCGAAGCCTTCATGCTGCTCTATTATTTCGAGCGCGCTGCGCGCATCCAGTTGCAGATGCAGGCCGCGGCCGCAGCCGGCGCCAAACTGGTGATGCCGCCGCATGAGGTCTGCGAGAAGGCTGCGCGGCAGTTCTGGGAGCTCAAGGGCGACATCCTCGTGCCCGGCGAGCGCGAATGGCCGGCCTTGATGCGCCAGCTCGACCGCGCCGATCCGTCCTATCGCACCTGATCCTCATACTTGGAGAATGTTCATGCCCATGTTGAGCCGCCGCAGCACTCTCGCCGCCCTGTCCGTCGTCGCGCTGGCGGCAGGCTCGTTCGCGACATCAACGCCGAGTGCCGCTGAAGACCTGATCAAGGCAAGCCTGCGTCTGAAATGGCTGCCGCAGGCGCAGTTCGCGGGCTTCTACGTCGGCGTCGCCAAAGGCTACTACAGGGCCGAAGGCATCGACCTCACCATCAACCCCGGAGGCCCGAACATCCTCGGCGAAAACCTGGTCGCGACCGGCGCCGACACCTTTGCGCAATCGGGCGGCACCGACAGCGTGTTCGCGGCGCGTGACAAGGGCCTGCCGATCGTGTGCATCGGCGTCGCGCATCAGATCACGCCGTTCATCTTCGTCACCCGCAAGGATGGCCCGGTGAAGACGATCCAGGATTTCAAGGGCAAGACCGTCACCACCTGGTTCACCGGCGCCAACCACGTGCTGACGGGCATGCTGACCAAGGAAGGCGTCAAGCCTGACGAGGTGAACATCCAGCCGCAGCAGGTCTCGGTGACGCCGTTCGTCGACGGCCAGGTCGATGTCATCACCGCCACCTATTACAACGAGTTCTACACGATCCAGGCACGCATGCCGAAGGACAATCTGAAGACCTTCGTGTCCGAAGATTACGGCATCACCTTCCCGCGCGATACGCTGATCGCTGCCGAGAAAACGGCCAAGGAGAACCCGGAGTTGATCAAGAAATTCCTGCGCGCCACGCTGAAGGGCTGGAAAGCCGCCTTCGCTGACCCGAAGTACGCCGTCGATACGGTGATGGCGGCTGCACCCACGCTCGATCGCGCCCAGCAGGAGTTCATGCTCACCGAGATCAAGCGCCTGATGACGGCGGGTAACGCTGCAAAGAACGGCATGTACTGGATCGATCCCGCGTCGATCAAGACTGCGCACGACTTCTTCCTGAGATACGGCGTGATCTCCAAGCCGGTCGATATCGCCGCCGCTTATGATGCGAGCTTCCTCGAAAGCATTCCGCTCGCGGACCGGCTGCCATGACAAGTGGCGCTGCGGCCTCGCTGGCTGGAGGCCGAACGGCTGCTGCGCGGCTGCCTGCTCCGTTGCGGAAAGCGGCGCGGCTTTTGATTGCGCTTGCCGCCACCGCCGTCGTCTGGGAAGGCGCGGTGCAGCTGTTCGGTATCAGGCCGGTGTATTTGCCGCGGCTGAGCGCGATCCTGATGTCGATTGCTTCCACGCCGCAGGCCTATATCGACGGGCTCCTGCGGACATCGGCGGAAACGCTGACTGGATTTGTCGCGGGTGGCGCCTTCGGCGTCATCACCGGCATTGCCTTCTTCCGCCTGCGCGCGCTGAAAGACATGGTCTTCCCGATCTTCGTGGTGTCGCAGACTATTCCCGTGATCGCGTTCGGCGCGCTTGTGGTGCTGTGGTTCGGCAACACGCTGCTCGCCAAGGCAGTCATAGCGTTCTACCTCACCTTCTTCCCGGTGACGGTCAACACGCTGCTCGGTCTCGAGATGGTCGACCCCAAGCAAGCGGCGCTGATGCGAAGCTTTGGCGCATCGAACAGCCAACTGCTGTGGCGCCTGCAGCTTCCGACGGCGCTACCGCAGATCTTTGTCGCGCTGCGGCTTGCCTCTTCCTTGAGTCTCGTCGGCGCAATCGTCGGCGAATGGTTTGGCGACACCACCGGGATCGGCGTGCTGCTCTTGCAGGCGATGTTCACCGAGAACATGGTTGCGATCTGGGGCGCGCTGTTGGCCGCCGCCCTGCTCGGCACCTCCTTCTATGCAGTGGTCGCCGCCGCCGAGCGGCGGCTGGTGTTCTGGAGCGCGGAGCAATGAGCGCCGCGCTTCGATCGCCGACGCTCGCCGTGCAACGCGGCATCTTGGGCGCGGTGCTGCTGATCGCATGCTGGGAGGCGCTTGCGCGCGGGCTGCATCTGCCGTCCTACGTGCTTCCCGCCGTCAGCGAAATCCTGTCCGGCGTGTGGACCCAGCGCACCGCGCTTGGCGCTGCGGCGGGCTACACCCTGCTCGAGGCGCTCTCGGGCTATGCGCTCGGCTGCGCCATTGGAATCGTCCTTGCGGTTGCGATCACCATCGTGCCGCTTCTGCGCAGCGCAATCCTGCCGGCCGCAACAGCGATCAACTCGGTGCCCGTCGTCGGCTATTCGCCGTTGATCCTGCTCTGGTTCGGCATCGGCATCGCGTCGAAGACGGTGATGGTGGCGATCGCCGTCAGCTTCACAGTGTTTCTCTCGACGCTGGCCGGCCTCGACCGGGTCGATCGCCGCGCCATCGATCTGCTGCGCAGTTTCGGCGCGAGCCGGTTCGCGATCCTGTGGCGGCTGCGGCTGCCGACCGCGCTGCCGCTGATGCTGGCGGGCATGCGCGTGTCCACGGTGCGCAGCGTGATCGTTGCCATCGTCACGGAGATGCTGGGCGCCTATGGCGGGCTTGGCTGGGTGATCTACCAGGCCGTGCTGAAGATCGACTTTGTGCAGGTCTGGTCGGCGATCTTCGTCGCGTCAGCCGCGAGCCTCGCCTTCTTCGGTCTGATCGGCTTTCTTGAACGCAAAATCCTGTTCTGGACCTGAGCCATGAAACGACAGATGCATCTTGGCCTGTTCATCCTCGGCACCGGCAGCCACGTCGCCGGCTGGCGCTATCCCGGCGCGGTTGACAGCTTTCAGGATTTTCCGGCGATCCAGGAGATCGGCCGCACCGCCGAGCGCGGCAAGTTCGACATGATTTTCATGGGCGACAATCTCTACGCCGATCCCGGCGCACATCCCTCCTACACGCTGCGGCTGGAGCCGATGACCATGCTGGCCGCGCTTGCCACCTCGACCAGCCGTATCGGACTCGGCGCGACGGTGTCGACGACCTATAGCGATCCCTTTTCGGTGGCGCGCGTGTTTGCCTCGCTCGATCACATCAGCAATGGCCGCGCCGCGTGGAATGCGGTGACCACAGCCAATCCGGCGACCGCGGCCAATTTCGGCACCGTCCATCCGGACCACGCGCGCCGCTATGAGATGGCGGGTGAGTTCCTCGACGTCGTCAAGGGGCTGTGGGACGGCTGGGCGGACGACGCCATCGTCGCCGACCGCAAGAGCGGAGTCTACATCGATCCCGCAAAGCTCCGATCGATCGATCACGAAGGCGCGTTCTTCAAGGTCAAGGGACCTGTCAATATCGGCCGTTGCCCGCAGGGCCATCCGGTCGTGCTGCAAGCGGGCGGATCCGACGCCGGCCAGGCGCTCGCCGCGCGCACGGCGGATGTCGTGTTCTCCGTCGTCCAGGACATCGATGAATCCAAGGCGGGCTATGCGTCGCTGAAGAAACGCCTGCCCGCGTTCGGACGCAAGGCCGAGGACATCACGGTGCTGCCCGGCGTGATGCCGATCGTTGGCCGCACCGAGAAGGAAGCGTTCGAGAAGCTGAACACGCTGCAAAGCTTCGTCAGCGAGAGCAACGCGATCGCCATCCTCTCGGACCGCTTCGGCCAGGACATGTCGGCCTATGGCCTGGACGGACCCATTCCCGATATCGCGCTGCCCGACAGCTATCACAGCTTCGCCAAGGTCATGCTTGCGAAGGCGCGGCGCGAGAACATGACACTGCGCGACATCTATAATCTCACCGCAGCGGCGCGCGGGCACTGGGTGTTGTGCGGCTCGGCGCAAAGCATCGCAGACACCTTGCAGCAATGGTTCGACGAATACGCCGCCGACGGATTTAACGTGATGCCGCCCTACTTCCACGAAGGCTTTGAGGATTTTGTGCAGCTCGTGGTGCCGATCCTTCAGGAGCGAGGGCTCTACCGCACCGACTATGAGGGCATGACCTTGCGTGACCATCTCGGCCTGAAGCGGCCGAAGAACGTCTACTTCGAGACCTGACCTTGGGCTCGGCGATTACGCCGCTGCACTCTCGCCGGCGAGCCGTCCGAACACGGTGGCCGTGAGAAGCCCGTTGCCGGACAGGTAACCCCTCGCGGAGTTGCCGGAGACGCCGACCGCGGCTCCACCCGCTGCGAACAGGTTCGGAAACGTAGTTCCGTCGGGCCGCATCACGCGCGCTTCCGGCGTGATCATTAATCCGCCCTGGGTGTGAAACAGCGCGCCAGCCACCTTGATGGCGAAATAGGGCGATTTCAGCTCCGAGCCAGGGCGAAACACACGTCCGAAGCGATCCGGCGTTTGTGATCCGCGCGCGGAGGCAATGTGGTCGAACTCGGCTTGCAACGCGTCGGGCGATACGCCAACAAGCGCGGCGAGGCGATCAATTGTTTCCGCCCGCCAAATTGCGCCCGCCTTTTCAGCGTCGCGGAAATCCGGAAACTGTCGCGCGATCTCGGCAATGCGTTCGTCGAACACCTCAAAGGCCAGGCCGTCCGCACCGCGCATCACCTCGGCCGCCTGCTCGGAATAGCCGAGCGATTCATCGCTGAAGCGTCGTCCTGCGCGATCGATTTGAAAGCCGCCCTCGCTGATGCAGGCCCAGCTGATCAGGATATTGTGGGGCGTGGCAACGGAGCCGTGGCCTTGATAGGCCGCAAGAGCACGGATATCGGCGCCGAGCTGCCGGCCCCAAAGGATGGCATCGCCCTGGTTGCCGGCATGGCCGAAGTAGATGGCGTCGGCGATTTCCGGGATGTGTTTCGCCACCAGCGCGCGGTTGCCGCCAAAGCCGTTGCAGGCAAGGATCAGGGCGTCGCAACCGATCCGCTCTTGGCCGCCACCACGTTGGCAACCGATTCCGGAGATGCGTCCATCCACCTCGGCAAAGAGTGTGGTCACGACGGAATCGGTGAGAATCGGAATATCGGCTTGCTCGGCCGCGGTTCGCAGCCGGTCGATCAGCTCGGCGCCGCTGCGCGTTGGCAGACCATGCATGCGATGCGCGGAATGACCGGGATAGTTGAAGTTGTCGATGACATCGAACGGAAATCCAAAACGATCGGCGAGCCATTCGACCGTGGGCGCGGCAGCCCGGCTCACCGCCTCGACCAGAGACGGATCGGCCTCGCCGTGCGCCTTGCGCTGAATGTCGTCGGCGAAGAGCTCAGCGCTGTCGGCGATCCCTTTTGAGCATTGAAACCGAGTCCCAGCGGCCGGGATCAGGCCCGCCGAAAGCGCGGTCGATCCCGACGGCAGCTTGTCGCGCTC
>Ga0306922_10006248_pt1 | contig 11419 bp, 12 predicted proteins | sample sta12Cox44000082_FD_203758 | JGI IMG/M metagenome (GOLD analysis project Ga0306922, IMG submission 203758) | Lab enrichment of tropical soil microbial communities from Luquillo Experimental Forest, Puerto Rico - statoxic.12C.oxic.44.000.082 (v2)... | ecosystem: Environmental > Terrestrial >... | reverse complement strand
GCCAACGTGAATTTCCTTCCACAGTTGCCGGGAGCCGGTTGCGAGATTCACCTTAAATATGTTGGCTGAATTAATAGACGACGTATTAAGGATCCAAACACTACCATCTTTCGTCCAGCGTAAGTGCCCTTTCGTCTGGTTGAATACCCGGCACCTTATCGAGTCTCCGCAGGCTCGACGAGAATGTTCTCGTCGCACGCTGACATAGATCTGCATCGGAGTCGCAGATCAGATATCTTCGCGCTCGAATTGCTGCGCCTACCGTTGGGCGTAGATCAGTTGTCCTTCTCGATCAAACTGCAGGAGCGTCCCACGTTCGTAGGGTTGCCCAGAACTGAGCAGCTGCGAGCCAGTAACAAGTGTTTGGGTTGGCCCTTTTCGTAGAGCTCGAGTGGCGAACGCACTTGAACCGGAATGCCATCGATGTCCCAGTCCTCCTGGAGAACAACGCTACGGAGATGCCCTTCCACAAAGTACACGGCCGTTGTCCGAGGAAATTCCCGACCCATGAGCACATGCTCTCTCGCGAGAATAGCACCGGAAAGACGCCCATTCTGAAACTGAACATGATGACCACCGGCGCAGGGAATACCATCGAGGTCACAAGCGGCAGCCAGTTCGAGAAAGCTCAGCCGCTCCTTCTGATCAAACATCACCAGTACGCCTTTGCGGCAAGGCAGGCCATTCACCTCCTGATCTTTGCCCAATCTCACATCTGCTAGACGCCCTCCTTGGTAGCGAACCAGGGAGCCTCCGCTAAATCGTCTCGTGCCAACGAGCTGCTCGCCGAAGAGCGTAGCTGCAACAAGCTCACCCTTTCGGTTGAACCAGGCTTCGCCCCTGCAAGAAAGACCAGCAACCTCGACATTCCCGTTCAACACGACCGCCGCGGGCCTGCCGTCCGCGTGCCGATTTGTAATCTCGTATCTATCCGGCAAGCGTTCCCGGGGTGCCGATCGGCGCAGCTACACGAGGGCTCGACGCCGCATCCACCGGTCCTGACAGCATGCGCGTTTCCACGATCACGGCCGGAATGATTGTCGGTTCGTGGAACCTTCCAAGCGGAATGCCAGCGTGTTGGACGGCACCAAACAGGAACAGTGCCGCGTTCGAAACGATCAGAAGGCCTAGAGCTGGCCGCATACTGATCCGTTCGGGGTTCCGACTCATTGATAGAGCCCTCGCTTGAACTCGGCAACCTGGTTCAGCAACGACGCTGCGCTTCCGCCTTCTTCCAGAGCAAGGACCGGCATTTTCCGGGACCCGCTCTCACAAGTCACTGCTTGTTTCTTAGCGCTTTCGCTTTATCCTGCTCCCGTCCTTCAATGTTGCAGCCGTCCCAATGATGACGTCCTCTCCGCCGCTCAGACCGTCGACCACTACTCCGTCCCAGCGTCGACCAACGACTCGAACCTCACGCACGACGACATGATCGTTGAAAGCTATGAGCACGTATTGATGGCCTGCCTCGGTGTGCAGAGAATTCGTCGGCACTAGTACGCCGGTCGCGGTCTCAGCAGTCGCGGTCGCATCAGACAGGAACTGAACCGTGGCATTCATGTCCGGACGCAGGTAGTCATCGGGGTTTTCGATTCGAACCTTTACTTGGACTGTCGCCTTTTGGCGATTCGCCTCGGGCGAAACTTCGGTCAGCACGCCCTGGAATTTGCGGTCTGGGTACGCGTCGGTGGTCACGATCCCACGCGCTTGCGGATGCAGCTTCGCGAAGTCGTTCTGTGCGATGTCGAGTTCGACCTGTAGATCGTTAAGGTCAGCCAACGAGACCACAGAACCGAGTGGACCGCCCGCGGCGGCACTCGCAAATGTCGAAGTAACCAGCTCGCCTTTTTCTGCTGTGCGTTCGAGAATGGTCCCACTCAGCGGCGCGCGTATTCTTGTCGCTGCAAGCTGAGCCTGAGCATAGGCCAGCTGTCCTTCTGCCTGAACCAGGTTACCTCGAGCGCGCTGAATCTCGTCCTCTCTCGGTCCAAGCTTCGTCAGCGCGTATGACTGCGACAGTGAAGCGGCTTTCCGCTCATCGGCTTCGTAACGCGCTCGAGCATCGTCGAGTTGCTGTCGTGCAACGACGCCTTCCTGGGCCAACTGGCGAATCCGATCGAGAGTGATCTTGTCATCGCGCACGGTCGCGCTAGCCTGCTCTAGGTTATTGAGTGCTTGTTCGATCTCCTCAGGGCGAGAACCGGCCTCAAGCTCGTGCAGAGACGCGCGTGCTGCCTCGACCTGCCCGCGCGCCTGCTGCAGCTGCGCTCTGAACTCTTCATCCTCCAACTCGACTAGCACTTGTTCAGCCGTCACATGGTCACCTTTTTCAACGCCGATCCATTTCACGCGGCCGGTGATCTTGGAGTTTACGTCGATTTTGTGATGCGCGACGATGTAGCCTGTGGCTGAGAGAGCAATGCCTGGCCCACCCGAGGCAATGGAGGTCACGCGGACAGTCTGGACCTCGGGCACAGATTCGGTGAGCATGTGAGCTGAGAGCAGCACTGTGCCCAGCACGATGAGTGCTGTGATCGTGATTACAACAAAATGCTGGCCCCCTTTTGGACGTTCAGGGCGATGCTCACGTCGGTCGATACGCAGCTTACTTAGCCCGGAAGCCTCGCTAGTCGATTGCGGCGACTTCAAGGTGCTTCTCATATAGCTCCATGTAACGTGCGACTCAAGCGTCAGCGCGGGGGCAGTGCCCTCGAGCTGTTCCTGATCAAGAACAGAATCACGACACTGGCCGCGATCAGGATGAGCATCAAGCGGTGATACAGGTCGTTGCTGGCTGTGCGCGGGCCTTTTCCGGCTGCCAGTGAAGCCATGCCTAGGACCACTCCTCCGAGGGCGACCAAATTGGCGATCAGTGCAACACGCCACTCACTGGCCCAATGGTTGAGAACTGCGAGGGCACCACGTGCAAGAAATGTCCCGCAGATCACCTCCACAATTGTGGCAGGAATGATCTGTGGTTCATGCAGTCTGCCAAGGGCGACGCCAGCATGGAGCAGCGCGGCAAACAAGAAGAGCGCTGTATTCAAGGTCATCACAACAGCAAGAAGTATCCTCATCAGTCTCGTTCCTCAAAATCGGCAGAATGCTCTAGTTCAGATTTCGCCCTAGGACTACGCTTCAGAGCGCACGTCTGGCATCGGTTGAAATGATCTCGAAATGGGCGCGGCGATCCAGTCCTGAGGAACTTGTCCTTCGGGCAGCAGCACGCCTTTATCCAGATAGCGAATGCTCTTAGCATAGTGTGCGGCATGCGGATCGTGCGTCACTAACACAACTGTTTTCCCGTGCTCGCTGTTCAAAACAGATAGCAGGCTCAAGACATCATTGGCTGATGACGCGTCCAAATTCCCCGTCGGCTCGTCTGCCAAGATCAGGTCAGGATCGGTGACAATCGCCCTCGCGATTGCGACCCGTTGCTCCTGACCTCCCGAGAGCTGGCGTGGGAAATGGTTCATGCGATCACGGAGCCCAACCAGTTCGAGGGCAGTCACGGCGTGCTCGACCTGCTCTCTCGTGCTGAGATTGGTCAATTTCAAAGGCAGGGCAACATTTTCCAGGGCCGTTAGAACGGGGATGAGGTTGAAGGACTGGAAGATGAAGCCGATATGGACATTGCGCCAGCGCGCCAGCTCGCGACCGCCGAGTGAGTGCGGGTCCTGGCCCAGCACCAGCACCTCTCCGCTCGTCGGCCGGTCCATGGCGGCGACAAGGTGGAGCAGTGTGGACTTACCCGAACCGGAGGGTCCCATGAGCGCCAGGAGGGCACCGCGTGCTACCTCAAGGTCAACATCCTTCAAGGCACTAACGCGATTGTCATCGTGCGCATAGTCTTTTGACAGTCTTCTGGCTTCAATAACTGTGTCCATCGCAACTCCTCATCCCTCGCGCAAGGCACTGAGGATCTCTTTCTTGGCTGCTGCTCGTGCCGGCAGGACGCCACCTAGGACGCCGAGCACGAGGGCGAATATCAACCCGCTGAACATGGCCGCTGCACCCACGCGAAATCGAAACGAGATCTCGCTGAATGAGGCAACCCTTCCCACCCCAGTCGTCACCCAGTTGAGCGGCAGCGCCAACACACCGCCCAGAACGCCCGCTGCGAGCGACAACAGCAATGCTTCCGTGAAGAAACTCAGCAGGATGCTCCCTTCGGTGAAGCCAAGGGTCCGTAGGGTTCCAATCTCCTTAGCCCTGCGCGCCACGGCAGCGTACATCGTGTTCGTCGTGGCAAAACCGCCGCCAATCGCCATAACCACCGCCACGAAGATACCGAGGAACTCGAGTGGCGCTCCTGACGAGGTTTGGCTTTCGTAGTAGTCCATCTCCGTCAGCGCGGTAGCGCCCAATTGGAGATCATCTTCGATTGAGTGCTTGAGTGCATCGAGCGTAACTGGATCAGTTGCCCGTAACAGCACCGAGTTGGCGCTCTCCTGTCGGTTGTAGTCCGACGCAATCTCGTTAAGATCACCCCAAATCTCGCTGTCGAGAGCGGAATCACCTCCGTCCATGACGCCAACGATTTCCCAATCACCCTTGCCAAAGCGGACGCGGTTGCCGACCTGCGCTGACGGATATCGCTTTGCAACTGCTTTTCCGACCACAATTTCCCGCAACCCCGGCCGAAACCAGCGTCCCTCGGCCAGGCGCACGCTTCGCATTTCAATTCCCATCTCGTTCAGGCCGCGTACCGTGACGTTCATGCCTTTTGGATTGTCCACACTGGGCAGGTTCGCGACATTGATTACCTCGGCCGATGCCAGGGGACGTCCGGCGCTATCCGTTGCGACTCCTGCCTTCGCGCGGAGGATTCGAGAAGCTTCGGTCGAAATCACACTGCCGAGCTCAGAAGTCGCTCCCTTCCGCAGGACCAGGAGCTGCAGCGGGTTCGCAGTGTTCTTAAACACGGTTCGCAAGCCATTGACCAGAGCCAACGACGCGACTAGGATCATCACGCTCAGCGCAATCCCAAGAGCGGTCATGATCGTCGTCGTCTTCCGTACCCTCAAATTGCGGATGTTGTAGGAGATTGGTATTGCCATAGCTCACCCGTTGTACCTTAGTGCATCGAGAATCGAGGTTCGGGCCGCGCCCAGGGCCGGCACGACGGAGCTAGCCAGGCCTATCAGTAAAGCGATCAATAGGGTGAGCACCGCCGACAGCGGGGTGAGACTCAGGCCCTTGATGACTGACATGAACCCTGGAGCTCCCTTCATTGCGGCCGCAACCGTAGCGCACAAACCGCCCGCCAAGGCGCAACCAAGTACGCCTCCCAGCAGCGCAATCAGGCTGGCTTCGCCAACCACCATCGCCAGGATCTCTCCCGCAGAGAAACCGAGTGTCTTCAGGATGCCGACTTCCCGTGTTCGTTCTCGGACTGACATCGAAAGCATATTTGCCGAGACCAGGAGAATGGTGAAAGAGACAGCGCCACACATCGCGGCAAGAAACAGCTTGAGGTTCCCGAGGAAGGAAACGAAACTCAGAAAGAAGGCTTGTTCGGGTTCGGTCTTCGTCGGATATGGAGAATCGGCGAAACTGCGATCAATCTGCGAAGCGATGTCGGCCACCACATCTTTGTTGTCCACCTCAACATAAAACTGTTGAACCAGGTCGCGGCGAGCGTCGCCTCCAGACAAACTGTCCCGAAGATATTCGCGGTTGAAGTACAGAACCTGGTTCGCACCCGCATCATCGAAAATACCCACAAGGTTCAGCTCAAGAGAAGCCGGCAGCATCGTGCCAACTAGCGTGATCCTCTCGCCCGGTTTCCAGCCCAGTCTGTTGACCAGCGTTCGCGAGGCCACGCAAGCGGTTTTCTGTGAGTTAAAGGCTTCCTTGTCGCTCTCCGAAATCCTGAACTCGGGATAAACCTCAAAGAGCCTGTGCGGCTCCACGGCAAACTGCGCAAACCGGTTCTTTGGATCTCCGGGATCTTTGTAGGTTCCGCCGAACCAACGCAGGCTAGTGACCGCGTGAACGCCAGGAATTTCATCAATCTTCTGTTCGTAGGCGACCGGCAGGTCCTGGGTCAAAGCGATCTTGTGGTGAACCACTAGGCGCCTGGCCTGTCCAGGAGTCGTGTCACCGCCATAGAACAGAGCCCGCGAGAGTGCGAGCAGAACACCTAGCAGACAAAGGGAGACGGCCATACTAGCCAACGTGAGCGCGGTCCGGCGACGATTGCGCAAAGTATTGCGAACGATGAGAGGCCGGTACGAGATCATTGCGCCATCCCTTTACGAATGAGGATCACCGCGCCATTCCGGTGTACAGTACGTTTGATCGCAGGATCAGTCAGACAACATTGGCGACAAACGACCAAGATACTGTTTTCAGTAACTATAAAGATGGGCGAGAGTCACAGAATGTTTTTCCCTCGGCCATCCAACTTGTTTGTCCGTCACATTCTTCCCCCACCTCAAAAACTCACGGAAACGAGTCTCGAGAATCGGGGCCAGTTGATCAATTGATCGAGTGTTCCTCTCCGTTGAGGAATCCCTCTGCTCGATCGTGCATGTGCTTCCGCAACTCATCGGCTTTTGTGCGCTGCTCGGGCGTGAGCACATCGTTGTAAATCTTCGAAATGAGACGCTGCCGTTCGACCAGCAATTGCGTGAGGATCGCGGCCTGATTATCGGCAATTGCACGAGCTTTGATCTCATCGAAGGATCCGTTCTCGTCTGCCAATGGCATTTCGTTCAGTCCGTCAAGGAGCTGTCGCAGCAACGGCCGAACTTGTGTCAGTTCCGCTTTCCAGACAGAGACAATTTGATTGCGTTGCGAGTCCGTTAAGTTCAGCTCACGCGACAGATAAGCCAGCGGGAATCTGCCCGGCCCATGCCACAAGCACCATCCACCTGCGGCAGGAAGGGTGGCACGCGCTATACCGATTGACCCGGCCACGATCAGGAGAACAGCTCCGGTCATGTACCAATATCTTTTCATAGCACCTCTCGAATCGAACTTGACGCGTGATTATTCCAACATCCCGAGCGAAGGAGTGCGATAAAGATTGGTTTAGCGACATAAAGTTATGTAAAGAGGACCAATGGACTCGGGGGATGCGCTAGTATCGAAGTCGCGATGTCTGGATTGTTGGTATGAACGAGCGACTGCTCATCGTGGATGATGATGTCGAACTATGTGAACTCCTGTCCGAACGGCTTAAGCGCGAAGGGTACTCGCTGGAGGCCGTTCACGATGGAGTCCGCGGGCTGGAACGCGCACGCACAGCGGAACATGCGCTCGTGATTCTTGACTTGATGTTGCCTGGAGTCGGCGGCCTCGAACTGCTGCGAAAACTGCGCCAACAATCCGGGATTCCGGTGTTGATTCTCACTGCCCGCGGGGAAGAGGTGGAAAGGGTCCTGGGTTTGGAGATCGGAGCCGACGACTACCTACCGAAGCCGTTCAGCCCACGCGAACTCGTTGCCCGCATTCGCGCGATTCTCCGTCGCACGTCACGGACTGTTGTTCAGGGAGCTCGATTGAAAGCCGGCGATATCAGCCTCGATCCAGGGGCGCGGGAGGCCTGGATGAATGAGCAGAGTCTAGATCTCACCGGCGTCGAGTTCTCGTTGCTGGAAGCTCTTTTGCGCGATGCGGGCCGCGTAGTCACGCGCGAGCGCCTGACGGAAATTGTGCTGGGACGCAAGCTCGGTGCATTCGATCGCGTCATTGACGTGCACGTCAGCAATCTCCGCAAGAAGCTGGGGGACCCACCGGGCGGTGAGCGAATTAAAACTGTGCGCGGCGCCGGCTATCAGTTGGCAGTCCGGTCCGAGACAAATGAAGAATGATGTATGCGTAGCCTCTTCTGGAAGATTTTTCTCTGGTTCTGGGCCACGGCACTCCTGACCGCCATTGCACTGCTGCTTACGTTTGTTTTACAGCCCGGCGGAGTGCCTGCCCGATGGCACGCCGCCCTGAGTGCGACGGCGCAAATGTACGGCAGAGCCGCGGTCGGGGAAGTGGAACGTGGGGGAGCGGAGGCTGTGGCGTCGTATCTCGACGACTTGGACCGCAACGCACATACCCAAGCGTGTCTTTTTGACGCCGATGGGAACGCGATCGCGGGACACGGCTGCGTTTCGTTTCAGTCGCTTGCCAAGATAGCCGCTACGTCGACGACTCCTGCGTTTGGCTTTCGTTATGGTCTGGCGCGCGTCGGTTTGCGAGTCCGGGGAAGAATTGGCGCATCCTACATTTTCGCGACCGAACTGCCCGCCGGTCCTCGCGCAGCCTTCGGGCCGAATCTGCTCGGACTAGCGTTGCACTGGGGTGTCGCTTTGCTGGTTTCCGGTCTCATTTGTTATCTCTTAACTCGCCACCTGACAACGCCGATTCTACGGCTGCGCGAAGCTTCGTGCCGCCTGGCTAACGGCGACCTTACCACGCGTGCTCCTGGCTGGGAGACGCGGCACGATGAACTCGGCGAGCTCGTACGCGATTTCAACTCCATGGGAGATCGCATCGAAGCGCTCGTCTCCAGCCAGCGCCAGCTTATTTCCGATGTATCCCACGAGTTGCGCTCGCCGTTGGCTCGTCTGACCGTCGCCCTCGATCTCGCGCGTGAACGCATGGGGAATGATCCAGCCTTCGATCACATGGAGAAGGACTTTGATCGGCTCCGCGACATGGTTGGCCGACTGCTAACGGTTGCTCGGCTCGACAGTACCGCGAGTGCAGCGGAAATGAAGGTCTTGAATTTGAGCGCGCTCGTCTCCGAGGTCGTGGCTGATGCAGACTTTGAAGCGCGCACGCGCGACTGCACAGTGCAGTTGTCGAACACGGGCGACATTTGTGTGCGCGGGAATGGAGATCTCCTGCGCAGCGCTATCGAAGACGTCATCCGCAACGCCGTTCGATATACGGCCTCCGGCACAGCAGTCGAAGTGCAACTAAGGCGCGGCGATTCTGGCGGATCGGCTTCGGTTGTCCTGACCGTTCGCGATCACGGTCCGGGTGTACCGGACTCCGAACTCGTAAACATCTTTCAGCCGTTCTATCGCGTTGCTGCTGCACGCGACCGGCAATCCGGCGGCGCGGGGTTGGGTCTTGCTATCGCGGACCGGATCGCGCGACTCCATGGCGGCAGGATTTGTGCAGCCAACGCCGCTGAGGGTGGACTCGAAATTGTGTTCAACCTACCTGTCGCAGAAACCGCTGGCTGAAGGGCTACATCCTTTTTCTATCTCTGGTTTCCTGTTGACCGAACAAGCGAGCAGTACGTCTGTAACAATCTTCTTGGACCTTCGGTATCGCCGAGATAACAGCCGCTCGCTTGGCAATTGCTTAACGCCGATGGCTTCCTCCAAGGAGTACTGGGCGGAGGCAATGCGTTACAGATTTGTCTCGGAGAAGCGATCTCTTTTGCGCAGCCACAATTGGTGGAGAAGTGGATCTTGGTTCTGTGTTCAGCATCTCAGAGGACGGCACATTCGCGACTCTACATTTTCTTTTACGGGAGGGACGGTGATGTGCCGTACGGACAACTGTTTGAGGGAGATGAGCGTAACCTGTACGGCACGACCATTTTACTTGGGCCAAGAGACCAGGGAGTCGCATTTCGCATCATTCCGAAAGGTGTCTTCACTATCCTCCGTGACTTTGGATCTGCTCCGCCCGATGGAACGCACCAGTCAATGTCGCCGGAAAGTGCTACCGCCGCGACCTAAGAGATCACCACGCGGTTGGGACCATCGAAACTGGAACTCTGAGGTACCCTCTTCGCATGGATCCTGATGGTCACTCGGAGTCTCCTCCCACGCCGAAGAGCTCCTGATCCGAGAGATCGAACTAAGAAACGGAGTGAGCTAAGAGGTAGCTGCTCTTCTCGACTACGTCGCGAAGAACACGCATCCGATCGCCGAAGTGCCCAAACACAACGCCCCCGACAGGACTGCGTAATGTAAGCTTCGTGCAAAGCGATGTTACCCAAATTCCAGACGGCAAGTCCTTCGACGCTGCCGTCGGCCGTTTCATACTCATGTGGGTGCCTGATCCTGTTTGTGTTTTGCGCTCCGTGTCTCAACAAGTTCGCCCCGGGGGAATCGTTGCTTTCCAGGAGCCATATTGGGCGCCGCTTCTTGCACTTCTGGCGCCTCTACCACTTTGGTCTGCGACAGCTTGTCTGGTTCACGAGACGTTTCGCCGCTCCGGAGCAAAGCCAGAACTAGGGCCCGCGCTTTATCAATTATTCCAAGAAGCCGGGTTACCTGGACCAACCATGCGTTTAGAAATGCTCCTAGGGAGGGATATCGACTTCGCGCAATGGTTCTACGATATTCTATGCACACTGCGATCACAGATTCTGCTCTTGAACCTACCGATCGGGTCACTGGGTGATCTCGAAACACTCGTAGAGAGGCTTCATGCCGAGAGTACAGCTACGGACTCCGTTGTGTCCTTTCCTCCTCCCGTTGGAGCTTGGGTCCGCAAGCCGGCCTCCTAGCCCGATCATCCCTTACCGGCGGGCGCTCTTCTTGGAAGAAGCAGCATGAGTGTGACAAAGACAAACAACGATGCACCGGTAAACGCCAAGCCCCCATACAAATTGCCTGTTTTGTGGCTAATCCATCCGACCGCCTACGGCCCCACAAATCCTCCGAGATTGACGAACGTCGTGATCAGTGCAATTCCCGAAGCCGCCGAAGACCCCGTCAGGAACTCGCTTGGTAATGCCCAGAAAGGACCCAGATAGCCGCAAACGCAACCAACTGCGACAGACAGAAGGACAACGGAAATGAAAATGGAATGAGCCGCTCCGAACATTACACAAGCGATCCCACCGATCATTGCGGGAATTGCAACATGCCATCTACGCTCTAACGTATGATCGGACATGCGCGAAACCAGAATCATCGTCAGCAAGCCTACGACGTTCGGAATCATCACCAGGAATCCGACCACCGTGTTGGAGTACCCGCTCGATAGTGTTTTCACAATCTGAGGCATCCAGAAGTAGACTGAGTAGAAGACTGTTCCATGTACCAAAGCGGCAAGCGCCAAGTGCCAGACCCGGCTATGGAGCAATGCCCCTGCAGCTGAGACTTGATCCGTTCTGTGCTTGTGGTCTTCTTCACTGTTCAACTGGGTTGTGATCCAGTCCTTTTCGCCCTCGGAAAGGAACCCGGCTTCTGCCGGACGGTTAGGCAACAAAAAATAGGTGAGAACACCAAAGATCACGGCTGGGAGGCCCTCCAGAATCAAGAGCCATCGCCAACTGCTCACTCCCAACCAGTGCACGCGGTCCAAAATAAGGCCGGAAATAGGAGCTCCTAGGACATTTGTAATTGGTATCCCTGTCATGAACAGCGCGATCGCCTGCGCCTGCTCGCGTTGGCGAAACCAATAGGTCAGGTACAACAAGATTCCTGGGTAGTAGCCCGCTTCGGCC
>Ga0306922_10006244_pt1 | contig 11424 bp, 2 predicted proteins | sample sta12Cox44000082_FD_203758 | JGI IMG/M metagenome (GOLD analysis project Ga0306922, IMG submission 203758) | Lab enrichment of tropical soil microbial communities from Luquillo Experimental Forest, Puerto Rico - statoxic.12C.oxic.44.000.082 (v2)... | ecosystem: Environmental > Terrestrial > Soil... | reverse complement strand
ACTAACGTGCAAGGTCCACATCGGCGCCTGTCCAAGCTCGTCTTCGCTCAGACTATAAATGTCAAAACGGGCGATCGATAAAGCCGGCTCTGAAGCCTCCGGAGTCATGACCATCTGAATCGTCCGATCGTGATCCTCGGCAAGAACCAAGGCTCGCTGGATCGTCACGTTCTTCAAGACGGGCAATCCCGGCGGCGCTGGGCGGCTCGTGTTACGGCTCGCCAAAGCCAACCCCATCTCCAGATACGCGGCAGCGGGAAGAATTGCGCGCTGAAAAACCCGATGGTGGCGAATAAAACTCCCTTTGTCCAGGTCTTGCTCGTAGCGCACCTCACCCCTCGCTGAGCCTGGCATCTCCAAACGCCATCCGAGGAGTGGGTGCTCCATCGCTCCACGAATGGCCCTGCGGGATCTGGCGGTATGCTTGACTCCATCTACCCAATACCGCCGGCGCTGAAACGGATAAGTTGGCAGTGTCAGGGCGCGCCAGGGCTGCTCTCGGTGCACAGCCTTCCAGTCGATCGCGACCCCATGGGCATAAAGATCGCTCACGGCTCGTAAGAACTGCTCGTTGTCAGCGCGCCGCGAACTGGGAACCAGGACCCCGCCATTGGGACAGCAGTGACGCACCAGGCCCAACAAAGTCGGGTTGGGTCCGATCTCCACAAACACCTGGCAACCCTGCTTCCGCAGAGATGCTATACCGTCCGCGAACCGCACCGCCTGCCGGATATGCTTGACCCAATACGCGGGCTGCGTGATTTCGCCGCCAGTCACTGCACCGGTCAGGTTGGAGACAAGCGGGAGAGCGGGAGGGCGATAATTCACCTCCGCGGCAATCTTCTCAAACTCTGCCAGCATGGGCTCCATCAGCGGGGAGTGAAAGGCATGAGAGACGTTCATCTCGCAATACCCGATGCCCTCGTCCCGCATCTCAGCCAATGTCCATTCCAGGACGGCTTTATCGCCCGAGAGGACTACATTGCCGGGACCGTTGAGCGCCGCTATGGACAGTCTGTCGACGCGCCCGGTCAATGCTTGCGAAACCCGAGCCTCCGGCGCGAAAATCGTGGCCATGGCGCCGCCTCGGGGCAATGCTTGCATGAGGCGGGCGCGCGCCGCGATCAGTTTGATGGCGTCTTCCAGACTGAACACCCCGCCTACGCAGGCCGCCACATACTCGCCGAGACTGTGTCCCAACACTGCGTCCGGTCGCACACCAATGGATTGCCATAGCTCGGAAAGGGCATACTCGAAGCAGAACAGGGCGGGCTGAGTGTAGAGAGTCAGATCAAGGCAATTCTGCTCGGCGCAGAAGAGCAGTTCGGTCAGCGGGAGATCGCACAGCGGGCGGAGAATCTCCGCACACCGGTTGATGGCCTCGCGGAAAACGGGCTGGGTCCGATAAAGCTGCTTTCCCATGCCCGGGTATTGCGAGCCCTGACCGGTGAAGAGAAATGCGAGGGAAGGCGGAGTCTCTCCTTCGACACCATGCGACACGATGCAAGCGGACGATTTCCCCTGGACAAAGGCATCCATGTGCTCGGCGAATTCAGCAGTCGTCGAGGCAACGATCGACAAACGATCATGCAGATGAGCGCGCCCCAATGCAGCAGTTGCACACAGATCTGCAGGAACGATTCCAGGGTTGGCGCGCAGATGATCTCGGTACCGGCGGGCCAATGCGGTCAAGGCATCCTTGGATGAGGCGCTTAAAGCCAAGAGATGAAGCTTGTCCTCATCTGGTCTTGACCGCTCTACCGCCCCGTTCCTCTCTGGGAATGGGGCTTCCTCAAAGATGACATGAGCATTGGTACCGCTGAAGCCAAAACTACTGATGCCGGCAACGCGGGGCTCCTCTCCCCGCGGCCAAGATCGACGTTCGCTCACAACACGGAGTGGTTTTTCCGCCCAGGGGAAGCGAGGAGTCGGGTTCTGGCAATGCAGGTGAATTGGAAGCCATTCATGTTGAAGGGCCAAGAGAAGCTTGATGACCCCGGCAACTCCCGCGGCAGCTTCCAAATGTCCTATGTTTGTTTTGACCGAGCCAATATATAGTGGGTTTGCAATCGAACGCGTGGCACCAAAGACCCGGTCCAAAGAGCCAAGTTCGATGGGATCGCCAAGCGCCGTCCCAGTACCATGGGCCTCAACATATGAAACGGACCCGGCCGATACACCAGCATCGGCCAGCGCCTGACGGACGACTTGCTCCTGGGAGGGGCCACTTGGGATCGTCAATCCGCCGCTCGCGCCATCCTGGTTGACGGCTGAACCCCGAATCAAGGCCCAAATACAATCGCCAGCATTCTTCGCGTCGGAGAGCCTTTTCAGAACAAGAAGACCACATCCCTCTCCCCGGACGTAGCCGTCCGCGGCCTCGTCGAACGTCTTACACCGCCCGTCAGGAGCGAGCATCCCTGCCTTGGAGAAGTTGATACTCAGCCCCGGCTCCAGCATTAGGTTCACCCCGCCGGTTATTGCGAGGTCACATTCCTTGCGGCGGAGGCTTTGACAAGCGAGATGCAACGCGACAAGAGACGAAGAGCAAGCGGTGTCTACACTGAAACTGGGGCCGGTCAATCCGAAACAATATGATAGCCGGCCTGCCGCTATGCCCAACGAGGATCCTGTTACGGTATACGCATCGATCCGGTCGAGCCATGGCGAGGTCAACAGGCGTTGGGCGTAGTCCTGGCTGATAATGCCAATGAATACGCCGGTTGGGTTCCCATACAACCGATCGGCCGGGATATTCGCATGTTCCAGGGCTTCCCAGGCGACTTCAAGCAGAAGCCGCTGCTGCGGATCCATTGAGGCCGCCTCTCGCGGCGAAATGCCAAAAAACAGAGGATCGAATTCGTCAATGCGTTCTAGAAACCCTCCGTGCCGAGTAGACATCTTGCCAGGGGCATTGGGATTAATATCGTAATAAGTGTCGATGTCCCAACGATCTGGCGGAACTTCTGTAATTGCGTCCTGCCCGTGATGCAGCAGTTCCCAAAAGGCTTCAGGACTGTCGGCACCACCTGGAAATCGGCACCCCATTCCAACGATGGCAATCGGTTCATTTTTTTCGGCTTCGTACGCCCTAAGCTTTCCTTGCAGCTCATCGATCTTTAGCAGGGCATTCTTGATCAACCCCCGCTGGTCCTGGCTATTACCATGCGCTATCATGGATGCTCTACCGACTGGTGCGTGCCATGCTTGTGTGTCCGGCGGGCTCTTCTCCAAACTACGCTATTGCACGAAGTTTTTCGGCGAGCAGGTCTTCCAATTCGGCTTGGGACATTTGGTCCAAAGCGGCCTTCTTCGCGTCAAGGACGGATGCTGACGGCTTGGGTTCTGCTGTCGCTGGGATTTCAGATGCCAGGCCGGGAACAACGGTATACAAATGGTCGACCAAGGCTTCGAGCGTAGGATAGTCGAACAGCAGGGTTGTGGATAGCGAACACATCAAGGCCGAAGACAACCGATTCCTCAATTCCACGGCCATCAGCGAGTCGAACCCTAAATCGAACAGGCGTTGGCGCGGAGCAATGCCATGGTCGGCGCCTGCTTCAAGGACCCGGCCAATTTCCTCTCGGACCAAAGAGGTCAATACTGTCCGCCGGCGTGACACCGGGGTTTGCTCAAGCTGCTCGATCCAGGTACTCCGACCACGAGTCCCGTCATTTTTATGGAGGTGAGGTGGAGATGGCTGGGCCAACGAAAGCACGAGTTTGCCGGTGTGTTTGGCCTGTAGCATCAGCTGCAGCGCTTGCTTGGCCGCCTGCATTGGAAACACTGTGTGCGGTATCGGCCGGAGCTGCCCAGCCGCAAGCGCTGCCACCACTTGCGCCAGTACTCCGCGAATTACCTCTGGCTTCTCGCGATAGACTTCGAGCAGATCAAACGCTTCGTACCTGACACCAGGGGCGAGCGTCGCCACCTCCTGCGCCGATCGCACCTCGCGAACCCCGATCTCCACAAACCGCCCCCCAGGCCGCAGCAGGGTCAAACTCTGCGTGGCAAACTCCCCGCGCAACGAGTTAAGCACCGCATCCACCCCCTCCCCCTTGGTCAGCCGACGCACTTCCTCGACAAAGTCCAACGAACGCGAGTTCATGATGTGCGCCACCCCGAGGCCGCGCAGCACCTCCCACTTGCTCGCGCTCGCCGTGGCGAAGATCTCGGCCCCCACCGCCTGCGCCACCTGAATGGCGGCCTGTCCCACCCCGCCAGTCGCGGCGTGGATCAACACCCGTTCCCCCGCCTGCACGTTAGCCAGCTCCCGCAACGCATACACGGCTGTCAGAAACGCCACCGGTATGCCCGCTCCCGCTTCAAAGCCCAGCCCGGTCGGCAACCGTGCGACGGCATAAGCGGGCACCGTGACATGGCGCGCCAAGCTGCCCGGTGCCATCGCCAACACTGCCTCCCCAACCGACAGCGTCGTGACCCCAGCCCCCACGCGCACGATCTCGCCCACGCATTCCCCCCCGAGCACCGGGCCAGCGGCCGGCACCATATGCAAGACCAGCAGCACATCCTTGAAGTTCAATCCGGCGTTCCAGACCTGGATTTCCACCTCCCCCTCGGCCGGGGAGCGGCGCTCCGCTGGCTGCCACGCCAGCCCTTCTAACGTGCCCCCCGCCGGGACCCGCAGCGCGTAGGTCTCGACATCGTTCTTCTCCCGCGGTCGTGGCCGCACCGATTCAAGCAGCGGTAGGTCAAGAGCTCGGGGGAATTCGTTCAAAAACTCCGGCCACTTGATGTCCATGATCCCAACCTGGGAAAGCGGGTCAGGCCACAGGCGGTCGAGAGCCCGAAAAGCATCCTCGGGTGACAGGGCCATGATCCCCTGTCTCGACAGCTGCTGGCGCTGCTGAGCATCCAACCGAGCCGCCATCCCGACCTCTGACCAGGGGCCCCAATTAATGCTCAGGCCTGGCAACCCCTGAGCTCGGCGCGTGTGCATCAAGGCGTCAACAAAGCTGTTCGCGGCCACATACGGACCCTGAGCCGGCGAACCAATCAGGGACGCCATGGAAGAAAAACCAATGAAGAAGTCGAGCGACAGATGTCGGCTCATCTCATGAAGATGATAGAGCCCGACGGTCTTCACCGCTAAAACCTGAGAGAACCGTGCCCAATCCAGATGGTCGAGGATTCCGTCGTCCAAGACCCCGGCGACATGGATAATGCCCGTGATAGGCTGATCAACCGACGCCGCTGCGATGACGGCCTCCACGTCTTCGGCGTGGGTGAGGTCTGCCTGACAGACCCGGATACCAACTCCCAACCGCTCCAGTTCCGATATGAATTTCCCGGCCTCTGGACCAACCGGGCTTCGACCACACAGCGTGAGATGCCGCGCACCGCGGACCGCCAACTCCCGAGCCAGCAGCCGACCAAGCCCTCCCAGCCCCCCGCAGATCAGATAGTTACCATCCTCTCGAACGGGGAAGGTGTGGGATTGGGCTGGCGGCCGATATCGAGTCAGCCTGGCCAGGAGGCGAATATCGCCTCTCAGGGCAATCTGGTCCTCTCGGTCAGAATACAAGAGTTCCCGTAACAGGAAGTCAACGGATTCGGCCGTCTGCCGAGGATCCAGGTCAATCCGCCTACAACCAAGTTCAGGACGCTCCAGGGCGATGGTTTTGCCAAGACCCCACAGAGGAGCCTGGCAAATCTCCACCGGCTCCAGCAGCGCTCCCGACGAACCAATTGACTGAGCACCTTTGGTAACCAAGGTGAGAGATGGCGGAGGGACGTGTCCAATTCGGCCGATCGCTTGAACAAGATGAAGAACAGGCGCGCAGGTCCGGGCGATCGAGGCCTCGAGTGAACCCGCATCTTTCGCCTGGACATTAAGGCCCCACAGATAGACCACACGAAAATACTCTCTTTTCCCGTCAAAGACGGCCTGCAGAAGCAGCGCCATATCCGCGGATTGCACTGGGTTGATACGGTAGCCATCCCCTCCCGACCGCTCAAAGCCGGGTCCGGGAGCGACACCTATGACGTAATGCCCATGCGCCCGCAGGCGTTCAACGAGCCCTGTGCCATACCCGGCATCGTCCATGAAGATCAGCCAGTTCTCTGGCTTTTCGACTTCGACTATGGTCGAGCGTTGCTCCGTGCCGTCAATCCATTCAAACTGATAAAACCACTCGCTCAGATCCTTCTCTCGATCTCGCAATATGAGGTGGGTAGTCGCTGCGCGGCCCTCCAGCCCAAGACATTCAGCGATCAGGTCTCCCGTCTCATCCATGAGCCACAGATCCCCGACGAGCCTGTCAGGAAATTCCGGGAGCACCCGGCGGCGCGCATGCGCCCAAAAACGTTTGGTCTGAGAAGGACGGAGGAGGCTAAACCGCTCCATCGCAAACGGGATTAAGGTTTCTTCTCCCTTGAACCCGGTCGCCGCCATCAGCACGCTGAGGTAGGAATCGATCAGACCGGGATGTAGTTGGTATCCGTCGACGGCCAAGGGGCTCCGCTCGCCGCTGTCAGGCAAGCCAAGGCGCCCAATGGCCTCATCTGAGCCAAACCGGATAGATTCGAGCCACTTGTTACTCGGGCCCCACACGATGTGATGACGCTGAAGGGCTTCATACACAGCCTCGCCCGTAATCTCCGTATCAAGCCGGTTCCACTTCTCCCGCAGGGCAGAGAGTCGGATCGGCGGTTCCGGGGAAGCACGCGGCAGCACCTGGACATTGCCAGTGACATGAAGCACCCCTTGTTCTGCCTCGGAGGCTGCCGCCATACTGACGAGGCGGAACGGTACTGCGCTCTTGCCATCAGGCGTAAACGCCAGATGAACGAGCCGCGCTTTCGCGCCGGGTATCACCAGCGCCTGATGCAAGACCACATCAGAGAGGTGGATCATCCCCTCACCAAACGCCTGTGCCGCGGCCCCCAGTATCATCGAGGTTAGGCAAGCCCCTGATACAACGGTCTCGCCGAAAATGCGGTGGTCCGCCAGCCAGGGCAATTCCGCCTCCCCAAATCGCGTCTCAAACAGAATCGATTCCAACAGGGGCGACCGGGTCATGCGGTCCAATAAAGGAGAGGTCAGGAGTGGAGAGGATACGCGCTGGACCGGGGCGCCCAATTCGACGCTATCGACCCAAAATCGTTTCCGTTGGAAGGGGTAAGATGGCAGGGTCGTCCAACGGTGGTCCTGATCGCCATGCACAGTCTCCCAGTCCACCGGGGCGCCCGTTGCATACAGTGCGCCCAAGGAACGGTAGATGACCTGCGAATCGAGCGCATTCAGCTGCAGGCTGGGCAACCAGTTTGCCGCTTCGGTGCCGTCTTCCGCCGCCAAACAATGACGTCCCATTCCCAGCAGTGTTGATTGCGGGCCGAGCTCGACGAATACCTGAACGCCCTCTTGCCGGAGCGTCTTCATGCCAGCGGCGAAGGCGACAGGCCGGCGAATATGACTAACCCAGTACTGCGGAGAAGCGATGTCCGCACCGATTGTTGCTCCGGTGATGTTAGAGACCAGCTTGATTCGCGGAGGAGAGAAGGTAACTTGGCGAGCAACACGTTCAAACGCGGCCAGCATGGGTTCCATCAGGTGAGAATGAAAGGCGTGGGAAACCGCCAGAGCTGTGGTCCTGATACCTGCGCCCTCCAGAACAGCGCTGACCGCCCGAACGCCCTCCTCCTCGCCTGAGATCACAACATGTTGGGGACCATTAAAAGCGGCGATACCAACTCGACCGTCATGGGGCGCAAGCGCCGCAGCCACAAGGTCCGGTGAGGCGAAGACCGCTGCCATGGTCCCGCCGGAAGGCAGCGCCTGCATGAGTCGGCCCCGTTCAGCAATCAGTCGGATTCCGTCCTCCAGGGTGAAGACCCCAGCCACACACGCTGCTACATACTCACCGACGCTGTGGCCCATCAACGCACACGGCCTGATCCCCCATGAGGCCCACAGCTCCGATAACGCGTATTCCAGTGCAAACAGAGCAGTCTGGGTATAGACCGTTTGGTTCAGGGTCTCAGCTTCCCCAGTGAACAGTAGGTCGACTAGGGAAATATCGAGTAAGGGCCGTAACAAGGCGTCGCATCGGTCGATAGCTTCCTTGAAGACCTTCCGGCTCTGGTACAGCCCGCGGCCCATGCCCGCGTACTGCGACCCTTGACCCGCAAACAAAAACGCAACGGCTGGAACCTTGCCTCCTTCAAAACACCCTGCCGCAAGGCCCTCTTCCTCTCGACCCTGCAAAAAAGACGCTAGCTTCCGACGAATGCTCGCTGTGTAACTCCCCTCGATGGCAATCCGCTGAGACCAATGGTGGCGCCCGACGCTCGCCGAAAAGCACATATCGCCAATTTCCACTGGCCCGGCCGAGTCACCAGATAGAATGGTCAGATAGTCAGTCGCGAGAGCCCGTAGAGCGTGTTCATCGCGCGCCGACAGGCACAACAGGTGGGGCTGAGGTTCTGTTGTCGCAGCGCCAGGTTCGGAAGGAGCTTCCTCTACAATGATATGGGCGTTAGTCCCACTGAATCCGAAGGAGCTCACGCCGGCAAGCCGCGCGCGGGCGGACCGCCTCCAGGCAGAGCGCTCGGAAATGACTTGAAGAGGCAGTCTATCCCAGGCAATATATGGATTGGGATGCCGAAAATGCAGGTTCGGCGGCAGCTCTTCGTGCAGCAAGGACAGGATTATCTTGATGAGACCGGCTATTCCCGCGGCAGGCTCTAAATGGCCGATATTGGTTTTAACTGTCCCCAGCCGTAACGGTTCTCGCCGCTCTGGACCAAACACGGCTCCGAGAGCCTCGACTTCGATTGGATCACCTAGAACCGTCCCGGTCCCGTGCGCTTCGACATAATCAACCTGATCGGGCTGCAACCCTGCGTCTTCCAGCGCTTGGCGGATAACGGCCCGCTGGGCATTCCCGTTGGGAGCCGCCAACCCATTGGTTTTCCCATCCTGGTTTATGGCGGACCCTCTCACCACAGCGAGAATGCGGTTGCCGTCGGCGCGGGCCTCCCGCAGGCGTTTGAGCACAACCATGCCGCAGCCTTCGGCGCGCACATAGCCGTCGGCGGACGCGTCGAATGACTTACATTTTCCCTCCCGCGAGATCGTCTGGAGCTTGGAAAAGCAGATATGTGATTGGGGAGACAGAATGAGATTCACCCCGCCAGCCAGCGCCAGGTCTGACTCCTTTGCCCTCAGGCTCTGACAGGCCAGATGAAGCGCCACCAGCGAGGAGGAACAGGCTGTGTCCAGGGCCATAGAGGGTCCCTGTAGCCCTAACGTGTAAGATAGGCGTCCCACAGCCGTGCTGAACGTGGTGCCCATCGCGGAGTATGCGTCGATGCGTTCGGGCTGCCCCGAATGGCGGTGGGCTTGGGCATAGTCATCGCTGGACATGCCCACGAACACTCCCGTTTTACTGTCTTTCAGTCGAGTGTGGTCCAGACAGGCATGCTCCAATGCTTCCCAACTGATTTCCAGAAGGAGCCGATGTTGCGGGTCCAGGGCGCGGGCCTCTCGGGGCGAAATCCCGAAGAAGCTCGCATCAAAGTCCCCGACAGGGGTGTCCAGGAAACCGCCCCGGACTGTGTACATCTTGCCTGGTGCATCGTGATCCGAGGCATAGTAGGTCTCGGCTGTCCAACGCGACGGCGGCACGTCGGTGATCGCATCGATACCGTCGCGCAAGAGTGTCCAAAACTGTTCTGGGCTGTTTGCCCCGCTGGGAAAGCGGCACGCCATCCCCACCACGGCGATGGGTTCCTTTTTTCGCAGCGCGGCATTTTCCTCTAACAATTCTCGGATCGTCGTCCTGGCCTTGAGCAACGCTTGCTTGTAGGTTTCCTCTCGCACTGCTTGAGCTTTCGCCATCGTATCTGTCATCCGATTGTGGCCCATGCACGATCGATCAGTATCCGCGAGCAAAGCTTGAGACTTATTCTCGAGGAATCTGCCCAGGGGATCAGGCGATCAGTTCACCCCCAATCCGGCATCTCGTTAGCCGTTCTGTTATTTCCGGCCTCACGGCGTGCTGATGGCTCGGGTGGTGGGTTATATGTCGTAGAACATCCGGCGAGTCCATGTGCCAGTCCCAGGATTGTCTGCCGCGCAGCGACAAATCCGCGCCTTCTGCTGCAGGAGCGCCCCGCGTATTCCGACAGAGCAGACGCGCTGACGCCCTCAATAGGGGCGTGACTGTGTCTGGTGCGCCACGCAACCGCGGCGCGCTATTCAGTCGATCCCGTGGCGGTCGTGGACGACGTGCCGCGCGCCGCGGTGGTCGATCCCGTGGCGGTCGTGGACGGCGTACTGCGCTCCGCCTGGAGCCGGTCGCCGGCGTTATTGAGCGCGTCGGCGGTAATGTTCAAAAGGCTGCGGCCCGTGGTGGCGGAGGAGTAGGAGTTCAGCTTGATGCCAAGAACAGCGAGTGTGCCGACGACCGGCATGCTGCTGCCGACCATCAGCGCACCGACGGCTCCGGCCAGCACGCTATGGACGAGGCCCGACCCAATGTTCCCGTGAACGTATTGGGTGGTGCCGGGCAAGAGCAGCTCGCCGATCAGGCACGCGGCGTTACTTACAGGGCTTTGTTCCACTTTCTGGCTCTCCTGGATAAGATATCAATGTGTCGCCTCAGCTTCTGCTGCACCCGGAACGTGCAAGCAACCGCCCATTGACTCATCCGAGTAGTGCCATATTAACCTTCTACCCAACCCCGTCAAGCGAAAAAACCCCGCTCCCGCGGGGCGACTCTGTGGTAGTGTATTTTTCGTTGACTGGCCCGCAACGTCTGCATTTCGGCCCGACTCACAGACGCGGGCTGACCGCCTGCGCAGCCACGCGCGCTCGCGACATCGGCGCCAACGCCGAAGCGCTTAATGCGGCGGCTGGATATCCACGTTATCGCTGAATCCTATTTCGCGCCGGCGCAAATCACCCAGTTGCGGGCAATATCCGACGCAGTGCGAACCAGTGCCTTCTGTCGCCTCTAGACACTCAAATATGGTTTCATCAAGGCCGTCGGCCGCGGCCTCTCGATGCGGCTTGCCGAGTTCGCCTTCACCCTCGATCCGCTGCGCTTCGCCTGCTTGTCGAACCCGTGGTGGGGGTCGAACCCGTGGTGGGGGTCGAACCCGTGGTGGGGGTCGCCGAGCTACGCTCCGCCTGGAGCCGGTCGCCGGCGTTATTGAGCGCGTCGGCGGTAATGTTCCAAAGGTTGCGGCCCGTGGTGGCGGAGGAGTAGGAGTTCAGCTTGATGCCAAGAACAGCGAGTGTGCCGACGACCGGCATGCTGCTGCCGACCATCAGCGCACCGACGGCTCCAGCCAGCACGCTATGGACGAGGCCCGACCCAATGTTCCCGTGAACGTATTGGGTGGTGCCGGGCAAGAGCAGCTCGCCGATCAGGCACGCGGCGTTACCTACAGGGCTTT
>Ga0306922_10006243_pt1 | contig 11424 bp, 7 predicted proteins | sample sta12Cox44000082_FD_203758 | JGI IMG/M metagenome (GOLD analysis project Ga0306922, IMG submission 203758) | Lab enrichment of tropical soil microbial communities from Luquillo Experimental Forest, Puerto Rico - statoxic.12C.oxic.44.000.082 (v2)... | ecosystem: Environmental > Terrestrial > Soil... | reverse complement strand
CCGATGCCGAGCAATTGCCGTTCTCTGCCGGCAGCTTTGATCTCGTCATCAGCCGCCATGTGCTGTGGACCTTGCCGCACCCCGAGGCGGCGATCGACGAGTGGATCAGGGTACTGAGACCAGGTGGGCGCCTTGCCGTCATCGACGGCCAGTTCGACCCGAATTTCTTAGTGCATCAGCGGGAGAATGCCCGCACCAGCACCGAGTACGCTGCGATCGGCGATCAGCTCCCCTTCCTTGGCGGCAGGCCGCGGGAGGAGATCGAGAGCCTGTTGAGAGCTCACCGCCTCGTCAACGTCGCCAGCGATCCGGTATCTGATCTGGTCGAGGCGCAGGCCCAGCGGATGGTCGAGGAAGGGCGCGAACGACAGACACGCCGGCGTTATGTAGCCTGGGGTGACGTCGCCGGCTGAGCAGCCGCGCTATGCTTCTTCGCGTCCGCTCGGTTACCTATCTCGCCCAGCGGATCAACGGGTATGAGCTGGTGGATCGCGATGGGCACGACTTGCCGCGTTTCGAGGCGGGCGCGCACATCTCGGTGCGGGTCGGAGACGGGCCGGTGCGCGACTTCTCGCTGTGGAACGACCCGGCGGAGCGCGCGCGGTATTGCAACGCCGTGTTGCGCGAGCCGGACGGGCGAGGTTCTCGCGAATGGCACGAGGCAGTTCGGGCCGGCGCTTTCATCGAGGCGTCGCTACCACGTAACAATTTCCCATTGGCCGCCGAGGCCGCGCATTATTTGCTCATTGCGGGCGGCATCGGCATCACCCCGATCATGGCAATGGTCGCGGTATTGCGCCGCCGGCGCGCCGATTTCCTTCTGCATTATTGCACCCGCTCGCCCGAGGAAACCGCGTTTCTCGATGATCTCGCGGTTCTCGCCGCGATGGGACGGGTGGTGCTTCACCATGATGGCGGCGATCCCGCCAAGGGCCTGGATATTGCCGCGGCCCTGCGCGAGTTCCGGCCCGGCACCCACCTCTATTACTGCGGACCCGCGGGGATGATGGCAGCAGCGGCAGCGGCCTCGAGACATTGGCCGCCGGAAAGAGTGCATTGCGAATATTTCACCGGTGCCCAAGCCGTCGCGCCGATGTTGCCGGAGTGAGGTACGGCACCGCCAAACCGTGTCAGGCTTTTCTGCGCCGCGCAGGAGCGGCTGCGGGTGCCGACTCGGCGGCCGGCTCCTCTTTCTTTTTGCGTCCGCCTGATACCGGCAAAAGCAGTGGCTTTTGCCGGCGGTCGCCGCCGGACGAGGCGCGGGATGGTTTGGCCGCCGCCTGCTTTCTTTCGTCCGGCTGCTTGTCTTCCTGCGCCAAACTGCGCTTTAACGCTTCCATCAGGTTGATGACCTTTGGCGGTTCGTCAACTTCGCGCGGCGCGACGACCTGTCCCTTGGTCTTTTCCGCGACGAGCTCGCGCAGCGCGTCTTGATATTGATCGTGGAAGCTCGCCGGGTCGAAAGGACCCGACCGGCGCTCGATGATGCTCTCGGCAATCGCCACCATATCGGCGTCGATCTCGCCTTTTGCGGGAGGGCCGAACTCGGCGGGACGCACTTCCTCGCTGCTGCGAACTGTCGACATGACGAGCCCAGCATCGCGCGGCTCGACCAGCACCTGCCGCTCGCGGCTGGAGATCGTTACCCTGCCCAATCCGACCTTGTTCTTGTGAGTCATCGCCTCACCGATCACGCGAAAGGTCTCGGCAGCGATCTCCCCGTCGGGATAGACGTAATAGGGCGTGTCGAGATAGATCGGGTCGACCTCGTCGCGATCAACAAATCGGTCGAGATCGATGATTTTTGACGACTCGATTTGCAGCGCCTTCAACTCGTCATCGCTGATCGTGACGTAGCGACCGCGGTCGTGCTCATATCCTTTGACAATATCGTCACGATCGACGACCTCGCCGGTCTTGGAGTCGATAAGCTGCTGCTGCACCCGGTTGCCGGTCTTGGCGTTGAGCTGATTGAACCGGATGCGCTTTGCCTCGGTGGTGGCCGGCACCAGCGAGACGGGACAGCTGACCAAGGACAAGCGCAGAAATCCGTTCCAACTTGCTCGCGGCATGTCGCTCTCCTCAAACGAACCTCAACGAAGCCACATGATCCTTTTCATAGCAACGATTAAGATCAGCTCGCGATCCGCCGACGTACTGCCGCGGTGATCGACTGCCGGATCGTACTCATCTCGGCCCATGGGTCCGCTGCGAGCCCGGCGAGGCGCTGCGGCACGGTCTCGACGGTAAAGCCTCCTGGTTGAACGCCGCTCTCGACTTCTTCCCAGGACAAAGGGGTCGAGACCGGGGCGCCGGATCGCGCACGGGGACTATAGGCACCAACCGCGGTGGCGCCGCGGCCATTGCGCAGATAATCAATGTAGATGCGGCCATGCCGGGCCTTCTTGGCCATATTCGCGGTAAAGTCTTCCGGGCGCTGCTCGACGAAGCTGTCGGCAACCCATTTGGCAAAGGCCTTGATCTCGTCCCAGTCGAGTTTTGGCATCAGCGGCACAACGACATGCAACCCCTTGCCGCCCGTCGTCTTCGCAAAGCTTGTGAGCCCAATCTTGAGAAGCGTATCGCGGACGTCGACCGCCGCCTCAGTGACCCGTTGCCACGGCAAATCCTCATCGGGGTCGAGGTCGAAGGTGACCTGGTCCGGCATTTCGAGCTTTTCGATGCGCGAGCCCCAAGGATGGATCTCGAGCACACCCATCTGCACCAGCCCGATGAGGCCGGGCAAGTCCTCGACATAGGGATAAACCTCCGGCCCCGCTCCGTCATCGAGCTCAAACCGCCTGATCGCCTCGGGAGCCCCGGCATCGATATGCTTCTGATAAAAGGTCTTTTGGCCGACCGCGGGCGAACGCACCAACGTGAGCACCCGCCGTAATAAGTGAGGTACGGCCCAGTCGGCCACCGCCGCGTAATACCGCGCGACATCGAGCTTGGTCAGCGCCGTGCCGGGGTAAAGGATGCGGTCGGGGTGAGTGAGCCTTACGCCCTCGAATGTGAGGCTCCCATCGCGGGCCCGTTGCAGTTCGGCGGAGATCGCCGCTTCTGGCGCGGATTGCTTTGGCGTCGCGCCTGACGCTCCCGCAGTTCGCGATTGCCGGTTGTAAACCACTTCCGTGGGATCCTTGTCCTCGCGCAGGCCTTGGAAGGAAGCTTGGCGACGAATGGCGTCAGCCGTCCAGTCCGCGAATTCGACTTCGGCGACGAGCCGCGGCTCGACCCAATGCACTCCCTTTCGGGAGACGCCTTTTGGCAGCGCCACCGGCGGATCGCTGCGCACTAGAGCTTCCAACCGTTCGCGCAGTTCGACGAGACTGGCCGTGTTGAAGCCAGTTCCTACCCGGCCCGAATAGCGCAACGTTCCAGCCGGGTCGTAGTAGCCGGCGAGCAGCGCGCCGAAACCTTCCCGACTCCCATCGGGGTCGGTGAAGCCGATGACGACAAACTCCTCGCGATTGCGGCATTTCACTTTGAGCCAGCTGCGACCGCGTCCCCGACGGTACGGGTCGGTCCGTCGCTTAGACACAATGCCTTCGAGCCCAAAGCTGCTGGCTTGGCGCAGGATATCGGGCCCCCGGCCGATCTGGTGATCGCTGTAGCGAAGCATGCCTTGCCCATGGGGCGTGATGATTTCAGCGAGCGCAGCCTTGCGATCCTCCAGCGCAGCGCCCGTTAGATCCCATCCGTCGCAGTAGAGCAGATCGAACGCAAAAAAATTCAGCGTATCGGTGCGTCCACTCGAAATCGCATCCTGAAGCCCGGAAAAGCTCGTGGTGCCGTCTGGCTCGAGATGGACAAGCTCACCGTCGATCAGTCCCGAATCCAGGCGTAACTCGCCAATGCGTCGCGCGAGCGCCGGGAACTTCACTGTCCAGTCGAGGCCACCGCGCGTGATCAGGCGGACCTTGCCGCCTTCGATATGTGCAAGCAGCCGATAGCCGTCGTATTTGATCTCATGAAGCCATTCCGAACCTTCCGGCGCTTTGTCTGCCGGGGTGGCAAGCTGCGGCTTCAACTCTCTGGGCATTCGGCCCTCGTGCGCGCCAGAGATACTCGCCGGGTTCTTTCTCTTTGCCGGGTCGGGTGATGTCTTGCTGTCTTCGCGCGGCTTCGAATGCCACACCCAGTCGCGATCGGCGGCGATCGCGTCGAGCGACCGGCCGGTTGCGACGCTGAGCGGATTTTCCGAGACGATGGCATCGCCGGTCTGCGGCATCGCCTCCTCGTCGCGCTCCTTGATCAGCAGCCAATTCTCCCGCCGCTCGGTGGCTGCTTTCCCGCCCATTCGCACCAACGCCCATTTGCCGTGCAATTTCGCGCCATTGAGGATGAACTTGAGCGACCCCTTGCGGTAAGCCGCCTCGGGGTCCCTCTCAAGGGGAATCCAGGTACCGCGATCCCACAGCAGCACGGTCCCGCCGCCATATTCGCCTTCCGGAATGACTCCCTCGAACTGGCCATAATCAAGAGGATGGTCCTCCACATGGACGGCAAGCCGTTTTTCCCCGGGGTCGAGGCTCGGCCCCTTGGGCACGGCCCAGCTTTTCAAGACGCCGTCGAGCTCGAGGCGGAAATCATAGTGCAATCGACGTGCAGCGTGCTTCTGGATGACAAAAGAGAGCTCGCTGCCAGCTTTCGGATGAGATGCTACGGCCCCAGCTGGCTCCGGCGTCCTCCGGAAATCTCTCTTCCTCTTATATTCCTCGAGCGCCATGGCCTCCGCCCATCTTCCGTGAGCCCCTAGCATACTGCCCTATCCGGCAAACGCTTGAAATCGGCATTCAGCAGATTTCAGAGTTTAGCTAAGTTCCGGAATAAACTCCGATCCGCTTGGATGGCGGCGCTCAAGCAGGTGAGCTAAGCTGCCGTGGCTTAATTCGCTACGCAAAGTGAATGTCGGCTATGAAGATCCTATCGGTCAGCGCGTATTGGGTGCATATCCCGATCCCGGCGGAGAAGCAGCATACGAGCGATTTTGGTCGTACCACCTCGTTCGATGCGACCTTGGTGCGCATCGAAACCCAATGCGGCATCACCGGGTGGGGAGAGGCCAAAGCTCAGGTCGGCAGTATGGCGACCAACCAGGGTCTGACCGCGATGATCAACGAAGAGTTCGCGCCGCTGCTGGTCGGTGAGGATCCGCGCGATATTACGCGGTTGTGGGAGACTTTATATAATGGCAGTCGCGCCCATTATGCGCTGAGGGAAGGCCGGGTCTTCCCGGTGCTGGGGCGGCGCGGCATCACGATTTCGGCGCTGAGCGGTATTGATTGCGCCTTGTGGGATATTCTCGGCAAATCGCTTGGTGTCCCGGTATGGCGGCTGCTCGGCGGACGCAGATCACCGACGATGCCGGCCTATGCCTCTGGCGGCTGGGCGGGGCCAGACAAGATCGGCGAGCAACTGTTGGGCTATGTCGAGCAGGCCGGCTTCCGCGCCGTCAAGATGCGCGTCGGCATCATCGACACCGACCCGCGCCACTCGGCGCGCCGGGTTGCCGCAGCCCGCGCCGCACTCGGACCGGATTGCGGACTGATGTGCGACGCGCATGGCACATTCTCGGTCGCCGAGGCCAAGCGCTTCTGCCGTCTTGTCGAGGATTGCAATCTGGCCTGGTTCGAGGAACCCGTGACCGCCGACGACAAGACCGGCTGCGCTCAAGTGCGCGCTGCGACCGACATCCCGATCGCCGCCGGCGAGAGCGAGTTCACCCGGCACGATTTCCGCGATCTGGCGGTGCTGGGAGCCGCCGATATCTTTCAGCCGGATCTCGCAATTTGCGGCGGCATTACCGAGGCGATGCGGATCTCTGCCCTCGCCAGCGCTCACAACCTCAAGCTCGCGCCGCATTTGTGGGCCGGCGCTCCGGCATTCGCCGCCGGCCTGCACGTCGCAGCAGCGTCGCCTGCCGGGTTCACCATCGAATACTCGCTCGGGGCCAACCCGCTGCTGCACGATCTGATCGAGGAGTCATTCCTGGTGCAGGACGGGGAGATCGAGATCCCCGATCGGCCCGGGCTCGGCATTACCGTCCGCGAAGACTTCCTCGCGGCGCATACCGTAAAATGAAGGCTCTCTTCCTCGGCAATGTCGCTGCCGATACAGCAAAAGGTATAATGGCCGAGTTGCCGCGCGATTTGCGCGTCGAGATCCTCCCCGATCCGCAAGATCTGCCGCGAGCGCCCGATGCGGCGGCCGATGCAGACATCATCGTCACCAATCATTGGCGCGCAGAATACCCGTCAGCGCCTCGCGCGCGGCTCGTGCAATCGGTCGCCACTGGCATCGAATTGATCGACCTCGCCGCCTTGCCGCGCGGAGTCACAGTCTGTAACGCCTTCGGGCACGAAACGGCGATTGCTGAATACATCCTGATGGTGATGCTGGTCTGGAGCCATCGGTTCAGGGAGATCGAGACAGATTTCCGTACTCGCTCTTCGTGGCGGCCGAGTTGGGTGCACAGCGGCCCACCTCATGGCGAGATCCTTGGCGCGACAGTCGGAATCGTGGGGCTCGGGCGGGTCGGGCAGGAGGTGGCACGCCGCGCCGCCGCATTTGGCTGCCCCGTCGTTGCCGCCAATCGCAGCCCTCGCCGGCCGCGAGGCGGTATCGCGCGAGTGTATCCCCTAACCGAACTCGACGTTATGCTCCCGCTCTGCGATTTCGTCGTGCTGTGTACAGCCCTTGGCCCCGAGACCGAAGGGTTGATCGACGCGCGGCGCCTCGCGCTGATGAAGCCGTCGGCGTTCCTCGTCAACATCGCTCGCGGGGCAGTGATCGATGAAGACGCCACATACGCCGCGCTCCGCGACCGCAACATCGGCGGAGCGGCACTCGATGTATGGTGGCGATACCCGGACGCAGCCGAGCCGGAACGCCGCCCGTCGCGGCATCCCTTTCACGAACTGCCGAATGTCATCATGACGCCGCATTGCTCCGGCTGGACCGAGGGCATGGTTACGAGGCGTTGGGCTGAGGTGGCGGCTAACATCAACCGCTTCGTCCGCGGGGAGCCCTTAGAAAACGTCGTGGTCAGGACCTGAGGCGCACAGCGAGTTCCATCACTCCGCCGCCAGCCGCTCGCGCTCCGGTTCCGCTGCCGCCGGCTCGTTGCCCGTGGCGAGCACTTCCTTGAGGGCCTTGCGGATTGCGGCGAGCTTTGCCGAGTGCTCGACCTTATGGCCGAACAGGTTTTTGACATAAAAAACGTCGACCACCTTTTCGCCATAAGTAGAGATCTTCGCGCTCGATACCTGCAGATTGAGACCCGTCAGCGTCCGAGTGAGCTCGAATAGCAGTCCCGGCCGGTCTCGCCCGTTGACCTCGATCACGGTGTGCGAGGCGCTCACCTTGTTGTCGACGAGCACGCGCGGCGCCACCGTGAAGACCTGCGTGCGGCTCGGGAAAGCAGCCGGGCGGGCGAGTTCGCGATGCGGCTTCAAATCGCCGGTAAGCACGTTCTCGAAGATCACCGCGAGCCTGGCGAGCTTGTCTGGGCGGTCGAACGGCCTGCCGGCCGAATCCTGGACCCAGAAGGTGTCGAGCGCCATCCCGTTCGACATGGTCATGATCTTGGCGTCGACGATGTTGGCGCCGCTGACCGCAAGCGCGCCGGCGATGCGCGAAAAAAGGCCGGCGTGGTCGGCAGTATAGAGGGTGATCTCCGTTACCGAGCGTTGCGGATCGACGCGTTTCTCGACGGTCAGTGGCGCACCGCTCGCCTCCGCCTCGCGCATCAGGCGCGCGTGACGTGCGTGCGTGTCGGGATCGAATGACAACCAGTAAAAGGGATAGCCGCGGCCGACGAAGGTCGCAAACTCAGCCTCCCCGAAATCGGGCAGCAGACGGCGCGCCGCCGCCTGTGCGGCGGCGACGCGCGAACCCTGACCCTCCTCGATGAGCCCGCCGGAGATTACCTCGATCGCCCTTTGATAGAGCTCGCGCAGCAGCGCCGCCTTCCAACCGTTCCAAACTTTCGGTCCGACTGCCCGGATGTCGGCCACGGTCAGCACAAACAGAAGCTTCAATCGCTCCGGCGACTGTACACGCTCGACAAAGTCCCTGATCGTCTGCGAATCGCCGATATCGAGCTTGAAAGCGGTGCTGCTCATGACGAGATGCCAGCGCACCAGCCAGGCGACAGTCTCGACCTCTTCTGCGTCCAGCCCGAGCCGTGAGCCCAGCTTCAGCGCGATCTGCTCCCCGATCACCGAGTGATCGCCGCCGCGCCCCTTCGCGATGTCGTGCACCATCACCGCAAGATAGAGGGCGCGACGCGACACGATCGTCTCGGCCAGCTGGGTGGCGAGAGGCAGCTCTTCCTTGAGCTGACCGCTCTCGATCTTGTGCAAAATGCCGATCGCGAAAAGCGTGTGCTCGTCAACCGTGTAGTGATGGTACATGTCGTATTGCATCTGCGCGACGACACGCCCGAAATCAGGGATGAAGCGGCCAAACACCCCAGCCTCGTTCATCCGGCGCAGGGCTGTCTCCGGATCCTTGCGCGAGGTCAGGATTTCGAAAAAGAGGCGGTTCGCCTCGGGGTCCTCACGTAGACGCTGGTCGACCAGCCTGAGGGACTGACTCGCCGCCCGCAAGGCGCGGGGGTGGATGTCGAGATCGTGCTCCTGCGCGACGTGAAAGAGCCGCAACAGCGCCACCGGGTCCCTTTTGAAGAAATCCTCGGACGGGATCGTCAGCCGCTCACGCTCGACGATAAATCCGCCGAGGGCGCGCCGGCCGGTGCCCCATCTTGCCCAGGGGAGACGGCGCTTGCGCTTCTGATCGGCTTCTAAGATCGCGCAGAAGATCCGGGTAAGGTCACCGACATCCTTGGCAACCAGGAAGTAGTGCTTCATGAAGCGCTCGACGCCGCGGGTGCCGGCGCGGTCGGCGTACCCCATCTGCCGCGCGATTTCGGTCTGCATATCGAAGGTGAGCCGCTCCTCGGCGCGGCTGGCTATGTAGTGGAGGTGGCAACGAACCGCCCATAGGAAGTTCTGGGCACGATCGAAGCGCTGCGACTCCTCCGCAGAAAGCACCCCCAACTCGACGAGTTTGCCAACGTCATCGGTGCGAAAGATGTATTTTGCGATCCAGAACAGCGTATGCAGGTCTCGGAGCCCGCCTTTGCCTTCCTTGACATTGGGCTCGAGCTGGTAACGGCTGTCGCCGACGCGTTGGTGGCGGGCATCACGCTCGGCGAGCTTGGCCTCGACGAATTGCGCCGCCGTACCGCGGACGATCTCCGAATCAAAGCGCTTCTTCAGCTCATCGAAGAGCGTCTGCTCGCCCCAGAGATATCGCGCCTCGAGGAGTGCAGTGCGAATCGTCAAATCGGATTTGGCTTGACGCAAGCACTCCTCGACCGAACGGGTCGATTGCCCGATCTTCAGTCCGAGATCCCACAAGACATAGAGGAGGTATTCGACAACTTGCTCGGTGTGGGGGGTCCGCTTGTAGGGCAACAAGAACAGAAGGTCGATGTCGGAGAAGGGCGCGAGTTCCCCGCGTCCGTAACCACCGACCGCGACGATCGCCAGCCGCTCACCTTTGGTCGGGTTGGGAAGCGGATAGATCTCCTGCGTGACGAGGTCGAATAGCGCGCGGATCACTTGGTCCATCAGAAAGCACTGCTCGCGCATCACGGCAGTGCCATTGCCTGTTGCCTCGAAGCGTCGCCGTATTTCTGCTCGACCGTTGGTCAACGCCGTCCTCAGCGGCGAGACGAAGAAACTGCGATCGAGGGCGGACGATCGGCCGGAACCGGTAATGGCCGACAGTTGCTCCGCCAGGGCTCGCCGGTCGATGATTTCACGTTGCCGTGCTATGCCGCCCATATGCTCTCTCCAGCAGGGTCCCAAACCCGGCTCCGTCACGCATTCTCCCCGTCGAGCAGATATGAGACTGACGGCTGCAAAATCTACTTTTCTCCATCTTGTGTAAGTTGGACAACTACAAATGTCGACCCGCGTCGACCGAGACGATCGATCCTGTGGTATGCGTCAAATGGGTGACGCAGGCCATCACCGCGAGCGCCACGTCATGCGCTTCGATAGCGCGTTTGAGCGGCGTTGCCATCGCTGCCTTGGCCATCATCTCCTCCGTGCGGCCGGGAACAAAGCTGGTATGAACCATGCCGGGGGCGACGACGATGACGCGGATCTCGGGGCCGAGCGCGCGAGCCAGGGCCATGCTCATCGTGTTGAGCGCCGCCTTCGAGGCGCCGTAGATGATGCTGCTCCCCGTCCCGTGCTCCGCGGCGCCTGAGGAAATGTTGACGATGACCCCGTCGCCGGAGGTGCGCAGCAGCGGGACAAAGGCGCGGATCGTCGCGAATGGTGCGCGCACATTGGCGGTCAACACCGAATCGATCAGATCGTCGTCGAGCGCTTCGAGGTCGCTATGCGGTACCATCCGGGTGAAGCCCGCGGAATTGACCAGGATATCGGCGTGGCCGAACCCGTCCTTGACGGCATCAGCAACCTCACGGATCTGCGCGCTGTTCTCCATCGGGAGGTACATCGCCTGGTGACCGCTGCCAGATAATTCCGCGATCAGAGTCGCGGCGCGTTCAGCGCCCTTGTTGTAGCCGACGACCACTCGCGCGCCCGCGGCGGCGAGCAGCCGCACGCTTGCAGCACCGATGCCGCTGCTGCCGCCGGTCACCACGGCAACTTTGCCGGCGAGTGATGGAGTGTTCTCGGTGATCATGGGTATCGCCTCAGCTTCGTTTCCGGGAGCCGACAATCTCTGCGAGAATCGGATTGAACCGATCGGCGGCTTCATACTGCACCCAATGTCCCGCACCTGGGATCACATCGAAGCGGGCGGCTGGCTGGACGCTGCGCAATGCACGAGCGCGATCATCGAGGTGGGGATAGGCGGTGGCGTCGCGCTCTCCCCAGATCCCGTCGAGTTGGGCTCTGACCATTGGAAGCACCCGGGCGAGAGTATCTGCCCGCGAGAACCGCCTGCTTTTCACGCGCCCGCGTGGTGCGTTCTGTGATTGAATATAGATCGCCAGCTCGTCAATTTTTGCCGGGTCCGCGATCATCAGCGCCGCAAGATTGTGGCGTGCGACGGCGAGAATCTCTGCCTCGAAGGCGCCTTCCGGCACCCGACTCAAATCCGTCGGCTGGCGGACGAGGCCGAGGCCGTTAGAACCCACGACGGTAAAGGTGCGCACCCGATCGCCGAGTTGCGCCGCGACGTGGCCACCAAGCACTCCGCCGAAAGAGAAGCCGGCGATGTGCAATCCGGTGTGCTTCTGGAACACGGTTTCGAGACCCTCGACAATGATCCGCGCCAAGCCATCCGCGGTGTGCGGCTCCGGCGGGGTCGCCGACTCGCCAAGGCCTGGCAAATCGGGAGCGGAAACGGTGAATCCCCGCGACAGCGGAAGCA
>Ga0306922_10006237_pt1 | contig 11429 bp, 6 predicted proteins | sample sta12Cox44000082_FD_203758 | JGI IMG/M metagenome (GOLD analysis project Ga0306922, IMG submission 203758) | Lab enrichment of tropical soil microbial communities from Luquillo Experimental Forest, Puerto Rico - statoxic.12C.oxic.44.000.082 (v2)... | ecosystem: Environmental > Terrestrial > Soil... | reverse complement strand
CAAGGTGCTCAAGGTGCTGGAGGTGCTCGATCGAACCCAGAGCACCCCGAGCACCCTTCGAACCTTGAGAACCATACGACCCATGTCGAAAGCGAGATTGGAAAAGGGTATGGAGAGACGTCGCTGAAGAGCGAGCTGGCGTCGATGAAGGCGCGCCTTGTCGTCGAGAGCGGCGATTGGGCGCCGATGAAAGGGCAGGGCAGCTTCGACAACATCGACGAGCTCTTCGCGCTGGGAATGGCGAGCGTCCCGCTCCGCGATCCCGGCCGCGCCGACGCGGCGTTCGAGCAGCTCACCAACGCCGCGAAGACGATTCCGGATCAGGACGCGCGGGAGGTGGCGGCAATCATGGCGGCGGAGCTCGAGGGGCTGATCAAACTCGGGCGAGGTGACAACGCCGGCGCGCTCGCCGCGCTGGCGCGCGCAGCGCAGCTCGAAGCGAAACGGCCGCGGCCCATTGCGCGTCCGTATCCGATCAAGCCGGCCGGCGAGCTGTACGCCGAGATCCTGCTGGGCACTGGCGACGCGAAGGCGGCCGTGGTGCAGTTCAAGAACGCGCTCGCGCGGACGCCCGGCCGTGCCGCATCGCTGCTCGGACTCGCGCGCGCGACCAGTGTCACTGGGCCGCCCGCAGACGCCGCCAAGGCCGCGAAAGCGTTTCTCGCCGCGTGGCATCTCGCGGACAAGGATCGGCCGGAGCTCGCCGAGATGCGCGCGATGGCACGATAAACGCGCGAAATCCGGGAAAGACAATCCGCACGAAACTCACGAAATTCCGAAACTCACGAAACATGACAGACCTGGAATCGGGATTTGTCTGAATGTGATTGCGAACATCCGTTTCTTTCGTGGGTTTCGTGTCTTTCGAGTGTTTCGTGGTCAGACCTCGTCGATTTGAATCTCGCGCACGTAAAAGAAGATGTCCAGCCGACGCGTGCGGATCTTCGGATCGTCCACGCGCAGGACGATCTGATAGCGGCCCGGTGCCGTCGGTCGCCACACGTGCGACCACAGGCTCCACGTCAGCGTCGAGGTCGGCATCGGGCACTCATCAACCCGCACCCACGGCTCGTTCGTCTTGAACCGGATCGAGAGCGCGTTGGTCGGCGTCGATCCGCCCCAGATGATGCCGGTGATGCGGTACTCGACGCGGCCGCCGGCGATCCATTTCTCAACGCGCACGGGCATCGCGGCGGTGTCGATCGTCGCAGGAATGAAATCGCGCGCGATGAGTGGCGGGCCTGCCCTGAGCGAGCGCTCGACGTCTCGCGAGTCGAAGGGCTGATGCGTTCTCGCCGCGAACTCCCGCATCTGCGTTGTCGCCGGCGCTTCGTCTGCGACGAACTCGATGCGATCGACCCACTTGATGCAGCTGCAGCCGTACCAGCCGGGCACGATGAGGCGGACGGGAAAGCCGTGATCGCGAGTCAGCGGCGCGCCGTTCATGCGGACGGCGAGCATCGCGTTCGTCAGCTCGTCGCGCGTGAAGATCCAGCTCGCGCCGGCAATCGACGTTCGCCACGTCCGCGTATCGTCGTCCACGCCGGAGATGAGGACGCGCGACGCACCAGCTGACGGCCGGGCGCGATCGAGAATCTCCGGGACCGGAATCCCTTCCCAGTCGGCACTGCTCATCAGCCCGTAGTTGCTCTGATCCGCATTGCCGGAACATTCGATCAGGACGCGGCGGGCGGGGGAGACGAGAGGTTCGAGCTCGCGAAGGCGGATGTCGAGCGGCGACGAGACGCGTCCGCCGATCCGAAGCGCCCAGGCGTCGGCAGGCGGCAGGTTGGACGGCGCAGCGGTGCGGACAAAAAACTTGTCAGCCGCTGTAAGCGAGCTGGATTGCTCGCCGAGTGTCGAGAGGTCGGTGAAAAGCCGCGCGTCGAGGCCGTCGCCGAGAAGGCGGCCGAACGGAGGAGCGGGGGCGCCGCCGGGATTTCCCAACGGCACCATGGCGATGAACCGCGCGTTGGATGTCTGACGCGCCACCGCCGGTAGCAGGAGCGCGGAGAAGAGGAAGTCTCTTCGCGAAACGGGGATCATGGCTGAGGGCTCATGGCTAATGGCATACGGCCGATGGCGGCGCCATCACCACTATGCCATCTGCCATGAGCCATCAGCCCTAATCCCTAAGCCCTAATCCCTAAGCCCTAAGCCCTGACGCGTTACTTAGTACTCTTCGTCGGCCACACCGTCCCCTGATCCTCGCCCTTGGTCACGCTCTGCATGCCCTTGTACAGGAAGCGCTGGAGCCGGCGGCCGTCGTAGGTTTCGGTCGTATAGATGTTGCCCTTCGAGTCGGTCGCGATGCTGTGGACCGCGTAGAACTGACCGGGCATCTTCCCGCCGTCGCCGAAGCTCGTGAGGATCTCGAGCGTCTGGCGATCGAGGATCCACACCTTCTCATCCTTGCCGTCGGCGAGGTAGATGAACTTCTGCTGCGGGTCGTTCGAGAACGCGATGTCCCAGGTCGATCCGTCGCCGAGTGTCCGCTTGCTCACCCAGGCTTCCTTGATGAACTTGCCTTCAGGCGTGAACACCTGGATGCGGTCGTTGACGCGGTCGCAGACGTAGACCAGGCGATCGACTGACATCTCCGCGCAGTGCACGGGTGTGCGGAACTGCTGGGCGACCGGCGCGTCGGGGTTGTAGCGGCCGAGGTTCGTGTCGTCCGGCTTGTTGCCGTACGCGCCCCAGTAGCGCTTGAACTTGCCGCTGTCCATGTCGATCACCGCGACGCGCTTGTTGCCGTAGCCGTCGGAGATGTACGCCTCGTTCTCCTTCTTGTCGATGGAGATCTTGGCGACCATTCCGAAGTGCTCCGTGCTGTTGCTGTCGATCGGCACGCCCTTCTTACCGACCATCATCAGGAACTTGCCGTCCTGCGTGAACTTCAGGACCATGCCGTCGCCGCCGCCGTTGCCGCCGATCCACACGTTGCCCTTGTGGTCGATCGTGATGCCATGGTTCGACGCCGGCCACTGATAGCCCTCGCCGTCCTGGCCGCCCCAGTGCCGCAGCAGGTTGCCCTGCTGATCGAATTCCAGGATCGGCGGCGCCTTCTGGCAGCACAGCCCCGTCTTCTCGCCTTCGGCCGCTTCGAGCGCGTTGACCGTGTCGGGGCGATGGACGATCCAGACGTGATCGTTGGCATCGACGCCGACTCCGATCGACATGCCCTGGTACCAGTGGTTGGGCAGTGGCTTCGGGAACGTCGGGTCCACTTCGAAGCGCGGGACCTGGATCTTGTCGCCCTTGCCGGCCTGTGCCTCGGCTTTCTTCTCGAGGATGCCTTGCCCGAGGCCGAGCGCGAGCAGGAGCGCCGCCAGCGTTGAACCAATCAGCAGATTTTGTTTCATATCGGTTCCCCTACATTAACCACGAAGACACGAAGGTCACGAAGACGCACGAAGATCAAAATGTGTTCTTCGTGTACCTTCGCGATCTTCGTGCCTTCGTGTTCCATGTGTGTTGTTACTTCTTGACGAACTTCTGGACTCGCTTGCCGTCGTACGTTTCGCCCGTGTAGACGTTGCCCTTCGAGTCGACCGCGACGCTGCCGACCCCGTAGAACAAGCCAGGATAGCGTCCGCCGTCGCCGAAGCGGCCGATCTGATCGAGCGACGTGCGATCCAGCATCCAGACCGTCTTATTGTGGCCGTCGGCGACGAACAGCACTTTCTGATCCGGCGAGAACGCCACGTCCCACACCGATCCGTCGCCCTTGGTGTCTTTCGCGACGTAGGCTTCCTTCACGAAGGTGCCGTCCTTCTTGAACACCTGGATGCGGTTGTTCTGGCGATCGCAGACATAGACCATCCCGTCCTTCGACAGCTTGACGCAGCTGATCGTCTTGAACGGCTCACCGTTGCTCTTGAACTCACGCTTCTGCGAGCCGGAGCTGGTGTCGAACACCGCGATGCGCCCGTGACCATCGTCGGCCACATACAGCTCGTTGGCCGCATCGTCGACGGCCACGCCGAACGGCCGATCGAGACCGGTGATGCTCGACACGTACTTCCCGGTCTTGTCGAACTTCAGCACCGTCGTGGCGGGTGCCGGCGGCGCCGGAGCCGCGCCGCGTCCGCCGGCGGCTGGAGCGCCTCCGCGCGCTGGAGCGCCAGCTGCCGCAGGCGCCGGTCCGCGACCGCGCGCGGGCGCCAGTGATGTGGGCCAGAGGCCACTGCCGACGTACACGTTGCCCGCCTTGTCGACGGCGATGCCCGACGGATCGTGCGGCCAGTCGTAGCCGCTACCGGTCTTGGGATCCCAGTTCGCGAGCAGCGCGCCGCCGGCGTCGAACTCGAGAATCTGCGGCGCCGCGAAGCAGCACGAGCTGCCCCAGGGTTCGAGCGTCGGCCCCTTCTCGTTCGTCTGCAGCGAGTCGACGCCGCGGTGCACGACCCAGATGTGATCCTGCGCGTCGACGGTCACGCCGGTCACCGCCGCGAGAATCCACGCTTTCTTCTGCGGAAACGGTTTCGGCCACAGCGGGTCCACCGCCATCGTCGGGGCCGTGGCTTTTGCCTGCGCGGCCAATGTGACGAACGCGGACGGAGTCAGGCCTGCAGCGGTCAGGAGCGCGAGCAGGCTCCCACCAACACAAACAGCACGCTTCATGAATGTCCCCTCTGATGCGACACGGATGTCGGAGGGGAGTATACGTGAAGGGATCGGGGATTGGGGAGTAGGGATTCGGTAGGGATTCGGGACTAGGGATTAGGGACTAGGGATTAGGGACTAGGGATTAGGGACTAGCGATAGGGAGGGAAAAGGGATTTTCTAATCCCCTTTCCCCAGTCCCTAACCCCAGCGGGCACCTGTTAGTGCGTCGTCGTCTTCGTCGGCCAGACCGTGCCCTGATTGGGCTTGGTCACGGGGGCGAGACCCTTGTACACAAACTTTTGCAAACGCTGCCCGCGGTACGTCTCGGTCGTGTAGACGTTGCCCTTCGAGTCGGTGGCGATGCTGTGCACCGCGTAGAACTGCCCGGGTTGCCGGCCGCCGTCACCAAAGCTGGTGATCTCGGTGAGGGAGGCGCGATCGAACACGTGGATCTTTTCGTTGGCGCCGTCGGCCAGGTAGAAGTACTTCTGCGCAGCGTCCTTCGAGAACGCGATGTCCCATACCGAGCCATCGCCTCGGGTCGTCTTCAGGACCTGCGTCTCCTTCACGAACTTGCCATCCTTGGTGAAGACCTGAATGCGGTCGTTCGGCCGATCGCAGACGTAGACGAACCCGTCGTTGGACGGTTCGGCGCAATGCACTGGATTGCGGAACTGCTGAGCGAGCGGTGCCTCCGGGTTGTAATTGCCGAGCGGCGTGTCGTCCGGCTTGTTCCCGTAGGCGCCCCAGTACCGCTTGATCTTGCCGGTGTCCATGTCGATCACGGCCACGCGGTGGTTGCCGTAGCCGTCAGCCACGTAAGCCTCGTTCGCTTTCTCGTCGAGCGACACCTTCGCCACCTTGTTGAACGCCCACATGTCGTTGCTCCCGGCGCTGGCGTACGCGAAGCCGAACTGCTTCACGAACTTGCCGTCCTGAGTGAACTTCAGGATGTGGCCGTCCGGACCGCCGTTGCCGCCGATGAACAGGTTGCCTTTCGAGTCGGGGGTGATCCCGTGGTTCGACTCGGGCCACTGATAGCCCTGTCCAGGGCCGCCCCACGCGCGGACGAAATTGCCTTCAGCATCGAACTCGACGACCGGAGGCGCCGGCACGCAGCACTCCGATTGCGGCGGGTTTGCGGCGGCGTAGATTTCCTTCGGCTCGAGCGAGCCGGCGCCGCGGTGAATGATGTAGATGTGATCCTTGGTGTCGACGCCGACCCCGATCACGTTGCCGTACACCCAGTGATTCGGCAGCGGCTTGGGCCACATCGGGTCGACTTCGAACCGGGGCGCCTGCACCGTCCCCTTGGCCTGGGCCGACGCCGCGCGCTGCAGCACGCCCTGCGTGAGTCCGAGCGCAACGAGCAGCGCCAGCAAGCCGGTTCCTATCGCGACGTTACGCTTCATACCAGTCCTCCATCAGAGACGCGAAAGTATACTACCCACGGGTGGCAAAAAAACCTGTCCATGGCTCAGGGCTCAGGGCTCAGGGCAAATGGATTCGAGACGTCGCATCAGCGCTCAGCCCTCGGCCCTCAGCCCTGATTCGGCTGGCCCTGCTCATCGGACTTTTGGCCGCTGTCTCGGTCGCCGTCCCGGCCGCTCACGACATCCCCAACGACGTCACGGTTCAGGTGCTCGTCCGGCCGGAAGGACAGCGCCTGCGGGTGCTGGTGCGGGTGCCGCTCCAGTCGATGCGGGACATGGACTATCCCAAACCCCGCGACGCCACGAACGCCGACCTGGTCGATTTGTCGCGCGCCGATGCCACGCTGCGCGACGCTGCAACGCTCTGGATTTCCGACTACTTCGACATCTACGAGAACGGAGAGGCCCTGCCTGCGCCGCGGGTGGTCTCGGTGCGCGCGGCGCTGCAGTCCGACAAGTCGTTTGCGTCCTACGATGAGGCGATCGCGCACGTGACGTCACCTGGCCTGCCCCCGGAGACCGAGTTCTCCTGGAGCCAGGGTCTGCTCGACGTGCTGTTCGAGTATCCGATCCGCTCGGCCCAATCTCGCTTCTCGGTGCAGCCGCGGTTGGCCAGACTGGGCATCCGCACGTTGACCGTACTGCGATACTTGCCGCCGGCCGGCGGCGTTCGGGCATTCGAGTTTCTTGGCGATCCGGGTCTCGTCCAGCTGGATCCGCTCTGGGGCGAGACGACGGCGCGTTTCATCAGGCTTGGGTTCAGCAAGCTACTCGATGGTCCCGAGTACTTGCTCTTCCTGACGGTGCTCGTGATGCCGTTCCGGCGCATCGGCCAGACCGCGGCGGTCGTCGGCGCATTTGCCGTTGCCCACTCGATCACGCTGCTCGCATCGTCCTCCAGCCTCGCGTCCGATGCGTTGTGGTTTCCTCCGCTCATCGACACGCTGATCGCAACGTCCGTCGTCTACATCGCGCTCGAGAACATCGTCCTCGCGAGTCAGATGAAACCGCGGAGACCGGGGATAGCGCTGAGTTATTCGTTCTCTTCGAATTCTGCGGCCTCAGCGGCCTCTGCGGTTCCATCCGGATCGTCGCAGGAGGCGCCGGGCCATTCGTTGTCTGTCGACTCAGCGGTCTCTGCGGTTCCTTCGGGATCGTCACTGAAGCGTCGCTGGATTGCGACGTTCGGCTTCGGCCTCGCGCACGGGTTCGCGCTGTCGCTTGCGCTGCGGCCCGCTTTGCAACTGGCGGGTACGCATCCGCTCACGGCGATGGTGGCATTTAACATCGGCGTAGAGCTGGCGATGCTGCTGGTCCTCGCGCTGCTGATTCCGGCCGTGGCGCTGGTGTTCCGTTATCTGATCGGGGAGCGGACAGGAATCGTCGTTGTGTCCGCGCTGGCCGGCCACACGGCATGGCACTGGATGGACGAGCGGTGGGATCTACTCAGAAAGTTCACGTTCGAATGGCCGGCGATCGACGCAGCGTTTCTTGCCGGCGCGCTGCGCTGGATGATGCTGTTCGTCGTCGCCGCCGCGTTCTACTGGCTGGTGTTCATCCTCAGAAAGTCAGAAGTTAGAAGTTAGAAGTCAAAAGTTCAAATCTGAAGTCTGAATTCTGACATCTGAAATCTGAAAAATTCCTTATTGCATCTCGATCTTCGAGACGACGATCGCGTTGCCTTTCAGCTCACCGGTCATCTTCACCGCGTGGCCGGCGTGGGTCGCCAGATCCTTGTTGTCCTGATTGGCGATCTGCAACACCTTGCCGTCGACGACCAGCACGTACTTCGAGCCGCCACGGACGCAGGCCTGCGTGCATTCACGGTCGGCCATCACGCCCTGACCTTCGGCCGCTTCTTCGTGTTTCGCGCCGCAGGCGCTGTCGCTGATCTTGCCGTTCCAGGTCTGTTCAGCCGCGAAGGACAATGCCGGCGCCGTGAGCAACGCCGCAAAGAGAACAAAAGCAGTTTTCATGGTAACGATCATAGCAAACGGCGCCGGCCGAGTCAGGGCTGGACGGGCGGGAGGGGCAGGATAGGCGGGAGGGGCAGGGTCGCCAGATGTCTTCCCGTCCTGCCTATCCTGCCCATCCAGCCCCTCTTGCCCTCTTAGAACTGGAAACGAAGAGTGAACTGCACCATGCGCATGTTGTTGGCCTGCGTCGTGATCTGACCGAAGGCCGAGTTGCCAAACGACGACCCCGCCGTTCCGAGCCCTGCCCACTGCACGATGTTGAACATGTTCAGCACTTCGAGGCGGATCGAGGCCGACGTGCCACCGCCGGTGCGCACATTCTTGCCGACACCGAGGTCCACGTTGTTGCGCCAGGGCGACATCACGCCCGGCAGGACGCGCGGTGCGTTGCCGAACGTGTTGTTTGGTGCGATCGAGAATGCCGCCTTATTCAAATAGAGGTTGTCTGACGTGTTCGCTGTGATGCGATCGGTGATATCACCGGGCACAAGGAAATCCTGACCGGGGACGATGTTCGGCCGGATGCCGTTGCCGTACAGGAACGACTGCGTCGGCTGATTCTGGCTGATGCCAATCGGGAACCCGGACTGGAGCGTGACCACCGGTGTGACCGACCAGCCTCCGAGCAACACGTTGGCGATGCCGCTGCTGGCCAACTTGTGGCCCTCACCGAACGGCAGAAGGACTGTAGGCGCCAGGACGATCTTGTGGGGCGAGTCGAGCAGGCTGCGGCCGTACTCCTGATCGGGGTTGTAATACGGTGATCCCGGAATCACGGTGTAGTTGTTCTGCAGGCCGGGAGCGTTCGAGTAGTAGTTGCTCTCGCCGAACTGGTTGTCGTTCAGACGGCTGAGGGTGTAGCTGAAACTCCCGCCCCAAAGGCCGGTGATGCGCTTGCGGATCTGGAAGATGCCCGCGTTGTACTGCGAGTGCGCGCCGGTCGATTGCTGCATGTAGACGTTGGCGAACTCGGGGAACGGTCGCAGCAGCTGGCCGATCGACAGGTTCGCTTGCGTGGCGTAGGGTCCGGCGGCCGCCACACCGAAGAACGGGTTCGGCGCCGACTTGGTGGTATCAGCCACCAGCGTCTGGTACTTCGGGTCGAGCTGATTGATGTTGATCAGCGCGTTGCCCGATCCGCCCCAGCTCAGGTTGCTGCCGGTCAGGCCCGTGTATCCGGCAGATACCGTCACGCCGCCGCCCAGTTCGCGCTGCAAGTCGAACGAGTACTGCTGAACCCGGGGCGCGCCCTTGTTGGGATCGACGAAATAGACATCGCCACCGACGCCGGTGAGCAGTCCGTTGGCGTTGCCGCTCGGTTGGACCAGTCCGTTCGGGAACGGGTTACTCATCGACACGGTCGGCACGCTGCTCGTCGACTGCGGCACGAGCGTCGTGGCCGAGTAGCCGATCTGACCCCAACCGGTGGTCCCGGCCGCAGGGTAGTTCCACGGTGAGAAGTAGAGTCCCCACCCGCCGCGCAGCACGGTTTTCTCGTTGAAGCTGAACACCATGCCCGCACGCGGCGCCGGCTTGATCGCTGGCTGATTGCCCTGGACCGTCGTGGCGCCGTTCTGTCCGGCGAAGATGAGCCCGCCGAGAATCTGCCGCTGCGCGCCGGTCACCGGATCGATCAGCTTGACCTGGCTGTTGAGCGGGTTGATCGCGGTTTGATCGAAGTTGACCGTCTGCTGGTTGTTCTTCTCCATCATGCCGGTCTCGTGCTCGAGCCGGATGCCGTAATTGACGGTCAGGCGCCCGTTCACTCGCCAGTCGTCCTGCGCGTAGCCGCTGTAGTAGCGGACGAATCCATCGAGCTGATCGTTGAGCGGCACCCCCGTGCTCGACGCCTGCGGATATCCCAACAGCAGATCCGCGAGCGCGTTGCCGCTGAAGCCGCCGCTGAAGGTGAACGAACCGGTCGACGCGCCGTAGTTGAGCGACTGCGCGCCGATGACGCGGTAGTCACCGCCCATCTTCACGTTGTGCGCGCCCGTGAGCTTGCTCAGCGTACCGTTCGCGCCGTACTGGTAGTAGCCGTTCGCCTGGCGGTTGGTCCAGCCCGATCCCTTGTATCCGGTGATCGTCATTGTCGGAAAGCGCTGGGTGTCGGACATCTGGCTGGTCAGCGACGTCGGCCATCCGAGCGTCGACACGTTGAAACTCAACGGGTTGCCGTTTCGATCGTTCAGGTTGTAGTTGTCGTCGAACTTGTTGTACCCGCCGCGTACCGTGAGCACGGTCGACGAGTTCATGATGTACGTGTTGTTGACGACGAACGTCTTGATGACGCGATCGAGCTGGTAGCTTGCGCCGACGAAGTCGTTGACCGGATTGAAATTCGTGCTCGCCTCGTGGGTTTCCTGGCGCAGGAAAAAGCCGCTCAACGCCACCGCGCTGTTGAAGTGGTGGTCGACCTTCGTCGTGAACTGGTTCGCCTTGTTCGGCAGCAGATCGGTCATGCCGAAGTTGGTGTTGCCGTTGTCCACCTGCGTGTCCGCCGGCGGGAGATAGCTCGCCAGCTTGAGCCCGACGGGATTGAGGCGGCTTGCCGGAATCACGTTGTTGGGAAACGCCACGCCGGTGAGCGGATCCTTGATGACGACCTGCACGCCGTTGCGGGTGACGCCCTGGAAGTTGCCGGTCAGCTCCGCCGCCGTCGGCACCAGCACGGTCGTCTGCTGCGGCTGGTTGTCGGTGTACTTTTCTCCCGCGAACCAGAAGAAGGTCTTGTTCTTGAAGATCGGGCCGCCGACCCCGCCGCCGAGGTTGCGCCAGTACTCGGGCACGTTCGGCTGTCCCTGGAGTTTGGGAATCAGCAGTTCGGACACGAGCGACTCGGGCCGGAACACCGTGTAGCCCGAACCGTGATATTCGTTGGCGCCCGACTTCGCCGCCATGTTCATCACGCCGCCGCCGGTGCGTCCCATCTCTGCATCGTAGGTGTGCACCTGCACCTTCACGTCCTGCACCGCTTCGATCGTCGGGTTCGTCGACGCGCGATTCTGGAGATCGGTGACCGGGAAGCCGTCGACCAGGTAGTTGTTCGCGCGGACGGCGCCGCCCCCCATCGACATCGCCGAGTTGCCGACCTGATCCTGCATGCGATTCCAGTGGGCGTTGCCGCTGGTCTGCACCGTCGGCGTGAGGTTCGCCATCAGGAACACGCTGCGTCCGGGACTCGGAATCGATTCGAGCGCCCTCGTATCCAGCACGTCACCGGTCGATGCGTTCGTGGTTTCGATCAGGGGTGATTCGCCGGTGACGGTGATTGTTTCTTCGAGTGCGCCGATTTCCAGCGTGATGTCCAGGCCGACGAACTGCTGCACGCTGACCGGGACGCCCTTGCGCTCGAACGTCTTGTAGCCCTGCACCGTCGCCTTCACGGTATAGGTTCCGGGCTCGATCGCCG
>Ga0306922_10006236_pt1 | contig 11429 bp, 5 predicted proteins | sample sta12Cox44000082_FD_203758 | JGI IMG/M metagenome (GOLD analysis project Ga0306922, IMG submission 203758) | Lab enrichment of tropical soil microbial communities from Luquillo Experimental Forest, Puerto Rico - statoxic.12C.oxic.44.000.082 (v2)... | ecosystem: Environmental > Terrestrial > Soil... | reverse complement strand
CAGGGACCGCACCATTCAGCCCAGAAATCGACCACGACAGGGCCTTGCGCTTTGAGCACTTCGGCTTCGAAATCGGCGTCAGAAACCTTGCCAACGGTCATTGGAATACCTCGTTTGCTTGTTCAAAGATGCGGGCGATCGGGAATCGCCGCCGGGATCATGGCATTCAACCTAGGAACGCGCCGTCGCCGGGTCAAGCTCCGACCTTCCCGCGGAAAATGGATGCCAGTTCGGCGTCGAGCGCGGGAGCAGAAATCTCCACAAGTTCTGGGGTTTCGGTCCATAGTATTGCTGTGCGGATCGGCCGCTGGGGATAAAGTTTCTGCAGCACGGCGCGGTAGAGCGCGAGCTGCCGGATATAGACCAATGGCGCATCCTCTGCACCGGCCGGCGGGGCCCGGTTGGTCTTGAAATCCACGATCAGAACTTCGTGAGGGGTCACCACAAGGCGGTCGATCTGCCCGGAAACAACCGCCGGAAGCCGGCCCGGACGCTCAAGCCGCCCCACGATCGCGACCTCGGCACGGCCGCCGGTCGAAAAAACCGGCGCGAATCGCCCATCCCCGATCAGGGCCAGCAATCGTTCCGCGAGCGAATGACGCGTCGCTTCGCTCCAGTCGGCCGCGTTGCGCGCAAGATATTCCAGTGCAGCCTTGCGTCGGCGCTCGCTTGCGACGTCCGGCAGCGATTGCAGCAATCGATGCACCAGCGTGCCACGGCGCAGCGCGTCGGCTCGCGCCTGAACGGATTCGCCGGCGCGGAACCGGCGGGCTTGGTCTTCGCCGAGCGCGGAGGGGCGCACATGGATATCGACCAAAGCCTCCGCGGGTGCCGACACGTGCAGCCACGACGGCAGCTGGATGGTAGCGGCATCGCCGATGGCGGCGGCCCCTGTTTCGGCAGCGGAATCTTCAGCCCTCATGAAACGCTTAACCGAACCGTTTACCGTTTCGATCGGGGAAACCTGCAGTCCGGAATTTTCCAGGCCTTTGACGATCAGATCGTACCAGGAGGATTTGCGCACCGTGTTCGTGTTGCCAGGCAAGCAGCCGCCGACGATCAGGCGGTCGGCGGCCCGCGTCATCGCCACATAGAGCAGGCGGCGATATTCGTCCTCGGTTTCGCCAAGCATCAAGGCGCGGGCTTCTGCCACGGCAAGCGGATCATCCGCCTTCCTGCCGGCCCAGACCACGGCGCCCGGCAAATGTGGCGTTGCCTTGTCGGGCCGCAAATGAATGAGCCTCAGGCGCTGGGTGTCGGTCGGAGAAGAGGTGGTGTCCGCCAGAAAGACCACCGGTGCTTCCAGTCCCTTGGCGCCGTGAACGGTCATCACGCGTACCTCGTCGCGCGAAATCTCCATGTCGCGCTTGACCTCGAGGTCGGCGGTGCGCAGCCACGCCATGAAACCCTGCAACGACGCCGGCGCCTTGCGCTCATATCCAAGCGCGAGCTCGAGAAATTCGTCGATCGCGTCGTTGGCCTCGGCTCCGAGCCGGCGCAGGATCCGCGTCCTGCCGCCGTCGCCGCCGAGCAGCCAGGCATAAAACGCAAACGGCGTCTCCTGCCTCGCGCGTCGCGCGCAGGATTCCAGGCGCTCCAGCGCAGTTCTGAATTTTTCGTCGTTTGCGGCATGAAGACGCAAGGCGTCGCGCAGCGATGCCTTGCGCTGCCACGCCAGCTTGAACAGGTCGTCATCGTCAAGACCGAACAACGGGCTCTTCAGCGCCACTGCGAGCGCAAGGTCATCTTGCGGCAACAGCAACGCATCGGCGAGATTCATCAGGTCGATGATTGCGATGTGTTCGGTCAATTTCAGCCGGTCGGCGCCAGCGACGGGAATGTCGGCGTGCTTGAGCGCCTGGATCACGGCATCGAAGGCGTTGCCGCGCCGGCGCACCAGCACCAGCATGTCGCCGTAACGAAGCGGGCGGCGATCGCCGACCCGACCCGTCATGACGCCGCTGGCAACCAGCGACCTGATCTCGGCCTGGATGCGTTTGGCAAGTCGCACCTCGGGCGATGTCACCGATACCGCATCGAACGGCGCTCGCCAGCCCTCGATATCCTGCTTGCCGTCCGGCAGCTGCAATTCCCAAAGATCGATCTGGCTCGGCCCGGCATCGGCGAGCGACTCGTGCAGCGGATAGGTCGCCTCAGCATGAATGCTGCGGTAAATGTCTTGATCGCGAAACACCTGGTCGACGGATTGCAGGATCGCTGCGCCCGATCTGAAGGAATAGGTGAAGCTGACCGGATCGAATTTCAGTCCGGCATCGGTGAATTTCCGGTGCAGTTCGCGGCGGCGAGCGTCGAATTCACGCGGCGCGGCCCCCTGGAAAGAAAAGATCGACTGCTTCTCGTCACCGACCGCGAAGATCGTGCGCGCCACGCCGTCGCGCGCACCCTCGCCGGAGGTGAATTCGGAAATGAGGTGAGCGATGATCTCCCACTGCCGGGGGCTGGTGTCCTGCGCCTCATCGATCAGAACGTGGTCGACGCCGCGGTCGAGCTTGTAATGCACCCATCCCGCGGAAACGCGGCCGAGCATTGCAAGCGTCTTGTCGATCAAGTCGTCATAATCGAGAAGGCCACGCTCCTCTTTCTCACGCCGATAATGCGCGGCCGCGGCGGTTGCGATGTGCAAGAGCGCCTGGCTGCGGTCACGGACCGTCACGGCGCGGCGCTTCTCAATCAGGGCGCCGAGACGTTCTATCTCGGCAACAAGGCAATTGCCGAGGTCAGGGTTCTTCTTTCGGAAATTATTGGTCACGACCGTATCGCGCGGCGTCTTTGCGTCGGTCAGGAATATGCTCAGGTACTCGTCGACCTGCGCGGTATCGGTCGCGCGCTTCGCATCCAGTAGCCGCATGGCTTGTTTCTGGTCGGCATTGCTACTTGCAGAGAGAGCAGCCGCGGTCCGTTCCCACAATGAGCGCGGAAGGTTCGGGCCATCAACAATGTCGCGCTCGATATTTTCAATGCGGTCGGCAGGCTTGATGCCGAGCGCCGCTGACATCTGGGCGGCCGCGGCGTCCGCGTTCCCCGCAGCATCGGCAAACGCCATGAAGTGATCGCGCGAAAGACAAGCCTCGCGCACGACGTCCTTGAAGGTGACGTCGGCGGCGCTCGCCATCGCGATATTCAGCGCCTTGCCGGTGGCGCTGTCGGGGGCGCGCGAGGCATCGAGCAGCACCGTCAGATTGGCGCGCTCCATCATGTCATTCTGGTCACGCTCGTCGAGCACGGCAAAGCGCGCCGGCACATTGGCTTCGAACGGGAATTGCTGCAAAAGCCGGGTGCAGAGCGCATGGATGGTCTGCACCTTCAGCCCGCCGGGCGTCTCCAGCGCGCAGGCGAACAATTTGCGGGCGGTTTTTCGCAAGCTCGCGTCGGGACGCTTGATTCCGACTTCGATGATCGCCTTGTCGAGCGCATCGTCGTCGAGCGTGACCCAATGGCCGAGCGTGGAGAACACCCGCTCCGCCATGTTGGCCGCCGCCGCCTTGGTGAACGTGACGCAGAGAATTTTCTCCGGTGGCACGCCTTCGAGCAACAGGCGGATCACACGCTGCACCAGCACATGCGTCTTGCCGGAACCGGCATTCGCCGAAACAAAGGCCGAGGTGGCCGGGTCCGAGGCGCGTACCTGCGTGGCGCGAACCGCCTCGGGGATCGGGCGCGGCGCTTTCACCATTCCTCTATCCCCCGGCCACCCGCCGCCGACCATTCCTTGATGCGGGCAAGATCGTCGTATTCTCCGTAGCGGTTCGACCACATCGACAGATTGAGGGACGTGTAGGGCTCCTTTTCGTCTTCGAATTTCCTGATCAAGGCCTCAAGCTGGGCGCGGGCATAGTCCGCGGCCTCGTCGGGCAATTGCGGCGTTTCATTTTTGACTTTCAACTCCAGCCGCTTCTCTTCGCCCGGCGGGTTATTGCCGGAGATGCGTACATAGGCGAGTTCGCTGACCGAAGCGCCCGCAGCAATGCCGGTAAAGCCGCCCTCGCGCAGGATCGCGGCTTCCAGCGTAAGCTGCGGCGACAGTCCCATCCGGACCTGTTTGCCGGTCGGAGGCTGGCCGGTCTTGTAGTCGAGAATGGCGTAACTGCCGTCGAGACGCTGTTCGATGCGGTCGGCGCGCGCCGACAACACGAAGGTACGTTCACTATCGAGCGGAATCGGAATCTCACCGCCGATTTCGGCATGAATTGCTGCGATATGATCGCGCCGCGCGACCTCCCAGTCGGAAAACCACCGCGCGATGCGCAGGAACCGCGGCCACCAAAGGGCGCGAGCCTCCGGGCGCTCCATCAGCGGCGCGAAATATTTCTTTCCGATGTCGCGCAAGATGCCGGCAGGATCATTCGGCAGCGCGCCGGCAAAACTCTGGGTGAATTCGCCGATTGTGTCGTGAATCGCTGAACCGCGATCGGCAGCCGAGAGCGGCATGTCGACGGGGTCGAGCGGAACCAGCCGCATGATATATCGTGCGTAGATCGTATAGGGATCGCGCAGCCAGTCCTCGATCGCGGTCACCGACAATCGCAACGGCCGCACCGCGCGTGGCGGCCTTGGCGCCGGCTGCGCAACGGGTATGACCTTTTCGGGGGCATCGAGCCTGGTTGCGAATTGAACGTATTTTTGCCCCGCGCTCTTCGCGGCTTTCCAACGAGCTGCACCTGCCACCGCCTCCAGCCGGTGCAGGAAGCGCGAGGCCACCGCCGGCGCGCCGCCCACCTTCGCGGCATGGCTCAGGATCACTTCGTCGGCGCCGAGCAATTGCGCGAAGTCGTGGCCGGAGAGGCCGATGCGCCGCTCCGGCAGATCGAGTCCGAGTTCATGCCGCATGGGACGGCTCAGCCACGGATCGATCCGCGGGGCGGGCGGCCACACGCCTTCGACCAGGCCGCCGATGATGACGCGGTCCGACTGCGTCAGCCGCGCTTCCAGCGGCCCGTAAATCTTCAGTTGGACCTCGGCGCCCTCCGGCCGCCGCACCACGCGGTCGGCAAAGGCGGTCTGGAAAACTTCTGCATAGTCCGAAAGCTGCACCATCAGGCCGCTTGGCGATCGGCCGCCGAAAAGGTCATCGAAGGCGGATGCGAGCGCTGTGCCCTGCGGCCCCTCGAACACAAGCGCGACGCTGTGCTCATCGCGCGACAATTCAATCAGCGCGTCGCGGTGGCGTTGCGCGAGTTCGATGAAATCGCGGGGTTTCGCCGGATCGAGAGATTCGAGCGGCGCCAGCGCATCGCGCAAACGCAAGATCAGCCGATTTGCTTGCTCGAGATCTCTGTCAGCCAGTCGGGTCCGCGGTTCGGACCGGTGCAGCGAAGACGTTTCGCTGTCGCGCAATTTTGCGAGCTCGGCGCGAAAGCGGACGAGCTCTCGCTCGAGTCCGCCGGTTCCACCTTGCGGCCGGGTGCCGCGCAGGAGTGCCAGTTCGAGCACCTCGGCGGCTTTCTCGAACGCGCCTGGTGCCGCGCCCAAACGGCACAGCGGATGCTTGAGCAGCGCGAGCAATGTGGGCGGTTCAAGCTGTTTCGCTACCGCTTGCGCAGCAAGCCGCGCGAAAATTCCAGCCGGCGTATCCATCAGCGCGTCACCGCCGGAATCGTCGAAGGCAAGATTCCAGCGGCCGAGCGCTGCAGCCACGCGACGCGCCAGGGCGCGATCCGCTGTTACCAGCGCCGCCGACTTGTCGAGATGCCGAGCCTCCCGCATCGCGACCGCGATGGCGAGCGCCTCCGTTTCGGTATTTTCGGCTTCGATGAGAGCGAGATTTTCCATCCCGCGCGCAATCTTTTCGCCGATCTCCGGTTCGGCCAGTCGCCGCTGCCATTGCGCTGTCGCATTCGAGGGCCGCATCGCCTCGGAGAGGAGAACATCGCGGCCGCGTGGCGCGCTCGGGGCGAGGATGTCGACGTCGCCGCGTTTGATCGCAAACCGCTGCAGCAGCGCGTGCATCGCGTATTGCGGATGGTTCGACGAAGGAGGCGTCGTGAACCTGCCTTGCGCGTCGCGGATGCCGCCGATGATCTGCCAGGCGTCGTCTTCGAGGTCGGTATCCAATCCCGGCAACACGACCGCGCCCCGCGGAAGCTGTGCGACCACATGCAGGAATTTTGCGGTTGCCGGCATCGATCCGGTCGAACCCGCCGCAATCACCGGGCCCGCGTGGCGAGCGGAGAGGCGTTTGGCTTCGGCTTCGATCAATAGATCGCGCCGCGCCGCCGGCTCCATTTTTTGTATCTCGTGAAGGTAAGCGGGCCAGGCCTGCCGCGCGATCTGCAAGAATTCCAGCGAATATTGCCAGTATTTATCGAGCTGATCCGGCACCAGACCGTCAAGCACGTGCCAGCCGATGCCGCGAGTGACCATGTCATCCATCAGGCGCGCCAGATCGCTTGCCAGCGCCAATGTCGATGCCGGCCCGCCGACGACAAGCGGCGCCGAGACCGGGCTCTTCGCCCACATCGAAACCAGCCGTGCCAGCGTGAGCCGGCGCTCGAGTTCGCCAAGCTGCGGTGGAATGTCGAGCGTCTCCGTTCCGCCCACGGGATCGGATTCTTCCGCCAACGCCAGCTCGTCCTCGTCGATATCGCCGAGCGCGACGATGCGTGGCAGCAGCACGGCTTCCGTGTTCAGCTCGTCGAGAAAGATTTCCCGCACCAATCGTCCGGCGCGGCGGGTCGGCAGGTAGAGTGTGGCCTCCGCCAGTCGCTCCGGATGCGCCCGGGCCTCGAAATTCTCGACCAGCCTGCCATCGACCAGCGCGGCGATGACGGTGCGCAAGAAGGGCACGGACGCTGGAACAGTAAAAACGCGCATGGGTTTCCTGATTCGCAATCAGGAGCAATCATGGCATGAAGGGCGATGAAGAGGGAGGAATTGACTCTGAAATCAGGCCACGCTTTCCAGAAAGGCCTCTTCCGCCGCATCGATCGCGTCCGGAGTTCCGACGTGCATCCACATGCCGTCGAGCCGCAGACCAAACAAACGTTCCTGCGCGTTGGCCGCGTCGAACATTTTCGTCAGCGAGAATTCACCTGAGGGAGCGCCGGCGAAAATCGAAGGCGACATGATTGCGGCACCCGCATAGACGAATGGAACGACCTGATGCTCCTTCCGCTTGCGCAAGGCGCCGTCGGGGAGCATTGCATAGTCGCCGTTGCCTTCGTAACCGATGCTGGTCGCCGTCGGCGCCATCAGCAGGAGAATATCCATTCGCGCGGGATCAAAGGTTTCGGCGAGCCTCGCCAGATTTGATCGCACGCCATCGATCCACAGCGTGTCGGCATTGACCAGGAAAAACGGCGCCCCTCCCAGCAAAGGCAGCGCCTTGACAACTCCGCCCCCGGTGCCAAGCACAAGGTCGCGTTCGTCGGAGACGATCACGTGCGGCTTCTTGCGCGGTGCCACGTGATCGATGATCTGGTCGGGCAGATAGTGGACATTGACGACGGCTTCGCTCGCCCCGGCGTCCTTGAGCTTGTCCAGCACATGATCGAGCAAGGTGCGGCCGGCTACCTGCACCAGCGGTTTTGGTATTCGATCCGTCAAAGGCCGCATGCGCAAGCCGAGGCCGGCGGCGAGGACCATGGCTTTGGTGGGCTTGACTGGCATCTGTCAGAAACTTCTCGAAAGCTTATCGCGTTTTCTTTCCGAAAGTGCAGCGAATCGGCGCTTTCGATCAGAACATGTGCGAACGATCAAAGCGACCAAGAATCATAGCACGGTGATTCGGTCGACGCACCACTGGTTGACGGCGTAGGCGTCCGACATGACGGTGGTAAGACCACCGCGATGCCGGCCGTTTCATGCATCGGCGTTGGCACGCCGCGCCGCTGTTCGTTTCTTCTTGTCCCCGGTCTTCAGGAAGTTGACCCCGATCTGGTCGCCGTTCACCCAGGCCAACTCGCAACGCCGGTAGGCGAGGCCCGTCGAGGACAAGAGCAAAAAGAATTCCTTCAGATGCAAACCCTCGACGGAGCCTTCGATGGTGAGTTTGGCGCCGGTCTCAGAAATGTCTTCCATGGTGCAATCGCGCCGCCACGTGCCGTCGATACCCATCATATGAGCCGCGATGCCGCGCTCGAATGTGACGCGTTCTCCCTTGCGCCGTTCTGTGACCATGATCCCGCTCCGCCGTTAAAGCAGTCGCTTCCCCGCGCCTTCGAAGGCACAGAGGTCGGCGGCAGATTAAAGCGAAGACGGCTAACAACCGGTAAATTATGCCTCCGGAGCAGGCACATTGGCGGAATACCAGTCACGAAGATGCGAGAGCGCCGGGTGCGCCAGCGAACGCGCCAGATAACTCCAGATCCGTGGCTGGTGCCGCAGATATTGCGACTTGCCGTCGCGCCGGTTGAGCCGCGCAAAGGTGCCGAGAATCCGCGTATTGCGCTGCGCCGACATGATCGCATAGATCTCGGCGAAGCCAGCCGGATCGAACCCGTCGTCGGCCGCATGCCTTGCCTTGATGTAACGCGTCAATAGCGCAAGCTCGAGCTGCTCGGGTATGTCGACGCGTGCATCCTGCAGCAAAGAGACGAGATCGTAGGCGGCCGGGCCGAGTACGGCGTCCTGGAAATCGATGATGCCCACCCTTGAAATTCCCGACCGGTCGGCAAGCCAGATCAGGTTGGGAGAATGAAAGTCCCGCAACGTCCAGGTTTTTGGAGCGGCGGCAGCCTTGCCCAGGAGATCGCGCCACAGCAAGTCGAATTCGGTGCGCGACCGGTCGGCGAGCTCGATGCCGCGATCCGGCAAATACCATTCGACCATCAACCCGATTTCGATCAGCATGGCCTCGATGTCGTACGTCGGGATCGTGTAGTTGATTTGCGGCGCCAGCGGCAGGATTTCGGGAAGCCGTTCGCTGTGCAACGCCGCGAGCAGGTCGACGGCCGTTTCATAGCGTTCGGAGATCGGGTGCGGCGGATCGTCTTCGACAAAGCTTGCCGAGCCGAAATCTTCGGTGATGAGAAATCCTGCCTCGAGATCGCCGTGATAGATGGCCGGGGCGGAGAGGCCGCATTCCCGCAAGCCGTTGTCGACGGCGACGAACGGCCTGACGTCCTCTGCCAGATGCACCGCCGCGCTATAGCTCTTGTCGTCATAGATCGCCGGCCCATCCGGCCGCCGCGGTGAATTCATCAATATGAAGACGCCATCCTCACGCACCAGCCGCGCATAGGATCTGATCGAGGCATCGCCGGCCATGCACCGCCGTACGGCATCCGTAAAGCCGGCACTGGCGATGAATTTTCGAAGCGCCTTTAACCTGGCGACCTGGCCAGCGGCTCTCCCGTAACCGGTAATTTCGGCGGCACGCGCGTTCGATCCCAACGCTGGGCGATGGGTCAGCGCGATGTCGATCCGGTCGTGCGGCAGTGCCTCGGGGACCCGCTCGGGCCATTCGATCAGCGCGACAGCGCCTTCAGGCAACGGCGACAGGCCGATCTCTTCCAGTTCCGCAGAGCCGTTGATTCGGTAAAGGTCGGCATGGAGGAGGGGAAACGCCGGCAGGTCGTAGCCTTGTGCCAGCGTGAAGGTCGGGCTTGGCACCTCGATCGAATCGTCGCTGGCGAGATAGCGGATCATGGCGCGCGCCGCCGCGGTCTTGCCGGCGCCAAGATCGCCCGAGAGCGTGATGACGTCGCCGGGGCCGATCAGCAGCGCAAGATCGGCCATTAGGCTGGCGGTCGCGGTTTCGTTCGAAAGCGCAACCTGGAATGTCGCAAGCTCGCTCATTCCGCGGCGTTACGTTGCGCGGCCTGATCGACCGGGAAATCGCAAGTGACGGTCGTCCCTCTGCCGACGGTCGAATCGACACGCACTCTGCCTCCGTGCAGCTCGACGAATGATTTCACCAGCGGCAAACCGAGGCCGGCGCCACGGTGGCGCGAGCCGTTGGAATGACTCTCGAACCAGTCGAACACCTTGTCCTTGACATCGGGCGCAATGCCCGGACCGAGATCGGTCACGGCAAACACCACATGGTGCTCGGTACGCCTGGCGCTCAGAGTGATCGTGGAATCCTGGGGCGAGAAACCAACGGCATTGGCCAACAGATTATACAGCACCTGCACCACGCGGCCGCCGTCGGCCACGAATGTTCCGATATTGGGATCGACCTCGATTCTCAGTTTGATGCGGTCGCGCTTGAGCCGGTCCTGAATGCCCTCCGCCGCGTTTTCGATGGTCCTTCGAATATCGACCGGCCCGAGTTCCAGGGTCATCGCGCCCGCATCGATGCTGGCGAGATCGAGAATGTTGTTGATGAGGGCGAACAGCGAGTTGGTCGAGGTCGTGATGTAATTGAGGTATTCGGCCTGCTTGGGAACCAGCGGGCCCGTCGTCGGATCGTTCAGGAGGTGGGCGAAGCCGATGATGGTGGTCAATGGCGAGCGCAGCTCGTAGGAGACGTGATGGACGAAATCGACCTTCATCTGATCGGCCGTCTCCAGCGCCTCGTTGCGCTCGCGCAGTGCGCGCTCGACATTCTCGGTGTCGGTGATGTCCTGGAAGGTCAGCATCGTGGCACCGTCGGGCAGCGGCATGGCCATGCCATCCAGCACGCTGCCGTCCTTGCGCTCCAGTTTCAGCGGCACCTGGACACGATTGTCAATCCGTGTGACCGCGTCGCGGATGGTGCGCCAGGTCGCCGCGTCATCGAACAGCGGCCGGCACCAGGCTTCCACCGTCTCGATGTGCGGCTGCTCGCCGAGCGCCTCCGCCGACAGCTTCCACATCCTGGCGAAAGCGGGATTGAACAACTGGGCGCGGCCATTGCTGCCGAACACGGCAACCGCCTCGGCAAGATTGTCCAGCGTTTCGCGCTGGACACGGATCAGCCCGTCGAACCGGCGCGCCAGATCGAGGCTTTCGGTGACGTCGTCGAACAGATAGGTCACGCCGCCTTCGGGATTGGGCGTGGTGACGACGCCGAGAGCGCGCCCGTCGGGCAGGTACCAGACATCCTTTTTGGCCTCGACGGCACGGTAGGCCTCGTGGAGTCTTGCCTTCCAGGCGCGAAAGTCCGGCTGCTCCGGCAGTTTGCGCGCGGCGCGAAGCCGGTCGAGCACGCTTGAATCGTCGGGATTGCTGTCGAGAAAGGCGCGGTCGAGGTCCCAGAGGCTGCGATAGGAATCGTTGTAGAAAGCGAGCCGCCGATGACCGTCGAAGACGGCGACGCCGGAGGATAATTGGTCGAGCGTGCGACGATGGGCTTCCGCCATCCTCACCAGCGCCGAGCTCAGGGCGGTGGCTTCCGAGGCATCGATCGCCATGCCGACGCTGCCGCCGCCGAGATTGAGCCCATGCACGTCATAGAAATGCCGCTCGCCGCCGACCACGATCGGCAGCCTTGCCGCAAATACCGCCTTTTCGTTCAGGGCGCGTTCCATGTTGCTGCGGTCTGCGCT